>Ga0316575_10000100_pt1 | contig 21209 bp, 13 predicted proteins | sample J5NA_FD_203072 | JGI IMG/M metagenome (GOLD analysis project Ga0316575, IMG submission 203072) | Rhizosphere microbial communities from salt marsh grasses in Alabama, United States - J5-7_050615r2r3 | ecosystem: Host-associated > Plants > Roots > Rhizosphere | place: USA: Alabama | collected...
TGTAACCTTGAGCGACGACGGTCCTGATAGGCGTATCAGGCTGTCGATCAGCGGTTTATCATCCCCGTTTTTATAAAGAACCCAACGGTAGCGTTCAATCGTCCCGTTCGAATCGAGGCCTTCGGCTTTGAATGTCACGTTTCCGGTTATGTTGACAAACGTATCAGCCGAAAGAATGACGCTGGGCGGATATGTTTTAACGGTCATGGTAAAACTGTCGGTTTCCGATTCGATACCGTCGTTGTCCACTGCCTTGACAAAAATGACCATGACGCCGGTATCCTCGATCGACCAGAAAAATGATATGCCGTTCGCGGAAGAGCCGGTCCAGGTGTTACCACTGTCCGCCGACCACAGAAACTTTTTGATTGATCCGTTTGTGTCTTTCGCTTTCGGCCGAATGACGACAGTATCTTTTATTGATACAGTGGTATCTGATAAATTACTCATTACCGGCGGGTGATCATGAGGATTGGATGTCTCGGGGCTGAGGGAAAACTGTGAGCAGCGGAGACCGCACATCCATATAATAATCATGATGATCCATAACCGACCGTAGTTCCTTTTCATTGATTTCATGGCAGCTCTTTTTCCGTGGTGAACGTCAATCTATGATTAAAAATCTTATAAAAGAAGTTTCAATGTGTCCGGTTGCTTCTCTTCATTGCGGGATATTCCTGCACCTGCCTCGTTGCATCGGCAGGGAAAACGGATTGTCATCACAGGGATATTCTCTGTTGTTACCTACCTCAATGAAGCATACTTCTCGCGATACCTGTCGCTGGGCATTTCACCTGAGTAACATCTTAAACGTGACTCAGTCATATCGACGGGTTGTGCCGGCCTGAATTTTAAACGATCAGAGTAGTAAATTAGCGCATACGAAATTGGAATGCAAGTGTCATGATGTCCGGATACCGAACCGCCGGGGGAGTAAGGTGAAGTCACCGATACCGGGAATGAGAAATGTAATGCATCGAAGGAGAACGTGAACAGTTTGAAAAGTCGATCGGTTGGTTTCTTGACAGTGTTTCAGGAGGTGTTTCTCCGCGAAAATCATGTACATCGGTCCGGTTGTTAATACTGCGCCGTTATCCACAACCATTTCCGCTATGATGGGAGTACCCTGCGGAGTGCGAGTATTTATCGGGTAATGGCGATGGCAAAACTGCATGGAAAAGAACCGGAGGAATACATCAAAACCCTGCTCCGGAAATTTTATGGCATTACGCCGATAACCTTGAAGCCGGCCTGCCGTGGAATGTTAATTTGTAGATAATGTGCAGACAGAACATGGGCTGCGGTATTGATACTTTAAACAGGAGACTATGGATGTTTCGATTGTTGTGGGGTGGGCCGGCTTTCATATTGCTGACACTGTTTGGAGTATTGTCCTGTGATAATGTCGTCGATCCCGACCCCGTAGAATTGAACGTTGTATCTAAACTGCTTGTGGCACCCCTCATCACAGCAATCACTAAAGATCAGTTTAAAGTGAACACCGTGACGGCGAATGGCGATCCAAAAACCCTTAAACTCTTTGTTCAGCGGTCTGCAAATAATGAATGGACAGAGGTCAAAACTGTCCGGTATCCGGCGTCTGATATTGCTGAATGGAGTGTTACCGGTTTATCTCCGGGTACGGTATATCCGTATGCTGTTGTGACTAAGAAGGATGCTCTGAAGACACTTGAAAAAGCGGATGGTAGTGAAGATTCCGGGGTGGATACAGCTGACCCGGTACTGTATTTCGACAGTGTGGTTACACAGCGGGTACCGGGCGAGTCGTTCAGCGTTGCATTGATTACCGATACTCATATCGGAGCAGATTTGAATTATTCCAATCAGGGGGACCCGGTGGTGCTCCGGAAAGTGGGGGAACAAATCAAAAACTGCCGGCCTGATTTCATCATCAATTTAGGCGACATTCTTGATTTCCACCAGTATGGTTTTGAGCCACCTCCGAGTGATAGTGCTTTACACGCCGCGTATTTAAACTATCGAAGTCTTCTTGGGGATGCTTTAGGGCAGGCGAGTCACTTTCAGGTTATCGGAAACTGGGACGGGGAGAACGGCTGGTTCACCGAAGAAGAAATTGCCACATCCAGAGGTCAGCGTCGTCTCATCATGTCGGGTCCGTCATCCGATACCTATCCTGAGGGCGGGAGCACTGAGGGCGGCTACTATGCATTTACGTGGGGGGACGCGTTGTTCATTGTACTCAATGTACAGTCATACATAAAAAATATACTCTCGTTGGACAATCCCGACGGTAACCCGGATGACTGGACACTTGGAGAAGAGCAGCTGACCTGGCTGAAGACTACATTGGAGAATGCTTCTTCAAAATGGCGCTTTATCTTTATTCATCACACTGTGGGGGGAGCCGCCGGAACGGAATTGAATTCGATCTACGGTCGGGGGGGCGGGCTGGCCGCACACGTGGGTGAACAGGCTACCGTACACCAGTTGATGATTGACTACAAGGTCAACATATTCTTTTATGGCCATGACCATGTGTTTACCGATATGGTGGTGGACGATATACATTACACGCTGCCTGGAAGCGCCGGTGCCCCCTGGCTGTTTACCGAATCGGAAACCGGGTACGATCAATACTGGGGAGTGTCGGGGTGGGCAAAACTCGACGTGTTGCCGAATTCGGTGCATGTACAGTTCATCGATATGGACGGCAACCCCTTTTATGACTATACGTTATAACGCATACCGGCCGACGGTCTGGATCCTGTTCCTGCTTTTTGTGGTGGCTGAGGCAGCGATCATCCGGCATGTTGCAAGCCTCAACATTCTCGATGCCCGGCTGGTGTACAGCCCCGCACAGGCGACAGCTCTGGTCAAAGCGCTCAATGCATCTGCACTGTCGGCCTATCGCGCATTCAATCTGGTCGATTTCGTGTTTGTTATTCTGTACTCGGTTCTCCTCGTGACATGGTTCCGGTTGCTTGACCCGGATGTCGGCGGAAAGCTGCGCGGTTGGCCCTGGCTCGGTCTGCTGCCCGGTATATTCGACTTCATCGAGAACGTAGGCGTTGCGCTCCTGCTGCACAGCGGGCACCCGGGGCAAAACCCGGGACTTTGGCTGGCAGTGCTGGGCACGCCGCTGAAGTGGCTTGGGGCCATAGTGGCGCTTTCGCTATTAGTCTTTGCGGAAGTCCGTGGACTGCGCAGGCGACGTCTCCAGGGGCGGCCCTGGTATGACCTTTCCGCTGTATCCGGGGCCGGTCTTTCGGGCGAGAATGAGCAACTGCCCCCCGACGTTGACGTACCCCGTTGTGATTGAGATGAAGTACTATCTCTTCATGGCAGTACCTCTGATCACACTGTTGCGGTGAAGGGAAAGGCCGGATGAAACTGGTCCGTATTCTGAAACAGGGGCAGAGTGAGGCGGTTTTCGGATTTCTGGAAGCCGGCAGGGTGTATACATTTACAGATCTGTTTTCTGACGGCAATGGAAAATACAGCGGACTGCTTTCGTCTTCCGAAGCGTATCTTTCCACCCTCCCGGCAAGTCATGATGCTGCGTTAACCATAAGAGAAAAAGCAGGTAGTGAGAATGGTGAAGCGGTCGGGAATGTGACGTTGCTGGCACCAGTCGGTAAACCTGCTGCTTTATTTGATTTTGGTCTTACACCCCGTCACCTGATCAACTCAGCCCGGACCATGTTCAGGCATGAGTTCGGTAGTTTTGTCGGCGGTATCGCATCCTCATTCGTTGCGCGGAAAATCAGGAAAAAAGCCAGGGCTGCCGACCTCGCGTATTACAAATGCAACCATCAGGTTATATCCGGTCCTTATGACGATATCGTCTGGCCGCTTTATACTTCCTACCTCGATATAGAACCTGAACTTGCCTTTGTAACAGGAACGAAAGAGCAGCCGCTGGCGGGCTACTGCATTTTCAACGATATTTCGGCCCGCGACGTTCAGTTTCCGGAAATGATCGGGTCCGGCCCGGCCAGAAGCAAGGACTTCAGTGCATCAAATAGTATCGGTCCATATCTCCTCACCGCCGATGAGCTGCCCAATCCGCTGAGTTTGAATGTAAAAACCGAAATCGGCAGCCGGCTGGTCTGGACAGGCTCAACTTCCGAATACAGTTGTGGGCCGACGGATGTCCTTGATTTCCTGTCGGGTGTGTTTGCTCCGTCACCCGGTACGATTGTCGGAATGGGCACAATTCCCGGCTGTACCGGGATGGACAATGACCGATGGCTTCTACCGGACGAAACAGTCAGGATACGCTTCGATACACTCGGGGAGCTGAGGCAGAAGGTACTTCCTCCTGCCGGTGCACTGCTGCCTTCCCGCTGGAAAAGAAGGCCCGAACTGGATAAATTTCTGTGATATCTCACCTTTTTCATGCGAAGATGGCGGGATGTCTCCCGCCGCGTCGTGAATAAATTGCTGCGTTTTTCCGACAATAAACATGTATCTTAATTGATGAGGGGATTGTTATGTGTCACCGTGTAGTTACATCAGTACTTCTTTTTGTCGGATTGATGCTCACCCGGACGGTCAACGCTGATATCAGCGGCAAGGTTTCGGATAAGACAGGGAGCCCACCACGACTTTACAGTAACGCCGGATAATGAAATCGTAACGATCGCGTTCAACAACAGCCACAGCTCGCAGATTCTGGTACGCTCGGCGGGCTCTCCACAACACGTGCTGAGTCCGATAAAAAAAGTTCCCGGCCCGGGAGAATCCCTGCCGTGTGCTTCTGTTCAAATTGTTGTGAGGTTATTCTGAATAGTGACTTTTGTATTCCGGATGCTGTTTTCAGGGTAATTTGCTGCTTCCCGGAATACAGAATTCAGGAGAAAAAACAGTGCCATGTACTTCTTAAACATGTATTTTTAGAATCTATTCTTTACTTATTCTGATTACTGACTACTGAATTCTGAATACCTGAGTAGGGATTGACGTGTTCCCGAGTACTTACGTATATATTAATGTAACTGCTTGTTTGAATTGTTGTTGACGTTATTATGACTACTGGTTTTGGTTCCCGGGCTTTACCGAAGAACGGTCATCTGAGTGCTCCTTTCGGGTCCAGATTGTTCTCAACAGATAATACGTATCTCTGGAGATAATCACGTTGAAGAGTATCATGCAGGATCTTTTCCTATATTGTTTCAAGGAGTTTTTTTATTTTTTTGAAACGGAGTATGTGAATTATTTCACTATGTAGAATGGAGTAATGACAGCTTCCGCATAACTGGAAATTCCGGTTGACGGACCTAATCGATCGATGATCGGGTGATAACAGGAATGAATGTTACAGGAAGTTCAGGGTTTTTTTCAGACCTGTCAGCTTACTATACAATCCCGGGGTGCCGCAGCATCCTTCCATAGACAACACACATTTTTTTCAATAAGGAAAGGTACATCATGTATCATCGTGGAGTTCTATCAATACTTGTTTTTATCGGATTGACGTTCAACCAGACGGTGAACGCCACTATCAGCGGCAAGGTCTCGAATAAAACAGGGGGGGCGATCAAGGACGCGACCCTGACACTCGTGAAAGACGGAGCAACTGCCACAACCGGGACGGACGGTATGTATACACTGGCACCGACGGACGTGAAAACCCTGCCGGCATTACAGCCCCAGAATACAGGTATCACCCTTCAGAACGGACTCCTGAATTTCAACCTGCCCGAGGCAGCTCCGGTGAAGTACGAAATTTTTGACGTCAAAGGCAACCTTCTTGAGAAAAAGGTGCTGAAAAAAGCTCAGAAAGGTATTTACAGTTTCAATGTCACCGAAAATATCCGTACAACTACCCTTCTTATTATCCGGGCATCTATTGGCAGTCAAGAGATGGCCTTCAATTATCTTCCGCTGAACGGTAAAAATGCAGTACACTCGCAAAACCAGTTTTCCACTTCTGTCAGCGCCGGACTGGCGAAAACAACTGCCGTGGCCGATACGATCAAAGTCACGGCTGCCGGATACAAGGAACAGGCGGTCGCCGTCGCCTCCTATGACATGGAAAAGAATGTCACCATGGAAGCAGCAGGCAGTGATGTCACACCGGTTATTTCAAATCTGACCATCGAGAAAAACCCCAACAGTGTCATTTCGGTTTATGTGAACTGGACAACCGACCTGGCAACGAATTCGGAAGTACAGTTCGGCGAAGGAGGCTTTGCATTCAGCATCTCCGACGACAGCACAGTGACAAAGCATCGTGTTCTGGTCATCGGCATGCATGCCAAAACCACGTACAAAATCCGCGCCATTTCCGGTCTGACTACGGCGGATACCAGCTACACTACCGGTACCCTGCCGAATTATATACCCGAAGGTTCGGCAGTGTGCTCCGACGGTTCCGTGGACGGGTGGACCCTCGTCAATATTCTTCACGGGTCATCGATGGGATTACCCATGTCCAATAACCCCGCCATAGCGGTTATGTACGATCACGAAGGCAAGGTTGTCTGGTACCGGGTACACGGCACGGTCGGGGACATGGGTGGCTGCACCTCTACGGAATTTTACGAAAACGGTAACACCGTAGTCGTCGGGGCCACGGACAAGGAACCCCCGCGGGAGTACGACCTGGCGGGAAATGAACTCTGGAAAGGGCCGTCGCCTACCTCGCCCAATAGTTATGCGATTACCCATCATGTGAACAAGATGTCGAACGGCCACTACCTGCTGGTCGGTTGGGGGCCGGTTGAGAAACTAAGCAACGGTCGCGACAGTCTCACATGGGCCAATCTCAGGGAGGTAACGAAAGACAATACAGTAGTGTGGGAGTGGCATCTGAAAGATTTCGTAACTGTCCCGGCCGATGCTAACGGGGACTACTTTCACGCCAACTCGGCAACGGTGTTTCCCGAGAGGGACGAAGTTTACGTTGACTGCCGCTGGATCGGTCTCATCAAGACAACCTACAACAATCCAAAACTCATCTACCATATCCCGGCATCGTACCATGAAGCGACTACCTCGAACGACCTGTGTTTCAGTTCGTCGGAGGACCAAATCTCTGATGTCCATGACCCGGAGATCCACGTCGATGACAGTACCATCATGTTCTTCGACAATGGCGGTTATGATGCGAACAATCTGCAAAGCACAAAATTTCATTCGCGGGTAGTTGAATACAAAATCGATGAGGCAGGAAAAAAGGCTACCCTGGTGTGGGAGTTCCCCGGCACTATCAACAGCGATTCCTACTTTAAAACCAGCCTTTACGAGCCATACTGGGGAGACGCGGATCGCCTCAGCAATGGTAACGTACTGTTCACCTCATCGACGATGGGATCCGGTAAGATTTCCCACCTCTTCGAAGTGACCCGCGCCGGAAAGGTGGTATGGGACTTCTCCCTCCCGGCCGATAACGGCATGTACCGGGCTCAGCGCATTTCCCCTCCACCGCTGGTGCGACCTGTAGAGAAATGAGGGCGGTAGTTTAGCGAAGCCCCTGGATGTGATTATGTGATTGAACTAAAGCCGGCCACGGGGGCGGGGTGAAATACCTGCCCCTCCTAGCCGACGAGGCCCGGCATTGAGTCAACGCACTCGGGTTTCTGCACCTTCTCCGGTGATCTTTCTCAATTTTCTTTCCGGGCTTGGCACTCGGCAGAAACGCCTGCGATTGCCTTCTCTGAATTCCCGACAAATTGAATCAACCTGTTACTATTGGTGATTGTTACAATTGTTTTTTTTGGCATTCTGCCAACTGACTATTGCATTCTGCCTACCGGTGTTACGTTCAATCGTTCTCAACAGAGAATACGTATATCTGGAAAAAACCATGTTGAATGGTATCATTCGGGATTTTTTCCTATATTGTTTCAAGGAATTTTTAATGGAACATCTGCAGCGGAGTATGTGAAATATTTCACTGTCTGGGGAGTTTATAACAGCCTCTTTATCTGGAAAGCCCAACTGATGGACCGAAAAAAATATTCAGATAAGGGATGAAGCAATAAGATGTTCAGGGGTTCTTGGCAGGGCAATCTGCCTGATATACTATCCGGAATGTTACCTTATCCTTCTATTGATAATACATGTATTCCTTATTTAAGAAGAGGTACTTTATGTATCAACGCCTAGTTCTATCAGCACTTGTTTTCATCGGATTGACGTTCAACCACACGGCAAACGCCGATATCAGCGGCAAGGTCTCGGATAAGGCTGGTGGGCCGATCAAGGGCGCGATCGTGAAACTCGTAACTAACGGAGCAACAGCCACAACCGGGGATGACGGCAAGTATGCACTGGTAACAACTGACGTGAAAATCCCGCCGGCACTTCAGTCGCAGAATACAGGTATTACCCTTAGAAGAGGATCCCTGAATTTCAACCTGTCCGAGTCGGCTCCGGTGAAGTATGAGGTTTTTGACATTAAAGGCAATCTCCTTGAGAAAAAGGTGCTGAAAAAAGCCCAAAAGGGTATTTACAGTTTCACTATTACCGAAAAAGTTCGTACAACCACACTTTTAATTATCCGGGCATCCATCGGCAGTAAAGAGATGACTTTCAACTATCTTCCGCTGAACGGTAAAAATACGATAGATTCCCGGAACAGAATCTCCACTCCGGTCAGCAACGGACTGGCGAAAATAACCGCTGTAGCCGATACGATGAAAGTTACAGCCGCCGGATACAAGGAACAGGCGATCGCCATTACTTCCTATGACATGGTAAAGGATGTCACCATGGAAGCAGCTGCAAGCGGCGATTGCGGCGAATTCACCATGAAGTCCAACAAAACGAGTACTGCCATTCCGACAGTGGGTATTATTGAGTGGTCGTATTCAAAGGATGTGGACAGTGCGTATATCGAGTTCGGGCCCAAAGGGAGCACCAGGCTGATGAAGGCGCCCGTTGACCTCAAGGAGCAGAACTACCGCACCTTACTTTTAGGAATGAAGCAGAAGGGCGACTATGTGTTTCACATCGTTGTGAAGACCGGAGCAGGTACGTGTGTGAGTGATGACTATAACCTGACCACAGGCACGATAACCGGTGCTCCGAAAATCACGAAATCAGGCTCGGGTACCTCGAGTATGACTGGTGGATTCATCGTCACGACCACTGGCAATGGTTATGGTGGGGGTGGCGGCGGCCAGCCGACGACCGTAATTTTCGACATGGACGGGGACGTCGTCTGGGCGGCATCCGCCCCTAAAGGAGTGAGCCGTGCCCGTATGAGCTGGGACGGAAAAGACATGTGGGCCATGAACGCGAACAACATGGGCAGCGCCACCAGCGGCGAAATGCGCCGCATCTCCATGGACGGCCTGGACGTCGAGAATAACGTTAAAGGGCTCTCGGGCGCCGATCACGACTTTACGGTGACCCCCGACAACGCGATTGTCGCCATTGCATTTAAAAGTGGTAGTGGCAGCTCGGTCATAAAGCGTGCCGCGGACGGTACCATCAGCACCATCGTTGCGGACCTCGGCACCCTCTATAATGCCTCGGCCTCGGGCGGTATGGGCACATTCCACCCCAACTATATCCAATACTATGAGTTTGATGGAGGCTTCTTCACTCTCTCGGATCGGAACATCAACGCGTTCGTGAAATTCCGGCCCGACGGCAAACTCGTGTGGCAGTTCGGTGGGAGCAATCCAAAGGCAGGCTCTTTCTCAGGCAACGTAAGCTGGCAGGTGAGCCACGGTCATGAGCTCGATGAGGATGGTCGCGTCTTAATATTCAACAATGGTTCCGGCATGGGGGGGGCATCGAAGATCCTGGAGTTCAAGCTTGACGAATCGAAGATGACCGCTTCGAAGTCGTGGGAAAAGACCGCGAGCGGCAGCAGCATGTCGCTCGGCGATGTTCAGCGTCTGCCCGACGACCACGTTCTCGTCACCGTCTCCAATGCCGGCAAGATGGATGAGCTCGACGGCTCGCAAAACGTTGTCCGGTCATTTTCCGCCGGAGAATTCGGTTACTCCGAGTTCCGCGAGAGTCTGTACGGGCCACCTGTCGATTACTGATTGCGTTGGTAAAAACCCGGGGCCCCGCTACGCGGGATCTCCACAATATTAAAGAAAGGTACGTCATGTATCAACGTGTAGTTTTATCAGCACTTGTTTTCATCGGATTGACGCTCAACCACACGGCGAACGCCAATATCAGCGGCAAGGTCTCGGATAAGGCAGGGGGGGCGGCTATCAAAGACGCGACCGTAAAACTTGTAAGTAACGGAGCAACAGCCACAACCGGGGCGGACGGCAAGTATACGCTGGTAACAACTGGCGTGAAAACTCATTCGACACTTCAACCGGGCAATGCGGGCATCACCCTTAAGAATGGATTCCTGAATTTCGACCTGTCTGAGGCGGCTCCTGTAAAGTACGAGATTTTTGACGTCAAAGGCAACCTCCTTGATAAAGAGGTTCTGAAAAACGCACATGAGGGTAAATATCGCTTAAACATTACTGAAAAAGTCCGTACGACCACACTTTTAATTATCCGGGCATCCATCGGCAGTGAAGAGATGACTTTCAACTATCTTCCGTTGAACGGCAGAAATGCGGTGTATCCGCAAAACCGGATCTCCTCACCTGTCATCGGCGGAGTTGCGAAAATAACCGCCGTGGCTGATACGATCAAAGTCACAGCCGCCGGATACAAGGAACAGGCGGTCGCCATCGCCTCCTATGACATCGTAAAGGATGTCACCATGGAAGCGGCTTCAAGCGGCGATTGCGGCGAATTCACCATGAAGTCCAACAAAACGAGTACTGCCATTCCGACGGTGGGTATTATTGAGTGGTCGTATTCAAAGGATGTGGACAGTGCGTATATCGAGTTCGGGCCCAAAGGGAGCACCAGGCTGATGAAGGCGCCCGTTGACCTCAAAGAGCAAAACTACCGCACCTTACTCTTAGGAATGAAGCAGAAGAGCGACTATGTGTTTCACATTGTCGTAAAGACCGGAACAGGTTCGTGCGTGAGCGATGACTACAACCTGACCACAGGCACGATAACCAACGCACCGAAGATCACGAAGTCAGGCACGGGTACTTCGAGCATGAGTGGTGGATTCATCGTTACGACCAATGGCTTAGGCATGAGCGGTGGCATGGGTGGCGGCGGCTCGAGGATGGCCTTCATCTTCGACATGGATGGAGACGTCGTCTGGGCATCAGCTGCCCCTACGATGCCGAGCCGGGCCCGTATGAGCTGGGACGGAAAAGACATGTGGGTCAATAATTGTAACGTCACGGGCAATGCCTCCAGCGGTGAGATGCGTCGCATTCCCATGGATGGTTTGAACGTCCAGAACAAAGTTACCGGACTCTCGGGTGCCCATCACGATTTCACGGTGACCCCTAAAAACGAGGTTGTAACCATCGCTCATAACAACAGCGGGTGCTCATCAGTCATAGCGCGCTCAGCGGACGGCACCGTGAGTACGATAGTTGCGGACATGAATACTCTTTATAAGCCTGTGACCGAATGCCACACGAACTATATCCATTACAGCGCGGCAGACGACTGTTTTCTCATCTCGGATCGATATATCAATGCATTTGTGAAGTTTAAACGAGATGGCACGCTTCTGTGGCAGTTCGGCGGCAGCAATCCGAAGGGGAAGTCGTTTCCGGTTGAGACCTGGGAGGTGAACCACGGCTTCGATTTCGAAACGGATGGCCGTTTCGTCTTCTTCAACAATGGTCCCATGATGGGTATGGGTGGCATGGGCGGCGGATCATCGAAGGTCATGGAGTTCAAGCTCGACGAATCGAAGATGACTGCGACAAAGGTGTGGCAAAAGACAACGAACGGCAGCAGCAGTACGCTTGGTAATGTCCAGTATCTGTCCGGTGGCCACTACCTTGTGTGTGCTTCCAACGCCGGTAAGATGGAAGAGTACGACGGCTCGCAAAACGTTGTCCGGGGATTCTCCTCCACGGAATTCGGTTACGCAGAGTACCGTGAGAGTCTGTACGGACCTCCAAACGACTACTGATTGCGTCGGTAAAGGTCTGGAGCCCCGTTTTGCGGGGTTCCCACACAATAAAGGCTGAGTACCATAGGGGGGCTCGTCACACAGGAGAACCGGGCGGGATAAGGATTTCATGGGCTCTTTGGAGGAATCGGAAGATGAAATATCTGTCGGTTTTTGCGGTTGACGTATGGTGTTACATCGTCACGGCCGGCCTCAGGGTAGCCTGCCGTGCAGGAACTTCCTGTCAGTCGATAATACCGTTTTCATGTGTGAGCAATTATTTTTTTAACCGCACAATGCAAAATTAAGAAGTATAACCAACCAAATGATGGGAGCACTTTTGTTTAAATCTGCCGTTATTTTCACGATTCTCTGCAGTATCTGTTTTGCTCAGGTTCAAAGCGTGGCGCTATCCGGAACAGTAAAACTGAGCAGTGGAACTCCGGTGGAAGGGGTTACGGTCAGTCTTGCCGGTTTTAGTTCGCTTTCGACACTTACCAAGGCTGATGGCACCTTTTCTCTGAAAAAGGACATTTCCAGAGTGACGTCCGTGCCTTCAACTCCGCTCAGCTGGCACTTTACGCTTCAGGAAAACAGCATTCTGTTCACCCCGGTCGATATGAACGTCAGTCTTGATGTGAGTGTCTATACCAATGACGGCAGAATAATCACCTCACGTACTGTCACGGCCCGTTCTGGAGGAAACAACCGTGTTACCCTGCCGACCCTCGGTTCCGGAGTCTATTATCTGGCAGTAAAAACAGGTGGAAAGGAAATTATTCATCCGCTCTTACAGGTTGGTACAAAACTATATTGTAAAAAAGCCACTGTGGCAACGGCAGCAAGAGGTACAATCCCTGCGGCGAACAGGAAAGCTGCCGGATCCGTCAACGATACTCTTATTGCGGAAAAAAACGGATTCAGTACTGCCAGGCACCCACTCGTCAGTTATGAACAGGATGGAATCGAATTCATACTTGAGCCGGGAGACGGTTATTCGGGCAGTATCACCAAACTGAGCGTCAGCGCCAATCCCAACAGCGTGCTGTCCGCTTACGTCAGCTGGACTACCGAGAAGGCTGCCAATTCCAAAGTGCAGTTCGGCGTGGATGGTGTGCAGTGGGAAATCGCAGACGAAAATCCGACCATTGACCACAAGGTACTTGTCATCGGTATGCGCGCAAAAACCACGTACGAGATCCATGCAATATCCGGCGTGTCTGACACGGAAACCACCTTCACCACGGGAACCCTGCCGGCCCACATTCCAGTCGCGGAAGTGGATATGAATGATGCGGCCCGCGTCCAGCCCGGCTGGACGTTGATGAACGTGCAACAGGGAGACGGCCAGTCCAATGCGCGGAGCAACGCACCGCCGACAGCCGTCATGTACGACCTGGAAGGTTATCCCGTATGGTACTACGTTTACGGAACCCAGAACGAGCGTGGCGGTGCGATACCCGCGGACCGTACGGACAAGGGGGTGCTCATAGGACCAACCATCACCATTGCTCCTATCGAGGTTGACTGGGCGGGCAACAAGATCTGGAGCTGCTCCAGTCCTACGTGCGGGGGAGAACAGTTATCACATCATGCCGGTAAACTGTCCAACGGGAACTACATAGTGCAGGAGGATGTCGGCGGGATGAGTGACCACTGCTGGCGGGAGTTTACTCCAGGCAACGAAACTCCGGTGCACAGTATCTGCCTGTCTGATGCCGTGAAGGGCAGCGGAATGGACTGGGCTCACGGCAACTCGATCACGGTGGATCTGGATAAGGACATAGCTTATATAAGTACCCGATTTGTAGGCCTCATCAAGGCGAAGTACAGTACCGGCGAGCGGATATGGCATTTGCCGGCCTCATACGCCTTGACCCACAATACCAAATACACTCCGGCTGCAAACATGACCTTCGTTCCGCCCTCGTCTCAATTCTCCGATATCCATGACCCGGAGATTCATGACGATGGAACCATACTGTTTTTTGACAACGGAGGGTACACCGGGGTAATAGAAGACGGCAACCCGGGAAACTACCACTCGCGAGCGGTTGAATATGCCATCGATGAGAAGGCGATGACGGCAACGCTGGTGTGGGAGTGGCCAGGTACCTTCGATGTGGATGAATTCTACCGCACAGACTACTACGTTCCTTTCTGGGGAGATGCAGATCGTCTGCCAAACGGTAACGTTTTGATCACCGCCGGCCGCTCCAGCAGCGCAGCAACGACACCGGTGAGTCGTGTGACGGAGGTTGCAAAAGACGACGGCAAGGTGGTATGGGAGATGCGCATGCCCAGAAAGCAGGGGACTGACTACGGCCTTTATCGCGCAGAACGCGTCTATCCGTTGCCGCTGGTGCGAGCCATTGCAAAATGAAACCGGAGGCTTAGTCGGTGACTCTGGATGCGATCGGGCCGGAGTTGGTCTGGAGGGCTTCGCCCGTCGCGTCGGCGATGCCCGGCTTCGAGTTCACACTCTCGGGTGTTCGCTGTTTTTCTTTCCCGGTACTTGTTATCCCACACAGCGGGATGACATCTGACTGCTGATTACCTGAGAAATTACAAACAATACAACGTTAAAGTGACATGCCTATAACACAGTTCTAAATGTACACTTTTATTTTATTTGTCAGCATATGCTCCTGTGGTTGACTGTTGATATATCGGTTTTTTGACTGTCAATTGATGCGGCAGGCCGGTTTCAATCGAGTCTGCAGTACGGGCAGTTTCTTGTCGGCAACATAATACCAACTCGAGGAGGTTGTCCCCCCTGTCTGAAAGGAAAATCCATGTGCAAACATGCCGTTATTATCACGATGCTCTGCAGTATCTGTCTTACTCAGGCACAAAGCGTTGCGCTTTCCGGGGTAGTTAAACTGAGTAATGGAGCTCCGGTGCAGGGGGTCACAGTCAGTCTTAACGGTTTTAGTTCCCTTTCAACACTTACGAAAGAAGACGGTACCTTCTCTCTGAAAAAAAACGACGCCGGCGGGGTGAAATCTGTGCCTTTGACTCGTCTCAGCCGGGACATCACGCTTCAGGGAAACAGCATTCTGTTCACGTCAGCCGATCTGCACACCGGTTTTGAGGTGAGGGTCTATACCGGTGACGGCAGAATAATTATCTCACGAAGTATTTCGGCCCGTTCTGCGGAAAATAACCGTATTACCCTGCCGCTTCTCGGCTCCGGAGTCTATTTTCTGGCAGTCAAAACGGGTAAAAAGGAAATTATTCGTCCACTCTTACAGGTTGGCAGCAAACTCTATTGTGAAAACGGCACTATTGCACCGGCAGGAAGCGGGACTATCCCTGAGGCAAACAAGAAAGCTGACGGCGGATGCATCATTGACACTCTTATTGCGGTAAAAGACGGATATAAAATTACTGAACAACCCCTCACCGGTTATGAACAGGAAGGAATCGAAGTCATACTGGAGCCGGAAGATAGCTATTCCGGCAGCATCTTAAATCTGACTGTCGAGCCAAACCCCAACAGTGCCATTTCGGCTTTTGTGAAATGGACCACCGATAAACCGGCGAGCTCGGAAGTGCAGTTCGGTGAAGGGGATCCTGCATTCAGCATCTCCGATGACAGCACCGTGACCAACCATTGTGTCCTCGTCATCGGCATGCACGCCAAAACAAAGTACAGGATCCGCGCAATTTCCGGCAAGGCTCAGGCGGAAACCAGTTTTACCACCGGTACCCTTCCGACCTACATTCCCGAAGGCTCGGTGAAAAATTCCGCAGGTTCTCTGGACGGGTGGACCCTCGTCAATGTGATGCGCGGGACAGGTCAATCGGTTCCTTTCTCCAATAGCCCCGAAGCGGCGGTGATGTACGATCACGACGGCCGGGTGGTCTGGTACCGGGTACACGGTACAAAGGCGGATAAAAGCGGCGGCCCTGTCAACGCGGATTTTATCGAGGAGGACAATACCGTGATCGTCGGACCCACCGACGTGGAACCCCCGCGTGAGTACGACCTTGCGGGAAATATCCTTTGGGAAGGACCGTTGCCTGCATCGGACCCCAAGATATTATTTACCCATCATGTGGACAAACTGTCGAACGGGCACTACCTGCTGCTCGGCTGGAATGCACTCAGCGGTCCGAGACCCGCAAATTTCAGTACAACCGGCCTGGCAGAAACAATCCTCTGGGAGGTAACGATTGACAATAAGGTAGTATGGGAGTGGCATCTGGCCGATCACATCACCTTCCCGGCCAATGCCAGCGGGGACTACGCTCACGGCAACTCGGCAACAGTCTTTCCCGAGAAGAACGAAGTCTACGTCAACACCCGGTTCCTCGGTCTCATCAAGACGACCTACAACAATCCGTCCCTGATCTACCGTATTCCGGCATCATACCATACTGCAACAAGCTCGAACGACTTGAGCTTCAGTCCTCCGCAATCCCAATTCTCGGACGCCCATGATCCTGAGATCCATCTCGACGACAGTACCGTCATCTTCTTTGACAACGGGGGTTTTGACCAGATGACTATGGGCAGTTCCAATCTTCACTCCCGGGTGGTTGAATACAAAATCGACGAGTCGGGAAAGCTGGCAACCCTGAAGTGGGAGTTCCCCGGCACCATCAACAATGATTCATACTTTAAAAACGACTTTTACATACCCTACTGGGGAGACGCGGATCGCCTCGACAACGATAACGTGCTGTTCACCTCCTCGACAATGGGGAGAAATGTGGTTTCTCACCTCTTTGAAGTGACCCGCGCCGGAGAGGTGGTATGGGACTTTACTCTCCCGGCCGATAACGGCATGTATCGGGCTCAGCGCATTGCCCCGCCGCCGCTGGTGCGACCCATCAGAGAGTGAGGCGGGGCCGGTGTGATTCTTATGGAGCATTTCTTCTCGGGCAAAGAGCATAACACAAGATCTTAAAGGAGAACGTATGTGTAAATATGCCTCAATTTTCACGATTCTCTGCAGTATCTGTTTTACTCAGGCTCAAAACGTAGTGCTTTCAGGAGTAGTGAAACTGAGCAACGGAACTCCTGTGCAAGGGGTTACGGTCAGTCTTGCCGGTATTAATTCTCTTTCGACACTTACCAAAGAAGATGGCGTTTTTTCTCTTGAAAAGGACTTTACAAGGGTGGCATCCGTACCATCAACTCTGCGTAACTGGCACTTCACGCTTCAGGGAAACAGCATTCTGTTTGCTCAATCCGATCTGAGCGCCAGTCTTGAGGTAAGGGCCTACAACGGTAGCGGCAGAATAATCACCTCATGTACTCTTCCGGCCCGTTCTGCCGGGAACAGCCGTGTTACTCTGCCATTTCTCGGTTCCGGAATTTATTACCTGGCAATTAAAACGGGTGATCTGGAAATAATTCGTCCACTTTTACAGGTTGGTAACAAACTCTATTGTGAAAACGGTACCATTGCGCAGGAAGCACGTAGTACAACCCCTGCTGCAAACAAGAAAGCTGACGGGGCCATTGTCGATACGCTTATTGCGGAAAAAGCCGGATATGTTACGTCAAGATATCCCCTCACCGGTTATGAACAGGATGGAATCGAAGTCATACTGGAGCCGGAAACGGGATTTGCCAATGTCATCGCAGTCGCGGTGACCGGGAATGAAAACAACTATACGTTTGATGTCACCCTTGAAACTTCGGACATCGACTGTTCTCACTTTGCCAACTGGTTTGAAGTGCTGACTGATTCCGGCGAACTCGTATATCGTCGTATTCTCGTCCATCCCCATACCGATGCGTTCAGCGGTAACCCCTATACCCGGGGTGGCGGTCCGGTGTCCATAACGTCGGGTCAGGAGGTTATTGTGCGGGGACATCTGAATGATATGGGATATGTGGGAATTGCCATGAGGGGAACGGTAGATTCCGGATTCGAAAACGCTCCTGATATTACCGCAGCGTTCGCTCCTGATGTAGCGTCTGAATTACCGCAACCGGAAGAATGTATTCCTGAGGCGACAATATTTGGTCAGTAGGATGAATGAGTCAATACCATCCTGTCAGCTGCCGTATACTTTTTCGTAAAGAGTCTGACGAAGTAAATGCCTTGTGCAAGCTCATTGGCATTCCACGTATAGCTATACGTTCCGCAGATAGATACTGGTTGACAAGTGTTGCGACTTCCCGCCCGCCGGCATTGTAAATTTTTACCGTTACATCGGTGTTCTGCGGGATTGTAACAGTAATCATCGCAGCTGAAGCCGGATTTGAGGAATTTGTGTAACTTGTCAAAGAAAATTCTCCGGGTATATGTGCATCACCGGAAAATGAAACGGAGGTAGTATCGTCTTCAAGAGTGGGGACTGGCGTCATATCCTTATCATCAAACGCCGCATAATCGGGTGCATATCGGTACGTGCGGAAGCGCATTGTCGGTAGCAGGCCAATGCTTCCTCCGCCTGTGCTCTTACCTTGTTTTATAATTCCCGAGCCCATCACCGGACTAATGTACTTCCATACGATATTCTTATCTGAATCAACCTCATAAAATGTACCGCTTGTTCCGTGGCATATAAGCGTATTGCCGTTTGTCATCAGCTGCGCACTGCCCGGATGGGTCGCATAAAAACCGCAAGGAGCGTAAGACCACACTTTTTCAGGTGCTTTACTGAAATCATACGTTCCGTTTGCATCTACAGGCAAGCTTGAATTCATCCACGGAAGAGCCGCGGGATTGAGTCCCATTATTGAAAACAAGGATATTGCCGGTTTCCGGAAGGCCCTTTGGAATCCTGTGGGGGTCATGCTGGAGAAAAAATATACGGTCGGAACTTGTACCGCTTTTATATGCAGGCGGATTGCCGAAACGATAAAGCAGGTTTCCACCCTTGCCGCGTTTTCCGCCGGAGTGAGAAGCAGCTTCCTCCTTTGTGGTGCTGTGATCAATAATCCAGACCTCGCTTAAATCAACCACACTGATCAGAATCTGGTCGAACTCCGGATTGTACGATACGGCATTGGTACGTAACCAGTCAGCTGATGATCCGCCCATTGTCATAGTGGAATCAATATGGTTGATGTCAACTAATTCCGGATGATCCGCAACAACTCCGTAATTGTCTTTGTTTTGATCTTTATCCTGAATAAGGTGGTCCCACATGTGCCATTCCCACACAATTTCTCCGCCACTGGAGCCGGAAGGTTTCACTTCAACAACATGGTCCATCCATACATCGCCTGAATCTCTTCCTCCGGCAGCACTGGATTCCGACTGATTTTTTAATTCCCATGCGAGAAGCAGAACATTGCCGTTCGGCAGAGGTTCGCAGTCATAATGTTGACAATGAAAATGATTTGAATAATCGTATGTCCATATTGTTTCACCACTCCAGGAGGTCCTTTTTACTCGCCCGCCGGAGCCGCCGGCGTTAAATGACATGTTCTGCAATACCTCGCAGCGAAGCAGCGGTCCGTCTTCCAGTAAGTAAACAGAAGCCCCGGTGTTCTATCACTCTCCCAGGAGTTTATCCGGCGTCCGAAATTATCAATAAGATAGGTATTTTTACCCATCGATGGACCAAATAAGGTATAGCCTGGTGCTGTATCACTACTCATGGATATAACACCGACGGTGCGTATTTGTGCCGAAGCACATAGATGGGCGAGTGCGATTAAGGCAAATGCTGACGATAGGCAATGTCCCGGATTTCTGAAACCAGTAATCCGGAAGCCGTGTTTTTTACTCCATTTCGGCAATATGTCATTTGTATAGACTCCTTAACTCGTGAAATGTCTCACACGGTTAACTGTTGACAAAGCAGATAGGCTGATTCGTTTGTCCGGATCGTTTCTCCGCTTTTAAGCCGAGCATTCACACAACCTGAAAAACGCGGAGACCTTTCCTGAATAATATGCCACGTACACCTTTCAGAACAGTTCTTGGCTTTCGGAAAATTAAATTTCTGTTCTCGTGTGAGAATAACTGACAGGAACTTTGGTTCCGGAAATACCGTGCAGCAAATGTATCCATGAGTACAGGCGTTTTTGCTGTTTCCGATTATACATCGGCAAGCGCAGCGCAATGCTGGTCATTGCTGTTCCCCAATGGCAGGAATTTGTTCTTTGCACTTGCCAAAAAAGTACACTGCATTGGGAGAGTCCGGCAAGCTGAATATGTCCTGAATTCCGAGTTCGGAGCATCCTTCTCCTTGTGATAGCCATACCTCGATCTTGCATTTTCCGGTATGAGACACCTATTTTGATCAATTAACGAATTTTCTGATGGACGGAATCGAACGATGTTCAGGGTTCCAGGCTGGAATCGGAAAAAGAAATACCTATCAGTTATTGGAGTAATGCGAATGACAAAAAAACAGGCTGTTCTTGCAGAAATCGTTCAGTTCGTTCCGGTTATTATTCTGGCATTCAGTTTTCTGGTGAAAGGCGATGTGGATCTCAATCGTGCGGCATCGTTGTTTCTCATTTCCGGTTCGATTGCCGCGGTCATTACGGTGTTTCTCGTTCTTAAAAAGACGTTGCTCAATCCCATTCTCCTCGGCACCAATATCTGGCTTGTGCTTGGAGCGTTGGCGTTTTCTATTCCAATTACACCTTTGGCTCATCTTATCGGAAGCCTTCAGGCCGCCGGCCTCTACGTGTGCGTTTTTACCGTCGCGACTGGTTTTACGTTCGGAATGCGCACGGGATTTATCGGTATGGAACATGCCGACGCGACTGTCATCAGGAGGTTGTCACTGATCATGCTCGTATTCAGTGGTGTGGTTTTGGTATGGTCGTATGTTTTTGTAGGAAATATTCGACTTGGGGGCGGGCTCCCGTTCATTTTGTTGAACGTAACCCGTCGTGTGATGATTCGCCGTTCCCGGCAATAACGTTATTTCATCGAACAAATCGGGTGATGTTCAGGAGGTTACAGGGCTGAGGTTCAGGGATTTTGTATAGTAATTAATAAAATACTTATTTAGTTTCTGCTTAGAATAGAGGAAAAAAGAGAATCGTCATCCCCGCGGAGGCGGGGATCCAGCCTTTTTGTTATAAAATCGTGGATTCCCGCTTTCGCGGGAATGACACTGTTCATTTTCCTGTCAATCCTGAACAGGTACTATTTAGTAATGATTACAAGTACTTAAAAGCACTGGTTCCAACGGTGCTTGAAACAGTGACGGAAACAGCGGTTTATTCTCATAAGAGAACAGTAGATGTCATCTTAAGTGGGTTAAAGAGGTTCGTTTTTAATAATTTCTGTATATTAATAAAACTGAAAAAAGGTTAATTGTAATTTTT
>Ga0316575_10000101_pt1 | contig 21175 bp, 14 predicted proteins | sample J5NA_FD_203072 | JGI IMG/M metagenome (GOLD analysis project Ga0316575, IMG submission 203072) | Rhizosphere microbial communities from salt marsh grasses in Alabama, United States - J5-7_050615r2r3 | ecosystem: Host-associated > Plants > Roots > Rhizosphere | place: USA: Alabama | collected...
ATAAAAAAGAAGATCCCCATATAATAATGCGCCCAAACCATGTCCGGGTTTGCATCCAGCACTTTCCGGTTAAGCTCGTGGCGGAGTGACAGGTCGGCGGTGTCCGTCGTTTCATCAACGATGCAAAGTGTTCTCAGAAATCCGGTAAGGGATGTGCTGAAGTCGCTGTCGATATCCTGATCACGCAGGCAGTCGAGATAAACATTGACAGCAGCAGCATCACTTTTTTTATCATTCAGGTAACACTCGCAGAGAAAGCGTGTCGCCGCGAGAGAAAGCATCGCACCTTTTTTCCTGGCCCGCTCGTAATAATTGATGGCGCCCTGCCGGTCATTCTCACCCCTTAAAACATCGGCAATGCCCAGGAAGGCACAGGCCAGAAGTCTCTTTACATCGTCCTCGGGAAGCGTCTGACTGCCGGCATAGTGTGACAGCATTGTTTCAACCGAAAGGTATCTCTTTTTGGCCTTTTTCGTACGTCCCGCATTACTGTCGCGTCTGGCGCCGTCAAGCAGGCGCTCAATGCTCTGAACGCTGATGCGGCGAATGAAAAAAGCCCCGACAAAAAAAACCGCCGCTCCAATCAATAAAAACAGTGCCATCAGTGTGGTGTGTGACACAATGTCCTCCTTAGACGAACGGCAGCTTGAAAGGGGGAGATATTCACCGTTGTTCTTTCCTTCTCTCTTCAATGACATTGCGAAGCATCATCGCATGTTTATGCGTTCTGGAGTCGAGATTCTTTGCGACGGCGGAATCAATAGCCTCGAGTGACCTGTCAAATCTGCCCTGACGAAACAGCAGCAATGCGAGATCCCTGTACAGCAGTCCGCACCCGGGATTCTGCCTGACGCCTTCCTCGAAAACAGCGAGCGCTTTATCCTCATGCAGGCGTTTGTTATAAATTGCTCCGAGCTGCAGGTATGCCTTGGCAGCCCGGGGGTGCGCTTTGATCAATCCCCGCAGTCGTTCTATCGCCTCATTGAAACGGCCGGCGTCGTCCAGCCGTACAGCCTCCTGTATGCACTCGTCCTCATACGCCGCAGCACTGTTCTCTCCCCGCTCATAGCCTTCGATCGCCTTGAGCAGATCGCCTGCGGAGACATACCGGTGATCACAGTCACGGTGCATGGCTTTCATGATGATTTCATTGAGTCTGGGGTCGACGGCGGTATTGAGGCAGATGGCCGGCACAGGTTTACCCCGTTCAATATTCCTGAAGATCGCTCCCATCGAATCGCCGAAATACGGAAGTTTGCCCGTTACCATTTCATAAAAAAGCACACCGGTGGAATAGACGTCGGAATGATAGCCCCCCTGATTATCAATCAGGATTTCGGGTGCCATATAATAAATGGTTCCGGCAGTCGTTGACGCCAGCTCCTCCGATCTGATGATTGCCGATACGCCGAGATCGGCTATTTTTGCATTTCCTTTTTTCGGAATGAGGATATTTTCCGGTTTTATGTCGCGATGAAGGATGTTATTTCCGTGAATAATCGACAAACCGGCGCAGATGTCCTTCACGATACGGAGTGCGCTTGTTATGCGGAATTTCATGAAATGCGACGGATCCGCACCGCCCCGGAGTTCCGATTCCTGAAGCCACGCCCCCATCGTCTTGCGGAGATCCTTTCCGTCAACGAACTCCATGACCATGACGTGAAAACCGTCGAACGGCTCACAGCCGAGCCACTTCACGATATATTTTTCGTCAAGAGATTCGATGCTCCCCATCAAGCGAACGTTGGTGATGACCTCCTGAATGAGCGCATTCTCCTTTTCCTTGTTCAAAGGTATCTTGATTACCGCGACATCGGATTTGTATTCGCGTCGCAATTTTGAATCAAGAATGTCGACCTTGAACGTCTGGCCGAAAGCGCCGGCGCCCAGGGGAGGATACTGTTTTCTGAATTTGGCGGCGGGGTTCATTGTGCCGTTACCCTTACCAGTAAAATCATTCCGTCGTTACTCCTTATCATACGTCATCGAACGATCCGGGCCATGCCGACCGTTATGTCGTCGCATCCTCCGCGACCGGTCGCCTTCTCGATCAGTACACGGCATATCGTCGCGCAGCTGCGGTGTGCCGCAACAACCACCGCGATCTCCCTATCATCAAGCATTTCGGTCAACCCGTCGGAACAGAGCAAAAGCCGGTCACCGCCTGCGGCGGCGGTTTCGCTGCCGGAACACGGCGTTGTTTCTTTGCATCCGAGAGCGCTGGTGACGACATGCCGCAGATGATGCGCCCGCGCTTTTCCTTCGGTGATCAATCCATGGTCAACCATCTCCTGAACGAGCGTATGATCGCTGGAAAGTTTGCGGATCCGCTCCTTTCGTACAAGATAGATTCTGCTGTCGCCCGCGTTGGAGACATAATACGTATCATTCTGCAGCACAACCGCCGCAATGGTCGACCGCATTCCCTCAAGAAGCGGTGCCGCATTCGCCTCTGCAAACACAGCCCTGTTCGCATCCAGAACGGCTCTGCGCATGATCCGCGCATCGATCCGCCTGCCGTGCGACAGTTCATGCATGAGAAACCCCGCCATTGAATCCACTGCCGCCCTGCTGGCGATCTCTCCGGCTGTCCGTCCGCCCAATCCGTCGGCGACAATCGCGATCCCGTGCCGGGGGTCGATGAAAAAGCAGTCTTCATTATTGGCCTTACCCGTTCCCTTGCTTGTCAAGAATACCGCGTCGGCCATTCTCATGGGTGATACCTCATTGACCGCCACCGTTACCTATAGCATCGTCCATCGACATTCTCGCGGCTCCGCATACGTTTTTATTGCCCGCCATCGCAGCCGTCTCCCGGCGACTCACCCATCGACGCGACCGGAACCGGCCTGTGTGATGTTCAAAAGAACCGTAATTCTTTCCGTTACGATATTCAGCACAGCATGAACCATTTTCAGGTCGCCCGGATTGATCGTTTCAGGTATGCTGAAGTCAACAGGCAAAGCGTCCGCCGCGTCGTCCAGTGCCTGCGGAAAACGGTCCTGCAGTGATGCGAGAACCTCGTTGAACGGCTTGACGATCTCCTTTTCGGCAAATTCGAACAGCATACGCGACATGATGATTTCGGTTGTCTGATCGGTTGTGACGTTTTTCATCCGTTCCAGCAAACCGTCGATCTCCACCCTGATACGCTTCAGACGTCCGGCGAGCTTCTCCCGAATGATCGACACGCTCGAAGACCCGGAACACTCCGAACAGACCAGCCTGCCGTCGACCGTCGTAACGCACTCTTCGCAACAGGCCCTCTTGCAGACTGAACAGATGTGTTTCGGACGGTTGCCCGGATGCCGGGCGCAGGTGAGCGGTTTCTGGATGGTCTTGCCGTCGTTACTGTCGGGAACCTCCGGCTCAGGCATTGAAAGTTCCCCTCCGCCGGACTGCGCCGATTCCGCGACATCTGCGCTTCCGGAGGGTTCCGGGTCCTGTACGGAAACCGGCGGCGCATCGGTCATTTCCCGTTTGCACACACTGCATAGATAACCACCCTCGATACTGTCCTCTTCGACACATTCACCGCAGAACCATTTTCCACAGACACGACAGATACGATCGGGACGATGTTCCGGATGATTCGGACAGGCGTCGGGACGATTTCCGTCGTTCCATCCGGAGGTTCGGTGCTCTTCCGTTACCGGCGTCCCAAGAATCGTTTCACGCGATTTATAAAGCTCGCCCGGAGAAAGGCGGAGCCTGTAGTTCGGGGCGATAATGATCTCATCTCCCCACTTGATGGGTATTTTTTCCCATTCCTTGAGCTGCATGTTCATGCCGTTGAGGAACGTCCCCCCGGAACTGCGTTTATCACGGACAAAGAAGGTGCCGTCCTCATAAAGAATTTCGGCATGAAAGCTCGAAACCGCAGCATCGGGAATGCAGATGTCATTTTCGCGCTGTGCGCGGCCGATGCCCGTTTTCCTTTTTGTCAAACTGTACGTGTGCCGGGGACAGGTACGGTTGACGTCCACCAGAATCGCCTGTTCGGGAAGCGGAGATTCATTTTCCGTCTCCGCCTGTCGCCGTGCCGCCTCGGCCGGTATCAGAATGGTGCGTCTCCCCGTCTGTCCCGGCCGTTTAAAGCGGATTTTATAGGTGCCGAGTCCAATGATGTCGCCGCCTTTGATCAGTCCTTCATTGACCGGTTTGTCGTTCACGAACGTCCGGTTGGTGCTGCGCTGGTCTTTAATGTGAAATGCATCTTCATCGGATCGGTACTCGATCGTTGCATGGACCGCGGAGACGCAGTCCTTTTCGATGCAGAAATCGTTTTCGGGATCACGACCCAGCCTGAACACCGCCTTCTTAATCGGGATCGGCACCTGACTCGTACCGTCGACGTCTTCGATGAACGCCTCGGGAACCTTCACCTTCTTCCTGCCGCTTCTGCCGATGATGTTTGCGAAAAGCAACAGCACTATCGCAAAAAAGACGAACAGGACGATGATCAGCGTGGAGGTACCGCCGAAGGCATTCGGTACTGCAACGGCAACAGGTGCCGACACAGGCGCGGTAACGGGTTTCATGCGCTGCAGGATTTCTTTTGAAAAACGCTGCTGCAGCTCTTTCGCCGTAACATATCTGAAATATTCTCCGCCGGTTCCGTTGGTAAGGGTCTGAATCAAATTGAAATCGGACGAATCGGTGAATGCGATGCCGAAGATGCGGATCGAACGGCTTTTTGCTTCGTCAAGCAATCCCTCGGTCAGCCACCGGTTGCGCCACTGGATATCGGCCCTGTTTTTAAGATCGGTCTTCCCGTCGGTCATAAAAACGATCAGCTGCTCGGCATCTTTCCTTCCGTTCGTTTTAAGCTCGTAAATTGCTTTTTCGATACCGCCGGGAATATCGGTAAAACTTCCCGAATAATCCACTTTCGCAAGCGACGCTTCAAGACGCTTCGAATATTCCTGATCACCCGTACCGGAAAGCGGCATGACCAGTTCCGCCCGGTCGGCGAAAAGCACGATGCCCAGGTGCGCCTGCTTTCCCAGCGCACCGGCTAATTCATGAACCGAACTCTTCGCCAGAAACCCCGGATCGTTCCGTTTCATGCTGCCGGAATTGTCGATAACCATCATGACGTCGCGCAGACGCTGTTCATTCGCTGCCGCCGACACGGCCACCTCCCGGTGCCCGGACAATTTCTGCGCAACGCCGTCACTCCAGACCACTGTGACAAATGCACAAAAGGCGGCGAGTAGCGTACGAGCCTGACGACCTGTTTTCATACAACGCTCCTTCCCTGTCGCTGAAATGCTCAATTTCTTTTTTCTATTTCGATGTCGTCGTCCTTACCGCGTGAAACGAGGACGACATTATTATTAGTGAATGGCTGCCAGCCGAGTTCGAACCCTTTTTTCCGCGCAATCTCCCGTGCTTTGCGAAACAGCGGAAACGAACGGGTGTCCACGAGGAATATGATGCAGTACGTATGGGCATCGAGCTTTTCCAGTGCGGTCTGAAAATCGCTGCCTGACTGCGCGATCATCGGGGCCGTTTCCCACTCGGCCGACGACAGGGGCGTGTATTCCGAGGCTGCAACCATGGATCCATTGTCCATTTTTATATGCCCGTTCCTGGTGGAATAATGCATTTCGTCAAGAGGAAGCAACGCGCTGTTTTTTAATTGCAAATAAAATATCTTCTTATCGGTCGACTCCATCTCGGTGATACTGCCGGGACTGTTGCTTACGTCCACGGGGTTCGCATCGTTCCCCATGGCTTCAAGTTCCTTTTCGAGCCGTTGCTGTTTGTCGCTTTTGAGCGAGACTTCCTGTTGAAGTTCAGCATAAAGCGACTTCAGACGTCCGAGTTCCGATGCGCGTTCTTCTTTGCGGTGCTGTGCTTCGATCCGCCGGTTTTCGAGATCGACCAGTTCCCGCATTTTTTTATCGAGCAGGCCGTCTGCCGCATTCATTTCCTGATGCAGAGAACGTATGCTTTCTCCAAGGGGAGAATGTTCGGCTTTTTTCCGTGCCCGGGCGAGCAGCTGTTCCACCCGCCTGAGATCTTCCTTCCTGCGTCGTATCCTGTCCTTGCACTCATCCAGGGAACGGGCGACATCATCGCGAGCGGAATCGGCCGTCACCGCATGCGTGTCAGGAAGGTTCGCCACTTTCTCCGTCGTCCAGTCACAATCCCGTTTCATGCGCCGCAGCTGGATTTCGAGCATGTTTATTTCCTTATCGTACACGTTCACGATGTCCTGCAGCGAATCGATCGACTCCTTGCGGTCATAGTAGGATTTCGTTTTTTCCTGTGATTGACCGGGGAGAATCATCCACAGGGTGGCCAGAAGTATCATGGCAACCATGGTCATGATCGGATCCTGAAACATGTCGAACAGCGATTCATCCTTTTTCCGTGCCATTATTTTCCGACACCCCCGTAATCCAGGCGCCAATCGGCATCTACGGGTTCGTAGCCGATTCTGAAACCGCGTTCCCTGGCTTTTGATAATGCCATGGTGAAAACATCGAACCCGCTCGGACGAACCAGGAAAACGATGCCGTCGTTGACACCCGCATATTCCGCGAACGGATTTCCCGACGATAACGAATGTTCACCGATCGCCGCACCCGCCGGATAGAGAAGTACCTGATCCGAGCGGCACTCGGCAAAAAGGGGATTGGCGAAACGGCCGGTCCCCTTCATGATGCTGCGAACATCAAAGCGGTCGTCCGTCGCCCGTCTGTCACGGATCGCATTTTCCAGTTCAGTGATATGGCCGTCCTCCTGTGCGGAAAAGCGGCGCAGGCTGTCGACGGCGTCTCCCAGGGCCGATTCGGGAGAATCGGCAAGTTCCTGCAGCCGTCCCTTCTCATGGGCGATTTCTTCCGTGACATCGCGCAACCGGCGTTTGAGATTCTCAAGGTCTGCAACGGTCTCGTTCTGTTTTTTGTCAATGTGGGTCGAACGGACCGAATAATCGGCCAGTTCGTTTTCCCCGGCGGCAATCGAAGCCTCAAGTTCATTGAGTTCACGGGTATACCGTTCAAGTTTTCGCCTGTTTTTTTCGGGAGCCCGGGCCCGTGCAAGCAGTTGTTCGTTCCGCGTGATTCGTTGACGGTACTCCGTGATCCGTTCCCGCAGCAGTCTGAGGTAATCAACCCTGCCAGCTTGACGATTCTTCATTTCCTGAAGACCGGAGGGTGATTCAACGTACTCCTCCGTGTTCTTTTTCTGGTACATAATGCCCAGATTGAGGGCGCTGATGGCAAAACACATGAAGGCGACAATTCCGACGGTACAACAGAGCAACAGCAGTATTTCCACGCTCCCCCGGTTTTTTGCACCGCCGCATCCGTCAAATGCCTGCATTTTATCTGAATACTGTCGGGTTGATGATGTCATGCTGTCGCCACGTTTAACGTTATTGTTTTTCCGGACGGATCTCCCGGACAAAACCGGCCATTGCATTCATGAATGTTTTTTCCCACCTATCAAGCCATCCGATAAGTAGACTCTCGAAATCAGAGCCGGTGGAAATATCCTGGTGGGCAAGACCGGTTTGATGACGACTGCGGAATTTGGCCACCAGTTCACGGGCATACCGATCCACTTTTTCAACAAGCTTTGCCTGGCGTTCCTTAAGCAGGGTCGACAGCAGAATGATGATAATGGTATATCCGAGTGCCAGAACGGTGGTTTCAAACGCTACACTCAGCGAAGCCGCAAAATCCTGCAACGTCGAACGAAGATTTTCAATCGTCGCGGCCTTCGCCATATTTTCAGGGAAGGCGACCATCCCCATGGCCAGGCCAAGAACCGTACCCAGAAAACCTATTACGGGAATAAGCTGCCGGATACTATCGAGAAACGTATGGCTCCGGTCGATCTGTTCGTTGTCCCGCCGCGACAATTCCTCATTGAGATGAATGACCTCTTCACCGTTAAGATATCCTTTGAGCAGCTCGCTCGTTCGGCGGTAGGCAAGCGTTTCACGAAGTCCGGCGGGAACACGTTCGAGTTCCTTCCTTGCGTTTTCGGAAGAGATGCTTGTCATCGAGTTGATATCAATAAGTGCGGCAACCTTGACCTCCCTGCGGATCTGACGGTATTTCGAAATCAGGAAGCACAAACCGACGCCGAAAAGGTACGTGGAAGCCGATTGTATCCACCAGGAGCGGAACAGGAACAATCGGATATAGCTGCTTTTTCCTACAAAAAAGAAGGGAACAAAGACCAGTGCCGTAAAGAAAAATGCTCCGGCGAAAAGAAAAACCTGATTATCCAGGTTTAATGAACGGTTTTGTTTCATAATGGTACTCCCTGTATGGCATCCTCTTGATTTTTAATTATCAGCAGTTCGTATCGCATGTCCGTGACATCATCAAAAATCGTATAGAGGAACTCCTCTCCTTCGGCAGGTTCAAGAGGCGCGATTCTTGAGGATGACGGTGAATCGGGAACAGCAAGAAAAGCGTAAAGATGTGCAGGTGACGAGGCGGTCGGCCAGTATTTCACCCAGATTCTACCGGTTGAGGCATCACTGTATACACGTATGGTTCCTTCGCGATCCGAATGGATCGTTCCTGAAGCGCCTTCAACACTTCGCCGGTCGATTCGTGCCGCCAGTTCCAATTCACCAATGGCTCCTTCCGTATCGCCGTGCGAAAGCAGGACACTGCTCTTCAGACGGTGTGCCTCAACCGCATTAAGACGTTCATTGCCCACACCCTGAAAAACCGGTTGCAGTTCAAACGAAAAGCCTTCCGGTAACAGTGAAGCCGCCTGGGTAACCAACCGTCTGCCGCGATTGAGGAGAAGCGAAACACCGATCGCAGACCGGTCCTTTATCCATTCCACCGAACGGATGAATCCCTCAAGCACCGATCGCTCCGATACCTCCGTTTTCTCCAATGCCTGGAAGAACATCCATCTTCTGAACAGTTCCCCGTGTCGGGAAGCATTCCATGCGGCAAGCAGAGGTTCCAGATTGTGATGAAGTACATATGCAGTACGCAAACGTTCGAGACAGTTCGCGCACTGTGCCACATGAGCATCGACGATCAACTCTTCATCTTCCGACAGTTCGTTGCATGCGGCACGGTATGCAGTTGCAGTATCGACATGATCCATGACGTATCATCCTTTGAAAATTCCCTGATGCACTATCATTGCCCGACAGGCTTTGCAGGATATACAAGCACACTTTACGGCTTCTCGCGGCAAAAGTATCCGCATGATTTCCGACTATGCTAAACGGTATCCGCATCGGCATATTTAAAACCATGCCTGATTATTTTGCCGCTGTTCCAAGGGCACATAAGCGAGTTAGTGGCCGGACTTTACGTTCAACCCGGTTCCCGTACAATCTTTAAAATCAGCCGGTATTACCGGATTCATCCCCGCACGGAGGAAGATGTCTCAACCTGCAATGACTGCACTCCGGAACATCTTCTCCGTTTTCACACTCTGCATCCAGTACCAGCTTTTTCAACATATCCGTCTCGGATGCATCACGGGGAACCTTCATACTCCTCTGGATGCGCATTCTGACCTTGTAGCACCAGTCGGGGACGGCACTGGTAAATCCGTTTTTATGCTTTTCCCAGAAATCACACAGCGTCGTTGCGCCGGTTTTTTGTGCACCGATATGTGCGAAACGGTCCCGGGAAGCACGATCAAGCAGAAATAACGTTGCAATGTTGTATTCAAGGCGACATTTTGTCGGTTCAAGAAGCCGGTCGCTTCCATTAAGGATATCCTCAGGAATGTTTGAGGTTGCGCAATACGACTTCCAGAAAAGATCGATAAGCTGTTCAAGGGGAATGGTGCCATATTCACGGTTCAACCGCTGGGGGGAACCCTCGGTGCCGCGATCGCTCTCCCTGCCGAACACAAGCTTTGAAAATGCATATGCCAGTTGTTGATGCGGATATCCGCCGCAGCGAAAAAGAATACGGAGCAGCTCGATGTAGGCAAGATGAATTCGTTTCAACCGTTCAATCTCGAGCTGCAATTCATCACGAATTTCGAGATTGACATCAGGAATGAAGGTCCGGTCGGGATCAGGCAAACGGGAAATCCAGTCTTCACCCTCTTCATGGCAGGAAGGCTGAGCTGTCGGGTAGCGCATTCGTTGTGCGGCATGTCGTTTTATTTTAAAATCAAGGATATAATTCTTTATCCACGTGAAGAACCTCCCCTTTTCGCAGCTGTATCCACCCTGGTTTTCCGGTATTCCGATTTTTGTAAGCACCTCTTTCCATGTTTCCTGAGCGAGATCTTCCGCATCGTCGGGTTGCATCCACCAGACGTTGCGGAGCATATATCCAACCAGTACATGGTTGAATGATCGGACCAGACGATTGATTGCTCCCCGGTTACCTGCCCGTGCAGCATGCACCAATGCGGTTTCCTCTTCTTTGGAAAGCGTAATCGTATCGGTGACGGTTTTAAAATTCATTTCCAGTACCATTCGGAAAAAGATGATCCCGGAGCAATATACGCCATCTATCAGTCTATGGAGATTTTCAAACGAAGTGCGGAGAGGTGCTACGAAACATCGAACGCCGCACAGGATAAAGTGCTGTAGCAGTGGGTTGTTTTCTATCGCCGGTACTATTTTGTCAGCATTTTTCCCATGATTATCACCAAGAAACGTACTAGAGGCATTTTCAATCACCTACCCTGTTGGGAATAAAAGGAATAAGAATATAAGGTAATTCCATGAACGGAGAAAAGGAATTTTTAAAATTTCCTTTTTTTGGGGTAGAGGGAAATAATTAATTTAACGAAGCAGCGCGGAAAATATGAGTGCCATGAATTACCAGGGTCACAATCACGTGCAGAAAAATATGTACGCAGCCCCGGGTAATACTCGCCTGACTTCATTTTTCGCTGCATAACGCGAGAACTGCACCTTCTTCAACTATAAAGATCTGGTCCCTCTCGCAGGCGGATGGTGACAGACACTATCCGATACCGTCATAGTGAAGGATTGGTTATGGAGTTTGCGCAAATTGACAAGTATGAGTTACGGCGAATCATAGGTAACGGCGCCAGCGGTGACGTTTATGAAGCTTTCGACCCGGAACTCAAACGAACCGTCGCACTGAAAATTCAGTCGGCGCATCTTGCCGTCAAACCGGAGATGCGGGCCCTGTTCGAAGAAGAAGCCAGAAAAGCTGCCCGCGTTGAACACCCCAATATTGTAAAAGTCTATGAACTGGGTCATTTTCTGAACAGACCCTACTTCACCATGGAGTTTATGGCCGGCGGTACCTTGAAACGTCTCCTCATGGAGAAGAGCCGCCTCGACGAAACGAATGCGCTCGAAATCATCCGCCAGATCGCTCAGGCGCTCTCTTATGCACATAGTCACGGATACGTTCATCGCGATGTCAAACCCGAAAATATTCTTTTCGATCCTCACGGTATTTTCAAGATTACCGATTTCGGTATCGCACGGGGTACCGAAGGGAGTGCTCCGGGAATGACTCTCGGGTATGGCGGGCCGGTAGGCACACCGGAATACATGGCTCCGGAACAGATCGACGGCAGAGCCCGCAGTCAATCGGATCTTTACTCTCTGGGTATTATCCTTTACGAACTGGTAACCGGAAATCCGCCATTCCCGGGAGACGATCCTGCTGAAATCTTCGAGAAGCACAAGAAGCAGGATGTGCCGATGCAGCCGCTCAAAACCGCACGCGTAAGCAAAAATGTAACAAAACTCATCTTCGATCTTCTTAAAAAAAGATCAAAGGAACGATTGGCTGACGGTCAATCCCTGGTAAAACGAATAAACTTCCTGCTTGGCACGGAATCAAATGGCGGTTTGCAGCAACCGGGAGGTTCGCCTTCGACCAGGGGCACGAAACAAAAGGACCTGCGGAAAACCCTGCGAAACGGAGCATTTATCATTTCGGGATTACTGGTTGCGGCAGCGATCTTCGTGGTTCTCATTCCTTATTTACCGTCACCTCCGCCTCCTCAGTCAACCCGCGACACCCTCTCCATCGTCGGCACCTGGTCGGGCAAAGATCCTTCAAGCGGTCTGCCGCTTTTCATGGAACTCCGCACCGACTTGAACGTCAACCTGCAGGCCGGCAACAGAACCTCCCATGGGAGCTTTTCTCTGATATCGGAACATTTCCCGTACCGGATGGCGTTCAACACGACGGATGGCCAGTTCAATGCCGTTGTGGATTCAGTCAGTCGGGATTCAATCACAATGAGAATGTACGGCGGAGTACTGTTTCCCATAAAAACCGCGGACATTTCGCAAACCGGTTCCGTTGCATACAGACTCGGGCGCACCTCTCAAATTCCCGGACAGCCGCCCCTTGCGCCTGTCCCCCTGTTTCCGGCCGACCGCTCAGTTACTATCGCATCACCCGTTACATTACGGTGGCACCCCTCCGCAGGGGCTGATTCCTACACGATCGAAATCGCCCGAAGTGCCGATTATTCCCGACCGGTTGACACCCGTCGTTCGGTGACCGACTCCGTTTACAGTACAGCATCACTCTCCGGAGGCACCCGGTTTTTCTGGCGCGTCAATGCCACCGGAAAGTGGGGAACAGGCGAATGGTCCTCGTCATGGTCATTTACTACAGCCATAGAAACCGATTCCATGCGCACGTTCCCGCCCGATCCCCCCGAGCCGCTTTCTCCCGGTGAAGGGGAAACCGGTGTCGGTATACCCGTCACCCTGCAGTGGCGGCCATCCCCGCGGGCCGCCTCATATGCGGTCCAGATCGCCGGCTCCGAAAACTTTTCGTCGATCGTCGCGGGGCGAAAGGGCATGACAGGTACGAGCTTCCGCCAGTCACACCTGACTAATAACACACGTTACTTCTGGCGCATCAATGCAACCGGAAGGGGGGGAACAAGCGAATGGTCTCCGACACGGTCATTTTCCACTGCGGACGGTCCGCCGCCACCACCGCCACCACCTCCCCGCAACCCATGGGTGCTCATAAAAGGCGGCACCTTCGTTTTTGGTGACGATGTGGGCGTCGGAAAGAAAAATGAGATGGGAAACCTGGCCGACAGCACAACGGTAGCGACATTCAAGCTCACCGCCAGGGAAATCAGTCAATCGGAATATGTCGAGGTGATGAAAAGCAATCCGTCAACCGTCCCCGGCTCCGGTCTTCCCGTCACCAACGTTACCTGGGAACAGGCGCAACAGTATTGCAAAACAATAGGGGGCCGCCTGCCGACTGAAGCGGAATGGGAATACGCAGCAAAAACGGGTAGCGACCTTGTAGACGGCCGATACGCTCTCTACCCCTGGGGTGACGACCGTCCCGCATCGTCGCGCGCAGTGTACACTACCCGCTCACCCGCTCCGGCAGGTTCCCACAGACAGGGCAGACACGGCCTGTTCGATATGAGCGGCAATGTCGCCGAGTGGTGTTCGGATTCCTATAAAGAAAATCATTACGGTGCGACACCCGAAAATCCTTCGCGAAAAGTGGTAAAAGGCGGAGCGTACAATTCCGAAGCATCCCGGCTTCGTTGCGCCGCACGGGAGGACAGGCCTGCCGGTCAGGGATATGAGGACGTGGGATTCAGGTGTGCCCGTTGATGGTGCTGCCGGTATCCTGCCAGACACGTCAAAAAAGAGCGCTTTGGTAAGTTACCGGTTTACATACCGCTAACACGCACGACGGATGAAACAAGGTTCGGCAAACAAACCGCAGCCAACAGGCTGGAATATGGAAGGAGGCAACCGATGAGAAAGGTCGTTTATGCAACCAACATGACCATAGACGGGTACTGTAACCATACGGATATGATTGCCGACGACGAGTTACACGATTTCTTTGCCGACCTGTTGCGGAATGCAGGTATCCTCCTTTTCGGCCGCATCACCTATCAACTCATGGTTCCCTATTGGCCCGATGTCGCAGAGAACCGGTCGGGAACTGCATCAATCAATGAGTTCGCCAGTGCGTTCGACTCGCTCGACAAGGTCGTATTCTCCACGACACTGAGCCATGTCGAGGGACGGAACACGAGAATCGTGCGCGCAAATGCTGCGGAAGAGGTGCTCACACTGAAGAAGCAGCCCGGAAAAGACATTTCCGTAGGCAGTCTGAGCATTGCCTCACAGCTTTCGTACCGGGGATTGATTGACGAGTACCATTTCGTGATTCACCCGGTTGTTGCCGGTAAAGGACCGCGGCTGTTCGACACCGTGAAGCTGCACGAGAGGTTTCAGCTGGACTTTATCGACGTGAAAACCCTGCAATCCGGCGCCGTTGCCCTTCACTACAGAAAACATGCATGAAGAGCAACTATTGATAAATAGATGCGTAATGTCAAACATGAAGAGGATGGACAGGTGAAAACAGAATCTGAGATTGTACCCGCGGTGTTGATGAACATGTCTCGGAACAACCGGAGAAGCACGCGAAAAAAGGACGGATGGATATAATTAAGGCGGGAATTTACGGAGGCCCGGGACACATGGGTGGTGATTCATGAACAGCCGCACACAACTGATGCAGGAGAGTGACCATGAACCTTGCAGGTATTGAAGGAATGGATATCCAACAGATTTCGAAGGAAGTGCAACGCGGGGCAAAATTCGTCGTCTACCAATATTGTCTGTCCATCATATTCATGACATTTATGCGATCCAGCAACATTTACTTTATCCGTGCCGGCGAAAGTGCCGTCGGCAAAGGGCTCGGTTTCTCCTTCATCTCACTCCTTCTCGGATGGTGGGGTATCCCCTGGGGACCGATCCACACGATAGGTTCGTTCATAACAAATTTCAGCGGCGGAAAAGACGTAACGCAGGTAGTTCTTGACGGTTTTAAAAAGCAAGGTACCTGACCGGCCGCACCGGCGGAAAGTGCCTCATTACCGGCAAAATAAACGACACATCATATTTTTCACCGCGTCTATTTCGACAAATGCATTAACGGACACCGCACATGCATTTGTCATTTAATTACCACCTAATTCGGACGATTCATTGACGATGAGATGCATAGCGGCACTGAGCAGAACGTATTTGGAGATACGAAGGGCATATCGATCTGGTGATACGTCCGAGCAGCTACGAATAGGTTATGCCAGTGTCCGCGAAGCAGATCGCGTAAAGTAATCGTCCGATTTAGGTACCAGTCAAATCATTTTCATGGAAACCGGTCCGGCAACACCGGGAAACGTTCTCCGTTTCATTCACCTGATCACGAATCCTTTCCGTACCGTTACATCCACACTTCGGACTTCGGCAATGAAATACCCCGCACCGATTTCCGGCCGTCTGATGCTCAGCAACTGCCGCCGGTCGGCGCCGGGATGAAAGTCATTACCGGCAAATACGGCAACCTGTCTTCCCTGCATCGTGTAAATATGACAAGTCAACGGACCTTGCCGCACCATGACGTCATCAGGAAGCACAATACGGAGGAAAGGGCCGGATGCGGTAATGGTGAAGGGTGTTTTTACGGGCTCCGATTTGTTGTGTACCGTTCCGGTCGTGGTGCGACCAAACCCGGATACCCCGTTTCCGCCGTGCAACGCTTCAAGAGCGTTCACCAGATAGGCGAGAGGGGCATTCCAGTTGATGGCCACCTCGTTTGAAGCGTAGCTGCAGTATTTATCGAGCCATGAAACAGCCGGTTCCGTGATGTAATCCTCACAGTACGCGGTGTCCTCCCCGTTGCGGTTCGGGCCGCCGGCCATCAACCCGGGAACCGGAGGGGTTATGTCGTCCGACTCGGAAATGTAATGATGCGGGTGAAGCGGCGAGCGCGTGCCGAAACCGGTGACGAAACAGGTGGCAAGCGGATTACGCCCGAGCAGATAATCGATCTGCTGCTCCGCGCCGGCGCGGTACTTCTCATTCCCGGTAAGGTAATAGGCATACAGCATATGGATGCCCTGCGAGGCGGCCACGCTGTTGCTTCCCCAGATGAAGTCGCCGGTGCTCATCGAAATGCCGTATCCGCTGTTCTGCATGGTTGCAAGGGAATCCGCCATGGCGACGATCTCCGCTGCCGCGCTGTCGACGAGCGCGGCGGGAAACGAATCCGGGAACGTCACGATCGTGTAAAGCCCCAGGGTACTTACCGTTTGCCAGTTCGGAATCGTTGTCGGGGGAAGGGGGTTGTCCGTGTGGTAGGAGTAGGTGGCGGTGTCACCCGTCGCGACGGCAAGCTCGACCGATGCCAGGAAGCGTTCGTCGTTTAAACGTGAATCTCCGTATTCACCCGTTTCACAGTCGGCGGGCTGCTTGTATTTGACATCGGGATTTTCCTGCGCCCATGCATACGCTTTTTTCGCGGCGGTAAGACACTTTGCGGCGAATGTTTTATCGAACGGTTGGTAAACACGTGAACTTTGCGCCATAACCGCCGCGAAGTCGAGGGTGGCGGGGGTCGTTCTCATGAATACATACCGGTCGGCCCCGCACCACTCAGGCATGAAGCCGGGTTCGAATTTGAGCGACGTCAGTTTTGAATACACGCCGCCGTCGGTGGTCTGCATGGCAAGCATCCACTCGAGGTTCCAGCGGACTTCGTCGAGAATGTCCGGGGTGCTGTTTGAACTCTCCGGTATGTTCAGCGAAAGCGAGGCGAAATAGCCGGGAAAATGGGTGTAGAGCGCCAGGAGCGTATAGACGGTAATTCCCGAACTGACGATATATTTTCCGTAGTCGCCCGCATCATACCACCCTTTCGGTGCACTGATGTAATCGCTTCCGGGCGAGTCGTAAATTATGATGCGGTCGTCGGGGTGTCCCTTGTCACGGGACCACACGCCGGCATATTTGCTGAGGAGTTCGGTTGATGCACGCTGGTAGTAGTAGGCTTTGAGCGATGCGTTTCCGAGTGCCGCGAGAGGATGTTCGGCAATGGTGAAATTCTCTGATTTCCGTCTGTCTCCAACGTATAACGAGTAGGTCCCGACCGTGGTGAAACCGGAAAAATCCGCAATGCGGACCGTTTCACCGGAAGGATCCCATGTCGTCTCCGCACCGAGCGTGCCGGTATGAACGCTCGTTCCGGCGTTGTCTCTGATTTCGAAGGATGAGCCGATTGCCCCTTTGACGACCATTCGTTTGGACCCGTTGCGGTAAAACCCCGCCTGGGTGAAACGGGCATCCGGGTTCTGGGGAAGGGGAGTCTCCAGGACCGAAACCCAGGTTATGGAGAAATCGATCGTATCACCGCCGCCCTCGATATAGACCCGTACATTGTCGTCATTGACATCAGTATCATTCCACACGGTTGAAAATTGTTTATATTCTCCGCCGGGAAACCTGCCGGTTTTCCTGACGTAAGAGGTATAGTCCCCGCTGCCGTCACCTCCCTGTCCGGCGCCGCCGTTGTGGGAGAGACCGAAATACAGGTCTTTCGAATATTCGGAAGTACTGCCCACCCCCTGGATCGAGATGGAATAGCGGAAACCCGCCCTGAGGGCTATTTTCTGGAGCAGCATGACGTCCCGGGTTTCCTTACCGCCGTCGTTGAGCGTGAAATGAACGATGTTGCCGTTCGACGTTTCTTCGATGACGGCCGTGTCGCCGGCACTGTAAAAGCAGGTGTACCATCCGGTGAACGTTCCGGTCGCGAAATTCGAGTTGGTGACCAGTTCGTCGGCTTTCGGGAAAAACAGCATGGCGGAAACGAGCAGGGCAAAGAGTGTTTTCATGCGCAGTCCTTTCGTAGTTCGTTCACGCTTTTCCAACGCGGGAGGGAAGGGTATTCTCTGCACGGTCGATTATCAAACCGGAAGCCGATTGTTGAAATATTCGGGGGTGACCATATTATACCTCATTTTTTCGGCCGTTCCACCTGAAAACATACTATAAACCGGATTGAACAGGCGATGTCGATTCACTTTTTACGATATCGGGAGAACAGACGATTCTTTTCATCAGCGAAAGACTCCATCGATGGATCCGTTACTACGATAAACGATGTTCTTCAGCTCTTTTACATAACAGCAATAACCGCTGTGCATTATTTGCACCTGCAAAACATACTGAACACGACAGGGAGTGACATTTACAGCTGTTCGACCGGCGGATGCGGCAACCCGTCAGTCTCTCGAAAAAGTCACCTTCAGAAAAAACGGAGGAAGTATCTCCTTATGCCAGAAATCAGCAATTGACTTTCTGAAGATATACTATATTACCTGGTAATTGCCCTGGCACCAGCATCAATTCCGCCCGCAAATCAAGAGCGTTTTTCAAATGGAGGATGTATGAATCACCTGAACCCCGTCATCCGTGCATGGACTCTCTCCATCGCAACAGCCGCGACATTGTTTTCTAACCCGATTCCTGTACCGGAGTATCCGCCGATCACGGAAATTCAGGTAACGAATCCGAATAAATGGACCATAGAAGTCGATCTGGACAATATCGATTTCCATCAGCCGAATGCTTCCTATTCCACCGACACGATCACGCTTGCCTGCATTGAAAGCTCCCTGACGCCTTCAGACCTTTCCATGAAAAAATGTGTACTCCCTGAAACCGTCAATGACGACAATATCATGGTATTGACGGAGCAGCATTTTCCCGGTCTGCAGATCGACCAGGGCAAAACGCTCTATGTCAGCCTCAGGGGTCAGAACCGCAAATGGTCTGTTCCGATTACGCAAAACCTCTTCCTTCCGGGCATGTCACTGAAGTTCATGTATACAAATGACCAACAGTATGTTCTTTCGTCCTGCCCCTCCCCCGGTATTAAAAACTACAGGGAGCCGAAGGGACAGATACGGGGAACGGTCAGGGACAGGAAGGGAACTCTCGTGAGCGGAATTTACGTTCTCTGCAGCCCGAATCCGACTCAGAATCTGACCCCGGGCAGGAACATTACCAATGCGGACGGCTTTTTTGCCACGACGACACTCGATACCTGCCATACGTATTCATTGACATTTTTAAACGATAGCGGCATTCAGATTTCCGATTCCGTCATCGGTCCGTTTACCGTCACGTCCGGAACACCGATCCGGCGCGACATCGTCCTGGGCGACTATACGATACCTCCCGTCAATGTGCTCCATCCGGACGGCAGTGCAAAATCCACCGTTCTTGTACAGCTCCTTCCTTCGGACATGTCGGTGCGAAAGATCGTTGTTGCAGTCTCGGGTTTACAGCATTCACAAGAGGCAAAACTGGACATTTATTCCATGAACGGACACCATATCCGTTCGCTGTCGTTTACCTGTGCAGGATCCGGAACATATACGATTCCGTGGGACGGATGCAACAAAAAAAACCGGCAGGTGACCGGCGGCTCCTATATCTGCCGCGTCAGGATCGGCAACAAAGTGCTATGTAAAGGCATCATTACGAATTAGAACGCGACCTTACTATCCGGATCCCCGCCCGTGCGGGGATGACGATTCTTTTTTCTTTACTATCCTGGATAAACCTAACGAATCGCTTCACAGGCAGCCATGAAAAGAAGACCCCCAAAACTCATGAATACGCTGCATTTACCGCAGGCAGCCATACCTGTTACCTACGGGATCATGCATGCACTTATCGATCTTTCAACCGCCGGACTTCTTTTCGCCGCAATCCGGCATCACCATTTCATTCCCAAACAGCAATTCTTCCTGATTCTGCTTTACAATTTTCTGGCGTTTGCCACACAACCTATATTCGGCTTTTTGACGGACCGAATCAAAGCGCCGAAAGCAACGACGACTTCGGGGATCGTGATGGTAGCGCTGTCCTTCGCATTTCTCCATTCAAGTCCGGTTGCCGCAATTGTAACGGCAAGTATCGGAAACGCCCTTTTTCATATCGGCGGCGGCGTCATAAACCTGTTCGTCACACCCCGACGAGCCGTATCACTTGGAATCTTCATCGCACCCGGTGATCTGGGATTATGGGCGGGAATTTACATGGGAAATAACGGCCTTTTCACCATGCCGCTTCCGGCCGTACTGCTGGCGCTGTCAGCTGCTGCGGTTTTTATCATAGCCACTCCGGAAACCTACGGCAACACGGAAAGAATCAGGATTGAAAGTAAACTTCCACCTGTCGTTTTCGCGCTCCTATGGCTTTCCGTCGTCGTCAGGACGCTTGTCAACACGACGGGCGGCTATACGCTCGGCACAAGTCAGCTTACCGCCGGAGCGCTGTTCATTGCCGCCTTTCTCGGTAAAGGAATCGGCGGATTCGTTTCGGATAAACTGGGGTGGATCAGTGGCGGCATTACTGCCCTTCTCATTTCATGCCCGCTCATTGCATTTGCCAATGGCAACCTTCCGGCGGGCGCTTCGGGCATGCTCCTTCTCAACATCGTCATGCCCCTTTCGGCAACCGCAATGGCGGGCGTCATGCCGAAACATCCGGGGCTTTCCATGGGACTCTACTGTCTGGCCTTATTTTTGGGGTGCTCCATCCAGTTCATGCCGCAGAAATTCTTTTTTCACCATTCCCTCACGTTGATGATTTTCATACTTGTTCTGGCTATGACACTGTTTGCCGCTTTATCCCTTTTCAAAAAACACCCGTTGAAAAGCTGACTTTACAGAAGTAAGGCGGGAGGCGTCTCACCGGGAATCTGCTATTGGCCCCTCAGTCACTATCGTGACAACTCCCCTGTCCGCAGAGCGATAGACGCCGCCCTGAAAAAAGAGGCATAGACATTTTTTCCGCCGGCAACAGTATGGAACCCGGTCTTTTTTCGATAAAACAGCGGAACATCTTATATGCAAACCACTGCACTGAAGGGATCGTGAGAATATTCCAGGTTTTACCGGACAGGGAATTCCCGGTGTTGACGTATGTTATGTTTCCTTTGATGCGGCCGCCGGCGCAGCATAACCTTTTTCACACCGCCCTGCTTACCTGCATTGCAGCGGATAAGTATATTGATCGCACTGAACCGTTTCCCGTGCATCAATTCTCATTTCCCGTGCATGGATCCTCTGGCCGGTGTTCGGTGTCAGCGCCCCCAGTACTTTGTACATTCCCGCATCCCCCGCAGGTGGATGTACTCCGATCTCAGTTGAAAACAGGACAAGTACCATTCCTCCCGATTCACGGTACTGTCAGCTCTGTACAGAGCAGGCGTATTCCATTACCTGATTTGAGTAAACAGTTCAATGACCAATATGACCCCTTTGCCGGCGGTGCCGTCTCGGCCCCCTTCTTGACGAAGAGCCGAAGCGGTCTGCAACTCATCTTCGGAACTATGGAGTTACCAAA
>Ga0316575_10000102_pt1 | contig 21168 bp, 20 predicted proteins | sample J5NA_FD_203072 | JGI IMG/M metagenome (GOLD analysis project Ga0316575, IMG submission 203072) | Rhizosphere microbial communities from salt marsh grasses in Alabama, United States - J5-7_050615r2r3 | ecosystem: Host-associated > Plants > Roots > Rhizosphere | place: USA: Alabama | collected...
GCCAATCCGCCGGTATGGGCCAGAGCATTTACCAGAATAATAACATCTTCAGGATACTTCCGGGAAGCGCTGCTGAAAAGGCTCATCACGCCGATGACCTCTTCCCTGGCCTTGATAGGAACACAGAGCATTGAAATTACACCTTCTTTCAAGATCTCCTCTTTATACTGCAACCGGTTGTCCTTAGATACCTGTTCGATGATGACGGTTTCACCATTCAGTGCCTGTGCAATACTTTTTTGGATGGAGACAGGGCCTTTGTTTTGAAATTCTTCGCTCAGGCCATAGCTTGCCACAAGGTCAAGATTCCCGGTTTCATGGTTCAAAAGACGTATCAACACGCCCTTCATTCCCAGTGCTTCAGCGATTTCGGCCGTCAGTATATGCAGTACCTTTCTGATGTCCAAAGTCGAGTTGATGCTGGAGGCAAGATCGAGAAACAGCATCGAATTCTGATTAATACGTTCAAACAACTGAGACTGTTCAATGGCGATCCCGCCTTGGTCGGCCAGCGCCGATAAAAAGTCTATTTCATCTTTAGAAAAATCTCGATGCTCTGCGGTATAAAGTGATAAAACGCCGATGGCCTTTTCTTTGACCATGACCGGAACAGAAAGAATGGATGCAATGCCTTCGGCTTTTTTCGCTTCAAGATTTTCCAGTCGAGAGTCGGTGGTTGCATCGTAAAACGATAGATATCCTTCCTTTAACATTTCGTCGACGGTTTTCTGGGCTTTCAGGGGGCTGGCATGCAAATAGTTATCAGACAATCCTTTCTGAGCCATTGGAACAAACATATCCTTTTCCTCATCCGCCAAAAAAAGGCATGCCGCTTTGGCTTCCATGGTGTCAATGGCGCTTCGGACAATCAGATCCAGAAGCTTTTTTTTACCCAGTGTTGTTCCAAATGCCTTGCTGATTTTGCAAAAGGTTTTAAAAAAATTATTTCTTTTGGTCATTGAAAGTCTCCTAACAAAGAGTTGTTTTTTTGTTGATTCTTTTTAGTTTTCAATGCAGATGCTGCTTCCTATGGGGTCATTTTTGCTGCTTTTTTTCGGAGCTGCTTTTTTTGTCCTCATCTCTTTCTTTGAGCCAGCGGGCAATTTTGGGTGCAAATTCCTTTTGACACTTTGAGCTCACATAAATTCCGATATGACCCGTATCCAGACAAATATCTTCAGTATCCTTACTCCCGACTTTACCGGTCAGCAGTTCACACGCTTCGGGAGGTACAAGGTGGTCATATTTCCCATAAAAATTCAAAAGCGGCATGGTAATTTTTTTTAAATCAACACGTTTCCCGCCGACCTCCATTTTGTTCTGAATCAGCAGATTCTTCTGGTAACAGTCCCGAATAAATTGTCGAAAAGTTTCACCCGGGACATCCGGGCTGTCAAAAATCCATTTTTCCATCCGGACAAAATTTTCTACGAATTTTTTATTGGCCATATTTTCCATAAATCCAACATACTTGTCTATCATCAACCGGGCCGGGTTGAGCAGCAGAAAACCCATGTTCATGATATCTCCGGGAATATTTCCGTAAGTATCTACAATGCGATCCACGTCCATATCCTTCATCCAGATATGCAGCAGCCCTTGGTCGGTATCGAAGTTTGTCGGTGTTACCGTGGTTACCAGATTTTTTATTTTTTCAGGATGAAGGGCAGAGTAAATAACACAGAACGTACCGCCCATGCAAATGCCCATCAAATGGATTTTATCCAGGCGGTGTTTGTCGAGAATAAAATTAACGACATTATCCATATATCCGTTCACATGATCGTCGATGGTGAGATATCGGTCTTTACGGGCCGGATACCCCCAGTCGATCATATAGACGTCTATTCCTTCTTGTAAAAAATTGTGAACGACGCTCCTTCCGGGCTGAAGATCCAGCATGGTTTCCCGGTTAATCAATGCATAGACCACAAGGAGCGGTCTTTTGAGTTGAGTGTCGCCCGTCGGCTTATAATGCTTTAATTTTACGCGATCTTCTTCATAAACGATATCGTAAGGCGTGACGGCAATCTCGGTTTCAAGGGGTTCAAGCAAAACATCCGATGCCTTTTGGACACTTTCACCGGCCTTTTCCGCCTCCTCGGCCAGTTTGGATAAGATCAGATCAACAGATATCTTGGACTGCGCCATGAAATCACCTCTAGTTGGATTTTAAAAGCTTAATTTCGAGTTCTTTTATTCGCTTTTTTAAAAGATAAATCTCCTTGTACAGCTCATCCATTTCCTTTTGGGTTGGTACAGGGAGCATATACAGCAGAGTATCCTGAAGAAGATCTTTTTTTGCTTCCGAAAATTCCGACATGGAATGTAAGGTTTTATTCAAAATCTTAGTATATTCAAGAGATTGAAACAGCGTCATGTAATGTCCTTCAAGAGTTTTAATCCACATCTGATAATATGCTTTTGAATCTTCAGGAAGATTACCTTTATCCGCCAATTCCGTCAGTTTTTCCTGCATGACCTGGAAGGATTTTTCCATGGGTAAAGACAACAGACGCAAAAATTCAGTCAAGCTGGATTGAAATATGTTATATTTATCCACAGACCGGATCATTTTTTCTTGGTAAAATCGTGTCAATCCCAGTTGCGGTATGTTGAATATTTTTCTTAATTCTGTCTCATAGAGTTGTATCCAAACCTTAATGGCATCTTCGTCGAGATTCTCAAACGTATACGATTTTGTTGAGTCCTGTACTTTTTCTGCCTTCTCAAGCCATTGCTTTTGAATTTGAACAAAACTTTTCAGGCCGGTTTGGGCAAGTGTTAAAAAAAATTCGGGGAGTATCCCTGTCCCTTTAAAAATGGCTTCCATGGTTTCCGGTTCACTGATAACCTGCGACCATGTTTTCCAGGTTTTTTGCGTACTCCTCCATGATTTCTCAAACCGACTTGATTTACCATCTCTTTTTGATTCCTTTGGTACACCAGCGGCCATATTAGCAGCCGGCCACATAGCGGTCATCGATTCCCAAAATGCCATGTAAGTTTTTATCCAATCCGAAAAAAAGGCTTCCGGTCCGATATCATCCTTTTCTTTGTCACTCATTATTCACCTCATTTTATGCATCCTTCGAAAACTTTATCATTTTATTTTCTCTTTCAACAGCATAAAATGTCAATAAAAAACCATTTCAAAGACCCGCCAGAAATTCTTTGGAGAATGATGATTTTTGGGAAAAATCCCTATTTGATGGGGGCATTTCCCTATAAAAATGAATCCTTTGTCTTATGGACATGGTTTTTCAGAATTTGTTAGGTTAAAATCACTAAAAAGTTTTTCCTGAACACATGGCGGGAGGCTACACTTCTCATCCGCTTTCATGGAGTGGTTCCCTGAGGTAGGGAACCATTCTTTTCATTAACTGGGTTGTATTATTACAACAAAGAAAACTGCCGTGAGAGGAGGCGAATATGAGTGGAAGCGTTTATAAGGTCGTCGAGCTAGTGGGCACGAGTGATGTTTCATGGGAAAAAGCCGCGGAAAACGCGGTACTCACCGCCGGAAAAACTCTAAGAGATTTGAGGGTGGCTGAAATTACCAAATTCGATTTGACAATCAAAGACGGCAAGATTGCTTCTTATCGTGCCCGGGTCACCCTATCTTTCAAGTATGAGAATGCCTGAGATATATGAATTTTGACAAATTTGCTGCCGTCGTCTGGAAGTTTGAACCATGCCATATACACACAATGAAGTTGTAGCAAAGAAAAAGCTCCCCAATGTCGGACAAATTGTGCGGAGTAAAAAGCACGGGACCCTTTGGCGGGTCATGGAAAAAAGGGAGGTATGGCAGCATTCGGCGGATGATCCTTCAACCGGACAGCCGCAGTTGCTTCCCGCCATTTATTTGGCCTATTGGCGGGTGCGGAAAGGGGTGCTGCCGGGTGTCGGGCATATGCTCGGATACGCATACACCCTTCACGACAATACGTTTGAGGCCAACTGGGAGATCATGGAAGGGTAACAAACAGCGTACCGGTAACAGTCAATCTGTTTTTTCAAAAGGGTGTTGATTGAAACACCCTTTTTTTTTAATTATTGAACAACAATATTTGAACATGACTATAAAGTTGTGATAAAGATCGCATCATTAACCGGTGGAGGATGTTTATGGCGAAAAAGCCAACCTATAAAGAGTTGGAACAGCGGGTTAAGGTGCTGGAACAAGAGAGCGCCAACCGCATGGCGGCGGAAAAAGCATTTCGGGAGAGCGAGAAAAAGTATCGACTCCTGGTAAAAAACCTTCCCAGTATCGTATACAGGGGATATGCCGACTGGTCGGTTGAGTTTTTTGATTCAAAAATTAAACAGATCACCGGATACAGCCCGGCATTATTTAACTCCAAGAAAATGAAATGGAGAGATATCATTGTTGACGAAGATGCCGAAAATGCCAAAGCGATTTTCATCCGGGCGCTCAAAACCAACAAATCTTATGTAAGGGAATATAAAGTCAGATCTAGAAGCGGCGATATCCGCTGGATCCAGGAAAGGGGACAGATCGTTTGTAAAACCAATAAGAAACTTCAATATGTCAGCGGTGTGTTTTTCGATATTACCGAAAACAAAGAATCCCAGGAAAAACTGCGTAAAAGCGAAGAAATGGCGAGGGCCCTTTTGAACGCAACCACCGATGCGGTTGTGCTGTTGGATCCTGATGGCCTCATTCTGGACATCAATGACGCTTACGCCAAAAAATTTCAAAAGACGTCGAATGAAATGCTTGGATTATGTATATGGTATTTGGTTCCACACGAAGTCGCGGGCCTCAGAATGACCAACGTCAAAAGAGTTTTTCAAACCGGATGGCCGGTACGCATCGTTGATGAGCGAAATGGTATATGGCATGATACCAATATCTATCCGGTATCCGATTCACTGGGAGACGTCAAACGCGTTGCTGTTTTTGCCCGGGACATCACCAACAGAAAGCTGGCTGAAGAACACATTCACACACTGACCCGACTTCTTTTAAGTGCAAGAGAAAGCGAACGTCAGCGGATCGCCCGCGATCTTCACGATAATGTGGCACAGGAGCTTTCTCTTCTAAGAATCGGATGGGAAACGCTGTTTGATGATCAATTCCGCGTCCCGGAAAAGGTAAAACAAAAGGCGGTGGAATTATCAAAAATTCTTCAAAAATCCATATCGGCAATCCGGGATATGGCCTATGATCTGCACCCTCCGGGACTCTACCAGTTTGGGCTGGTCCACACCGCATATCAGTATTGTGAAGAATTCTCGGAGAAACATAACATAGACATCGATTTTGTTGCAGCCGGTCTGGAAGACTTGAAAATTCCGGCAGACACCGAAATCAATCTTTATCGTCTGATTCAAGAGGCCCTCTGGAACATTCAAAAACACGCCGATGCAACCCAAGCAATTGTCAAACTGGTAGCGTCTTTTCCCAACATCATCCTTCGTATAGAGGATGACGGGGCGGGGTTTAATGTTAGAAAACGGTTGGCGGAGGCCTCAAAGGAGAAACGAATGGGGCTTCGGAGTATGGAGGAGCGGGTCGGCCTGCTGAAGGGAAAAATGAGGATTCAATCACGTCCCAAAGAAGGCACAAAAATTTTTATCGAAGTGCCTTATAAGGAGACAGAACGTGACCGAGAAGAAAAACATTATCATTATTGACGATCATCCACTTTTTAGAGAAGGCCTCAAAACCATCATCGGGCGTGATTCCCGATTCAAGTTGGTCGGGGAAGCGGGGAGCGGTCGTGAAGGACTCGCAATGGTCAAAAACCTGAAACCCGATTTGGTTATCGTGGACATATCCCTGCCGGATCAGAGCGGCATTCAACTTGCACGGGAGTTGCGCGAGCGCTTGCCTGAAACAAAGATTATGATCGTCAGCATGCATTCAAAAATCGATTATATTGCAGAAGCATTTCAAGCCGGTGCAACAGGATATGTCGTTAAGGAATCTGCCAGCGAAAGACTGATTCAAGGGCTGGAAGCTGTCGCAAAAGGTGATTATTTTCTGGACAGTTCCGTTTCCCATTCTGTGGTCGAAAATCTCATGAAATCTCCATTAAAAACCGCAAAGATTACGGATTCCGATTATGCCACGCTGACGCCCAGAGAACAAGAGGTGATGCGCCAGCTTGCCGAGGGACTCTCCAGCAAAGAAGTTGCCGAGAAACTTTTTATCAGTCCCAAGACCGTTGAAAATCATCGCGCCAATATCATGAGCAAACTTGGCCTGCACAGCACGATCGAATTGATCCGATATGCGGCAAAACTCGGCCTTATCGACGTGGATCTCTGGAAAGATTGAAAAACATCGCTTTTTCCCCTCTTTCGGGATAACTTCCCGACCCATTAGGATTTTCCCCTAGTAAAATAAACCTTCCCATCTATGGACAAGAGAAATTACAACCTGTTAAAAATAAATTAAATATTTTTGTCGATGTTCTTCGAATATCCTTTAATAAAGGGGGAAACATGATCTCTTCTCCATGTAAAAATTGCTCCAGGAGAAATCTGCCGAAGGAGAAGTGTTTCAAAGAGTGCCAATTGCTGCAGTCCATACAGGATATGGAGTTGACCGCCGAGAAACTGAATGACGGAAGCGGAATAGATTTCACGGAAGAGTACAGTTTCAATATGCCTTTTGCGTTTTCGACGAGCTCTTTTTAAAGTTTCATGATTTCCGCTATATAGAGACCTTTGAAAACAGCGTTTTTTTTAAAAGGTCAGATCGAAGATCTCGAACCTTGAACGGGTAACGGCGTCAATTTTAATCCTAATTGAAATTTGGCGGATAAACCATTTCGATGAAAAATCTGCTCTTAATTTCGATATGTCAAAAAACAGCAAAAAATCGATAAAGCGCAGGGATTGCCAAAGGAAAACCAACCAGAAAGCAATGAATGCATTCGATCCTAGAGAACAGCGGACTCAAAAAAAGAACTTTCTTGATATCGAGACCTTGATTCGAAGCATCCAGCGTGCCGAAGGCCAAACAGACTGTTTTAAAATGGGGATGGTGGATTGCGATCACATGGATTGCAAATGGCGCGTTTTTTGTCTGTGAAATTAACCTTTTTGGGAGCACTCAGCATTGAGTTGCCACGTCCCGAAGAAACAACCTATCCGCCCCGTCACCTTCAATAGCGCTTATCTCACCGCCTGATTAATACCTGTGCATAACCCTTTTTCTTTTCATCTGTATAGCCTCTAATCCTCAAAAAATTTGCCATCCGGTTGATATAATTTTCAATGTGTAATATAGAACGACGATCTCTCATGACAATTTATACCCGGCGAGGTGTGAATGTTTCTGATTGGCGGCGTTACGCCTAAAATGAAAGTACTCGACAATACCCCCAGGCGATGCCCGGTGTGCGGTCTTCATCAGGCCTATTACAAACGGGTGGATCATTATTTTAATCTGTTTTTCATTCCCATTGTAAGGGTCAAGAAGGGAGAGCCGTTTATCATGTGTGAAAGATGTGAAAAAGCGGTCAATGAATTCGACGCAGAAGACCGCAGTGGCCGCCTGGATGTCGCACCGTCGACATGCCCCCATTGCGGGAAAACATTGGACGAATCGTTTAGATATTGTCCGTACTGTGGAAAGCCTAGTTCTAGTTGAATATGAATCGTCCTATACAGCAATTCGATCATAATAATGAACGCCATGTGGTTCTGGTGAAACCGGAAGTGCCCTGGAACACCGGCAACATCGGCCGCACCTGTCTGGGCGCCGGCGCATATCTTCACCTGATAAAACCGCTGGGTTTTTCCCTTGATGATCGCGACCTCAAAAGAGCCGGACTCGATTACTGGCACAAGGTCAAACTCTCGGTCTGGGACGATTTTAGCGGATTTCAACAAAAAATGAATCCGTCACCGGAAGAAGTGGCGCTGTTTACGAAAAACGGTTCCATTTCCTTCTGGTCCATGCCGTCTCCGGAAAGGCTGTTTCTCATTTTCGGGTCGGAAACCAAAGGCCTTCCGGAAAAAATTTTACATCAGTACCGCCATGCCGCCTTTCATATCCCCACGACATCGGAAATCCGGTGCCTGAACCTGTCCACATCCGTGGGAATTGCGTTGTATGAAAGCCTGCGCCTTTCACCAAAAAAATAGGGCGCGGTAACTATCCGCGCCCTATCGATTCAACAGATTATTTCTTCAACGATACGATTTAGAACAATCCTTTTACCTTTCCGGTGTTTACATCCACATCCACCCTGCGATATGCCGGATCGGAGCTGGTTCCGGGCATCAGGCTGATGGTGCCGCAGCAGGGGCAGAGGAACTTGGCGCCCGAGAAGATCAGCACATCTCGAACCGGAAGGGTCCAGCCTTTGGGCACGCCCTTGACCGCCGGGTCATGGGTCAGGGAGAGATGGGTTTTGACCATCATGGTGGTGTAATCGTCGTACTTGGAATCCGCTTCAAGCATCTTGGCCTTGGCCTCTGCATCAGGGGTCCAGGCCACACCATCGGCGCCGTAAACGTTCTTTGCGATGAGCTCGACCCGGTCGCGCAGCTTCGTTTCCAGGGGATAGAGGAATTTGAAGTCCGGTTCACCTTTACAGGCATCAATCACCACATCGGCAAATTCCAGGGCTCCGTCGCCGCCGTCTGCCCAATGCGTGGAAACCGCACAGCCTGCACCGGCTTCTTCGGCGTACTTTCGAACCATGGCGATTTCATCCTTGGTGTCGGTATGGAAGCAGTTGATGCAGACCACCGGATTGATGCCGGACATCCGGATGGTGTTGATATGATGCACCATATTGGCAACGCCCTTTTCCAGCAAGCCCAGGTCTTCGCTCTTATACTCTTCGGGCAACGGCAAACCGGCCACGACCTTGGGGCCGCCGCCGTGCATCTTCAATGCACGAATCGTGGTGGTCAGAACGGAAACATGGGGCTTCAATCCGCTGTAACGGCATTTGACGTTCCAGAATTTCTCGAAGCCGATGTCTGCGCCGAATCCGGATTCGGTGACATGGTAGTCGTAAATCTTCAGGCCGACACGGTCGGCAATGATTGACGACTGGCCCACGGCGATATTGGCAAACGGGCCGGCATGGACCATGCACGGCTGATATTCGGCGGTGCACATAAGGGTCGGGTTAATGGTGTTTCGCATCCAGGCGGTCATGGCATTTCCCACTTCCAGATCGCCCGTGGTGACCACCTTTCCACTTTTGTCAAAGGCCAGTGTGATGTTGTTCAATTTTTCGCGCAGATCGGCCAGGTCACGAACGATGGACAGAATCGCCATAAGCTCGGAACTCACTGCGATACCGAACTTGGACTGCATGGTGAATCCATCGTACCGGCCGCCCAAACCGATAATGATATTCCGCAGAGACTGAGCGCAGAAATCCAAAATCCATCCCATCTCAACCCGGGTGGGATCGATGTTCAGCCTCGGCATACGGGTCAGGCGGGCCAGTTGTTCATCGTTGTAATTGCGCTCATGCTGCATTCTGGCGGTTAGCGCAGTCATTGCCAGGTTGTGAGCGTTCATGATGTCATTGATGTCGCCGGTCAGTCCCATGGAAAATTCGGTCATGGGGATGAGCAACGAGTTGCCGCCGCCGGCTGCCGTACCTTTAATGTTCATGGTCGGGCCGCCGGAAGGTTGGCGCAGACAGCCGCCCACATGCACGCCGCGTTTGCCCATACCTTCCATCAAACCGCAGGATGTGGTGCTTTTCCCTTCGCCCAAAGGCGTCGGGGTAATGGCGGTAACTTCAATGTACTTGCCGTCGGGTTTGTCCTTCAAACGCTCAATGATCTTCAGAAAGTCCAGTTTGCACAATCTTCCCATGGGCAGGATTTCATCTTTTTCCAGCGCTAATTTTTCTCGCCACTCATCGGGAGTCGGCATGTTTTCTTCGGCCGCTTCTGAAATCTGCCAGTCAGCCATTTCTACCGCATTGTAAGCCATCTACTCAATCCTCCTCTTTAATGTTTGGGTTAATAAAGCAGGAACCCCATACCCACGGGTGGGTTCCTTCGGCTTCGGTTGATTCATTTGAGATGTTGATGTTAGGATTCAGACCTTGCTTTAAAACACAAGCCATTCGATTTGGCAAGCAAAATAAACAATTTCGGAATAATGCAAAAAAAAGAAAAATTGTCAATAGAAAAATGAATTTACAGCCTCACCCCTGCAGCTGATTCAGGCGGTAATAAAATCCCTGAATTTGCATCAATTCCGCATGGTTTCCGGTTTCAATGATCTGTCCCCTGTTGAGGACGATGATTCTGTCGGCTTCCCGGGCCGTTGAAAGCCGGTGTGCCACAATAATTGAAGTCCGGTTGGCCATCAGTTTGGCGAGGGCTTCCTGGATTTTTTGTTCGGTCTCGGAATCAATATAAGAGGTTGCCTCGTCGAGGATAATCAAGTCCGGATGGCTGGCAAAGGCCCTTGCAATGGAGATGAGCTGGCGCTCCCCGCTGGAGATGGATGCGCCGCCTTCCGAAAGCACGGTATGGACGCCGTCGGGTAATCGGTCTATAAATGTTTGGCAGTTCGAATCCTTTAAAATCTGCTGAAACACCGCTGCAGAAATGTTGTCTCTTCCCAGGGTTATATTTTCTCGAACGGTTTCGGAAAATAAAAACGGGTCCTGCATCACCAGGGCCATTTTGGATCTTAACTCCCGGACCCCTCGTTTTTTAATATCCACCCCGTTCAATAAAATCCGTCCTTCCGTCGGCTCATAAAACCGGATAATCAGGTTGACGATGGTCGTTTTCCCGGAACCTGTCGGTCCCACAATCGCTAACGTCTCACCGGCTTTTATGCGAAAAGAAATATTTTTAAGCACGGGCTCGTTGCGAATATATTCAAAAAAAACATTTTCCAGAGAAATTTCCGAAATGCTGCCCCAGTCGGTGTCCGATGGTTTCAAGCCGGATAGCGACGGACGATCGATATCCCGCCCGACGTGTTGGATGGTTTCCGTACTGTCCAAAATCAGAAAAATTCTTTCGGCAGATGCCATGGCGTTTTGCAGAATATTGTATTTTTCGGCGATGTCTCTGATGGGTCGGAAAAACATTTTCATATATGATAAAAACGCCACAAGGGCGCCGAGGCTTATGGTTCCCGCCAACACGCTGCCGCCGCCATAAAAGATGACGATGGCAATGGCCGTTGCGCCCAGGATTTCGATGACCGGCATAAAAATCGCAAAAACGTGAATTTGTCTCATCCCGGCCAGGTAATGCTCGCGATTCAGTTTTTTAAAACTTAAGTAATTTTGCGTTTCTTTTAAAAAAAGCTGGATCACTTTGATGCCGCCGATGGTTTCCGAAAACCGTGTATTTATTTCCGCAATCTTTATTCTCAGTATCCGGTAGGCTGCTCTGGCCTGGCTCGAAAAATGAACGGAAGCATACAGAACTATGGGAATGACGGTAAAACAAGCCAGCGCCAGTTTTAAATTTATGCTGATGAGAACCCCTGCAATGCCCACCAGCAAAAAAAGATCTTTAAAGACAAAGGCAATTACCGAAGTAAAGAGTTCATACATATTCTGAATATCATTGGTCACCCGTGTTACCAGCCGTCCGACGGGATTGTGGGTGAAAAACGAAATGGACAAACTCTGAATATGATCAAAAAGGCGCAGGCGCAGATCATGCATCACCATCTGACCCGCGTATTCCATGATGAGCACCTGCACAATATCGAAAACAAAACTAAAAATAACGAGGGTCAGAAACAAAGCGGTGATCCACGTGACACCGGAAAGGTCATGCTTTCGCAAGATAGCGAGATCTTTTTTATTCAATTTAACGAGGTTGCGGAAATATATCTGCGCCGATGCGCCTTGAATTTTGAAAAGATCGGGATATTTTCGGACGACCCTCTGGATATCGGGATCCGTCATGTCCGCCTTGAACACCCGGACGTCGACTTCCGCATGAACCGCTTTATTTTTTTTGATCGATTCCCGGCCGGGGACAATATATCGATCGATGGCGATTTTGGTTACGTAAGGAAGTGAAAGATCCATGAGGGTGATAAAAACCACCAGAACAATGGAGCAGAGAAACAAAAGTTTATACGGTTTTGTATAGGGATACAGACGCCGCAACAATTTGACATCATAGGGCTTGCCAAGCTGTTTTTCTTCGGAATATCCATAATCGCTATGCATATTCTTCCTCTACCTCCTGGAGCCGGAACGTTTTGGCATAATATTGATTATTGGCCATCAACTCGGCATGTGTTCCCGATTCGAAAATACGTCCATGGTCCAGCGCGATGATCCGGTCGGCAAAACGAAGGGCGGACAATCGGTGAGAAACGATGATAATGGTTTTTTCACCGGCCATGGCCCGGATGGTATCGATAATCGTTTCGCCGGTTTTGAGGTCCACCTGGCTGATGGGATCATCCAGAATCATGACGGGCGCATCTTTCAAAAGCATGCGGGCCAACCCCACACGCTGTTTCTGGCCGCCGGAAAGCACAATCCCTTTTTCGCCGACAATGGTTTCAAATCCGTTGGGAAAAGTGTTGATGGCATCCAAAAGGCTTGCCCGTTCAACGGCCTGTATTAATTGTGATTCGTTTGTTTTCCGGCTGTCAAAGGTAATGTTTTCCCGGATGGTCCCTGCAAACAAAAAAGGTTCCTGGGGCATGTACGATATCATGGATCGTAAATGAGCAAGTTGAATCTTTCGGATATCGATGCTGTCCATGGTAATGCATCCGCCCCCCACATCAAAGATCCTGGGGATCAAACTCAATAGCGTCGATTTGCCGCTTCCCGGAGGCCCGACGATTCCAAGGACGTTTCCATGCTTTATTTCAAGATCGATTCCATCCAGCACCGGCGCGGCAACCGATGAACGGTCAAAGGGCCTGTAGGAAAAGGTAACGGATTCAAAACCGATCGATCCGCTGACATGGTCAGGCCAAACCGGATCCGCCGGGTCATCGATTGTCGGTTTTTCCTTGATGATTCTGTCGATTCTGTTCAGGGATGCCTTGCCGCGCTGGATCAGGTTCGTGACCCATCCCGTCGCCATCATAGGCCAGGTCAGCAGGCCCAGGTAGGCGATAAATGCAACGAAATCTCCGGGAGTTATGGTGAACGTTATGGTTTGCCGGCCGCCCAAAAAGAGAACGATGGCAAGGCTAATGTTCGAAAACAAAATCATCATGGGAGAAAAGGATCCTGTAATTCTGACAAGGGCCAGGTTTTTTCCGATATAATCCTTTGACACGGTCTCGATCTTCGAGGATGCTTCCTGCTCGCGATTGTAAGCCTTGATCATGCGAATGCCTGCAAATCTTTCCCGGACGACCTCGGTCAGTTCCGAGAAGGCCCCCTGAACTTCGTGATACCCGCGATGCATTTTCTTGCTGAAAAAGCGGGCGCCGAAAACGATCAGCGGCATCGGGATCAGCACAAAGAGCGTGAGCTTGACATTGATATAGACCATGAAACCAACGGCTGCGGTGCCCAGGACAACGGCATCGGTCAACGCAACGATGCCCATACCGGTCGCCATTCGAACATTTTGAATATCATTGGTGGCATGGGCCATCAGGTCGCCGGTTTTGGCTTTGTCGAAGTATGGCGCCGAAAGGGTTTGAACGTGTGCGAAAAGCCTGTTTCGCAATCCTTCTTCAACCCGTCTGGACGTTCCCATCAGGCATCGTCGCCAAAGATATCGAAAAATACCGATCAATACAGAGATCCCGACAATATACAACGCATAGATCAACAGCGATATCTTATCGATTCGATACCCGGTAAGATCGTCGATGGCCCACTTGATAATTCGCGGAATAAAAAGCTGGAGAAAATCGACGGTGATCAGAAAGATAAGGCCCAGAACAATGAATAGCCGTCTTTCTGAAAGATACGGTTTTATTAAATATAAAGACTTCATGATTTTTGCTCAATCAACAACTTTTATATCAGAATCGCACATGGGTCAACCACCGTCAAAACGTATTCCATTTGCATCATTTTTACGGCGAGATGAACCGCATTTCGATAACCAATGCGACGGTCCCGTGCCGCCACAGCGTGTATCTCATTGGGTTTAAAGAGATACACGCCGTCGCTTCGCTCAACAAACATCCATTTTATTTGCCTCGTGGTTGCGTTGTCATTACATTGACTTTCCCACCTGCTCTTGTTATGGTCTGATGTTATGGAATCCGGGAGCATCGTTGAATATATCGACCGCCAGAAAATAATGTGCGCGGTGGTTTTGGAAGTCAAAAATCGCAGACTCAGACTTCTAACTGAATCCAACCGTGAAGTCAATCTTTCAGCCAACCGAGTGTCCCATAAATGTAAAACCCGCCTGGATGTATCCATGGGCAGGATGAAGATGGTCCAAACGCTCAAAGCGATCGTCGGTCAACGCAATGCATTGGTCGACCATATCGATATCAAGGAATTGTGGGAAGTACTCAATACGGAACAAGTATGGATCGACCTCGGCACCATGACGTCGTTTTGTTTTCCGGATAATCCCAATGATAATCATGAATCCGCCGTGATTCGCGCTTTCTTCCAAAACCGGCTTTATTTTAGATTTCATCATGATCGGTTTTTCCCGAATACTCAAGAACAAGTCGAACGGAAAATTGCGCATGAAAAAGAAATTGCCCGTAAAAACCGCATCATCCAGGAGGGCGGCGACTGGCTGGCAAATGTCCTGATCCAAGAAGACCCTCGGATACCCGAGAACAAACTGGAAATCGTGGCGCTTATCAAGACATTTTATCTGTTTGGAAAAGAGAGCAGATACTTTGACCTTGCAAAGGCAATACTTGCAAGGGCCGGTATAGATCCCGATGAAGAGGTCTTTAATGCTTTGGTAAAGCTGAAGGTGTTCGAAGATGACGAAAATGTCGATTTGCATCGATTCGGCATATCCACCGATTTTCAGGACGAGGTCAATCATTGCGCCGCCGGTATCATCGCTTCGGATCCCGGTTCGTTATTGGATACCAATGGTCGAAAAGATCTAACGATGCTTTCCCTGATGACCATCGACGGTCAATCCACTTTAGATTTTGATGATGCCATCAGCATAGAAGACACCGGTGATCATTATCGCCTGGGCATTCATATCGTTGATGTCGGACACTTTGTTAAAAAAGGGGATTGCATCGATCGGGAGGCCCTTACCCGCGGCAGCTCAATTTATATGCCCGACCAGAAAATTCCGATGTTGCCGTCGGGTCTTGCGGAAGATTTGTGCAGTCTCAAGGCCGGTGAGCTTCGACCGGCAATCAGCTTGTTCGTAACCATAGACAGATCCTATGATATCACAAATTATGACATCGTACCGAGCCTGATCAACGTATCAAAGCAACTGACCTATTTCGATGTCAACATTATTGCGGACGAGAATGAAGACATCATTATCCTTCGCAATATCGCCGAAAAATTCCGGCAAAACAGGATGGCCGCCGGAGCGGTTCAGATAACCCTGCCGGATATCAATGTCTGGATCGGGGATGACGGCGAAATAACCGTGAGCAAGATCAACAGGGAGAGTCCCGGAAGAATGCTGGTTTCGGAAATCATGATCATGGCGAACTGGTTAAAGGCCAAGTTTTTGGCCAAACATCAGCTTCCGGCCATATTCAGGGCCCAGACAGCGCCCCGAGAAAGGCTCTATAAAGGGAATAAGGGGACGCTGTTTCAAAATTGGATGCAGAGAAAGCTGCTGAGCCGTTTCTTTCTCACTCCGGATCCTGAAAATCATTCGGGGCTCGGGCTGAATGCATATGTCACGGCCACATCGCCGATTCGGAAATATTTCGATCTTGCCACCCAGCGGCAAATCCGAGCGGTTTTTGGATTGGAAACGCCTTACACGGTTGAAGAAGTCGATCATATCATTCAATCACTTGAAGAACCCATGAGCTATGTCGCCAAGATCCAATACAACCGCCACCGCTACTGGTTGTTAAAGTACCTTGAAAAACACATCGGACAAAAAGAAGAGGCGATTGTTCTTTATAAAAAGAGAAATAACTATCAAATACTTTTAACCGAATATCTCATCGAATGCGAGCTGCCGCTATCGAGCGGTATTTCGTTGAAACCCGAGGATTTAATACAGGTCACCATCCAGCACGCCAATGCCAGAAAAGAAGTGGTGTCCGTATTTATGGGTTAGCTTCTAAAATCTTCGAACCAGTTTTTTTCCAGGTTCTTTTTGACGCGATCCGGATCAAAAATCCTGCCGTTCATCATAATATAAGCCCCCGGTTTCAATACTTGAACAGCGGCGACAGCCGCGCCGATATTGAACACGGCATCGCTGTATTTAAACCTGGCCGGGGCCATTGCACCGGTGAGTACAATCACTTTACCGGGCACTGCTTTTAGTGTTTTAGCGGTTTGAATCATGGTATCCGTGCCGTGGGTCACCACAATATGTTCGTGTTCGTCGGCTGATATTCTGTCGAAAATGAACCGACGGTCTTCATCGGTCATATCGAGACTGTCCTTATGCAAAATGGATGATATTTCGTACTCGAGGTTGACATTGGCTTCTTTGAGTATCTCGCCGATCATTGATTCTCCCACTTCATAGGTGCTTTTACGGTCAAAGTATACCTTGTCGATGGTACCCCCAACAGTATAAATTTTGATTTTCATATGGCGTTTACCTCGCTTTGCTCCATTTCAATAAAGACGCGTGATCTCGTCCGCCTCAAAACTGGGCCAAATCGCTTTTCCGCTGCTGCTGACGGCTTTGATGCCGCAACCGGCCTCCAAGATCTCGCCGATCCGTGTAATATCGATTTCCGCGCGTTTGATTTTTTTCATGAGCGGATCGCTCTTATCGTTTCGGCAGCAAATCAAGAGGCTTCCCGAACCGATCAGCCCCAACGGATCGATATGAAGCAAACCGCATATCTTTTCCGTAAGCGGGAGAACCGGAATGTCTTCCAAGTTGATCTGTATGCCATATCCGCCGGCAATGGTCAGTTCCGCGAGCGCCGTTGCGAGCCCGCCTTCGGTCACATCATGCATGGCCGTTGTCCAGCCCGAATCACCGGCGATCTTTGCTTCTTCTATGATACTGATGCCGGAAATCAATTGCTGGCACGCTTCGATCTCGGACTCCGCCATTCCCAAAGCCCTGAGCCGATCGCCATGATCTCTGGCAATGATGGCCGTTCCTTCCACGGCCAATGCCTTGGTCAATAACACGCTGTCCCCGGGTTGAATATTGCGTTTGTCGACCAGGCGGTTTTTGGATACGGTTCCGACCATCATTCCGGTGATAACGGGCCGTGTTACCGCATCGGTGATCTCCGTATGACCCCCGCAGAGTGTAATATTCCATGAGCGACACATGGATGCCAGTTCTTGCATCACCTGGCGTATGGCCGACGGCGTGACGCCGGGCGGAAACAAAAGCGTGGTCAAAAACCATCGGGGATCGGCGCCGGAGGTTGCAATATCGTTGGCATTGATCAAAACCGCGTAATGCCCGATGCTGTCCGTGGCAAAGGTGATGGGGTCTGATTTAATGACCAGCACTTCCTCTTCGGCAATATTCACCGCGGCGGCATCTTCGCCCACTCCGGCATTGATCAGAACCGAGGGATCATCAATGTTGAACTCGTCCAGAAAATTTTCAAGCAGATCGTTGGGCAGTTTTCCAGGTGAAAGCGGAAGCCCCAACCGAACGATATCTTTGATTTCTTCAAAACCCGTAACGATAAAATCGCTGTCAATCTTTTCGGCGCCGGATGTCGGATGATAATCGATAAACACCGTGATACATCCTGCTTTTTGTCCGGCATGGATGTCGAAAATATAGTCACCCACCATAATCATCTGCCTGACGTCGATATTCAGCATCCCGGCGGCCAAGGTGATTCCGTCACCACTGGGTTTGATCCGTACGGGGGTTTCTCTGGAAATGACGACGTCAAAGGTCGACAAATCGATATCTTTAAAGTTTTTAAGAGACCGCTTTATGCTTGAAAGCGTGTTTCGCGTAATAATCCCCACAGCCAGGGACTTTGAACGGAGGTAATGAATCAAGTCCTGGGCACCGGGGTTGGGTATGGATATCGCGGCGGCTTCTTTTTCAAAGCGCGCCAATACGGCCGAGGCGTCATCTTTGTGAGACCGGGTGGGAAGACTTTCTATAAATTCGAGCACAGGGGTGTCCGCAGGGCAATTGATGGTTTTTTTTAGAAGCTGAAAATCCAGGGCTCCGGGTTTTGTCAATGTGCCGTCGAAATCAAACAACACGGCTTTGATATAAAAGGGCCGATATGTATTTTGCTTGATTCTCATTGGCTCACTCAGACAGTGTTCAGTGTTCTAGTACGGAGCACTGAACTTTGAACAATGAACCCCGGAATCCCGATTACAGTTCATAAGGCGTCAGGCTTTCAAAACCGGTTTCGGTGACGTGGATGGTTTGTTCAAATTGAGCGGAAAGGGATCCGTCTTTTGTAACGGCGGTCCATTTGTCATCGAGGACGAAAAGTTCCTTTTGTCCGAGGTTGATCATGGGTTCAATGGTAAAAACCATTCCCGGAATCAAAGGAATTCCCTCTCTTCGAACACCATAGTGCGGGACTTGAGGCGGTTCGTGAAATTCAAACCCGACACCATGGCCGACAAATTCCCTGACCACCGAGCATCCATGGCGCTCTGCATATTTTTGAATGGCCCACCCGATATCTCCGATGGTGTTTCCGGGCTTGACCATAAGCATTCCTTTTAGCAGGCTTTTTTTAGCCACATGAACGATTTTTTTTGCATCGTCCCCGGGTGTCCCCACGAAAAAGGTCTTGTTGGCGTCCGCATAATAGCCGTTTAAAATCGGTGTGACGTCAATATTGACGATATCCCCGTCTTTTAAAATCCTTTCTCCGGGAATGCCGTGACAAATGACTTCGTTGACGGACACACAGACACTTTTTGGATACCCCCTGTAATTCAACGGTGCAGGGATTGCTCCGTGTTTCAGCGTAAATTCGTGTACCATCGTATTGATCGTATCGGTCGCCATTCCCGGCCTTATTTCAGCTTCGACCATGTCCAGCGTATCCAGGGCCAGGCGACCGGCCTTTCGGATGTTTTCGATATCCTGTGATTCTTTGATCCGAATTCGGTATTTTTTGGCATATTCCGCCTTGAGTTTATCCGGACTCATCACATTTTTATTTAGGCAGCATTTTTTGTATTTCAAACCGCTGCCGCAGGGGCATGGATCGTTGCGTCCGCTTTTGAAAAATTTGTTTTTCATGCTTTTCTCGATTCGAATATCACATTTTCACCGAACTATCGGTAGTCTTCTCTGATCGGATAAAATACATCGGTGACGCGGCTTCTGGCCAAGGCTTTCCCGGAATGAACAGCATGGGGCGGTATAATGACCACGGACCCCGGACCGAGTTCTTTGCTTTCGCCGTCCACAGTCAGCTCGAATCGGCCTTCGATGATGTGTGTGACCTGTTCATGGGGGTGGGAATGCTCCGGCAGCTGGGCCCCTTTTTCAATATCCCAGAAAGAAAACGTCATGTTTTCCGAATGGATAAAACGAACCTTAAAGCCCGCAACCAGTTCTTTTTTTTCTATATCTTCAAGATGGGTATAGTCCATTTGTTTCAGCACCTCTGCGTCTATATCGGTTGGGATTTTGGATGATTATGTCCAAAGTTTGCCTCAGTTTGACGGCAAAACCAGTGTATTGATATATGCGGCGGAATGTGATGTCAATTTTTATCTTTCCCTATAAACGGTTTCAAAACCCCACATTCGGCATTCAAGTCGATTTGCCGAACCCGTCGTAATGAATTTTTTCATATGGCAGGTCTTCTTTTGGGTGCCCGGGCTTTTTTTCAGCCGGATATCCCACGGCAACCATCGATTCTATTTTAAGGTTTTCCGGTATGTCCAGCAGTTCGCGAATGTATTGTTCCGCGGATTTTTCCCGATCATGCATCCTTTTTCTGATCTGAATCCAGCAGCTCCCAAGTTCCATGGATTCCGCCGCCAGATGGATATATATTGAGGCGATGGATGCATCCTCGATCCAGACATCGCATTTTTCGGGATCCGCACATATCACAATCCCCACGGCCGCATCTTTTATAAATGAGGCGCCGTGGGGCTTGGATTTTGATAGCTTTTCCAGCAGACCCGGATCGGTCACGACCACGAATTCCCAGGGGTTGAACCCCCTGGATGAGGGCGCTCGAAGGGCCGCTTCAACAATCCTCTCGATTTTTTCGGTTTCGACGGGTTTTTCCAGGTATCGGCGAATGCTTCTGCGTTTTTGGGCCAGGGATAAAAACATAGGATGTACCTCCTAGATTCGTCGTTCAAATCATGACAAAATTATGATAATAAAACAAATTATAAATTCGATTCGATCTTTTTGCAAGAACGCGGGCGATTCATCGTGAAAATATTGCTGATATATCCATACTGGCTTGAAAACCGGGCCGATATCCAAGACATCTCGGTTCCTCCCATCGGCATGTATTATATCGGGGCCGTCTTAAAAAAGAACCATTACGATGTAGAGATATTGAACTGGTGCACCATCAATGAAACGCCCGAAGAGATCGAAAAGATTCTCCTTGAAAAAAAACCCGATATCATCGGATTTTCCATCTTACAGGCCAACCGTTGGGGCGGCATCGAAATTGCCGGGATTGCCAAAAAGATCCATCCCAACGTTAAAATTATTTTCGGCGGTGTGACGCCGACATTTTTGTGGAAACATTTTTTAACCTATTTTAAAGACATCGACGTAGTGGTGATCGGGGAAGGGGAATATACATTTTTAAATCTCGTAAAATATTTTGAAAATGCCAAGGCGCACCGGTTGAAAGATATTCGAGGCATTGCCTATCGGAAAAAAAATGAGATTTTACGGACAGCGCCGGCCGAACCGGTTCATGACTTGAATGCGCTTCCAATTCCGGCAAAATATTTTGAATACCGGCATCTGGCGCTGACCCGGGGGTGCCCCGGCAAATGCACATTTTGCGGGTCACCAAAATTTTGGGGGCCTAAGGTCAGGTTTCATTCCGTAAACTATTTTGTCGACGAACTCCAACGGCTTTATCGAAAAGGCATCCGGTTTTTCTATTTTTCAGATGACACGTTTAGTGTGGATAAATCA
>Ga0316575_10000103_pt1 | contig 21162 bp, 25 predicted proteins | sample J5NA_FD_203072 | JGI IMG/M metagenome (GOLD analysis project Ga0316575, IMG submission 203072) | Rhizosphere microbial communities from salt marsh grasses in Alabama, United States - J5-7_050615r2r3 | ecosystem: Host-associated > Plants > Roots > Rhizosphere | place: USA: Alabama | collected...
TCATCATGGAATAATAATTGTTTGACCTTTTGAAGGCACGATTAAGCCGAGTTGATCTTTTGCAATTTTTGCAATTCGTTCCGGAGATTTTAAGCTCGCCAGTTCAATCTTCAAGTTAGTTTGCAAAGCGATAAGTTCCTGCTGTTTTTTGGTTTCTTTTGAAATGTCATACCCCACCCCGATACAATTGACCCGACACCAGGTATAAAGGAAAAGCTCGGAAATAAATACGACCATCAAGATGATCCAAATACCCGTTATTTTTACACCGCCGTTATTCTTTCGTATTTTTCGAACCATCATATTTTCTCTGCGGCTCTAAGTTTCGCGCTCCTTGCCATTGGATTTCTTTTAATCTCATCCTTTGAAGGGCGCACCACCTTTTTCGTCAGCAAATGAAACGTCGATTTTCTATGGCAAACACACTCCGGAAAATCGGACGGACAGACACATCCTTTTTCAAGGGCTTTCAGTCGATGTTTGACAATCCGATCTTCAAGGGAATGAAAAGATAATACACATAGGCGGGCTTTGGGATTTAGGAGGTCCGCAACATTTTCCATGAATCCATCGAGCATTTCCAGTTCTCTGTTGACAGCGATTCTCAGCGCCATGAAAACCCGAGTCGCCGGATGGATTTTTCGATGAAACGATGCAGATTTTCCCACGGCATCGTATACGATCTGGGCCAGTTGGCTGCTGGATCTTATGGCATTTTGTTTTCTCGACTTTACGATTTTATTTGCGATTTGCCCGGCCTGTCTCTCTTCCCCGTATTTAAAAAAAATTCTCTTAAGGGCTTTTTCATCCATACTGTTAATCAAATCTTCAGCTGTTGTTGCCGACGAAGTGTTCATGCGCATATCAAGGGGTTCATCTCTTTGAAAACTGAAGCCGCGTCCGCTGGATTCGATTTGATGAAGCGAAATTCCCAGATCAAGAACAATGCCGTCCACTGCTTCAATTTTAAGTTCCCGCAAAAACTCGCCCAGATATATAAAATTGCCGTGAAAGAAATGAAGGGTTACATCGAAGGACGTTAAAACGCGTTTCGCGTTTTCGACGGCATCAATATCTTGATCAATACCGATAAAAACACCGGCCGGACTGATTTTTCGACAAATAGCACCGGCATGACCCGAACCTCCCAGCGTACCATCGACATAAACTTTGCCGGGCTTGCAATCGAGATAATGGAGCACTTCGGAAACCATTACCGGTGTATGTTTGAACGGCATATAATCAGAGCCCTAATTTTGCAATTTCGTTTCTTACGTCCTCCTTTTTCATATCGTTTTCCAGATCCATATTTTCCTTATCCCAGTTTTCTCGGGACCAGATTTCAAAATGGTCGAGGACGCCGACCATAACAATGTCTTTATTGAATCCTGCATACTCTCTTAAGTTCTGCGGAATTAAAATACGATCCTGTTTGTCACAACCACATTCAAAAGATCCCCCGATAAACACCCTTCTGAATCGGCGCATGCTTTCACTTTTTTCAGCCAGCGACAAAATGCGTTTTTCGATATTACGCCATTCATCAAAGGTGTAGGCCATAAGCCCGCCATCCATTCTGGAAAGCATGACGCCATATGTCCCGTCTGATTTTATGACATCACGGAACCTGGCGGGAATGATAATCCGCCCCTTTGAATCGATGGTATGAAATGAGCTTCCTCGAAACATATATTTTCCCTAAAATTCCACTTTGAGCCACCTTTTCGTTTAAAAATACATATTTCATAAAATGTCAAGAAAAAATAAATGAAAGCGTAATATTTTTTTATAATAATTCAAAAATGTTAAAAAGAAAGAGAAAATTAGAATTTAGGGTGGTGTAAAGTGGAGCGATTTATGGATAATTTCGTATTGGTGGCCCAAAAATTTTCGAAAAATTTATCAACCGGGCTATCCGAAAGCATGGGAGGGTTTGACATGTAGAACCGATCTCGTATAGAATAATTAGGCCCTGATACCGCACCACGAATTTCTGTACCAGTCCGGAGGAATTTAAAAATTGCGTGATTCCGGGTTCTTTGTTCAACGTTATGAATGATATTCAGATAAAGCCTCGACGCTGATCAACCCCTGAACGCTGAGTGAACCCGGGGCCTTTTAACTTTAAACCTTTTTTACAAAGGAATGTCATGAAGATTCGCTGCGTCATTGTAGATGATGAGCCGCCGGCTGTGGACGAACTGAAATACATTCTTACCCGAATCGAAAACGTCGAGGTTGTGGCAACGGCAGGTTCGGCATCAGAAGGTGTTGCTGTGATTGAAAAGCTAAAGCCCAATGTAATCTTTCTGGACATCCACATGCCCAGGCACAGTGGATTTTATGTCGCGGAAAAAGTGTCGCGGTTGGAGCCGCCGCCCCTTATCATTTTTGCCACCGCCTATGACCAGTATGCTGTTCGGGCCTTTGAAGAAGGCGCTCTTGATTATATTTTAAAACCTTTCTCCGAAAAGCGGCTGCAAAAAAGCGTTGAACGCGCCAGCAAAGCGCTGTCTTCCGAAAGAAAAGACGTCGGCCAGGAAAATTTGAATCGCCTTTTGAATGTTATCGAAGGGACAACGCAGGTATTCAACCGGCTTCCAGTTGAAAAAAAAGGGCGCGTCCTGCTCAAGGATCCGACAGATATCTTTTTTTTCAAAGCTGAGGAGAAAAAAATTCAGGTCCATACGCGGGACGATTTATTTTTCTGCCATACCGCATATACCATGGAAGATTTGACAAAAAAGTTCGAGTTTCAGTCTTTCTTTCGTCCCCACCGGTCTTATTTGGTCAACCTGATCCATGTCCGGGAAATCATCCCATGGTTCGCGGGGCGTTATCTGCTGAAAATGAAAAACGAAGAAGCAACCGAGATTCCCGTCAGCAGGGGTCATGTAAAGGGTCTAAAGCAAAGGCTGGGACTCTAAAGCATTTCATAAACCAGGGCCGTCTTTTATCCCCATATTTTTGCACTCATCCCTAAAAAACAACCTTTCGGAAAATTAAAATTGCGCTTTAATTTACAAATCGTTATAAAGAGTTAATGATAACATTCTTTTTTGTTTCTTAGATAATTGCAATGACCGCCTCTGACCTTTTTTTCCGCCTTGCTGAAAATTTCGGCCTGATTGTCGGCGCCGCCTTTCTTCTTTTGTCCTGGAGTGCTTTTCAGAAAATTCTTTTCAAAAAAAGTAATGAATCTGAAAAGTTGTTGTTGATTCTCTTCTTCGGCACATTCGGCATAATCGGTACCTATATGGGGGTACCCATCTACGGTGCCATCGCCAACCTAAGGGCCATTGCCGTGATCGCCGGCGGGCTCGTGGGCGGCCCCATTGTGGGCATCGGCGCAGGATCAATAGCAGGCGCGCACCGGTTCCTCATTGACATGGGCGGCTTTACTTCCCTGCCCTGCGGCCTTTCCACCTTTCTGGAAGGAATGGCCGCGGGGTTGATATCCGTACGGTTGAAAAATGGTATTTTAAACTGGAAAGCGGCGGTCCTGATCGGCGTCGTCGGAGAAACGGTGCATATGCTGATTACCCTTGGGATGGCAAAACCATATGCCGAAGCATGGACGCTGATCAAAGTCATTGCCATCCCCATGATCACGTTGAACTCCATCGGAGCAGGTCTTTTTGTTCAGATCATCCGGTCTGTCTTGAAAGACAGAGAAAAAATCGGATCGATTCAGGCTCAAAAAGCCTTAAATATCGCCAATCGAACGGTCAGTCACCTTCGGTTCGGACTTACTCCCGAATCGGCCGCAGCCACCGCCCGGATCATTTACGACACCATCTCGGTTGCAGCGGTTTCCCTGACAGACGACACGCACATCCTGACTTTTGTCGGCGCCGGCAATGATCACCATCAGGCCGGCCAAACGATCAAGACAAAATCCGGCATCGAAGTTCTTGCAACCGGCGAACCGGCTTTTCTCAAATCAGGGGGCAGGATCGGCTGTTCGGTGGCCGGGTGTCCGTTGATGTCCGCCATTATTATTCCGCTGCGAAAAGGCGGACAGGTCATCGGTACCCTAAAGCTTTACGGCGATGATGATACACATCTTAACACCGTCGACTTTCAGATCGCGCTGGGTCTGGCCGATCTCTTCTCTACGCAACTGGAACTGGAAGATGTTCAATTGAATGCCCAGCTCCTGGCCCAGGCGGAGATCCGGCGTCTTCAGTCTCAAATCAATCCCCATTTTTTGTTTAATTCCTTGAATACAATCGGTTCCTTCTGCAGAACGAACTCCAACAAGGCCAGGGAGCTGATCTATGAACTGGCCAACTATTTAAGAACAAACTTTCAAGACGACCGAACCTTCATTAAAGTGGCGGAAGAGCTGGAACAGGTAAAATCTTATCTTTCCATTGAACAGGCGCGGTTTGGAGACCGAATTCGGGTTTCCATGGCCATCGAATCCGGGGCCGAAGAATGGCTGGTGCCGCCGCTGACCATACAGCCGTTGGTGGAAAATGCGGTCAAACACGGTCTTTCGGGAAAGGAGAACGGCGGGCAGGTCCGTATTGCCGTCTCCCGAAATGACGGCAAGCTGCATGTGCTGGTTCAAGACGACGGAGTCGGAATGGCCCCCGAATACATTGAAAAAATATTTTCCAAAATCGGGCTGGAAAATTCAAACGGCGGTATCGGACTAAATAACGTCAACCAGCGCCTGGAGCGAATTTATGGTCCCCATTACAAAATCCGGATCGACAGCCAGCCGGAACAGGGAACTTCCGTACACCTGAAAGTTCCGGATAGACGGTTTGTTAAACAATTTCAACAGGCGAATGTATTTTCAAATTAATATGTGACAGGAATTTTCGCAGATTCGTGCAAAATATGACACCAAACCGATCGTTTTCAATTTTTGGTGATTAAAAAAATAGGCGTTCAGAGTTAATAACAAAAAGGTATCATTGGGTTTTTGGGGAAACAATGTCTGATTCTTAACCAACAAAAGGAGGGAATGATGACAACACTTATTATCTTTGTCGGTTTTTTGCTTTATTTTTCCCTTTATCTGATCTACGGGAAAAAACTTGAAAAGGACGTGGTGAAGGTCTCAAATGATCAACCGACACCGTCTCATCGCCTTTATGACGGTGTCGATTACATTCCTGCGCGAAAGGAGGTTCTTTTTGGGCATCACTTTGCCTCCATCGCCGGCGCGGCCCCTATTATCGGACCGGCACTGGCGATCTGCTGGGGGTGGGCGCCGGCGCTTTTATGGGTCTGGCTCGGCAACATTTTTATCGGGGCCGTCCATGACTATCTGTCTTTGATGGCATCGGTCCGTTATGACGGGAAATCCGTGCAATTCGTTGCCACCGATCTGATCGGCAAGCGGACGGGAAATGCGTTTTACTGGATCGTTTTTTTTCTGCTCATCCTTGTGGTAGCCGCTTTTGCCGCCATCATCGGCGGACTGTTCGTCAAAATACCGGCCATTGCATCGGCATATACCTATAAAATCATTGCCGCCCTGATCCTGGGTGTGCTGATCTACCGGGTGAAGATGAATTTCAGCCTGGCAACGATCATCGGTATTGCCCTGCTTTGCCTTGCCATCTGGCTCGGCACCGTCACCCCCTTTAAAGGAACCTATATAACCTGGATGTGGGTCTTCTTTTTCTACATTGTCATCGCATCTGCGATCCCGGTAAATGTTCTCCTCCAGCCCAGGGATTACCTGAACTCCTGGCTGCTCTATGCCGGACTGGTTTTGGGGTTCGCGGCAGCCGTCTTTGCATTCAAGGGTTTCGAAGTCCCTGCATTTGCCGGATTCTCCCCGGTGCTCCTGGGGGGTAAGCCCACACCTTTCTGGCCGGCGATACCCCTTGTCATTGCCTGCGGTTCACTGTCCGGATTCCACTCACTGGTGGCTTCCGGAACATCTTCGAAACAGCTCGACAAAGAAAGCGACGGCCTTTTGATCGGTTACGGCGCCATGTTTATGGAGGGATTCCTCTCAACCATTGTCGTCGTCTCTATTGCCGGTTTCGGTTATGCGGCCCTTAAGACGGCTGCAGCGGCAAAAGGCATGGAATTCACCCTCAACGCATCCAACTGGGGAGCAACTTTCACAGGAATCTCCGCAAAATTGGGTCTCTCTAAGGCCAACCTCTTTGTTCAGTCTTACGCCGACATGGTGGCCGCGACATGGCTTTCCTTTATCCCCGCTAAATTTGTCAAAGTGCTTGCCGGGATGTGGGTGGCATCCTTTGCCATGACCACGCTGGACACGACCAACCGCCTGGCCAGATATTGCCTGTCGGAAATGTGCACACCGCTGAAGGAAAACGCCCAAGGATTATACAATGTCCTGACCAACCGGTGGGTGGCCTCGGTCATCCCTGCGGCTATCGGCATCTACCTTGCCGCCAGCGGCAACTGGCTCGTCATCTGGGGTTCCTTCGGCGCTGCAAACCAGTTGATCGCGTCCATCGCACTCATGACCGGCGCGGCCTATATCGCTAAAAAGCTGAAATCCGGATTCGCCAATGCCGCAGTGGTTCCTGCATGGTTGCTCTGGATTACCGTAACAGCGGCGTTCATCTGGTTCATCCTGATAGTCCAACCCGGTGCGATTGCCGCAAAACCGGTTCCCGGGTGGTCGGTGATGGTGATTCTGGTCGTGATGTTTATACTGAACTTTGTATTTATTTACGACTTTGTTAAATCAAAATCTTACAAGAAGGCGGAATAAAAGGCCTGAGTCAACTGCCACCCGCTTTGCGGGTGGCTTGCCTTTTCCGGCCATAGGCCGAAAAGGCAAAAGCACGCCAGTGCTTTCGACGTTGAACTTGCATCCGGGGGCAAATCACCCAGTTTGTTTTGCAAGAATCAGCCATGTCAAACAGGTTGCCGGTGCATGGTTTCAGCGATGCCGTGCACCGGCAATCTTATGACGTACGGAGCGTATCATGATTTCCTCGCTTTATCAGTGGATTCGCCGCCTCTTTGCCGATATTGACGCAACACATCGAGAAAAAGCCGCAGCACTCACTGTCTTGGAAATGGAGGAGTTGGAAAATATTTTTGCGCTGTTGCTATTGGGCGCCTTCACGGGTGTCCCGTCCCCGCCGACGTTTCTGGCTGTGGAATTGCTTCCGCATATGGAACGGGAATTAAAGATACTTTGCAAGCGGGCAAACGATTGCAGCGATATGTTGGCTGAAATGTGCGGCACCATTGGGATAGACTAGATGAAAATTCTTTTTTTTACCGGCAAAGGCGGGGTTGGAAAATCGACGATGGCCGCAGCTATGGCGCAGCAATTGTCCCAAAAGCATCGGGTTCTCATTGTATCCCTGGACCCGGCCCACAACCTCGGCGACATCTTTGGCGTTGCAATCAACCACAAAAAATATCGATATACCGATTCGCTCAATCTCAAAGAGATAAATCTTCAGAAGCTTTGCCGGGACTATCTCCAGCGGGAAAGCCGCGTTCTTACCGAAACTTACCGATATCTTCAAACCATAAACCTGGACAACTATTTCTCGGTTTTGAAATATTCGCCGGGAATTGAAGAATACGCACTTTTAACCGGTATCGAAGAAACCATCCGATCCGAAAAAGATTTCGATTATATTGTCTTTGATACACCGCCTACGGGATTGACGCTGAGATTCCTTGCCCTTCCCTGGGTCACGGTGACATGGATCGACCGGCTCATTCAGATCAGACGGGACATTTTGGAAAAACGGCATACGATTTATCGAATCCGAGGCATACTCGACGACAAGGAAACCATCTTAAGCTATGAAGAAGATGACGATGATATATTGAAGCGCCTCAAAAAACTCAAAGAAAATTATCGAGATCTTTCCTCGCTCCTTCAAGGCGAAGATTGCGGCATCGTCCTCGTTTACAATCCCGATACGCTATCGGTGAAAGAGTCGAAGCGACTTATCGACGGCCTTCGGGATCTGAAGCTTCCGCTGCGACTCTTAATCAACAATAAAGTTCAAATCAGGTATCAGAACATGGCCGACCACGTGGATTCGGCGATGCAGACGCTCGCACCGTCGGTTCCCATCCAGCATGTGGCCTTCTCGGAAGGCCTCCTTGACGCGGGAAACAGCACACTGTACAATATCCCCGAAACCATTTTATCTCCCTTTGAAATGAAATAAGGCAAAAGAAATGGGAAGCACTGTGAGCATCATCCATCAACCGATTTTTTATCTTTTTGTCGGGTTCAGTACGTTGCTGACGCTGGGGTATTTCTGGGGACGCCGGTCAAACAGGAACATCTACCGTTCAGCCTTCAGCGATCTTGTCGATGTCGTCAAGCCGGATGACCGGAACTTTACCAACATCGGCGGTGCCATCGGGTTCCACGCCAATTTGCTTATTAAAAAAAAGGGGGCGCCATTTTCCCGTGTGGATGCAACCATCACGCTGCTGCCGAGACACTCCTGGCTTTATCTGCCCATTTCAAAACTGATTCGAAAATATGATCGCCTTTTCATCACCCTCTACTTGAAAAAACCGCCCTGGGAAGAGGCGCATTTGATTGAAAACAAATACAGCAAGTTTATGGGTTCCAAGATCAAAAATGCGCATCTTCTGCATCATGAAGCCGTCAAATGGGAAGACCTTGATTTTCATCTCTACTATCACAGCCAAAAGATGCGCGAGAAACTGCTGTCCTTTATGAAAACAAATCCTGCGCCGGGTATCATCCGGCATATCGCTCTTGTTCCCGAACAAAAAAAAGGATTTGTCTTCATGATTCCGAAACCTCAACAGGTCGCGCGCTATCTCGCACCGATTTATCACTGGCTGCCCTCTGTCTTAAAAGAATAAACCCTATCGTTGCATACACAACAATGTCAACTTCGGAAAAGGAAAGTCGATGGAAGCTTTTGGAGGCAACGTAACGGTTTCCGTATTGATTGTGATTATCGCCGTCAGCGTTTTTATCGCCTTTTCTTTTCACTCCGGAAAACGAAAAAACAAAGAGATCTTCACCGGTATTTTTAAAGAACTCGTAACGGTTTTTAAACCCGATGAGCAGATTTTTACCAATATCGGAGGCGTTGTCGGACATCACGGTACGTTTTCTTTCAATGAACGGGGTTCGGTCTCTCGAATCGATGTCACGCTGACGCTGCTTCCCAGGCAGGCACCATTGTATATGCCCATCTCGAAACTATTAATGAGATATGACCGGCTGTTTATTTCCGTTTACATGAGGTATCCCCCGCCCGGCGAAGGTCACATCATCGAAAGGGGATATACCGGATTTCGAGGACCTACAATCACCAACATTTCACGGCTTAGACAGACGGAATTTAAATGGGGTGAATTGGAGTTCTTGTTTTATTACGAGCAGGACCGGATGATGGATCAATTCGAAATGCTTATCGCATCCCTCCAAGACCCAGGACCCATCAAACACATTGCGATTGTCCCGGATCAAAGAAGGGGATATATTTTTATGGGGCTTCAAAAAGAACCAATTGAAGCATATCTGGCGCCGGTTTATGACTGGTTGTTTCACGTTTTTGAACCATACGAATAGAACCTTTAGATAATTTCTATGTCTAGCTCCGGAAATTCATTGTTGAATTCTTCGGTTAAAGCATGCAGTATGTCGGATAACAAAAGGCCTTGAATGATCCTGCAGCATTTGGGCGTACGCCGGTTTTGGGGATTTAACATAACAAACAACTTCTGCTTTTCCTCACTGTATCGAAGCCGTTCCACCAATCCCAATTGTGCAACGGAAAGACCGGCAACCGGTTCCTTGACACGGTCTAAGACCGCATCGATTTTTTGTTTCATTTCCGGCGTCATCATAATGGCATGCCTTCGGTATTCAGTGGCGCACTTTTATTTTTCATAAAAGGGACGATGTTCACAAACAGACTGTAGCATAACTGAAAATTTTCAGCCAGTCGGTTGATCAATTGCCTTGCCGTCATACCTGCCCTGTCTCCTTTTTAACATCCTTGCAAAAGGTGATTATATTTATTAGACATGATGTTTTTCAACCCTTATCATCAAAGGTATATTAAATGGACTCTCGTGAATCTCGCATCCTCGTTGCCACCTGTTACGGCCATTTTATGAGCCATTTCAACATGCTGGTGTTTCCGGCGGTGGTGCTTCCCCTGGCCAACCGGCTGAACATGAGCATGGGATATATTTTGGATCTTTCCTTTTGGATGTATTGTCTGTTCGGGATCACCGCCCTTCCCTGGGGTATGATCGCCGATCGTTGGGGCAGCAAACCCCTCTTTCTGATCTACTATCTCGGCGCCGGTCTCAGCGGTTTGGCGGCAGCGGCATGGATCGACCATCCGGCGAAATTCTCTCTGGCCTTGGCAATGATCGGCCTGTTTTCAGGTATCTATCACCCCATCGGCTTGGGAATGATTTCAAAGGGGATCAAACGGATCAGTTTAGGATTGGCATACAACGGTATGTTCGGCAGTCTTGGACTCGCCACGGCCCCGTTGTTGACCGGTGTGGTCAATTGGCTTTGGGGCCCGTCAGCGGCGTATCTCTTTCTGGGCGTGTTGAATCTTTTAGGTGTCGGTCTTATTGCCGTTTTGCCGAGTATGGAGGAAGTCCATGGCCCTGCCGACAAACCCTCTGGAGACGGAAACGAAAACGGCTTTTTAGTGGCATTTTTTATCCTGCTGGGGGCCATGATGCTCGGCGGGGTGGTCTATCGAGGCGCAACGGTCATCCTGCCGGCCTATTTCGAATTGAGGAATCAGGCCATTTTTCATTGGATTCATTCGGCCGCCGGAGTCGGCTTGTCGAAAAACCTGGTGGCCACCGCTCTTGTATCCTTCATCTTCATCGTGGGGATGCTGGGTCAATACACCGGCGGCCGAATCGCGGAGCGTCATGATCTCAGGTTCTGTTATCTTATTTTTCATGCCATTACAATACCTGCAGCACTTTTGATGGCGATCGCCGCAAATATACCCCTGGTCATCCTGGCGCTGATCTACTTTTTCTTTTTAATCGGTATGCAGCCCATTGAAAATACCCTGGTCGCAAAATTCACGCCAACAAAATTTCGCCATTCAGCCTATGGATTGAAATTCATTTTGACCTTTGGTGTAGGAGCCCTTTCGGTAAAGATGATCAAAGCCATCGAGACGGCCGTTAATATCGAAGCGGTTTTTTATGCTTTGGGATTAACTTCCGTCGTTCTGGTGGGCGTCATCGTCCTTCTGATTTTTCGGACCCGGCAGGATGAACAATACGCGATGTAAAAAACAGTTTGTATAATCAGCAGGTATACGGATAAAAATGGTGATAACAGAACCCGGCGGGATCGCTATACTGAAGCTCCGTATCGATCATGCATTGCCCGATGGTGTTTTTGGAAACCGCTTCGTAGTCCGATCGGCTTTCTTCTTCTTTTTTGCATGCCATGCAAATAGCCTGATGATCATATACGGAAAGTATTCTGGGATCTTTCGGTTCCATTTTTTCGTTGCATCGATCGCATTGAATGGCACATGCCAGTTTTTCTACCCACTCATCCTTCATGGTCGCTGTCTCCTTGTATTTATTTTTGAATCTTCTTGTCAACAATTATCATACATTCTGATGATCTCGCCGGTGCCTTTCCCCTCAACACTTTTGACATATCCGTTGATGACTTTTCTCATGGGTATGGGATTGTGACCGGGAAAATAACGTTCATATTGCGCTACGGCATCTTCAACCAGACCCGATGAAACGGCATTAATTCTGACCCCGTTTCTCAATTCCAGGGATACTGCTTTGACAAAACTGTGAATGGCGCCGTTGACCATGGCGGCGCTGGTCGTTAACGCCACAGGATGATCGGCCAATATTCCCGTCGTCAACGTAAAAGAGCCGCCGGGATTCGAATAATGCCGACCGATTCTGACCATATTCACCTGCCCCATCAATTTGCTGTTCAATCCGATGTGAAAGTCTTCTTCGGTCATTGAATCAAAGGCCGCCCATTTGGCTTCTCCTGCAATACAGATCACTGCATCGACTTTTCCGACGGATTTGAACATTTTTTCGATCGATTTGCTGTCGGCAATATCTACGTTAACATCGCCGGAATTTCTCCCACCGATGATAACTTCATGGTTGTTCGAGAAATGATCGCTGACTCTTTTGCCGATGGTTCCTTTCCCGCCGATGATTATAATTTTCATGGCTTCTCCGTAAATTAATTTGAAAACCAATCAGCAGATCAGCACCAATCCACAAACATTGGCCATTGGCGTTTCAGTTGAATCCGTGTCGTGAGCGGTCCAATTCATCTTCCATCCGGCTGTTTTAAACAGCTTTGCCACATTGACGCCGAATCCGGACATCGAAGGTCTTGCATGCTGAGGATTCCTGCATTTTCCCTTTTCAGAAAGCGCCAAACATTCCCCGTGGTCATGGCAAAATATTTTTTTGCATGAACCGCCGGCATAGGCCCGTGCATCCACAAATCCCATTTTAACGGCAGATGTCTCGATACCGGACGCTATTTCGTGGAGCAGTTGAAAGACCTCGCGACGTTCACTGGAATAAAGTATTTCAGAAGGAACGTCGATTTTGAAAAAAACCGCTTGGCTAAATTTTTCAAGCGCTTGTTTGAATACGGTAGGTCCCGAAACATGCGGTGGACAGCTTTTTGACAGTCCGTAATTTTCGCACCGTGGTTCCCGGCACATGTCGGCCAGATGATGATCAACGACAATATCTCTTGCTGAAATAATCTTAGCCTCGCTGGCGCCCGAGTGTTGTGCATCTTGAAGTAACGCTTTTAGCTTTTGGGTGTTTTCATTCATGGGACTTGGAAGACGTTTCAAATAAATTTATCAGCAGCAACTTCTTTGAAACAAGCGTTGCATTGCGAATAAGCTCCCCGGACATTGCCGGTTAATCTTCGTCGGCGACGATCTGTCCGGTGACGTTGTCAACGATAACGGGAGTTTCAAAGTAGGTCACGGACGGTAGAGAACCATACTTGTCCAGAATAAATTGCTTCCATTCATCGGTATAAAGGCGTTCGGCGTCCTTTTGCGAATGCCAAAGATATACGCCACCGGCTGTCCCACCGTCCTCTGAAAGTATGTAATACTTGCGAATCAATCCCTGCGTCTCCTTGTACTTCGGCGCCGTACCCGAAAACACCTCTCGCGCCTTATCGCGAGAAATCGGTTGTGGCAGTTTGAACTGCACAAGTGCTGTTATCATCTCGATTTCCTTTCAAAGTTTTTCAGTTATAAATCCCGGTAATGCCTTGGCTATCCATTTTGGTTTTCGTTTGTCCCGCTCTCGAAAGGTATAATCCGGATTCCTGTCGATGGCAGCCCATCATGATCTTTTTCAATGATCTTTGCAAGGTTCTTTCCGATTCGATAAGCCTTTTTTAGATAGGGTTACCAGATCGACGTCGACGTCCGTGCCGGACGAACCTCGTATAATTTTATCTACCAGGGCATCCGTGCTCCCTTTGACTCGAATGGCCCCGTTTACAGCGACCGCTCTTTTCTTCATTTTTTTCTTCCCCGGTTTTCGCTAAACAGCACCTTATCTGCAAAATGTTCCACGATTTCAATGACGGCAGCGTGGGAGTTGTCGTAAAACAGCCTATTTCACCGATCGCGGCGATCTATCCGGTATCCGGTGGCAATCGAGGTTCGAAGGCCTGTTTCGCAAACATTTCCCCGTCAATGACCCCGCTGCAAACCCGAACAACCGGTCCTTCGATGGTAGCCGTGAAATCCGGCGAAAAACTAACGCCGATGTCGCCGCCGGGCATATGCACGATAACCTTTGATCCGCAAAAGCCCAGTTTGTAGGCGACGGCCGCTGCCGCGGTGCTGCTGCTGCCTGATGCAAGTGTATATCCTGCCCCTCGTTCCCATATCTCGATCCTGATAGTGTCACTGTCGATAACCTCCATAAATTGAACGTTCGTCCGGTTGGGAAAACGCGGTTCCGTTTCAATCATAGGGCCAAATCTTTTGGCGATATCCGATGTCGGCTTTTCACAGAAAACGACGCAGTGGGGATTGCCCACTGTAGCGGCACAGTACTCGAAAATACGGCCTTCGATATCCATCCGCTCTTTAAGAACTTCTCGCGGGCTTCCGGCAACAGGTATCTTTGTGCTGTCGAAGCTGACGATGCCCATTTCGACGATCACATTTTTACCGTCAGGAGACACTTCGCAGCTTACCGCGCCTCCGAGCGTATCAACAGTGAACGGCTGGGTCTTTATCAATCCCTTATCCCGGAGATACCTCGCGAAAATGCGCAGCCCATTTCCACTCTTCTCCGCCTCGCTGCCATCGGGATTGAAAATTCTCAACCCGAAGTCACAGGTTTCGCTTCGGAGCGGGCCCATCAGGATGCCATCGGATCCGACACCGTAATGGCGGTGGCAGATCAGCTGAATACGTCTTTTGTCGAGATCGTTTTCAAATTCGGGAAACGGTATGACCAGATAGTCATTTCCAAGTGCGTGGTATTTTGTATATTTCATCTTGTAATTTCCAGCGTCGGGATCGCTTGCTGCAAGGCACGTTTCGGGATAACCTTCATATGCATCCATCAGTTCAACTTTTCGCGATGTACTTGGCACAGAAAGCATCTGTGACTTCCCAGAGGTCCGGCGTCAGCAGATCTTTCACCTTGGCGCGAATGCCGTCGGGAATGCTTCCATAAAAGGCCTCCGCAATTCCGCCGGTGATACAGGCAATTGTGTCGCTGTCCCCTCCGAGGGAAATCGCGTTGCGCACGGCATCTTCATACGAATCCGAATCGAGGAAGGCAATAATCGCCTGGGGTACGGTCCCTTGGCAGGACACATCAAAAACATATGAGGGGCGGATGTCATCTACCGACCGACCAAGGTTGTAGCCAATGCGGTCCTTAATGCGCAGCCTGATGGCCTCTTTGCCGTGCCCTGTCCCGGCCATAAAAATGGCAAGTGCCACGGCCTCTGCCCCCTTAATGCCCTCTGGGTGATTGTGAGTGATTTCTGCCGTCATCCGTGCCTGTCGAAGCACCTCATCTTCGGTGGAAAAAGCGAAGCCGACGGGGCTCACGCGCATGGCAGAACCATTGCCCCAGCTGTTGTACGGTCGGGTATCCTCTGCGAAAAGCCATCGGAAGAACGACCCGCCGTAGCCGGCGTCGGGATGGCGGCGCCCGATCCTCCTGACCGAATCGAGATACGGCGAGCCCGAAAGGATGGCGTCGGCAACTGCGACTGTCAGTACCGTATCATCGGTAAAGCGGCATCGAGGGTCGAACAAAGGGAAGTCCTTTGTCTTTATTGGCCAGCGCTCGTAGACAGAACCGATGATGTCTCCGGCGATCGCTCCGATCATGAGACTTTTCTCCGTCGAATCCGGATCATTCCAAGTGCCCACCCGCTTTTGCTTGTAACAGCACATCCTCAATTGCAGCCACCAGGCCCCGAGCGGCTTGCTCGCTGAGTTCCACAGCAACCCTTGCCCCGGGTCCCAAGTCTTCATTAACAAAATCAATATTCAGTGCATGTTCCATGGAAATGTGAAACGGGTGATCATAGGAAACATTCGCCTGATTGAGCGTAAACCACCCTTTTGTTCCTTTGCCGCTGCCATCGATATTAACTTTTTTGACAATCATCGTACACATTTTAGTCTTCCTTTCTGATTCTTGCCAAATGAACCGGATACTTTTTACCCGGATGCAAGATATTTCCCCAGGAAAGCGAATATCTTCTCCCAGCCATCGACTGCCTGTTGCTGCCGGTAATTCGGCCTGTTGTAGTAAAAGAAACCATGTCCCGCACCTGGATACCTGTGAAATTCATAGCTCTTGCCATGCTTTTTTAATTCTTTTTCGTGCAGATCAACCTGTTCCGGGGAAGGACTGTGGTCTTCTTCGCCAAAGAGACCCAAAATCGGACAAGATAGATCCTTGGTGTAATCAATGGGAGCGACCGGATGATTGGCGTCCAAGTCGGCTTCTGTCATCACAACGCGTCCACCCCAACACTCCACAACCGCATCGAATCCTTTCACCCGGCAACTTGTCAGGAATGCATGTCGACCGCCGGAACACGTTCCAAACACGCCCACCTTGCCGTTGAGATAGGGCAGTGAACGCAGATACAACATAGCGCCTTCGATGTCGCCGACGGCTTGATCATCGGGAATACCCCCGTCTCCACGAACTTTGGCGGCCACATCTTCCGGCGTTCCGTGACCCGCACGGAAATAAAGATTCGGGGAGACGGCGGCATACCCCTGGTGAGCAAATTTACGTGTGGCCTCACGGTACCACTCGTCCCATCCGGGCATATGGTGAACCAAAACAATTCCCGGAACCGGACCAGCACCCAGCGGACGTGCCAAATAAGCATTGATCAATTGGCTATCATTACCCGATAGGGTGATCGTCTCCGCTAACATGCCCTCATACATATTTGTTGTATACATAATTGTCTCCTTATTTTATTGTATTTTTAAGTAATTATGAAAGATGCAAATAATTGAGCCTTCGGAGAGTTTATCTTCTAAATCCTTAATTAAAGCGGAATGGATAATTTTTTTTTAAATCGGATGCTGTTTGAGCGGCTTAGGGATCGTTGGAAAGAACAGGCGCATTCTGAAATTGTGTCTCTAAAAGAATTTAAAATGATGAACTTAACCGATTGATATTTTTAATATCATATCCTGTTCTTTCTTTACGATCCCTTGCAGCGAGTTCATGCGGTTTAAAAAAAAGATTATCCATGGAGCGTCTGTTCGGAAAATACCCCAACCCATATAATTACAATAGTGTTGCACCCTCTGCCAACCCGGACCGCGAGAGTTCATCGATCCGCTTCAACGTCTCGCCATCCAGATGAATATCCGCTGAATGCTCTGGTTGTGTGCGCTGTTGTTATTTCAACGCCACAAATTCCAATCGCTGCATTACCATCATAGGTTAATACACGTTTTATTTCTTTCAACCACCGATCACCTTCGCTGCGTCCAGGCAGTTATCTTTGTCTGCGACGATAACTCGAATTCTGACCACATCATTTTCACTGATTTCTGCTTGGGCCAAGCACCATTCAATATTCTTGAAGACTTGACGCGTCTGCTCGGTCATATCATCCGAAATACTCATATCACGATAATCAAAACCGGAGCATCCCGAGACAAACACCCAGTCCCCATCATCTATTACACGGGAGTAGCTCAGCAGCTTCTCAAAATCTGATTCTAAAGAAAATTTCCTTCGCATCATACCTCATCATTGGAACATAAAGTCTGAGTGTGGGCGGCGATCAGCCGTTCGTACCAGCGATTTTTTATGGCAGGTGCCCTAAATCTTCCAGATCTTTGTGCCTTGCAGATGCCTTCTTGTTCATCTTGAGATCTTCGAGACAAATAAAATTGACTCGTATGCCATCGATCTCGATCACTTCTCTCCTTGAATAACACTCAGAGAAATTTACACCTGATGCACCGGTGATCACCTCGATTCGCACAGGAGGAACACCCATGCGAATGACTTTGTCTTTTTCAAGGAAAAGCTCCTGTGTTATAAGCTCTTCAGGCATGCCGAATTCACGGACGACGTCCGCAACTTTTTTTGCTGTTGAGGTGTCAACGGCAATCCAGATATCAATATTTCCGGTGGCGCGCGGGTAACCATGCAGACCCACAGCGTAGCCGCCAACAATTAGATACTCAACTCCGTGAGAGTTCAGAAGTTTCAAGAAATCTTTGAAGTCTGGATGAAACTCGATCTTTTCCATATACCATTCTCCGCTGTATCTCTATGGCCGCGAGCCTTTCTTGGGCTCCCATACCATGCCAGTATTTATTTTCATCCTCAACGTCGTTTAGCGCGGTAACACTCAGGTATTTTTTGTTAATCCTTGGAAGTCTTTCCATAGAACCTCCATTATTTTTGTGCCGTAACGGCGCGGATAACCAGCGAGCCCTTTGCTGTAGTGCTTATTTAAAATTAAAACGTTAAATCCCGACTTTCTTCCCGTCTGGTTCATTCGCTTGATGTTATCTTCGAATTATTTTCCGATTTTAAAATTTCAGCTACATACCTTGTGCGAGCGGGACCATCTGTAGACAAATTATTTTTCTCACACCACCATCTGAAATCTTCTGTCTTGACATAAACTTTACTCGGATTAACTCCCTGTCTCTTCAGATCCTTCATAGTTTTATCTGCAAATTGCCGCCACTCTTCATACGTATCTTCAAAATTATTTCCATCGATAGCGGTCTGTTTCATTTTGATGAATTCTTCAGGCGTATACCAGCACACGCCCAGAACTAGTCTGCTTTCATCGTTCTTTTTCTGAATTTTCTTTCTTTTCATTTTTCCATTCCGGAAGACAACATTATCTATTATATGTTTAGGAATACTGAAATATGATTTTTATATAACAAAAATGCAATTCTTTCAACATATTATTCAAATTCAACGGATATGCCGATTCAGCAGGATTTAATAATCGAAAGACGTGAGACACCTTTAATCCGATGAACTGATTATCCCAACGGGCATTAATAAACATCTTAAAAAAAAGGTTGTGAAATATCAGCAAATCTGCGATAATTTTTTTAGAAGTGGTTTCAAAACCTTCGATCGGGTTTAAGGTCAAGGCGGATTGAGACGGCCAACCGCAGGAATATAGGGAATATTTCGAGGATTGGACGTCTCAATCCAATACAGAGATTGAGCCCGAGGGGAGATTTTCAAACCACTTCTAAATGTTCGGCAGATTACCCGCTGCCTTCATAAGACAGATTGGCTTTGTCCGTCTTAAGAGCTCACCTGTTGAAGAAATCTACGAATCAAGCTGAAAAACCCCAATAAAGTGAGACCTTTGAAAAATGCTCATTTTTGTTCAAGTTCAAGGAAGGCGATAATTTTAACCGCTGGAATAGATTGAGTATTTTGAGGATTAAAATTTGAGCCTGACGCAGAAATTGGGCAAAAAGGGGCGTTTTGCAAAGGTCTCAAAATCATGGTCTTTCATATATGGACTATCATTTTTCTATCATTAACCGTTTGATAATTAATCTCATTAATTTTTTGCACCGAGGATGAACGTTTGTTCATCCTCGGTGCAACTGAACCTTATAAATGTTCGACGTCAAGGAGTTGAGATAAATGACACAACACACTTCAAAAGAAAAAGGTTTGAACAATGCTGAAACGGCCGTAATTCGTGAAGACATTCTCCAAAGTTTCCCAAGGCTTTTCGGGACTAAAACCGTAAACGGCCGAAAAGTCAATGTGGAAAAGGAGATTGCCGTACTCGCCAAAGAGCTGCATCCCAAAATCGCCGAAGCCCTTACCGCGCGCCGTAAGCTGTTGAATTCTCGGACGCCGGTGCGGGAGAAATATGCCTGGCCGAAGTGGGACGACGCGTTCGAGGATCCCGTAACGGAGAAATCCTGGACCTATCGCGAGATCATCCAGGGTTTGATTGACAACTTTCTCGGCCGGGACAGCGATCAGCAATGGCGGCTGAACGACGAAGTGTCCATCCCGGAAGATGCCCACCCGTTGAAAAATCCCGGTCTGGAACTCACCGGGCCGTGGCATCCCCTGGACATGGCCTTTAATGCATTGAACAGCCCGGCACCCATGAATATGCCGGACTTCGAGGACGCCTCGCCGTCCCATTTTCGGCACTACGGCTCGCCCGAAAACCAGCCCATAAAGATTTTCGCGGCCCTGGCAAACGCAAAGGAAATCTTCGAAGGTGCGTGGGACAGCCGCACCTATGAGGTAAAAAAGAAAGGTAAAACGCGGCAATACAGGATCAAAGAATCTTCGGCCAAGTGGCCGGTCCGGTTTGCCCGGCCGCCGAGCATCCACGTACAGTATGAATACATAACGATCCAGGGCCAACCCGTGCATGGCATAATTCCCATCACCCTCATCTGGGCGCTCAACAACTACGACGCCCTCACACAGGCAGGCACCGGCCTATACTACTACATCCCAAAAATGCAGACCCCCCAGGAAGCGCTCATTGTGGAAAAACTGTTGGAACGGGTGGAATCCTTAATCGGCCTTAAACCCGGCACCATCAAAATTAAAATGCTCTATGAGGAAGGAAACGGGGGGCGCTTTTTGCCCGTGATTGCCTGGGTTTTTCGACGCAGGCTTCTTGGCGCCAACGTCGGCCGGTGGGACTATCTGGCCAGCCTCATCGAGATGTGGAAGGACGATCCTAAGGGCGTGTTTCCGGATCCGCAGTCCATCGGCATGGCCGCTCCGAACATGATCGCCTATCAGCGGTATAACGCGCTGATGATGCTCATGGCCGGCATGAAAAGCAGCGAGTTCAGCCACGGGGGGCCCATCGGCGGGATGGCGGCGGTAATGATTTACCAGCCCTCGGACCCATATGGCCGCTCGCAGTACAACCCCCTGGCCCTGCGTGCGATGGCCATCGACAAAATACGAGAACGTCTGCTGGGTCTGATTTTTGTGTCAGAGGAGCAACTTGCCGCAGGCCGGCAGCCCACACTGGAAGAGATCCTTGGCGGAACGGTGAAGGGACGGCTTTACGATGCCTACCGCCAAAGTTGGGTGGCCAGCCCCGAACCGTCTTACGTCGCGGCCGGCAATGCACCTTTGCAGGCGCCCTTGACAGATCTCCAAGCAATTCTCGATGCGCCGGTAGAAGAAGTGGCCGTAAAAGACAAACCCGTGCCCACGGTCGCCTCCGGTCTCGTAGAAGCGGAGAAGCGTCTGCTGCAAACTTGCGGGTTGCTGAACTCCCAAGGCACGATTACACCCCAGGTCGTCACCGATGACATGTTCAGCACGCCGGAAAAACTTTTCTCGCAAGAACTCTGGGACAGCATCTACGCTGTGCCCGAAGATGAAATCACCATCGAACATATCCAGCACGCCTTCTATATGGCGGCGAACTACGGCTTCCAGATTCTTAACGGCAATTTCGCCGCCGCCATTGACGACTACGAGCTTTCCCTGCGTTTTATGAATGATCTCGCAACCTACCGGATCGATGTGTCTTGGCTGTGGACCGTCCTAAATCACCAGGCCGTCATCACCAAGGACGGATACCTGAAACGGCCGGCGCTCACCGAGGACGGACTCATTCCGGCTGAGGATGCCTTTGAGGTCAAGGCCGGGACC
>Ga0316575_10000104_pt1 | contig 21155 bp, 16 predicted proteins | sample J5NA_FD_203072 | JGI IMG/M metagenome (GOLD analysis project Ga0316575, IMG submission 203072) | Rhizosphere microbial communities from salt marsh grasses in Alabama, United States - J5-7_050615r2r3 | ecosystem: Host-associated > Plants > Roots > Rhizosphere | place: USA: Alabama | collected...
ATGATTTAAATTTTAACCTTCTTGAGTCGGGTTCGATTAGAGGAGAGCGGTTATGGAATTGAAATTTATTGAAGGCATCGGTTCTCAAAATATTGAACGGTTGGTACAGTTCAGGGTAAGACCGGATGTTGACCTTCTAAAGGCGATTGAGGAGGCGGTGAATGCACAAGGCGTCAGGGCCGGAGTGATTGTTTCCGGGCTGGGGGCGCTTAAAAAGGCGCTTTTTCGGAATCTAAAGGTTTTTCCTGAAGACTACCCGGTGACCGCGAAAGATCGGCTCTATCTGGAAGTCACAACTCCCATGGAACTCGTCTCACTGGGAGGATGGATTGCACCTAGAACTGGCGGTGGTGTGGAAGTCCATGCTCATTTTTCGGCTTCCACGGTTGAAAATGATACGGTCGTCACGCTTGGCGGCCATTTAACAGAAGGTACGATTTGTGGGATCAAAGTCGTTGTGGCCATTCTTGTACTTGCGGAAGGGGGCGTCTATGCTGATAAGGATGGAAATACAAAATCCTTCGACATATTCTGGAACCGTGATGCTGTTGAATCGTCTTCTAAATCCGAAACTCGAATATCGCCTGATTTTATAAAATCAGGCGGATTTAGTGCTTCGAATTTCAAGAAGTCTAAAGCAGTATCGCATCAAAGATCGAGGCAACGAGGGGGCATGAGAAGATGACGGATATCGTAAAAGTGGCCGGTGCGCAGATTGACATCAAGCTTGCTGACAAGGCCGGCAACCTGCGAAAGGCCCTGAATTGCTGTCACGAGGCGGCCGAAAAAGGCGCCCGTGTCGTCATCTTCCCGGAATTAACGCTCACCGGGTACAACGTCGATGATCATGCTGAGATACCCCCATTGGCGGAATCGGTTCCCGGACCGGCGACGACCGAAATCCAGAAAATTTGCCGGGATCTGGACATCCTGGTCCTCTTCGGGCTGATAGAGCAGGATGGGGACGGAGCTGAATTTTATAATTCGGCCGTGCTCATCGATTCCGAGGGTGTGGCCGGAGTCTACCGCAAGATTCATTTGCCTTATCTGGGGGGCGACCGATTTTTGACGCCCGGCAACCGGCCTTTTAGCGTTTGTGAAACGCGCTACGGCAGACTCGGCTGGATCATCTGCTACGACGGCAGTTTTCCCGAGTGCGCGCGGGTTTTGGCGCTGCAGGGCGCTGAGATGGTGGCCTTGTGCACCAATTGGCCCGATGATCCCGATTCGGCCTGCAGTCGCGAATATGTCAGCCGCGCCCGTGCGGTTGAAAACCATGTCTATTACCTGGCAGTTAACCGCGTGGGCCAGGAAAGAGGCGTTCGCTTTTTGGGCCGCAGTCTATTTGTCGACTGCGACGGAAGCACCCTTGCCGAAGGCGCCCCGGACCGGGAGCAGATCATTTATGCCGACATCGATTTAGAGCGGGCGCGGGACCGGCGAATCGTTTTTGAGGCGGGTAAATATGAAATGGACCGCATGAATCAGCGGCGCCCTGAATATTATCGGCAGATTTGTGAGGAGCCGGATGCCGGATAGCTCACCGCAGAGACGCAGAGTCCGCAGAGGTTTTTTATAAAAAATTTTCTCTCTGCGCGCTTTGCGTCTCTGCGGTGAACCCTATAAAAATGACAGGATTCCCTTTCTAGAAAGGAGATTTCAGGCTTATGATCTTACGCACTATTGAAGAGGTTTTGAACAGCAAGAACAACGTGGAATCAGATAACTGGGCCAGCCGTCGTTTTCTCGTCAAAAAGGAAGGCATGGGGTTTTCCCTTTCCGAAACGACCATCTATGCCGGTTCTGAAACCGAAATTTGGTACAAAAATCATTTTGAGGCCTGTTATTGCGTCGAAGGCGAGGGGGAAGTAGAGGTGCTCGAACCCGAGCCGGGAATCTATCCGATCGGGCCTCGCTCGATCTATGCCCTGGACAAGCATGACAAGCACATCCTGCGTGCCAAGACGGACATGCGGTTGATCTGCGTATTTCATCCGGCGTTAACCGGCGAGGAAGTTCATGACGCTGACGGTTCCTACCCCCTGTCGGAATAGAACCCATTATAAATCCTTCAGGCGCTCCCCAATTGCACGAAGTTTTCCTTGACTTTGAATACGCAATCCATTACTTTGTCCATCAAATGATGGAAAAATAGGTTGGAATTTTTTGATGGATTAACCGGAGCATGTTTTATGCCTTCGCCCCTTGAAAAAGCCCGCCAGGACCCGAATTCGATGAAGGCCAGAATTCTGGCTGCCGCGCGTAGCATATTCGGTGAATACGGTTACAGTGAGACCACCACCCGCAAGATCGCCAAAAATGTAGGGATCGATATTTCCACCCTTTACTATCACTGGGGCGAAAAACAGGATCTGTATGAAGCCGTTTTACAGGACGTCAGTGAAGAGATCCAATCTCGGCTGAATCAGGTTGAGAAAACCGTCAGCGGAAAACCCCTAAAAGACCGCCTGGAAGTCTCCATCGATATGATGTGTGATTATCTGTTCTCCCATCCGGAAGTTTCCAATCTGATCCTGTTCGGCTATTTCAGCAAAACGCGCCACGGGGTGACCATGGACATTAAAATTCCCGAATACATTTCCAACATTGCCTTAGCCATGGAACTGGCTGCCGATAAGAAGACGGTTACGGTCGAGGACAAAGCCCGTATCCTGGCGGTCTGGAATACGGTCTTAAACTTTATCTCCGGGGAAGATTTTTTCCGCCCCATGTTGAAAACAAACCACGAAAATTACGTGAATGTCGTCAAGGAGACACTGAAATTCATCCTGGTCCCGGCCTTTACACGGTAATGCGCGTTATTGGTTATTGGTTATTCGTTATTTGTTATTGGAAACAGATTTAATTTTAGACAGAACGAATACCCAATACCCAATAACGAATAAAGAATAACGAATAACAATTAACATCGAGCCGGAGGGGAGACATGGCTTTAAACCTGGATGCCATCGGTAAAAAAATCGGACCGTTTACCAAAGATTACACTTGGAAGGACACGGTGCTCTATGCGCTGGGAGTGGGTGCCGGGTTTGGGGATCTGGATTATTGTTATGAAAAAGATTTACAGGTGATTCCCAGCTTTGCGATTACAACCCTTTATGATTTAATGCCCGAGCTGGCGACTGCCAGTAATGTCAATCTGGCGGGTATTTTACACGGCGAGCATGAAATCATTTTCCACAACCCCATCCCTTCTGAAGGCACCCTTTCCACCGCAGGTGCCATTACCCATTACTATGACAAGGGCGAAAATAAAGGGGCCCTGATCATCGCCGAATTTGAAACCCATCACTCCAACGGCACCAAATTGTTTACCAGTATCGCCACTGTTTTTGCGCGTCTAGACGGCGGTTTCGGCGGTGAGGATGCACCCAAAAAACAAATTGATTTTCCGGAGCGGGAGCCGGATTTTATTGTGGAGGCTGCGCCCACAGCGGATCAGCCGCTGATTTTCAGGCTCTCCGGTGATACGTTTCAACTGCATGTGGACAGCGAATTTGCCAAGATGGCCGGTTTTGAAAAGCCGATTATGCACGGCCTGTGCACCCATGGATATGCCTGCCGGGCCTTGATTGAAACCCTGATCCCGGATGAACCGCAAAAGGTCAGGCGGCTCGACTGCCGGTTTAAACGCCCCCTGTATCCCGGTGTGCCGATTAAAACACTGATCTGGAAAGTAGACGACGGCCGGGCACTCTGGCGCGTCATCAACGCCGAATCCGCTGAAGTGGTGATGGATAACGGCATTTTCGAATACGGCGAAATGGTTAAAGAACAAATTCGGTTTGACGGGCAGGTGGCGATTGTGACCGGTGCCGGCGCCGGACTCGGCCGCGTGTATGCGCTGGAGCTGGCCAAACGGGGTGCCCGCGTGGTGGTCAATGATCTGGGCAGCGCCCCGGACGGCTCGGGCAAAGGTTCCAAAAAACCGGCCGACCAGGTGGTTGATGAGATTAAGGCCCTGGGGGGTGAGGCGGTTGCGAACCATGACAATGTGGCCACTGTTGCCGGTGGAGACAATATCGTTAAGACGGCTCTGGATGCATTCGGTACAGTCGATATCCTGATCAACAATGCCGGGATTCTAAGGGATAAAACGTTTTTGAAAATGGAACCGGAAAACTGGCAGGCGGTTCTCGATGTGCACTTAAACGGGGCCTATAACGTCTCGCGCCCAGCTTTTGGCGTGATGAAGAAAAAGGGCTACGGACGAATCCTGATGACGACTTCAGCAGCAGGGCTCTACGGTAATTTCGGCCAGACCAATTACTCTGCCGCCAAGATGGGCCTGGTGGGCCTGATGAACACCTTAAAATTGGAAGGCGAAAGATCCAATATCAAGGTCAACACCATTGCCCCGGTGGCAGCATCGCGCCTGACCGCGGACATTTTACCGCCGGATTTCATCGATAAACTGGAACCAGAACTGGTCGCCCCCATGGCGCTTTACCTGGTATCGGCGCAATGTCCGGTCAACGGCAATATCTATAATGTCGGAATGGGTTGTATCAATCGGGCCGCCATTATGACCGGGCCCGGTATTGTTATTGGCGATGGACGGGAGATCCCGGATCCCGAGCAGCTGTTGGCGCAATGGGAAAATGTCACCAGTCTGAAAGACGCTAAAGCATACTGGAATGCCACCGAACAAGTCGGTGATGTTTTGCAGGCCTTCACCCAGCCGGCCACAGATGCCGACAGCACAGCCCATGCTCAGGGGTTTGAAACCGTTGACGCCATATTCGATGAGATGCCGAATGCGTTCGTTGCCGATGCCGCTGCCGGCGTGAATGTGGTTTTTCAGTTTACGATAACCGGTGGCGGCGGCGGTGACTGGAATTGTGTAATCAAGGACAGCACCTGCACCGTCGGGGCCGGCCTGCACGAAAAACCGGGATGCACGTTGAAGATGGAAGCAGCAGATTTTCTTAATATGATGAACGGCCTTCTGCCAGCCATGCAGGCCTATACTTCCGGCAAACTAAAGATCGAAGGCGATATTATGAAGTCGCAGCTTATCGAAAAGCTGTTTAAATTTAAGTTTTAGGGTTCAGGGTTCAGAGGTTGGATAACAGAAGACAGAGGACAGAAGACAGAGGACAGACGAAAACCGGAGAGTAGGGCGGCCCTCTGCGGCCGCCGGTTGAGGTCGGCACAGAGGCCGACCCTACTTGAGCAAAACCAAATTCGAATTACGAAATCCGAAACAAACTCTAATAAAAAATGACAAAAATTTAAACGTTTTGAGCATTCGAATTTAGAATTTTTAATTTGTTTCGAGTTTCGGATTTGGTGCTTCGGATTTTAAGTTCATTTCCCACGGAGTGTACCACTATTTTTTAAACATAACGATTCAAGAGTGCTGATTTAAAGGAGAAAAAAGATGATCGGTATCACTTCCTATGGAGCCTATATTCCGAGGTTGAGATTGGAGCGCATGGCGATCTTTCAAGCCATGGGCTGGTTTGCACCCGCGTTGATGATGGTCGCACAGGGCGAACGGTCCATGTGTAACTGGGATGAAGATGCCATCACGATGGCGGTGGCCGCCTCCCGCGACTGCCTGCGCGGCCAGGACAAACAAAATCTGGATGCCCTGTATCTGGCCTCCACAACCCAGCCGTTTGCCGATCGACAAAATGCCGGGATCGTTTCGTCGGCGCTCAATCTCAAAGATAACCTGATTACGGCGGATTATTCCGCTTCCCAGAAAGCCTCGACCACTGCTATGATCACCGCTCTGGAATCGGTCAAAAGCGGCGATAGAAACAGCATCCTGGTGGCCGCCACCGACCGACGCGAAACCAAGGCCGCATATTTTTACGAGATGTGGTTCGGTGATGGTGCGGCTGCTCTGATGGTCGGCGATACGGATGTTATCGCTGAATACAGGGGATCGTATTCCGTCGCCCATGAATTTGTCGATCATTACCGCGGTTTCGACAAGAAATACGACTACGTCTGGGAAGAACGCTGGGCCAGAGATGCTGGCTACAGCCGTATCATTCCAGAGGTGGTCAATGGCTTGTTTGAAAAACTGGGCATCACCATGGATGATGTCGACAAACTGGTTTATCCCTGTATTTTTAAACGAGACCATCGCAACATCGCCGCACAGCTCGGTGCCACTTCCGACAAACTGGTGGACAATATGCATGAAGTCTGCGGTGAAACCGGCACGGCCCATCCGTTTATCATGTTCATATCGGCCCTGGAAAAGGCGCGGCCGGGTGATCGGATTCTGATGATCGGGTTTGGCCAGGGGGCCAATGCCCTGTTGTTCGAGGTGACCGAGAACATCTCTCAGTTGGCACAAAGAAATGGTGTTGCCGGGTCCCTGGCAAATAAAAAAACCGAAAACAACTATCTGAAGTGGCTCAAATTCAGGGATCTGATTCAGACGGAGATGGGTATTCGGGCCGAAGCACCCACCCAGACCGCCACCACCGTTTTGTGGCGCAAAAATAAAATGATTTTAGGTCTGGTGGGTGGTAAATGCAAAGAATGCGGCACCCCCCAGTTCCCGAAGATGGATATCTGCGTAAATCCCGCTTGCGGCGCTTTGCACAGCCAGGAAGATTATGAATTTGCCGATGTACCGGCGCGGGTTAAATCCTTTACGGCCGATATGCTTTCGGTCTCGGTCGACCCCCCGGCAATGTACGGTATGGTGCAATTTGAAGACGGCGGGCGTTTGGTGGCTGATTTTACCGATTGTGAGCTCGATGACCTGAAGGTGGGGCTGCCGGTGCAAATGGCCTTTAAACGCAAAGGGGTGGATAAAGCGCGCGGTTTTGTGAACTACTTCTGGAAGGCCGTTCCGCTGCCCGCTGCCATTGAAGAAGGCGGCAGCCTGCGTTTTGATGACCGCGTGGCGATTGTCACCGGTGCCGGGGCAGGTTTGGGCCGGGCATATGCACTGGCTTTGGCTCGCAGCGGAGCCAGGGTGGTAGTCAACGATCTGGGCGGTGCCCGCGACGGTACCGGCAAAGGATCAAAAAGCCCGGCCGATCAGGTTGTTGAAGAGATCAAACGCGCGGGCGGCGAAGCCGTGGCAAACTACGATAATGTCGCTACGGCCGAAGGCGGTGAAAATATTGTGCGGGCTGCACTGGACGCCTTTGGTCGGGTTGACATCCTGATCAACAATGCCGGCATCCTCAGAGATAAAAGCTTTTTAAAAATGACGCCTGAAAACTGGGAGGCGGTTTTAGATGTCCACCTCAACGGCGCTTATTTTGTTACCCGCCCGGCGATGGCCGCCATGAAGGATAACGGGTACGGACGGATCGTGCTGACCACCTCGGCTGCAGGCTTATACGGCAATTTCGGGCAAACCAATTATTCCGCCGCTAAAACGGCCCTGGTCGGGTTGATGAACACCCTGAAGCTGGAAGGCATGAAGTATAATATTCACGTCAACACGATTGCGCCCATTGCCGCTTCGCGGCTAACCGAAGATGTGATGCCGCCGGATATATTGGAAAAATCAAAGCCTGAATTTGTCGTGCCCCTGGTAATGGTTCTTTGCAGTGAAGCCTGTCAGGAAAGCGGCGGTATCTTTAATTGCGGTATGGGTTACTTTAACCGTGCCGCGGTTCTGACCGGCCCGGCCGTTCAACTGGGAGATCAGGACAATCCGCCGACCCCCGAGATGATCCACGAAAACTGGGGAAAAATAAACAGCATCGACGCGGCCCAGGAGTTTAAAGAAGCCAACAGCGCCATCTTTGCGCTGATTGCACCGCCCAGCACCGAGCCGGTGGAAGAAGCTGCAGCCGCGGCAGGGTCGGGCGATGTTGCCGCTATCTTTGAAAATATGTCTAAAACTTTTAAAGCTGATGCAGCCGCCGGTGTTGATGTCGTATTTCAGTTCAATATCTCAGGGGCCGGCGGCGGCGACTGGCATAGTGTGATCAAAGACAGCACCTGCAAGATTGAAGCCGGGGTTCACCCCAAACCGGGCTGTACCCTGAAGATGGCGGATGCCGACTTTCTGGCGATGATGGAAGGCGCCCTGCCGGCGATGCAGGCTTACACCTCTGGCAAGTTGAAAATCGAAGGCGATATCATGAAGTCGCAGCTGCTCGAAAAATTATTTACCTTCGGCAAATAACGCAAAGGGCAAAGGGCAAAGCGCTTAGAGGTAGGGTTGAAGTTATTGTGGATCAAACACTATGCCCTATGCACCATGCCCTATGCCTCTGACTGAAAGGAAGAGCTATGGCAACCGGGATTAAAGACAAAGTCGCCATCATTGGAATGGGATGTACCCGCTTTGGTGAGCGCTGGGATATGGGCGCTGAAGAATTAATGGTTGAGGCCTTTCAAGAATGTATGGAAGATGCCGGGATTGAAAAAAAAGATATCGGCGCCGCATGGCTGGGCACCTGCTTTGAAGGCATCAATGTCGGCAAAAGTGCCCTGCCCTTGTCAACGACACTTCGCCTGCCCATGATCCCGGTCACCCGGGTGGAAAATTTTTGCGCCACCGGAACCGAAGCATTTCGCGGCGCCTGTTATGCGGTGGCATCCGGCGCCTACGATATCTGTCTGGCCCTGGGAGTGGAAAAACTCAAAGATACCGGCTATGGCGGCCTGCCCAGTTTCACGGGATCGGATTCCGGAAGCCTCATGTGGCAGTGGTTTCCGAATATGACCGCCCCCGGTGCTTTTGCCCAGCTGGCCAGCGCCTATGCCGCCAAATACAAAGTGCCCGATCAGGATCTCAAGCGCGCCATGGCGCACGTTTCTGCCAAAAGCCATGCCAATGGCGCCCTGAATCCCAAGGCACACCTGCGCAAAGCGGTAACCGAAGACCAGGTGATGGCGGCCCCCATTATCGCTCATCCGCTGGGCCTGTTTGACTGCTGCGGAGTCAGTGATGGCGCTGCCTGTGCGATCGTGACCACACCTGAAATGGCCAAAAAGCTGGGCAAAAAAGATTTCGTGACCGTCAAAGGCCTGCAACTGGCATTGAGCAGCGGAGAGGAGATGGGCTACAACGACTGGGACGGCGATCATTTTATCACCACCAGCAAATGCAGCACCGAGGTTTACAAGGAGGCCGGCATCGCGAAACCGCGCGAAGACATCAACATGCTGGAGGTCCATGATTGTTTTTCGATTACTGAGCTGGTGACGATGGAAGACCTTCATATTTCCGAAAGAGGGCAGGCCTATAAAGATGTTATGGACGGGTTTTACGACCGGGACGGAAAAATTCCCTGCCAGGTGGACGGCGGACTGAAGTGTTTCGGGCATCCCATCGGGGCATCCGGCCTCAGAATGCTTTATGAGCTTTATTTACAGTTTCACGGTCGGGCCGGCGAGCGCCAGCTTGATAATCCCAGATACGGCTTAACCCATAATCTGGGCGGCTTTCCGGCTATGAATGTGTGCAGCATCTCTATAATCGGCAAATATAAATAATAGTCGAGCGGCCTTTCAGGCCTTTTGGAGCGGCCCAAAGGAGGCCTTTAGGAGCGGCTCTTCGAGCCTTTAGGAGCGTTCCTTTGGAACTTGATGATTGAGGCGGACAACATTGACCTCAAGTCCTGTCCGGCAGGACGCTCCTAAAGCGAAGCGCTCCTCAAACGACGTGCTCTTAAAGCGGAGCGCTCCTAAAACAAAGTGCTCCTAACGCGCGAACAAGGTGAGCTGGACTGATGGAAATTTTAGAATACACCGAGGACCATCGTGAATTCCGGCAGCGGCTGCGTCGTTTTCTGGAAAAAGAAGTAACGCCCCATGCGGATGAATGGGAGAAAGCCGGCATCGTTCCGAAAACGGTATGGGAAAAAATGGGCCAGGCCGGATTTCTGTGCACGGAAGTCTCTGCCGAATACGGAGGGCTTGGCGGAGATTTTCTGTATTCTGTGATTGTCATCGAAGAGCTTTCCCGAACCAGTCAGAATGGCCTGGTGGCACCCCTGCACAGTGATATCGTGGTTCCTTACCTTACCTCATACGCCTCGGATGCCCTCAAGAAAAAATATCTGCCCGGTTGCGTCTCCGGAGACATCGTCACGGCGGTGGCCATGACAGAGCCGGGTGCTGGCAGCGATCTGGCCGGCATTTCAACTGCGGCGGTCGAAGACGGTGATGAAGTCGTGCTCAACGGCTCTAAGACGTTCATATCCAACGGCATCATCGCCGATCTGGTTGTGGTGGCCGCGCGGGACCCGGAGGTGGCAGACCCCTACCAGGCGATTTCCCTTTATGTGGTTGAATCCGATACACCGGGGTTTGAAAAAGGGCGCCGCCTGAAAAAAATGGGATTGTGGAGCCAGGACACGGCGGAGCTGTTTTTTTCAAAATGTCGCATCCCCGTTACGAATCGCCTGGGCAAAAAGGGAGACGGGTTTTTAATGTTGATGGAAAAACTGCAGCAGGAGCGTCTGGTCTGTGCCGTCTGGGCGGTTGCGGGTGCCGAGCGCATACTGGAATGGACGACGGAATACTGCAAGAATACCCAGGTTTCCGGCAGGCCCCTCTCGAAATCCCAGGCCGTGCAATTTGGCCTGATCGAAATGGCTACGGATATAAAACTGGGCCGGGCCTTCGTTGAAAAATTGGTAAGAGATCATATGGAAGGTGAAAATGTCGTGATTGAAACCTCCATGGCCAAATATTGGACCACGGATATGGTTAAACGAATTGCCGACCGCGCGCTTGATTTTTGCGGAAGTTTCGGGACCCTGGAAACCTGTCAGATTGCCCGGGCCTGGCGGGATGTACGGGTGATGTCGATATTTGCGGGAACCAACGAAATTATGAAAAATATCGCGGCAAAATTCATGGGATTTTAGCAAATCGAGATCTCGACACTGTCACAAACCCTGACAATCCGATAATCGAGGAAATGGAAAGTTTTTTCGTTTTAAACGCTGGATGAATAATTGCTTACGAAGCCGCGCAAACTCGTGCATAAGGGCTTGTAGCAAAAGAACAGCTAAGGGATAGGATAACAATACGTTATCTGGAAATTGAGTCTGCCCGCGAATTACATCAGCCGGGCAATCCCTGTTCTTTTGCAACGATCCCTAATACACTCAGATCCCGCCATGGCGGGACGCGGGCTTTGCAAACAATCACTCATCCAGCTTCCTGCGAGGTTTTGAAGGTAAAACTTTTTAACTTCTCAGATAATGACCCGGTCGCAAATAAGAGGACTTGATGGAAACCTATGACGTGGTTGTCATCGGCGCCGGAAACGGCGGCCTTACAGCGGCAGCAACCCTGGCCAAAGAAGGGTTTAGCGTGCTGCTGCTGGAAAGGCACAATATTCCGGGCGGCGCGGCCACCAGTTTCTGCCGCGGGCGCTTTGAATTCGAAGTGGCGTTGCACCAGCTTAGCGGTATGGGAACCCCGGATAAACCCGGCCTGCTCAGAACGGCGCTGGATAGTCTGGGCGTATTAGATGATCTGGCATTTGTAGAAATTTCCGATCTTTACCACGTTGCCACGCCTGACGGGTTTCGGCTGACCATCAGTCCGGATCGGGTTGAGGCCATTGCCACCTTGCAGGAAAAGTTCCCCCGCGAAAAGGAAGCCATTCAACGTTATTTTGACCTTCTGGCGAACTTCGCCAATGATTTTATCGGCGCCTTTATTTTTCGCGATCCCGAGGCATCGCGCCAAAAATACCCCCACCTGTATAAAAATGCATTTAAGCCTGTGTCGGAAATCCTCGATTCCTTTTTTAGCGATGCGCTGCTCAAAGCCGTCTTGTCGGTCTACTGGGGTTACCTGGGGGTGCCGCCCACCCGTCTGGCTTTTGCTTACATGGCCATGATTTTTTTTCAATACGCCGAATTCAAGCCATTTCACATCAAAGGCGGCTCCCAGGCGCTTTCGAATGCCATTCTGAATAAATTTTTATCTTATGGCGGAACGGTGCGTTTCAACTGTGGCGCAAAAGAGATTCTGGTTGAAGACGGGATCGTAAAAGGGGTGATGACGGCCGCGGATGAAAAAATAAAATCCGCGTATGTCATATCCAATGCTTCCCAGGTGACGACCTACACCGAGCTGCTCGATCCGCAACATGTGCCCGATGCGGTCAGCACTGAAATGAGAGGGCGCCGCCTCAGCACCTCTGCTTTTACCATGTTTGTCGGATTTGATTGCGAACCCCATGAACTGGGAATTACGCAATCGACAAACTTTTTGATGGCCAATACCGATATCTCTGATGCCATTGTGGAGCGTATGCACAAAATCGATATTGAAGACGAGCTGATGGTGATGAGCTGCTATGATGTCAGCGACCCTGATTTTTCTCCGCCTGGTACCTGTCAGGCGAATATCGTCACGCTGAAATACGGTGATCCCTGGCTGCAGATCCCGCCCGCAAACTACTATGAAGCCAAATATGACTGTGCCGAGAGTATGCTCAGGCGGGTTGAAGAGATTTTTCCGGGAATCAGAGCACACATCGAAGAAATCGAAGTCGCCACACCGTTGACCCACATGCGCTACCTGGGACATCCCGCAGGCGCCATTTACGGCTATGAGCAACTTCCCAAAGATTCCCTTTTCTTTCAGCCCGGGCGTTACTCCCCGATTAACGGTCTGCTTTTCGCCGGCGGCTGGATTGGTGATTGTGGCTTCGAGCCTACATTACGATCCGGCATATCAGCAGCAAAATCGATTATCAAACGGCTGGGTCGGGACAGGAAAAAATCATGAAAAAGGGCATCTGGCAGGAATTTGACGGCTACAGCAAGATAATCGAAGATATTGAAGCCGGCCAAAAAACCGGTGAAAAATTTACGGCTGAAAAATTTTCTCCCGACCGGTTCATCAACCGGCTGCACCCGGAGCGGTTAAGCCTTGAGGTCGCGGATATTGTCGCCGAAACCCCATCAACCAAAACCTTTCGCCTGGTTTCAAAAGACGGCGAACTGCCCCCTTTCCAGGCCGGTCAGTATATCAGCCTTTTTCTCGAGATCGAAGGTATCCAGACCAGCCGGCCCTACAGTATCTCATCGCCTCCTCATTCGAGCCACTACTACGACATTACCGTCCGGCGGGTTGAAAACGGTCTGGTATCCAATTTTTTAATGGATGATGTGGTCATCGGAAATGATCTGGTCAGTTCCGGGCCGGCCGGTCATTTTTACTTCAATCCGCTGATCCACTCAAAAGCCATGATTTGTTTTGCCGGTGGCAGCGGAATTACCCCCTTTATGAGCATGATACGCGAAATCGTCGAGTGTGGCCTGGATCGCAGCCTGACGCTTTTTTATGGGAATAAAACCACCGATGACATCATTTTCCATGAGGCGTTGGGCCGCATATCCGAGCGTTTTGCCAACTTCATTTATATTCCGGTCATCGAAGATCCCTCCGATGATTACTCCGGAGAATGCGGCCTGATGACAGCCGAGCTCATTAAGGCGGTTATCGATGATATGAGCGGCAAATCTTTTTTTATCTGCGGCCCCCAGGGAATGTATGATTTTTGTTTGCCGGAACTGGAAGGCCTGGGAATCGCCAGGCGCAAAATCAGGCAGGAGATGTATGGTGCGCCACTCAACATCTGGCAAGATCCCGCCTGGCCCCGGGAGGTGAAACCGGACACGCTCTTCAGCGTTGAGGTGAAAAACGGCAAACTGCTTAAGGCCAGGGCCGGAGAGCCGTTGCTGGTTTCTCTGGAAAAAAGCGGCACGGTCGTGCCGTCCCTGTGCCGATCGGGGGAATGCAGCATGTGCCGTTTGAAAATCCTGTCCGGCAAAGTATTCCAACCGGCCGGCGTGCCCGTTCGAAAATCCGATAGACAATTTGGCTATGTCCACTCCTGTGCCGCCTATCCATTGTCGGATCTGGAAATTTTGCTATAAGGCGCCGGGCAGACGCTGATGTTTATATCTTGTATTGTGCTTTAGAAATATTATCTAAAAGAGAGGACCATATGCCTGCTGACGATTTAATCGGCCAAAAAAAAGACAGTATTTATACCATTACACTCAACCGCCCGGATAAAAGAAATGCCATTAACAAAGAAATCCTGATGGGAATTTGCGAGCAGGCCGAAGGTCAGGTGGCCGATCCCGAAATCCGAGCGATTATTATCAAGGGGGAGGGCAAGATTTTTTCGGCGGGTGTGGACTTTAATTCACTGGGCGCTGAAGTAGGGCCTTTTCTGGGAGATGCCGGTGCCGGGGGCGCATCTTTGCGGGCGCTTATTTACCAGTATCAGCAGTATTTAAACCGCCTGGAAGCGGTTGAAATCCCCGTTATCTGCGCCATGCACGGCAGGGTGCTGGGGCTGGGTGTGGAACTGGCGCTGGCCTGTGATATTCGACTGATGAGCGCCGATTGTGTCTGGGCGATGCCGGAAGCGAAAATGGGCTTGATTGCCGATCTGGGCGGCACGACCCGGCTTGCAAGAACTCTGGGGCCGGCGCGGGCCATGGAAGTTCTGATGACCGCAAACGAATATACGGCGCAGCAGGCCCTTGACTGGGGGTTGATCAGCTACCTGCACCCGCAGCAGGACCTGTTGGCGGCTGCTGAAAAAATGGCACGGGATATTACCGCAGCCGCGCCGCTGGCAGCCGGCGCGTTCAAAAAAATCATTAAACGCGGCGACGGCGTTGATCTGATGACCCAGCTTGATATGGAAGTCAACCTGCAAAGTATGCTTCTCAGGACCGAGGATTGCCAGGAAGGCATCCAGGCTTTGATCGAGAAAAGAGCGGCGCAATGGAAGCGTAAATAAGACAGGTTCTTTAATAAATAATAGTTTACATATGGCGAGATCCGATCATATTTTTAGAAGAAGCGACGGTGATTATCACTATATCGACTGGGGCGGGGCAGGGCCACTAGCCCATTTTTCCCATGCAACTGGATTCTGTGCCGGGATGTATACCCCCCTGGCAGAAAGACTGAAATCTTTCCTTAAAGTTTTGGGCATGGATGACAGGGGACATGGCAGAACCAAAGCGCCTGCCAATCCGCAAGAACTGAAAAATTGGGATATCTTTGTTGATGATTTAGCGCGCTTTGTGGAAAATTTAGGCCAGCCTGTAATTGCCATGGGCCATTCCCGGGGGGCTACCGTCAGTTTGCTTTTAGCGGTCAAAAGGCCGGATTTGATTCGTGCGCTGGTTCTCATCGATCCCACGATTCTGCCTTTTTCCTGGATGTGGTGGTGGTATTTAGCCAAATTAACGGGACTTGCCAAGTTTGTCCCGATCGTTGCCACGGCGGCCAGGCGCAGAAGCGAATGGCCCGATAAAAAAAGCATGCTGGAAGCCTATCAGGTCAAACCGGTGTTCCAGACCTGGACAGATGGATTTCTTGATGCTTACATTAGAGAGGGCACCGAAGAGACCGGGCGCGAAACCATCCGATTATGCTGTGAGCCTGTCTGGGAGTCAAAATGTTTTGCCGCCTGTCCACACGACATATGGCGTCACATTTCTCGGCTTCAGAAACCCGCTTTAGTTCTATACGGTGCGAAGTCTGATACCTTTCTGGCTTCTGCAGCGAAAAGATTTAAAGCAAAAGTTCCGGGCGCTGCTTTGCGGTGTTTTGAAGATGCCGGTCATTTCGTTCCGATGGAAAGACCGGATGAAACCGCAGAAGTCATTCTCGATTTTCTTAGAAATGAAAACGTCTTTTAATAAAAATGGCAGGCAAAACAACGCGGCAGCCGCGATAAGCCGCAGGGATTTCTAGAAGTGGTTTCAAAACCTCAGATCAGGTTCAAGGGCCCCGCTGCAGCGGGATTACATATCTAATCTTAAAAAGATTAAGGTATGCATCAAGCGTCAGGCCGATCGGGAAAGCGCAGCATACAAGGGTATGTGAGCATTTACCGGAGGCCTGTGCTGCACCCTAATTTAAAAAATCAGATGCGAATCCCGCGCCAGCGGGGCAACGCAGCCATTGAGCCTTAGATGGGGTTTTGAAACCACTTCTAAAGTGTTCCGGAGCAGCCGGCGGCGCGTTGTTATTGGGTCTGCAGGAGGATGAGGTTATGGCGAGTTCTAAAAGTCGGGTGGCGTTCGTCGGCACCGAAGATCGCAAATCAGGGGTTTCATTATCTTTAAAAACCCTGGGCATTAATCCGGTGAAGAACAAAGATGTTTTGATTAAACCCAATTTCAATACCGCCGATCGCACTCCCGGGTCAACCCACAATGATACCCTGGTTGCCCTGGTAGAAACGATTTGGGAAATGGGCGCCAGGTCGATTCGCCTTGGAGAGCGAAGTTACCCCCGCACACGAGCGGTCATGGAGCAGAAGGGTATCCTGCCGCTCATGGAAGACTTAAACGTCGAAATTCTCGACTTCGATGATCTTGACCAGAAGGATTGGGTCAAAGTCAGGTCCAAAGATTCTAATTGGCAGGATGGATTCAGGATTGCGCGACCCATCCTGGAGGCGGAATGTCTGGTTTCCACCTGCTGCCTGAAGACCCATCAGTTCGGCGGCGTATTTACGATGTCACTCAAACTGCATGTCGGCGTGGTTCCCACGGGCCGGCATGGTTACGCCTATATGAGCGAACTGCATCAATCCCCTCACCAGCGCAAGCTGATCGCCGAAATAAACGCGCCCTTCAAACCCGACCTGGTCGTTCTGGACGGAATCGACGCTTTTGTGGACGGCGGGCCGGCGAACGGCAAACGCGCCAAAGGCAATGCCTTTCTGGCAGCTACTGATCGCGTGGCCATTGATGCGGTGGGTCTGGCCATATTGAAATTTCTGGGCAGCAACGCACAGATCATGAATACAAAAATTTTTGAGCAGGAACAAATTGCCCGGGCCGCTGAAATTGGTTTAGGGGCGGCGTCACCATCAGAAATCGAGATGATTGCCGCCAACGATGAGAGCCAACAATATCGTGATGATGTTGTTGAAATACTAAACAGGGGCTAGCACCATTTTTTTGCGAAGGGTTGTGAAGTTAAACCAGCATTTGCGCCTTTCAAAGAAATACGCTACATGATACAGTGCGATTGCGCTTTATGCTGCTTTTCATAATTTTATTCCGAATTAAGGAAACGCGGCATAAGGGGTTGTAGAATAAAACGTTCGAATACCGGGACGTTTTTTTTGACAACCACGATAAGTGATTTACCGGCATAATACTCTCAAATTTATTGCTGAAAGGAAACCCAATATGTCGCTTGAAATACGATTGCCGCAAGTCGATGGCACATTGCAACCTTACACGCTCGGACTGCCGTCGACATTTCATCCGCCCACAACGCCGTTGAAAAAGCGAATCCCTTTTGCTGCTGTCCATATCGTGTCTGATCCGCTGGCCGATATCAACCCTACCCTTGAAACCGCAATCGACTGGGAGGCGACCCTGGCCTACCGTCACCATATCTGGCGGCTGGGGCTGGCTGTAGCCGAAGCGATGGACACCGCCCAGCGGGGGATGGGGCTAAACTGGGAATCCGCTCAAGAGCTTATCCGTCGATCCGTTGGTGAGGCGCGAGCTGTGGGAGGGCAGATTGCCTGCGGCGCCGGCACCGATCATTTGGCGCCACACCCGGAGGTTTCAGTGAACGAGGTATTATCTGCTTACGAAGAGCAGGTCAGTTTCGTCGAAGGGGTCGGTGGGCGAGTCATTTTAATGGCCAGCCGGGCGCTAGCCGCCTGCGCTGCCGGGCCAGATGATTATATCCAGGTATACAGTCGAATTTTGGAGCAGGTGTCGCAGCCGGTAATTATTCACTGGCTCGGAGAAATGTTTGACCCGGCATTGGTCGACTACTGGGGAAGCAATAATATGGACACCGCCATGGATGTTTGCCTGCAAATTATCCGTCAGTATGCCAACAAAGTTGATGGCATCAAAGTATCTTTGCTCGATGACCAGCGCGAAATTGAAATGCGCCGCCGCCTGCCGGCAGGCGTGCGCATGTACTCCGGCGACGATTTCAATTTCCCCCAACTGATCCTCGGCGACGAGCAGGGGTACAGTGACGCTTTACTCGGTATTTTCGACGCGATTGCACCGGCAGCCTCGGCGGCGATGCAGGCACTGGACGCCGGAAATATGGAACAGTACCGGTTGATATTTGCTCCTACCGTGCCCCTTTCGCGCCATATCTTTAAAGCGCCGACTTACTATTATAAGACCGGCGTGGTGTTTATGGCTTACCTCAACGGACATCAATCTCATTTTAAAGTGGTTGGCGGTTACGAAAGCGCCCGATCGATTATTCATCTGAGCGAATTATTCAGGCTGGCTGATAAGGCTGGATTGCTTGGAAACCCGGAGCTGGCGGTAGCACGAATGGGTGCCGTATTGTCCCTGGCGGGAGTCAACTAGCAGTGGTTGCAATCCGCCTGCGGCGGACCCTTGAACGTGATCTGAGGTTTTGAAACCACTTTTAATTTAGAACCCATCTCAAAAATAGGATTTTGGTTCAAGATCGCGGCGGAGCCGAGCTTTAAACCGGAGGCATACTGTTGTATGTCGAGGATTTAAAGCGAGGCACCAACAAAGATATTGGGCCAAAAGACATTTTTGAGATGGGTTCTAGTGAAAAATCATTTTACAGGGTCTTAAGGTGAAACCCGCCGTCAACGTTGATCACCTCACCGGTGGAATACGGAAAATAGTCCTTACAGAGCGCTGCGACCGCTTTTCCAATATCCTCCGGCAACCCCCAGCGGGCTATCGGCAACAGACCCTCGGAAATCAATTGGTCATATTTATCTCTAACAACTGCGGTCATATCGGTCTTCATAATACCCGGACGTATCTCGAAAACACCGATTCCGTATTCGGCCAGCCGGACGGCAAACAGCGCGGTCATCATGCTCATGGCCGCTTTGCTGATGCAGTATTCTCCTCTTGATGGCGAAACCGTGAAGGCACTGATCGATGAAATATTGATGATTTTAAATTTCTGCTTTGGCGCTGCTCGCTGCTGATCGATCATCCAGTTGGCCACATCACGGGTCAGAAAATAGGGCCCTTTCAGGTTGATGCGCAGCAGGCGGTCGAAACTCTCCTCGCCGGCAACCAGAATATCTTCCCGTGGTGACGGCGCTACACCGGCATTATTAACGAGCACATTCAGCCTGCCGAATTTCGAGCGGATTTCGGCAATTATCCCGTCGCGGTCCGAAGGACTTGAAATATCCGCCTGAATGTAATGACAGTCCGTGCCGGCCGATTGAACCGTCCGGATTGAATCCTTCGAGTCCTCAACGGTCGACGTTCCGTTGAGCACCAACCGAAAACCCGCTTTCGCGAGCTCGATGGCGATGCCAAGTCCGATTCCCCGGCGTGAACCGGTGATCAAAGCAACATCAGCTTCACGATTATTTTTTTTCGCATGGTTCGACATATGATGGCTCCCTTACAGATTATAGCTCACTTAAAAGATGCTTCTTCACCGTTTCAATGTCAACTCACCGAACATGAGCGTTGAAATCGGGGTGCCCATCGGCGGATATAAATGCAGCGGCAGCGGCATGCGTGAGTCAGGCACCGTGGCGGTGGAAGCGTATCCCGAGGTGAAATCGATCATGGTTGACTTCAGCGGAATGCACCGATGTACCGGGGTCAACGCGTCGCAGATCAAAAAAATATAAAAGTAATCGTTGAAATTGACTAAAGTGAACTAAAATGAGATAAAAACAAGGAATCCCGCCACGGCGGGACGTGGCGGATCATTTAGACACTTCAAACTCTAAATCACTTCGAAATTTTCCGGTATAGCCGGGTTATGAATAGGAGGTAGCATATGTTAGATCTGAATTACGAAGGATTCCCGCTGGAAAATGTCCCTTACTATGAGTCGGGAAAATACTGGGTATCCCCCATGAATTTTATTCCCCAAGCCATGGACACATCCGATATTCAGGACCAGGTGCTGGTGCACGACGTTTCCCTGCGGGACGGCGAGCAGACCCCCGGGGTGGTGTTCACCACCCAGGATCGTATCGAACTGGCGCGGGTGCTGAGTGAACTCGGTGTGGACCGCATTGAGTTCGGTATGCCGATTGCGTCCAAAGACATTTATGAGGCATTCGAGGAAGTGCTGAATATGAAACTGCAGGCCGAGATTGTTTCTTTTTGCAGAGCCCATCCGGACGACCTGGACCTGACCATTAAACTGGGCTGCAAAACCGCCATCATTGAGCACATTGTTAACCCTTATATGCTCAAGCATGTTTACGATCTGGACCACAAAGCGACGGTGGACCGCTGCGCTGGAGCCTTGAAGCTTGCCAAGGAAAAAGGTATCAAAGCGTCTTTTATGGGCTGGGATGCATCTCGCACGAGCCTGGATTATCTTAAACGACTTTATACCGATATTCTGGATCAGACCGAAATGGAATCGCTCATATTTGTGGACACCTTCGGGGTGATGAATCCCTGGTCGATGTACCACACGATCAAGACCATCCGCAGCTGGTTTCCGGGGTTGAAAGTGGAAATCCATAATCACAACGGCTTCGGGCTGGGCAATGCCAATGTCATGGCAGCGGTGTTAGCCGGGGTCAGTTGTGTTCACGGTGCGATTCTTGGGCTGGGCGAACGTGACGGCAACATCCCCATTGACGAGATTGCCATGATGATGGCGCTGCAGCTCAAAAAGCCAACGAACATCGATCTGTCGCAGCTTTATCGTGTCACCAAACTGGCGCAGCAGATTACCGGATTTAAACCCGGCGGAACCAAGCCGGTTACCGGTGATTACTATTTTCAGATGGAAGCCGGCATTTCGATCCATGCCATTGAAAAGGCCCGCAAGGCCGGGCTGGGCGACCGGGTGTGGGCGGCCTTTTCTCCGGAGATGATCGGAAAGAAAGGATATGAATATTTGCTGGGCAAGGCCAATGGCACCGGAACCATCAGGGTTTTTCTGGAAAAACTGGGTCTGACTGCCACTGATGACCAGCTGAAAGATCTACTGGAAATCGTTAAGGACCGGTCCAATCTCGTCAAGGGTAACGTGTCCGAGGTGGAATTCGAATACATTGCTCGCAAATATCTGGGATCCTGATTGAGCAGAATGCGCTCGGTCAGGAGTTAAAGGTTCGATATTATTCGTTATTAGAAAATGATTAAAGCGTTGAAAACCCCCCAAAATAGATCGTCTTCGTTAATTCGCGAGGTGCGCAATGAACGAAACATACC
>Ga0316575_10000105_pt1 | contig 21087 bp, 31 predicted proteins | sample J5NA_FD_203072 | JGI IMG/M metagenome (GOLD analysis project Ga0316575, IMG submission 203072) | Rhizosphere microbial communities from salt marsh grasses in Alabama, United States - J5-7_050615r2r3 | ecosystem: Host-associated > Plants > Roots > Rhizosphere | place: USA: Alabama | collected...
AATGCAAAAAGGCCCGGAGCAAGGGGTCCCCGGGCCTCTTCGTTGTCCTGGCTAGTTTAGTCCCGGCGAATCTTTGCGTCTTTCAGAGCACGCGCCCAAGCGGCTAGCGTGGCCTTTTTCGCCGCGCGCCACGCAGCTGACGCGCGTGGTTTCCACGATTCATCGGGCTCTCCCCTTGCCGCACGCTTCACGCGCGAGTAGGCGCGCGCCGCATTGTTTCGCGCCGCGTCAGTCACTGGCTGAGGCCTCTCGAGCACCTGCCCGTTGTCCCCGCGCCTGTCCGAGCTCGGCGCCAGCCATTCGTCTGCCAGGTCGGCAAAGGCCCTCCGAGCCTTCGCCTGGCGTTCTCGTCTCTGCTCGACGCGCCTCTCGAGAGCTGCCGTCGCATTCGCTTCCCACGTCGGCGCCAGCGACGGGGGCGGAAGTAGCCCCCCAGTCGGTTCGACCAGTCGCGTTGCCTGTGGCTCCACCGCCTCTGCGAACAGCCCCACTCTCCCCACCGGCGAGAGCCCAAGCCCCTCCCCTAGCTCGTGGACATATATGAGCAGCGCTTGAATGTCCCGATGCCCGGTCCGCTTCGCTGCCGCCGCGAGATTTCCCCCGGCTGCAGCCACTTCTAACGAGCAGAACGAGTGCCGCAGCGAATGGGGGCACCAGTTCCCAGCATCCCGCAACCCAGCCGCCAGTGCCCACCTCCGGATGGCGTCCGGGTCGATAGCCCAACCACATTTGCGCCAGCCCCCGGACCGCGTAGGGAACACCGGTCCCCGCTCGGAGTACCAACCGCAGCGCCGCAATTGCTCGCGTTGCTGGCGGAGCGCGGCCGCAGCTTCGTCGTGCAGCAACTGACGCAGAACATCGCGGTTCTTTCGCGGTTCCGCTGGGCGCTCACCGCGCCACTGACGGGGCGCTTGGTAGCGGGCGACCATGCGCGCTGGACCGTGGTCGAGTTCCACCGCATCCCACGCCAGCCCCGCGAGCTCGGCATTCCGGAGCCCTGTGAGAGCACCGACGGTCACCAGGTAGGCACGCGCCGCATAGCGTCCTCTGGCCCAATCCTGCTGGTCTTCGGTTAGCGCCGCACGAACCAGTCTCCCGAGCTCATCCAGCGACCTGACCCATGGTCTCGACTGGCGCCCGGCGTCCGCCTGCGGCGGTCGCCACTGCCCCTCCCAGGCGGGCGTCGCCCCAACCGACCGCACCGCGGCCCCGACGTAGTCGACGGCGAGACGCACCGTCGCCGGTGCTCGTCCCTCCCCGTACCTCCCCCCCACGGCCGACAACTCGAGCACCCACCTCCCCATCAGCCGCGCATCGAGTTCACCGAGCCGACACTCCCCGAGTGTCCTCCCGTCCCCGACCGGCGTGTCGATAGTCGTGCGCCAGCACCGCTCTGCCGACTCGCGCGCTCGCGTCGCTTTTGCGGCGATGTACTCCTCCCAGACCTCACGGAGCGGAATCGCGTCCAGATTCACGAACGATTCTGCCACCACGCGCAGCGACTCGCCGTTCCGCAGGCGGCGACGGGCCTCCAATACCCGCCGCCGCATCTCCTCGCATTGCTCCCAGCTCCCCCGATGGCGCCTCCGCCGCCCATTGATGGGGTGGGTGTACTGGTACACGAAAAGGTCATTTTCTCGCTGAAACCGCACTGAGCAACGCCTTTCGGTTGTCGTTTGGCGCGTACTCCCGACATGGCCCAGGCCCCGCTCGCGACACGAAGCACTCAGGCGCTCGAAAGACCTTTCGCCGAACGCAGTACAAACGAGTTGGACCGCGTTTTTTCCCGTCCCAATTTAGGAATCTGCAGTCCCCACAGAGGGGAGAACCGGCGCGCCTAGGCTCCACCGCGACCAACTTTCGCGAATTGGCGCATCACCCCCTCAAAATGAGTCAGGGCCCGCGCTGCCTCAGCAGCAATCGGTTCTGCATGACTCGTGGCCGCCAGTAACCTGGCGCGCATCATCACCGGTGTCACAGCGCCAGTCCTGACCACGATGACGCCGAGGCAGAGCATGCAAACCGGATACCCCGGACCCTCTACCGGCAATCCGTCGGTACGTGGCTCCGGACCAATCAACATCGACGTGTCCGGATGGTGCCCGTGGCCACAAATGAGGCAGCGCCAGCTACTCATCCCGCGCTTCCTGGTCAGGGTCCTGGAACATGCTGCGCTGCTTCGGTGAGAGGTGCCGACACATCGCCTTGGCGGCTCGCTCTACAGCAATCGAGTAGCGGTAGATTGAGCGTTCTCGCGCTGGAATCGTGAGCACCAGCGGGTACGACTCGCTGCCGGTCGCGATGTCCAAGGTCACCTGCATTGCTCCCCCTTTTACCCTCTTGAATCCACTGACCTTTCCGACTCCAGAGAGAGCCAACAACCAATCCGGCAGGGCCGGCCTGGTGCGGTCCACGGCTCCGGCGCTCATTCCTGCCGCTCCCTCGGCACGAGCAGTCCCGCCTCATCAGCTCGGCGACACATGGACGCCGTCTCGAGACACCATTCGCCGCCGTCATGCGAGAACGCGCAACACGCGCACCAGGACTCGCACTCGCGCAAGCACTGCAAGTCCCCAAAGAAGTCGAGGCACCTCTCTCCCTTGGTGCAGAATTCCTTGACGTTTCCACAGAAACCCCAGGGAACCTGCAGAAACCTCGGCCCATCGTCCCCGCACGCCACAACCAGCAGAAGCGTGACGAGCACCGGTGCGAACCTCCTCCGCTTCGGCCTTCTTCCCTCGGCTTCGGCCAGCGCCAGACGACCGGCGTGGACCTCTGCGCGACACACGCTTGTGTTGTTCACCTCATCCCGACAGTTCTCCTCCGGTAGCGCTCCACACCAGGGACACCTCACGGCTTTCGCCCATTTCGGGCTCTGGGTTCCTCTACCGGTTACCGGCCGGTAGGTTCTACGTCTCACGACTCACCGCCCTTCTTCGGACAAGTGTCCACGTTTGACCCTGTGGCCGAATCAGCCCCTCGAGCCCCATCCGCACTCTCACTGCACACCACTTCGCGTAAGCACTCCGATTCAGCGATGTTTTCAGGCGTCTTGTGACAGTCGGTATCAAGTCCGACCTTTGCCACATTCCCCCTATTCTCGCACATTCCCGAATGATGCTCGGCACTTACGTTCATTCTAACCTCCGTTGACCCGCAGTCCGTGCCACTGCTACTCGCACTGGACACGCGGCTAGTTTTGGCCTCTCGGCCTACTGTTCCCGTGCTGGACGCCTGACTAGCTCCGGTCGTGTCGCTCTGCCAGTAGTGGGGACAGGCTGGTCCGTTCGGAGCCCCGTGCGCCGCTACGCTCACCCGGCAATCGCGATGGCGGTCCGCCTGGCGCTTGGTGCACAATCCCCAGCTCTCGCAATCGGGACTCACGTCCCAGTAGTCGCAGGTTCCACAGGTCGGCTCATTGGGCCGGCTCTGGAAGATGACGCTCCCGCCCGGCTCCCTCGCGGTCTGCCAGCTCTCGCACCAGTCCCCACCCTTCGACGCAGCGTTCCTTCGGGATGGGTGAGCACACCATCCGTCAGCCGCGGACATGTTCTGTACCGTGTGCCACTGAAGCCCACAGCGCCAATACTGGCAGTCGCTACAGGTACGCTCGACCATAGCCGGTGCCGAGATTGGGGCTGACGCTCGCAGGTCGTCTCCTGCGTCGAAATCCCCGCAGGGTCCGCCGTTCGCGCTCGCGGTACAGACGAGCGTGTCGGGGGCGCGATTGACGCTCAGGCGCGAGCAATATCCCCCCTGGCGAACGTCCCCAGGCACCCAATGCACGCAGGCACCGCACATGGCGGGCGACCCGACCGCCACCGATTCGGACGTGGTCGACGCGACCGAACGTTTCGCGCGGCGGACATGTTCTCCGACCGTCGCTACCGGCAGCTTAATCTCCGCGTTGCGTCGCCCCTGACCACGTGCGCGATGTGGCGTTTTCTCGAAGTCTGCGCACAACGCGAACCCGTAGCGACAGTCGAGCGCGCGCGCTCGAAGCACATTGGAGGCGCGGCGCGTATCTTCGGCGTCATGTCGTACGCAACGCCCCCACCGCCCCCCTTCTAACGCATCGAAATTGACGCATTGCCCACACGTCTCATTGGTCACGAACTGTCGGCACACATCACCCAGGGCGCCCGCTCTGGCTACCGGCAGGTCACGCTGCCGCGGCAGGTTGACCCCCGGCTCGAGGAACTTCACTCGGCAACGCCCAAACTCCTTCTCCCCGTCCTCCACGAACTCTGCGCAGTCGCCACAGGTCGGCGGAGGAGGCTCCGTCGGACGGTTCGAGTCAGCTGGCTCTGGCACGAGGTCCGGGATGACCGCAACAGCCCCCGCTGAGGCAGGTTCCGGCGCCCGTTCGCGAATAGCTCGCTCGAAGGCCGGCTCCCGGCCTAGGTCTTCGTCCGCCTGGGTGGCCACCTCGAACGCAACGAGGCGCTCTCGCACCTCCGCAGCGGCGAGCGCCTGGCCACGCCCCTGCAGCTGACGCGGCAAATCGTTGAGGGCCCTCCAAGCGGCCGCCCGAAACCCGACCCGCGACGGCACATGGACGGCGTCTCGAATCGCTGCCACGAGCTCCGCCACCGTCATGCCCACGCGGCCCACCCCAAGGTCTCGCGCCAGGTGGACTAGGGGCTCGCGGATGAACAGGTCGTCGTCCACTTGGTCCGCAGCCCCAGCCTGTTCGCGGAGGAGCCGGTACTGGTCGTGGACGAGCTTCTCCAGGTCGGCAATCTGTTCGTCCGCTGCATGCGCGTGGTCTGCCCAACGCTGGGCACGACGCTCGACCTCTTCGAGGTCCACCGCGGTCTCCGCCATGACGACCGCTAGCGGCTGGGCCGGCTCGTCTTCACTCAGCCACTGGGCCATCGCTCGACCCCACACGCCGACCAGCATCATCGCCCGCGAGACAGCCTCCACCTCATGCGACTGCTCCGCGACGTAGGCAATCAACCAGGCCAGACCCGGCAGAACGGCTAATCGCCGCCTCACTTGGCACCCCCTTTCAGGGCTTCCAACAGCAGGAACAGCGCCTGAGCGTCAGGCGTTCGCAGCTCTTCAGCGGCCCTCCTTTCTAGCTCGGCCGCCATCGCTTCCGGCACTGTCATGGTGACTACGAGCCCGCCGTCTTCACGGTGACTCGCCCCCGCCGCCGCCCGCCTGCACGCTTCCCTCATCCACGCGGCGGCACTCTGTCCCTGTTCGGAGGCCAGCTTTTGCCAGCGTTCCCACTCTTCCGTAGTGGTCCGCAAGCTGACCTGCGTGTCCGTCTTTGCCATCTCCTGAACTGTTATACCATTGGTGGTCACTTTGACTTCCCTTTACTGTTGTTTGCTGTCCTGTATCGCTCGAGACCGTCAGCCAGCCTGGCCGCCATCTCGTAGAGCTCATCAAGGGACGGAGCATCCGGCCCCTCACGCCGTTGCCTCGCCCTTTGCTCGCGTTTCCGTCCGCGCGCTGCGCAGCGGTCGCTCGCATACCGTCGCCGACCCGGGGCCAGCGGCAACCCGCATCCGCACTCGCAAACGCGCCCCCACTCGTTCGCCCGGTCGAGTATGAACCGGTGCGCCAGCTCCCCAGCGGCGACCAGTTCTCCCGTGCCGTGAGCAGCCGTAGGCGCTTCGTCGCGATGATGACGCGGCAGCACCAGGGCGTAGCTCACGAGGAAATAAAAGCTCCGCTGCAGCTGATATCGGTCCCTCGGCCAACCTTGGACCCGTTTCCACCATTCTCCCGCCACACTCAGTCGCTCGAATTCCTCCCGATTCCCGTCGGCAATCAGAACTATTCCGTGAGCGTGGACGAATCCGTTGCGATTGACCGATTCCACCCACCACGCCGCTTCCGCCATCCTGGTCGCGCGCTCGACGAGCTCCCGATAGGCGCCCACAGACCCCCCTGTGAGGGTTACCGCCAGTGGCTGTCGTCCACGGCGGCACGTAGCAAGCAACGCTCCTGCCACTTCCTGAGCTACCAGCTCCCCGTCCTGGCACGCCTCTTGCTCCCTATTACCGAGACGGTTCACTGGTGACACCACGCCGCTGCAGCGAATTTTCCGCCTCGTCGTCGCAACAGGATGCCGCGACCATCGGAGTGACCTGACTTATCCACGTTCTCTCGAGCTCCGCATGCGCCCGCTCTGCTTGGAGCGCGACGCGGTGCGCCTCGGCCAAAACGCGCTCGACGTGGGTTGAGAGCCGCAACCAAGCAATCTCTAGAGCTGCCTCCCTAGTTCTGGCGTGCGCCTGTCCCCGCAACTGTGGCGCGTCTTCAGCCATCCCTTCCAGGTATGCCAGCGCGAACCCCCCACCCCCCGTTTCCGCGTCCCACACGACGAAGCGCACTGCCCCCCGCGTCGCCACCCATCCCCGTGAGCCATCACACCATCCGAAGCTCATCCCCCGCCACTCAAACGACCGTCTATGACACCCTCGTCTGACTGTCATGGGTTGTCAGTTACACGCACTGTCGCTGACATTCAATGCTAAATGTCTCTGACAGTCACAGGTGTCACTGTCTAACCGTCTAATGTCTTGATATCACTCACACCGTGACCCGTAGCGTGACGTCCGTGACACCGTGACGGTTAGCGTGACGACCGTGACCCCGCGTCGTCCCAATGGGGACAGTCAGCGTCACGGTTCGCCACTGCTAGTCCGGATAGTGCGTGCAATTCCCTGCACATACGTCTCCTGCTCACCCGAAACTGAACGCCCCACAATCTGCACAGGCGTAAGCGTGGTTTGAGGCGGGTAATGCCTTCCGAGACCACTTGCGCTCGCAGTGCTAATTCTTCTTGCGGACGGCGCGGCTCGACGACTCGGGCGGCATGGGCGGCACGGTTTCTGGCACGCTCATCGAGAGAGCCGTGTTGATGGCGTGCTCGATGACCCTGTAGAGCCGCGTTCTCGATTCCGCTTCGGTCTCCTCTCCCGCGCACCGTCGCGCCTCAGCAAGAATCGAGTGGTAGATGTCGCCATACATCGACTGCGGTAGGTCCAGTTCCCGAGCCACCGCCTGAGTAATGGTCGCCGCCCGCAGGGCATGCATCGCGATGGCTCGATAGCGTTCGCGCGTCCCAATGTCGGCGCACAGCGCCAACGCCTCGTCGAGCAACTGGTCATAGACCTCTCCAGGCTCGGTCTCGGCTTCTTCCGCTTCCCTCTTCGTCGTTTCAGTCATGCTTCGCTCCTCGCAACGCCCATCGCGGGCGCGGCACAAATGGTAGGTCATCGGGTCCCGATTCCTGGGCGTATGAGTCACCGGGCCAGAATGCCATCGCGCCGTCATGACCGAGGACCATTCGCGTGTCGATGTAGAGCTGTGCCCCCGCCTCGCGCGCGGCCAGACTGAGCCCGACGTCCTCTCCGTACTCACGAGCAACCCCACCACACCCCGGTAGCGTGGCGACCCGCGTTTCCCAAATGCGCGGCCCCTGAAACTGTTCGTACCAGAGCCACCGCGCGCTGGTTTTCGTGGCAACTCGAAGGAGCTCTCGAACAGTGTGCAGTAGCCCGCTTCCAGCTAGGTACTCTGCCGAGTAGTACCCCGCTCCGCTCTCATTCCCGAGCGGCAGGTCTCCGCGAAACCGAGACCAATCAGGACGCGGCGCGAGTCGCTCAGAGCCCTGCGCCTTCGTGGCGTAGACAGTCCCAATCCACGCGCGCTCCAGCTGGTCACCATGGGTTTCGAGCGCGCTGGTCACGTACCGCGCGACGGCCTCGAGGCTTGTCCAGTTGTCGTCATCCCACCAGAGCCATAGGTCCCTGTCAGGGTGGAGAGATAGACCTCGCGCAACGAGCGTGTTGCGGGCGATAGGCAGCACCGGGCAACCCCACCAGCGCTCTACGGGACAGCACTGCGCCTCGAACTCAGCCAGCAACCGCTCCGCGCGACGCGAGCGCAGCGTCTGACTCGGCACGAGCACCAGGAGCCGGTCGGTTACGGAGTTTGATAAGGTCATTATCCAATCCTTTTCAGTGTCGCCGACAGCATAGCGGCGACGAACGCACCCAGAACGACCGCCACAGCGACGCCTTGGTCATCGGACGCGGTCGACGAGGCAGGCGCGGCCGCGATTGGCGGCTCGGCCGCAAGGTTTGCAATCGGCAGTCCCGTCAGCCCGTCATGGCTCGGCTGCTGGCAGCCAGGTCGCACGCGGATGAGCTGCAGCGTTTGAGAGTAGTCCCAATGGTCCGCATTGTGCCGGTATCCCGGTTCCTGCCAGACGTTCCACTGACCGGTAACGCTGGGCTTGGGCCCGGTCATCCCCCGAGGGGTCCTCGGTTGCGACGTGAAGAACCCGTAGTTGCAGGCGAGACCCCGGTCTCCGGCTCGTTTCCTGCGCCGGAGTTCCGCAGTCTCGACCCAAGCCTTTCCCACATCGGACACGATGAGCGGCCGTCCGCGCCTCTCCAGATAGACCGACGTAGGCGCCCCCGCGTCGTCGATGTGCCGCGAGAACGCCATCACCGCCTCTCGGGTCTGCATGGTCCGGTAGTCCTGCGTGGCAGGCTGCACGACGAGGCCCCACTTGACAGCCGCGGCATGCCGCAGGTCGAGCATGGCAGGAGTCGGCAGCTCTGCCTCCCATTCGCGCGCCACGACCATCGCCGTAGTTGCCGTGACGGGGACCCGGACGCCGTCCATGCGGGCAGCGTCCGCCATGACTTCGACGCCCGGCATGAGCTCTACCCACTCCACGAAGAGACGACCCCCTCGAGCCGCCGACAGCACGTCGTCCTGGGCGACTCCCCACACCGTCACCCAAGCATGCCCTCCGCGAACTGATGAGCTATCGCGAGCTGGTCACGCATCCGCTCCCACGCCTTTCGCTGGCGCCCGTTGAGCGCCGGGTATCCCGTCTGGGCGATATGATGCAGGTTTGCCGCTGCCACGTGATAGGTGGCATCGCGCACGCGGTGCGCCCTCGCATCTTGGACCAAATCCTCCGGGCTCATGCCAGATTCCGGGTCCACCTCGAAGACGTCTTCATCTTCGTCGAATGCGTCGGGCACCGTCCAGGTTACGTCCCACAACTCGTAATTCGGCACGACCAGGGGAGCGACAGCAAAACCTTTCTCCTCGTCCACCACCTTATCGGTCAGTCGTTTTGCGAAGCTGTTGAGGCGCCTATTGACGGCAAGCAGGCGGCGGATTGGCGCCACCAACACTGGCATTTCATCTTCGTTGTTTTCCCGCCAGTCGTCGATTTCGTCCGACGGCAGTGCGTCCCAAATCTTCTCAAGGTCCCGCGCCGCCTCTTTCTGCTCGTGGAGCAGGTCCCGCAGCTCAAGTCGCTTGTCTTCGCTGAGAGGCCACTTCGGTTGTGCCATTCCTCACTCTTTCATCCTGTCAGCAATCGCATTGCCCGTCGCTACGTAGCTCCGGAGCGCGGCGTCCCGTCGTTCGAGGGCCCCCCGATAGTCGGGAGGCTCCGGTCTGTCATGTCCGGTCGGATGGGCTCGGCGCGAAACGCGCCCGCCAAACACGGGCGCGACGCCTGCAGCTCCACCGCCCGCGTCACCCGGTCTTGCATCTGGAGTAGGGCATTGGCCGCCTCGTGAGCATCCTGCAGCCGGAAGCGCTTCTCTTCGAGTAGGTCCTCCAATAGCGCGGAATGCCCCTCCGCTGCCTTTGCCCTCGCCGCATGTAGCTCGGACCAGAGCCGGAGGTTCACGTAGAGGCTCGCCACCAGCAGTCCGAGAGGACCCATCAAGTACTCCAGCACTCCCTGCGGCAACATTCACTGCACCCTCTCAATCTGTTGAACAACCACTCCCATGGGTGGCGATAGGTGCCCATCTGCTGCGCGCCACGTCGCCGTCACGTCCACGACGTTCGGCGATACCTGTTCGACCGCGACGGCAGCCCATCCGACGGTACACAGCGCCGCCTTGAATTGGTCCACGGTCATGAGCGCGGCGACCATGGCGGACAATCGCAGTCGCGCTCGGTAACGCCCTCCCTGGACGAGCTCCACGCGCCGAATGTCCGGCGTCTTCCGACTCACCTTGGCTGCCACCCTGCCCCCGTCCACTGCCAGAGCGTGACGACCGCTCCCCAGTTCTCTTCCTGCAGGTCGATACGCCAGGACTCCGCATTGCCCTCCGTCAGTTGCCGCATGCCGCTCCACTGAGTGGCTTCTCCAGGCTCGCGGATGCCCACAGTCCACCAGGACGTCGGCGCCAGCCCGAACCAACCGAGCACACTCATGAGTACCACCAGTACACCGCCACACTCCCAGCGACCAGTAAAAGCAGCCATGCGGCTCCGTCCGACTGCTGACCAATCATCTGACTGGGAACTGCAGACTGGACAGGCGCATGGTCCCACCCGATAGGGGAGGTTTCTCCGAACGTTTTCTCGAAGGTTTTGCCGCCATCTTCGAGATTGCGCGCGTAAACCTCGATTGAGGCTTCGTCGTCTCCCCAGCCAGTGAAGTAACCCTCGTCATGCAACTGTCTGGCTACGGCCATCCAGTTGCGTTCGGTCTCGGCAACTGCGTAGACACCCATGCGCCGAAGGAGACGCACGACGTGCCGGGCCCCGTCCACGGGAGTGGGGTAGACGCGGTAAGGCCCCCAAAACCACCCCTGTCCGCCGCGGCTTGGCGGGTAGAAATCGAGACCGTAGAACCACTCCGTCGGCCTTGGGCTCGGCGGCGGGATTCGTCGGCGCAACTCCTTCACCTCCGGTGCGTCGCGACTGGGGTTCGTGATGCCGTGGTAGATGCGGAATTTCGGAAGGTCGGGGTGCTGGACTGCTCCCCAGTTGTTCGAGGTCGGTGCCTCCGGTCCGTGCGGAGGACTCGTCCAGTGACCGTATCCACCATCGAATCGAGCGAGCGCCTGGGTTACGTAGACCCGGACGGCGTCGACTGGCTCGCCCTCGGCCTTTAGGGCCGCAATAATGACCGGACGAGCCTCGCGCGAGTTCACCGGCGGCGCCTCCGACTCCGCCGGTAGTCGTCGTAGAGGGCAGCCAGCACGATGAGGCCAATCATCCCGACATAGAGGCCAGTCGTCTGACGAGTCACCTGCGCGGCCTGGCTGGTGTTCGCCTCCTGCTCTCTGGCCCACGGGGCCCACTCTTCATCGGTCATTTTCATCCCTCACAGCGACCACTCTGGCCACCCCGGTTGTTTCGCAGCAATCGCCGCTAGCACCGCCGGGTCCGACGAATGCGGCGAGTTTCCGTGCAACCTCATGATGTCCCCTATCGCGGGGAGGGCGAGCAACAGGGAGTCCACCACCGCGCTCGACATGTGCGCGTCGTAACAAATCACCTCGTGGACGCTCGGAGCCAGCGACGACACAACGCCCCACTCGAGCGCTGGACACCCCCAGACGTAGAGCTCGCGCAAGGCCCCGAACGTGGAAGGGTCCGGAATCGACGTGAGGTAGAGCGAGTCGCGCGAGCAGAAGTGCTCACAGTCCGGAAGCGACATCGGCGCTCGAATCTCGGTCAGCGCCATCACCGCAGCTCGCACATCGACCAACTCGTTGCACTGGGTGAGGTCCAACACTCCCGAGAGTGCGTTCTCCTCGAGGCACAGGCGCCGCGCGTTCGGGGGCGCCACCACCCACTCGAGAGAGGCATGGTAGCATTCGATGCGCGTCAACTGTGCACAGTCGCCGAAGTCGGCGCCGGCTAGCGGTGTGTTCGAGGCGGCGAAGCGTTGTAGTCCGCGAGCCAGTCCCAGGCCGCGTACAGCAATCACCGGCTGCGCCGGATGACTGGGCAGCGCCACCTCCCCTGGTCGCGCGTCCCACGCCGCCCCTCCGTCCGAGCCATCGTAGCCGAGCACAATGGAGCGTAGGGCCGACCACGGCCGCACTCGCAAACGATGGGTCCTGGCTGCCGAGCTTCCCCAGGAGACAGTAGGCGACGCACTGTTGCTCGTTGTCCCGTCTGACCAACGCCAGGAGACCGACGCTCCCGCATCCACCTGCACCAAAGGCGAGAATGCGGCCCCATTGGTGACGAACTCAACCGCACCGAGACCCGCGGCCGCCGCGAGCGCGGCGACCATTAAACCGTCTCCGCGGCGAGCGAGACGTACCTACGCGGCGCCCCAACGGCCGCCTCGCCCACGATGGCGGGATGAGTCACCCCGTCAATGGCGGCCGCAGCCAGGGTTCCCCACGTGCCCGAGGTCGCGACGGTACCGTCCGCCGTGACGCTGTATGACCCGTCCGGAGACAACAAGAGCTCGATGGTGTGGTCGCCCGTCCCGACCCAGGTTGGCGCCCCGGACGAGACGTCTTCTACGTTGTGCGCGCTCGCATCGCCAGCGTGGAGTTCCCCCGTGTAGAAAATCACCCGCGGCCCGTGGCCAGTGGATGGGTTGTACAGCGCGAACCCCCAGTAATCGTCCGCCAGGCGCGTGTTCGGTATGGTGAGCGTGATGAGTACCCCTGCGGCCGTCGCTGTGATTGCTGGCACTTCAACATCGGCTCGGACGCGACAGTACCCCGCCGTCGTTCCGTAGGTCTCGAGCAGTCCACCGATAGCGCGGATGCTCATGGTGTCCGCCGTCCACCCAGCGAGGGGGTCTTCGTCAGCCCCGGCAGTCTGCAACCAAGTGAACTCGACCAGGATGGTCACCGGGAACGTCCCAGCGATGAGCGCCAGCCCGTCATCCACCGCCACCATGGTGTGACCGTCCCCAATGACGAGCGAGACGCCGGACGTTTCGACGATGGGCGTGTCGAGCGTTAGCGTCCAGGTCGCCGTCCCCACGCCGGTCACCCCGGTCACGGACGACGCAGTGCCAGTGAGCGATACGTCGGTCAGGTCGCCCGTCATGGCGCGCGAGAACGTGACCACGACGGTCGCGCTGCCGGTGACCGAGACGACGGTCGGGTAGTCCGGCGTGGGGGTCCAGCGACGGACCCCGACAACACCGCTGGTCAGGAACGTGAAAATGAACTCGACGTCGCGGCTCGCATCGAACGGCGCCGAATTCTCCTCGTCGATACGCAGCTCGTCCGACACAACGGGCTCATGCGGCGATTCCAGCGAGCCCGCCGGGAACTGGACGACCCACGTCATCCAATCGGCGTGTGGCCCTGCCCCGAGTGACAGCACCGGGTCAGCGGTCGCGCTGCCGGAGTAGACGGCGTAGTAGTTCCCATCGAAGTTGAGCGTTTCGGCGAACGCGGTCGCGGACTGAGGAGTGAGCCCCGTCCCGCTGCCGCCGCTTGCGACCCCGAACCAGGCCCCCATAGACTACTCCCAGACCTCGAGTTGGTACCCCCCGTTGCCCGCGGCCAAGGTAAACGTGATGGTGAGTGGCCCTGGGATGCCAGGCTCACCGCCGGCGCTGCCACCGGTGGGGACGGCGATGTTTGCGGTGGGCAACCCGCTACCGGCGATGGTTACCCCGCCGACCGCTGTCATCCAGGACGACCAGCTCTGCAGTAGCGAACCCGCGGGCACGATGACTGGCGTTACCCCTGCCGCGAGCGCTGCCGCATAGAGCCGACGACGCTCACCAACACGCTCCGCCCAGCGCCCATCTACGTGCAGTCCCTGGCCCGCCGGGTACGAGCCCGCGGCCAGCGTCATGCGTGCGCTGGCGGTACCGGTCGGGTCAGGTGTCAGCGGCCATCCCTCCAACTGCCATGCGATGGCACCCGGGACGCCGGCAGTAGCGAGCACGACCGCCGACTCTGCACGGACGAGAGTGGCCCGCGTGTCGAGCTCCCCGACGAGCCCCCACCCGCGCTCGGTACGCGCGCTCAATCTCGCGCGCCATCCTCCCGTGGCGCCGCGGTCGGCGTTCAACAGGACAGTGGCTCCCGCAAGCTCGAGTCCCGCCGGCGCCGCAACGCTGGCGGTACGCGGGACCGGGGTAGCGACGTGGAGGTCCAGGACGGCGCCCATTCGACCCCCCCTTACAGTCCGGTGTCGCTCGCGATAGCGCGAAAGTCGGTAGCGACCTCCACCAGATGCACGATTGGTCCACAGCGGACCGGCAGGTACTCTGCAGGGTCCACTCCTCCGGTCGTCACGAGCACGAGTGCCGCCGGCCCGTAGCGCCAAAGGAAAATTGGGTCTCCGGAGTCGGGCCCGACGAAGCGCAGCGTTTCGGCATCGCGCTCAACACGGATGCCGACCGGGCCGTTTCCGTCAACGGTGCCCCAGGCCGTGCCGCATGCCGCCTGAATGAGTCCAGTTACCGCCGCCGCATCCGCTGCGCTCGAGATGTCCACCGCGGTCGCCGTTTCGTGCCCGGCGGGCGCCGCATCCGCTCCAGTCGTGTCCAGATAGAGCTCGAGGGCCCTCCAAGACCCGTCCTGGCGATGCCGATATTCGACCCTCATCCAGCATCCGACCACATACGGCAGCGCCGGGTACGTGAGGGTATGCACACACGGGGAAGGGAACGCCCCCGTGATTCTGCTGAGTTCCGTGTCGTTCGCCTGGTGCTGACGGCAGGAAGGTCCTGGCCCTCCCCAGTTCAGCACAGTTCGCGCCCGCCCATCTCGGGGCGGGTGCACCACTGCGTGTCGTAGGTCGGACGGGACCAACCTCGATTCTCCGCGCTGCGTCGCCCCTGACCACATGGGACCGCCATACCCAGTCATCGCGCCGTCCCCTGCTCATTGATGAGCCGCTGGGCTTCGTCACGACTGAGGTAACGCCCCCAGAGCGAGAAGCCGACGAGCGCCGGATAGATGCCTGACGCAAGTGCCGGCACCTTCCACCTCGCTTCAAAAATCAGCTCGTTCGAATCGCTGAAGACGATATCGAACGCGCGAAAATTCTGCGTGTTGAGCGCCTCAGCATCCACGAACCCCGAAGCATTGGCAATCTCATCTCCACGCTGGTCCGTGTATTGACCATCGTTGTTCGAGGTCAATTGGACGATGATGTCCGACAGCACCGGAGCGCGCGTTCCGGAGGCTACGGAAGCGGTCGCCACCGTGACGAGTCCCCCGACCAGGATGACGGGCCTCGTGATGTCGATTCTGACTGGTGCTGACTGGTCCTCGGCGTTACTCAGCGCCGTCCACGCGGACCACGTGAGTGGCGCGCGCCGCAAGATGTTGTCCACGATACCTCCGGAAAGCCGTAGGTCCCGAGGGCCCGCCGCAGCGAGGACCCCGAGAACCGGTTGGTTAGGAAAGCCGTAGGCCCCGAGGGCCCGCCGCAGCGAGGCCCCCGAGAACCGGTTGGTTAGGCGTTATTGCTGAGTACGGAGAACTCGAGCCCTTCGAGCACCGCGAGGACTTCCACCCACATTTTGACCGGCGCTCCTTGGGTGTAGGTGGTCGTGGTGGACAGCACGTTTCGCGGCAGCGCGATAGGCATCACGATGTCATTCTGCACGGTCGCTACCAACTCGAAATCGGAACCTGCTTCGCCGTCTTTCGCCCAGTGGAACCCTTCCTCTACAACGATTGCGCCATCCCCCTCAGCGGTGCCGTGCGCTCGCGCATAGGGGCTGGCGTCGGACTGTCCGATGCCATGCATTGGCAGCAATTGCTTCGGGTTTCCTCCGTCGAACCGAACCTCGATTGAGGTCTCCTTCGAAACGGCCCCAAAGAGGGCCGACGCCTCTTGCATGAAGGGGGAGTCCGCCACGGCTGGGGAGTAGAGACTCTGCGGGTCGTAGATGGGCGAGAGCCCCTTCAAGGCCTTGATGACAGTGGCATCCGCGACCCCGAGAATGGTCCCGGCCCCAGTGTCCACGCCGTCGGCATCATATCCGACCCATGCCTGTACCGGCTTGAGGCCAATGCGCTCGATTGCGTAGTCAGCCGCGCCGTTCGTGCTTTTCGCCTTGGCGATGTTGGTATCAGCTCGCGTCGCCTTGTAGGTCTCGTTTCCTCCGCGGAGGATTCGCTGACCATAGTTGTAGTCAAAGAAGACCACCTCTCCCTTGACAGCCTTGACCCATGCGTAGCCGTAGTTGGCATTTGCATCCACCACGTCGAACTCGAAACAACGCTTCGAATAGTAGGGGATGCTCCGCACAATGGCGTTGGGAAGTTGCTCGTAAATGGCCGCGAGACGGTCCCGAGTGTGTTCCAGGATAGGCATTGTTCGTTCTTCGTTCTTTCCTTCAGACCTTGGAGCCTCAGACCTTGCAGGTCCTGGTTACGCCGCAACCGTGGCGCGGGAACTGACACCCATTCCGGGTGCCACGGGGCGCGGCAGAGCGCGCGCGATAGGCTGGTTCATGAGACCGGCGGTCTCAGCCGGAGCGGCACCGCCGCTAGCACGCTTGGCCTGCGATGCCATGCGCATGTTGAAATACCCCATGGTGCCAGCCGCGCCGCACAACGCGGCCCCACTCACTGCCTTGCCGCGACTGGTGAGGTACCCGCCCACCAAGAGCATCGCCCCCGGCCCAAGCCACCAATTGTTGCGAACCATGGCGGCGTTTGACGCGGCAACTTCGTTTACCGCACCGGCAACAACACCAACCAGCGTCGCGATACCGGTGTTCTTGATGGCGGACCCGCGTCCTGTCGAGCGCCGCCGCTTCGTCGTCTTTGGCTTCTTCATAGCTTCCCTTTCAACAGCGGGGCGGCGGCGGCGGCCACAATGGCGATGCCGACTACCCACGCGAGAGTGTTCCACTCGGTTCCGCTTGGCTCCGGATTTGGAGGAGCGGTCGGTGTTGTGTCGCGCTGGAGTTGACCCAACTGGTCGAGGACCGTCCGGCTCGCATCGTCGAGTGGCAACGGTTCTCCTGCGGCCGCCTCGCGCTCCAGATGCTGGTCGATGATGCGTTCAGCAGCCGCGTGCTTTTGGAGCAGAGCCCGGTTCTGGGCATTCCGCGCTAGCTGACGGTCGATGGTTTCGAGAGTGCGGTGCCCGAGGTAGCAGAGTGCTGCTCCGGCAACGACGATGCCCACGACGATGACGCCGGCAGGGATGACACCCGTGTCAGGCTCGGCTGCGTTCGTACTGAACTCACCGGGAGGTATTCCCCCCTGGGCGAGGACGGCCCACGTGTTGGCGAGCGCGGCCGCGGCCTGGACTCGCTCGCTGGCGATGTCCTGCGACTCCAGGTCCGGGATGCGGATGTCTAGTTGCTGGGCCTCCGTGTCGCCGGACATGGGAGTCATCCCCCAGCCACCAACGAGCCGCGCCTGATTGAAAGCCGAAAACACGAGCAACGCGCGGAATTGCGCGGCAAGCTGGACGTCCGACAGTGCACCACCACGCACGAACCCTTCGGCTTCGGCGGTCGCTATGCCGTCCAGGGCATGCTCGCCCATGACGACATCGTAGTGGTGCCAGATGTAGTCCACGCGCATCCCTCAGAGGCGAATCACTCCGCTGGCTACCCCCGCAGCGAACAGCGCAGCGCCCACACCCGCGAGTCCAAGCCCTCCGTTTCCGCTTTCGGTCTCGGTCGTCACCGACGCCGGCACGAACGGAGGGGACTCCGACTCGGGCAGGTCCCCGGTAATCACCATGTCCGGCACTTGCTGGATAGAGGGCAGCGTGGTCCCGTCGTTGAACACTACCGGTACCACTTCGTCCGGTGTCGCGTCGGGAATCATTCCCGGCAGCGATACCGGGATTCCTGGCAGTTTCGCCGGCACTTCCGGCGGCTTCGGAAGTTCGACTGGCGGTTCTATGGTGGACCCGCTTGGCGCCGGCCCGTCGTTCATGACGACCTCTCCGCCGCTCAAGCTTGGTATCTCCGGAAGCCTGTTGAGCACGTCGGACACCGGCGCCGGTAGCTTGGAGATTGGCGGGCTCGGGAGCTTGGGTCCCGTGTCCACCTCGGTCTGCCATGACTCAGGCACGTTGAGTCTGTTGCCCGTCCAGAGCCCGGCGAAATTCCCGGTTTTGGAATCCACTTTCTTTTGCGGATTTGCCTTTACCAGCTCGCGCCAGCGATTGCCGTCGCCCGTGAGCCTTTCCGCAATTTTCCAGGGATTATCGTTGGTTTCGACGACGTAGATTGTGCCGCCTTCTTCGAGGCCTCCGGTATCGCCTAGCAGTCGTCGGACGCGCCGCACGGTGTGGGCTGAGCGCATGACTCGCTTGCGCAGCTTGTTCGCGGCCCGCGCAGCTTCAAGGGCCGCGACAGCTCCGGGCCCCGCTCCCGGGATGGCCCCTAGCACCGCTCTCTGGACCCACGGGTTGCGCGCCACCTTGGAGATTCCGCGAACGAGAGGATTGCGCGCTACCCGTCGAACGGTGCGCGACGCACGCTTGAGAGTGCGGCCGACCTTGCGGCGCGCGCGCCGGATTGCTCTACGTAGCTTGCGCCCAAATTTCATGTTGATTCCCTGGGGCTCGAATGCACCGAGTACTCGTCAGGTGTACGCTGTCCCGGACCCCCCGGAGCCCCCATGTTTGACACTCCCTCTAGAACGTGCCCGGCGTGCGGCATTGACCTCGGCTACATGTGGCCCGACCGCTGCCCATGCGGCCTAGAGCTGCCACAATACCGCAGGATTAAGCACGGCTCCGATGATGACCCGGAGGTTTTCGAGGCCGCCGAACTAGACGCTCCTGACTGGGAAATGATTCCCGTCGAGTCCGCGGCCTCAGAGACGCTTGCCGGGGGCTTCGTCCGAGGCGAGACGTGGCTCGTGCATGGCCCCGGCGGCTCAGGCAAGAGCCGACTGCTGCTTCGCTGGGCGTCACGCGCTCCAGCACTGGTCGTGTCCCTCGAGATGGCCCCTGAGGTATGCGTCCACTCGGCTCGAACCAGTCGAGCCGATCTCCGCCATTTGCGTATCGTCACCACACCCGACTGGCGCCGTCACGTCGGACGACGGCGCGTGGTGGTCTTCGACAGCCTGACCGAGACTGATGACCCCATCAGCGCGCTCGGAGAACTGCGCGAGTGGGCGCAATCGGAGTCAGGCCTGGTCCTCGCCATTTGCCAGGAGACGACTGAGGGCGAGCCGCGAGGAGGCCCGCGACTCGTCCACAACTGTGATGCCCGGGCCCGGATTACTCGGTTTGCAGAGCGTCAGGCTCAGGTTGAAGTTCTGAAACGTCGGATGGCCGCGCCGGGCACATCGTGCGTCGTTTCACTATGACGTGTGGCTCCTCTCCAGTCGCCACCCGTCGCCCGAGTTCGGACGGAGTCGACGCGCGAGCGGCACGAGGGGCCGCTCGGAGCACGAGCCCCAGCTTGGACAGAGCGGTCATCGCGTCGCCCACCGAGCCCCGCGAGACCCCCGCGGAGACAGCGAGCTCACGAGCGGTCGGCGGCACCGGCCGGTCCCATGCGGCGAGAGCGCGGAGCACCCGCGCCTGATTGCGTGTCAGCTGTAGAGCCATTGTCCGTTTCGCTCCTTCGGCACTTGCCTCGGCACGTCACCGAGCCGCGCTCTCGCGAGAGTGGTCTCGGCAGGCATCCACCTCCCGTCCCAGTACTCTGGCCAGACATGGGTCAGCTCATCCCCAACGACCTCCCCCTCGACACGAGCGACAATTCCGCGGGCCCTAGCGAGAGCGACAAAGAGCCGCGCCTTGGCGTCGCAGTCGTCCCACCCTCTCCAGAGGACGGTGAGAGGGTTCTCTGGCTGTCGCGTCATCCCCGCGATGTCCTCATGCCCGACTCGCTGAGTGTCGGTCTCGTACCGTACCCAGTCTCGGGCCACAGTGTGAATGAGCTGCAAATAGGCCCGATGTGGGTCTCCCGCTGCCGTAGCGGCTCGCCACAGGTCATCGGCCAGAGCCCGGAGCGCCGGGTGTCTCGCATCCGAGGATGCGAGACGGTTCAGGCGTTCGAGCTTTTCACTCGGTCGCATCTGACTCCCCAGTCGGGAACGGGAAGTTTCCTCCGCTATTTCCGCTGCCCTCCGCCTGCGCCGCCATCGCAAATCCCTCCTTCACCTGAGTGAGCATGTTGGCAACCTGCTCGACCTCATCGCCCTCTCCTTCCTCCACGGTCCCCATTTCGAGCCCCTGGGCCAATCCTTCCTTGAAGAGCTTGAGGGCATCTGACGTGGCTGGGGGCTGGCGATTATTCAGCTCAAGCATCTTGAGAAACATTTCCATTTGACGGTCGCTCGAGCGCTGCATTTGCTCCAGCACGTCTCGTACCCCATTGTCCGCCGGGCGGGACAGGACGGCGGCCACGATGCTCATCATGCCCTTCGCGGACTCCTGGCTCGAGGCCTGCATCATCTGCAGGAGCGCGAGCATGAAGTTCGGGTCACCAAACCCTCCTGAATTCGGAGCCGTCGGGGCTACGGGAGCTGCGGGCGGAGCCTCCGGCTCCTCTTCGTCCGGTTTCATCGGGCGCTGGCGTCCCTCGAGTGAGTACGAGCGTTTCGCCGAGATTTTTCCGCCTGCGTAGGCCACCAGCTCATAATGTCCTCCGCCGAATCTGTCCTGGATTGGTTCCAGCGAATCCATTTCGTCCGGGAGGAACCGGTGGGGACACCACACCGGTTTCCCATCCCGCCATCTAGTTACGTAGAAATATTCGACCCTCGGCGGCGGCTCTTCCCCGGCGGCAGGAAACAGAGGGTGTGCTGGCAGAGAGTCTCTCATGGTCACCTTCACGGTTCGAACTTGGCGCGCACTAGGACTTCTGCATCGCTGATTTGGCCGTCGGACACCAGTACGGCGGTCCCGACGACGCTCGCGAGCGCTCGTCGTGTCACTGTGCACGTGTACGCCAGTCCGGAACCGCGAATTGACACAGCAACCCGGGGCCCATCGACTTGGAACGCGAGGCGCAGCAGCATCTCTTCTCCCGAGCTTTTCTTCGCGTCGTCTTGAGGTCCTCTTGGCACGCGCTTCGAAGAGTCCTTCATGTCGCGCGATGTTGCAACATGTTGCGACACTCTGGCCGCTTCGAGCGCTCGAAATGCAAAAAGGCCCGGAGCAAGGGGTCCCCGGGCCTCTTCGTTGTCCTGGCTAGTTTAGTCCCGGCGAATCTTTGCGTCTTTCAGAGCACGCGCCCAAGCGGCTAGCGTGGCCTTTTTCGCCGCGTGCCACGCAGCTGACGCGCGTGGTTTCCACGATTCATCGGGCTCTCCCCTTGCCGCACGCTTCACGCGCGAGTAGGCGCGCGCCGCATTGTTTCGCGCCGCGTCAGTCACTGGCTGAGGCCTCTCGAGCACCTGCCCGTTG
>Ga0316575_10000106_pt1 | contig 21029 bp, 19 predicted proteins | sample J5NA_FD_203072 | JGI IMG/M metagenome (GOLD analysis project Ga0316575, IMG submission 203072) | Rhizosphere microbial communities from salt marsh grasses in Alabama, United States - J5-7_050615r2r3 | ecosystem: Host-associated > Plants > Roots > Rhizosphere | place: USA: Alabama | collected...
ACGGAATCGGTTATCGGCTGGAAGGGCCTGACCGCGGTCGGCAAACTGGATGTGGCCGACATGCCCATGTCGCTTGAAGCGACCCGGGTGAGTTACAACAACAACTGGCTGAATTATTCCACCAGCGGGCCTTTGTACAATGTCTTCCCGGTGAACCAGGATCGCACTACGAATATTGTCGCATTCAAACTGAATAAAACGTTCCAGGTGATGGGCGGTCTGGACACCAACTTGAAGATCAAGCGGGTCGACGACAAGGATAATGCCTATCTGGTTATCGGCGACCACCGGAAAGTGCTCGATAACGGTATCACTCTCAGCGCGGGCAATCAGTTGACCAGTGATCTGTACGGCACAATTTCATATGGCCGCTATCTCCGCGACATTACCTACATCGGCAATGCATACAACAATTCCAAGAGCATCTACAGCCTGAAGTTCGCATACAACCTGCCCGGTTTCGAAGTGGGCATGTTGACGCAATGGATACAGGGCTATGGCAATCCGACCGAAACGCTCGGAGCCGACACGAAGATCCAGCAATACCGGATGAAGACCTATGCCCAGGTCAATGTCTGAACCGGTGCCTCTCCCGCGGAAGACCATAACCCTCCCATAAAACGGGAGGGTTTTTTTTGCCGGGATGTTGTGTCGGCGTATACTTGTTTAGCTTGCCTGGTCGTGTATTACTTGTCAGTTACATCGCCGCAATTCATAGACAATGGAAGGATCGTCAAATGAAGCCCGCCTTGCTGATTGTTGTCCTCATGTTTTACGCGTTGAATGCCTGGGCCGGCCTGCAGCCTCTGGCCACGATCAGCGATCCAACCGGCGACGATCGCGGTGACGGCTTGCTGGTCTATCCACAACGGTCCGATTTCAATCTGGGCGACCTGGACCTGCTGCAACTGAAGATCAGCCGCGACGAGAATGGTTTCTGGTTTGAAGCGATGTTCAGGAACCCGATACGCGATCCTGTCGGAGTCATGGACGCTGTCAGTTCTGAATCCTTGACAAATTTCGCCCGAAAGGGATTTTACCAATTCAATCTCGATGTCTATGTCGATACCGATCGCATCAAGGGTTCGGGAAACTCCTTCACTCTCCCGGGTCGCCATGTAAAAATCGATCCGGAATATGCCTGGGAAAAAGCCGTGATCCTGACGCCGCGCCCCGAATTAATGCGGCAACAATTATTGGCTGCACTGACCGAACAGTATCCGGAACGTACCAAAGCCGAAACCGAGGCCAGTGTCGACCAGTCCATATTTTTCCCGACGCGAATCCGAGTACGCGGCAAGTCGGTTTCCTTTTTCGTGCCTGCCGGATTTTTTGCTGGCAGCAACGGCACCGACTGGGCCGTCACCGCTCTGGTTACAGGTGCGCTGACCACCATCCCAGCCGACTTGACGCTGTTTCCGTCAGCAAAAACGCCGCTGGAGCGACTCCAACTGGGTGTGATGCAGCCCGAGGAAGGGCATCCCGGGGACACGTTCGGTTATGCCGGCGTGATGCCGAGTCCGGTGGTGGATATGCTGAGTCCTTCCGCCGATCAACAGATGCGTCAGCTTGCGGCCAAAGATGATCTTACCGGGGTCTCATGGGGACCGCACGCGGTCAATGACATCGTTGTACCTGCCACGACGGGTCACGCCTTGGTGGCTGAACACAAAACTGTAATCCCAGCTGCCGCAAAGCCGGTGGTACCGATCGGCAGTCTGTTGCATCCGAACAATTTTGCGGACAAACCTGAAGCGGACATGCCTGCGGCAGCCAAGCCGGAACAAGCGCAACCGTCCTCCGAACAGAATATCGCGGCAAGGCTGAAAGCGCTGCAGCAACTGCTTGACCAGAAACTGATCGACGAGTCCGAGTACAAGCAGCAGAAGCTGCGCATTCTGAACGATTTGTAGCAGCTGAAGTTTCGGATCAACGATATGCCGTGATGATTTCCCGTCGCCCATATGGAAAATCCGGCCTGGTGGTTTCGGCGCTCGGCCTGGGTGCCGTACAGATCGGCGATCCATCCATCGAAGAAGCCGAGGTCGCGGCTTTGTTGAATTATGCCGTTGATGCCGGCATCAATCTGATCGATACGGCGCGCAGCTATGGGTGCTCGGAGGAGCGCATCGGACGCCACCTTGCCTCGCGGCGCGACGACATCGTAATCTCGACCAAGATCGGATACGGTGTCGATGGCTACCAGGACTGGACCGGACCGTGCATTACCGCGGGAATCGAACGGGCACTGCGCATCCTGCGAACCGACCGGATCGACATCGCGCATCTGCATTCATGCCCGCGCGAGACCCTGGAGAGCGGCGATGTCATCGTAGCGCTCGAAAAGGCAAGGCAGGGCGGCAAGGTGCGCGCGATCGCCTACTCCGGCGATAACGACGATCTCGCATTCGCGGTTCGCACCGGGCGGTTCGATGGCTTCATGGCTTCGCTGAATATATGCGATCAGCGTGTGATCGAGGAAATCCTGCCCGATATTGCAGCGCAGGGATTTATCGCCAAGCGTCCTTCGGCCAATCACCCTTGGCGCTTTGATGAACGGCCTGTCGGCGATTATTGTGAGGAATATTGGCTGCGCTGGCGCGCAATGGGACTTGCCAATCACGGTCACGAGTGGGGCGAGACCGCGATTCGCTTTGCATTCTCGCTGCCACAGGTATCGAGTGCGATCATAGGCACCGGAAACATGGAACATCTGAAACAGAACATCGCATGGCTGGAAAAGGGTGGCCTGGACGCAGACTGGTTCGGAGAATTACGCGCGGCGTTCCGGCAGCATGACCATGGCTGGGTGGGGGAAATCTGAAAGTGGTGGCGGAAGCGGTGAGATTCGAACTCACGGAGGACTCTCATCCTCGCTAGTTTTCAAGACTAGTGCCTTCAACCACTCGGCCACGCTTCCCGATTGTCTGCCGGCAGATCGTGCGCTGCCGGCTCTTCAAGAGCCGCGCATTTTGAACCAAGCCGATCCCGATGTCCAGAATAACACCGCCTGTGCCTTGGCAATAACGATCAGCTCCGCACGCAGTCGGCCCAGTTGTTGGGTGTTTCGTAGAGGCGCACCCGTTCGAGGCGCAGGTGGTTGCCGAAGGTGTCCTTGTAAGCGGTGCTGAGGATGTCGAACGCGGTCTGGGCGAGATTTTCGGCGGTCGGAACGACATCGAGGATCACGGTCTTGTGATCCGGCAGGCCGGACAGGAAATCGCAGACCACTTTGTCGCCACGGTATACTAGAAAGGCGTGATCCCAGGCATCGACCAGCTTCGACTTGGCGATATTTTTGACATCGGAGAAATCCATCACCATGCCCTGTTCGGACAGTCCCTCATTGGTGATGATATCCCCCGACAGCGTGATCTCGATCGCATAGCGATGGCCGTGCAGGTGTTTGCACTGGCTGTTGTGGTTGGGGATACGATGTCCGGCATCGAATTCCAGGCGGCGCGTGATAAGCATGTTGGTCGGTTGGGATTGAATGGGGCGGGATTATACCCTGTCAGATTTTCAGGGCTCTTCAGACTTTCAGGTTTCGGGCGCGCTGCAGAAAATCGCGTTTCGCCTCTTCATCACCCGGCACGCCGTAGCGCAACGCGCTGTAGCGTGCGGCGAGGTCAACAATCGTCGCGGCAAGCTCGGGCCGCGCGGCAGCAACCCGCTCCGCATAATCCTGCGGGCCCTCGTGGGCGGCGCGCGGCAACCCGCTGCCGGCCAGCCTGCGGCACAATCTCAGCCATGCGGCCTGCACCCTGTCGGGTCGTCGGGTGTACAGGTGGCGCAGCATGTAAAGCGCAAACAGCGCGATCACCAGTCCGATTCCTGCCGACATGTTCAGCGCCATTTTCTGCCAGGTGATCGATTCCATGCCGAGACGGCTCAGGAATGCGTATTGGCGTTCGGAATCGTAGCCCAGCACCCACTGGTTCCACTGGTTCGCGAGCGCATCCAGATTGAAGCGCAAATTGCGCAGCCATTGCGGCGGGTTGCGCTCCATGTAAGGCAGCGCAGCCTTGTCGGACAGCGCCGCGGACAGGCCGCGCTCGACGCGGTCCGGGGCGATCGCCCCGGTCGGATCGACGCGCACCCAGCCCTGTCCGGCCAGCCACACTTCCGCCCAGGCGTGCGCATCGGACTGGCGCACGATGTAGTACTTGCCGACGTCGTTGTATTCGCCGCCCAGATAACCGGTCACGACGCGCGCGGGGATGTTCGCGGCGCGCATCAGGAACACGAAGGCCGAAGCATAGTGTTCGCAAAATCCCTGTTTGGTCTTGAACAGGAAATCGTCGATGCTGTTGATGCCGAGCGGAGGCGCTTCGAGCGTGTAGACGAAACCCTGCTTGTTGAAATAGGCAAGCGCGGTGCGCACGATGTCGGCATCGTCCTTGCTGCCGGCGCGCCATTCGGCGGCAAGCTGCCGCGCACGCGGATCAAGCTGCCCCGGGGGCAATTGCAGCGCGCGCTTGAGCTGCCGCGGGGATTCCTGCAGGTTCGCGTGATATACCAGGTAGGAACGCGCCGCATAGCGCAGCCGCGCATTGACCTTGTTCTTTCTCAGCAACTGGAAATCGTCGGTCAGGGTTGCGGTAATCGACAGCTTGTCCGGCACATCGAGCGCAAACAGCCAGTGCTTGTTGTGCGGTTCAAGCGTGACGACGTAATCGACCGGCTGGCCGAGGTCGGTGAATTTCGGCACGACCGGAAACGGCGATCTGCCCGGGGTCCATGCGCGCCCGTCGAACTGCCACAGCACCGGGCCGCGCCAGTACATCTGGTCGCGGCGCGGCGGCTGGCCGTTGTACGAAACGCGGAATGCGACCGCTTCGGACAGGCTCAAACGGCTCAGGCTGCCCGGCGACATATGGTCGTCCAGTCCGGTGCTGGCATAGGCGTCCTGCGGCAGGCCCCACAGCGGGCCCTGTACGCGCGGGAACAGCACGAACAGGATCAGTGTCAGCGGCAGGGCTTGCAGCAGAAGCACTGCGGCGATGCGCACACGCGGCTTCAGCGCGATGTTGCGTGCCTGCAGGTGCACCCAGGTGGTCACGATCACCATCATCGTCGCGAGCAGATAGAGCGCGGTGGGAATGCTCTGCGAGTAGAAAAAGTTGGTGATGATGATGAAGCAGGCGAGGTAGACCAGCACCATCGCATCGCGCGCGTCGCGCAGTTCCATCAGTTTGAGCGTGGCCAGCATCATCAGCAGGGTTACGCCGGCCTCGCGCCCGAACAGGGTATGGAAGGTGAGCACGATACCGGCAGTGCCTGCAACCGTGATCAGCAACAGCAGCCAGCGCTTCGGCAGCTTCTTGCCGCTGTAGGTGAGCCATGCACGCCACAGCATCAGGCCGGCGCAAAGCGCGCTGACCCAGAGCGGGAGGTGTTCGGCATGCGGCGCGATCACCATCAGGATGGAGAGCAGCAGCCCGTATATAAGCGGCTTGCTCATCGCGTTTCCGAATCCAGATTGAACAATGCGATCCTGCGCAGGCATTGGTCGCGGTGCGCGATGCCGCTGTTCGACGGCAATTCGCCGTTCGGCAGGCACAGGCCGTAATGCAATCCCTGCGCTTCCGCATCCAGCACCCAGCGGGTCATGCGCGCCAGCTTTTCTTCGGTATTGCGATCCGGAGTGTCGGCATAATCCAGCCGCAGTTCTTCACCGAGCGGCGTGGAAAATTGCTTGACCTGCAGGCCGCGCTCGCGCGCATAGGCCTTCCAGTCGATGCGCGGCAGCGCATCGCCGGCGGTATATTTGCGCAGCCCGGAAAAATCCTCATCACCGGCCATGTTGCGCATGCCGGTGCCGTCGGGTGCCGTGCCGGCAGGCAGCACCGCGTCGCCGAGCGGTTTCGGATAAACCAGGCAACGCGTATCGAAATGCAGGTACGACCAGCAGTAGAACAGGCCGAGCGGGAACTCGGTATAGAGTCTCAGCCGGCCCGTCTGCAGCCAGCCGCGCCGGGTGGCGCGCAGCGGAAAGGCGACTTCGGTATCCTGCCCGGCGGGCGCATCGAACTGCAGCGGCGCATGGGTGTTTTTCCAGAACGATTCGCCGGCCTGCACCAGACAGAGCTGGTAGCGCGACAACCTGCCGGGATTATTGAAATGCAGCATGAACTGCGCGGTCTCTCCGCAGAATACCGGTTCCGTGCGGCCCGCGCGTATTTCCAGGTGGGCAAGATTGCGGAATGCGTGCAGCATGGACATCACCGCCATCATCGTCAGCAGGAAAGTCAGCACATAGCCGAGGCTCAGGTTGTAGTTGATGTCGCCAAGCAGCATCACCACCAGCACGAACACCAGAGTGAATCCCTGCCGGGTCGGGATGATGAAGATGCGGCGCTGGGTCAGCATGATCGCGCCGTGCTCGATGCGGGGACGGAACAGCCAGGCGCGGAATTTATTCGGGAGTGCGTTCAGCACGGTATGGAACCTCTGGTTAAGACCCACATGGCCGTGCACTCGGCCTTGCGAGACGGGGTGCAAGAAAAGCGACGACGCAAATGGTCATTCCCTTCGCTAGGAGCCTGACGCTGCAGACCGCTCGCAAAGCCAGTGCCCTTAGGGTTGCAACAAAAACGGTCGCTCGCTATGTTGCGCTCCTTGGCATCGTAGAATCACTACGACCGGCATCGCGCGCCTTGCGATCATCCCGTTTTTGTTAGCGACACGGCTCATGGCGGACTTAATCAGAGGCTCCTTACGGGATTGCGACCGCCTCGATCAGTTCGCGCGCCAGCGCCGCGCTGTTCAACCGGGCATATTCGCCGACCGCCTGCAGGCGGTGGCTGACCACGCCGGGCAACACTGCCTGCACATCCTCTGGGTTCACCGCATCGCGCTCTTCCAGCAAAGCCCATGCGCGTGCGGCTGCCAGCATCGCAAGTCCGGCTCGCGGAGACAGGCCGTGCGTGTAGCGCGACTCCTCGCGTGTGTAGCGCAGGATCGCCTGCACATAGTCGAGCAGCGCGGGCGAAACGAAAACCTCCCTGGCGCGCTTCTGCAGCATCAGCAATTCGCTGTGATCCAGCTGCGGTTCCAGTTGCGCGACGATTTCGCGCCTGTCCACCCCGGACAACAGGCCGCGTTCCGCGTGCGCGTCCGGATAACCCATCTGGATGCGCAGCATGAACCGGTCGAGTTGCGATTCCGGCAGCGCGTAGGTGCCGATCTGGTAGGCCGGATTCTGCGTCGCGATTACGAAAAACGGCGCGGGCAGCGCGCGCGTCGTCCCCTCTATGGTTACCTGCTGTTCCTCCATCGCTTCCAGCAGCGCGCTCTGGGCTTTGGGCGTGGCGCGGTTGATCTCGTCCGCGAGCACCATCTGCGCGAAGATCGGACCGGGGTGGAACTCGAATTTTCCGGTGTCGCGCTGATATACCGATACGCCCAGAATATCGGCCGGCAACAGGTCGCTGGTGAACTGGATGCGCTGAAACTGCAGGCCCAGCGTGCGCGCCAGTCCATGTGCCAGCGTGGTCTTTCCGACTCCGGGCAGGTCCTCGATCAGCAAATGGCCGCGTGCCAGCAGGCAGGCCAGCGCAAGGCGGATTTGCTGCGGCTTGCCGAGGATGATCTGCTCGGCCTGCCGTATGACGTTCTGCAGTGATTGACTCATGGGTTTTTCCGAAAGTTGGATTTTGCACGCCGGGGCGGCAGTCAGAACAGGATCGCCGCAACTACCCTGCGGTCTTCTGCGACCAGTATATTGTAAGTGCGGCAGGCTGCGGGCGTATCCATGCATTCCACGCCGATGCCCGCATTGGTCAGCGCGCTGTACAGGCGCGGATGGGGAAAACGCTGCCGCGCGCCGGTGCCCAGCAGCAGCACATCGGGCTTCAGCGCGAGGAAGTAGCCGAAATGCGCGGCGTCCAGATCGTCAAAATTTGCGACAGCCCAGTCTTCGCGCACTTCTTCCGCCATTACCACGATGCTGCTGTCGTAGCGTTCGCCATTGACCATCACGTGATCCGGGCCGTGCGCGGTGAACAGCCTGGTCTCGCCGGGATTGTCCAGGTGCAATTTCAAAATGACCTCGCGAATAGTGCAGTATGATTGGGAGAGTTTAGGGGGTGGCCGGCGCGTGCGTCAAATCGGGCTGGCGCCGGGACGCGAATGTGGCCGGTCCACTGCGCATCAATCAAGAGCGGATATCAGATGAATGTTTCTCGTCAGGCCGGATGGCTGATCCTGGCCACACTGGTGGTCAATGCAGCGGCGATGCTGTCCCCGGTGATCAACAGCGGCGATTCCGTGACCTATGCCGCGCTTGCCCGGCACATCGCACTGAGCAACGACTGGATGAACCTGGTGCTGGATGGCCGGGACTGGCTGGACAAGCCGCACCTGCCATTCTGGATCACCGCGCTGTTCTTCAAAATTGGCGGGGTTGGCGCGTTCACCTACATACTGCCGGGCTTCCTGTTTCATCTGGTCGGCGGTTATTTCACCTACCGCATCGCGCGCCTGTTCCATAACCGCGACACCGCATTGCTGGCGGTGCTGGTGTACGTTTCGGCCTACGAAATGATGGATTCGAGCATCGAGGTCAAGGCGGAAACCTATTTGACCGGATTCATCATGGCGGCCTGTTATTACTGGCTGCGCTTCGATGCCGCGCCGAAAATCAAGTACCTGCTGCTCGGCGCGCTGTTCAGCGCAATGGCGGTGATGACCAAGGGCGTGTTCACGCTGATCGTGATCACAGGCGGCTTGGTGTCCATGTGGCTGTACCTTGGCCAGTGGCGCAAGCTGTGGAGTGCGAAGTGGCTGCTTGCTCTGGCTTTGACGCTGCTGTTTACTGCACCCGAACTCGTCGCGTTGTACCTGCAATTCGATGCGCATCCGGAAAAGGTGGTGTTCGGGCATAGCCACGTTTCCGGCATCCGCTTCTTCCTGTGGGACAGCCAGTTCGGGCGTTTCTTCAATACCGGCCCGATCCAGAACCACAACGGGAATCCGCTGTATTTCGTGGACGCATTCCTGTGGACTTTCCTGCCATGGGTCGCGGTATTTGCGGCGGCGATTTATTCCGGTATCCGCCACTTTGCTTTGCGCGACACCGCCGGGCGCGCTAGCTTCGTCTATCTGTGCGCTGCGTTTTTCATCCCGTTCCTGATTTTCAGCGCGACCGCGTTCCAGTTCGAGTACTACACGGTGATCATCTTCCCGTTCGCGTCCATCCTGTGCGGGCATTACCTGGCAGAGTATCTGGCTCGGCCCTCCGGCACTCAGAAGCTTCCTTTTGCGCAATGGGTCATCACGCTGCTGCTGATCGTGCTGGCGGCTGGTCTGAGCGTCTATGTCGGGAAAGCATTGCTGTTCATCCCGGTGCTGGCGGTCGCGGCAGGTTTGCTGGTCCATGCGCTGTCCGGCAGGAAGCGGGGCCGCGTCTTTCCGGTGCTGGTCTACCCCGTGGTCGGCATCAATATGCTGTACGGGTTTCTGGTCGCGATGACCGCGCTGACGTTCACCTCCTATGGCGTTGCGCACAATGTCGACGTGCTGCTGGCGGACCGGCCCGGGGTGCCGGTCTATGTGTACCGCATGCCGATGGTGGCAAGGGAACTGTCGCTGTACAGTCGTGCCGCGATCCATGATGCGGATCAAGCCGCGCAGCTGCCGCCGCCGGGGGAACGCTATTTCCTGGTGGCCAGGGCTGAACAGCTTGCGCAGCTGGACGCCCGGCTGGGGCAGTTCGACGCGATCGGCGAAGGACGCTGGGCGGTGCACAAGACCGGAACCTTCCCCAGATTGTTGCGTCTGGCCAAAGGCCGGGAGCCGCTTGAGGCGATCAGGATCGTGCAAGTCGGCGCATCGCAGTGATTGCTTGCGCAATGCCCGGGTATATTCCTCAAGCCTGAATGGCCAACCGGCAGTGCGATCGCCGCCAGGCTCCGATTTGCTGTAGTGGTGCCGGACAGGTAAAATCCCGTGCTTTCGCGCAAGGCCGCCAGCGTAGCGGCATATGTTGCGCACCACGAAATCGGGCAAACAACAAGTGAAACCAATCTTAAAATCCAGCAAGCTGTCCAACGTATGCTACGACATCCGCGGTCCGGTTATGGAACGCGCCAAGCAGATGGAGGAGGAGGGGCAGCGCATCATCAAGCTGAACATCGGAAACCTGGCTCCATTCGGATTCGAGGCGCCGGAGGAGATCCAGCAGGACGTGATCCTGAACCTGCCGAATTCGTCGGGCTATTCCGATTCCAAGGGCATGTTCGCCGCGCGCAAGGCAATCATGCACAACTGCCAGGCCAAGAAGATCATGGGTGTCGGTCTGGACGACATCTATATCGGCAACGGCGCTTCCGAGCTGATCGTGATGGCGATGCAGGGGCTGCTCAATACCGGTGACGAGGTGCTGATCCCGACGCCCGACTATCCGTTGTGGACCGCGGCGGTCACTCTGGCGGGCGGCACGCCGCGCCATTATGTATGCGACGAACAGAATGCCTGGATGCCGGACATTGCCGACATGCGCAGCAAGATCACGCCGAACACGCGCGCGATCGTGATCATCAATCCGAACAATCCGACCGGCGCGCTGTATTCCGACGACATCCTGCGCGAGATCATCCAGGTCGCGCGCGAACACGACCTGATCATCTTTTCCGACGAGATCTACGACAAAATGGTTTATGACGGCGCGAAGCACACCGCGATCGCGTCGCTTGCCGACGATATATTGTTCGTCACGCTGAACGGGCTGTCGAAGAACTATCGCGCGTGCGGATACCGCGCCGGCTGGATGGTGGTATCCGGCGAAAAAAAGCATGCGCAGGACTACATCAACGGCCTGACGATACTGGCATCGATGCGGCTGTGTTCCAACGTGCCCGGGCAGTTTGCGATCCAGACTGCGCTGGGCGGTTACCAGAGCATCGCCGATCTGGTCGCACCCGGCGGGCGCCTGTGCAAACAGCGCGATCTCGCCTACCAGATGATCACTGCAATTCCCGGCGTGACCTGCGTTAAACCCAAGGCTGCGTTGTACCTGTTCCCGCGCTTCGACCCGAAAATCTATCCGATCAAGGACGATCAGAAATTCATCCTGGAACTGCTGGAAACCGAAAAGGTGCTGGTCGTGCAGGGCAGCGGCTTCAACTGGATACATCCCGATCACATTCGTATCGTGTTTCTGCCGAATGCGGATGATCTGACCGAGGCGATGGGGCGCATTGCGCGCTTCCTGGAACACTACCGCAACAAGCACGGGACATGAACATTGTGGAAGTGTTTGCCGAGGATGGACGCATGGCCGGTGCCGAATGGCTGGCGCGTGCCGAGGGTGTGCATCGCCAGCTGCGTCCGCAATTGCCGGGCGGTTATTCAGCCAGGATGGCGCGCATTCTGGAAGATGCGCGCATGGCGCTGGCGGTAAACGGCGAAACGGTGCTCGGGCTGGCTGTTTATCGCTGGCATGAGAATACTTCCGATGGCCTGAAGTTTTACATTGACGATCTCGTGACCGATGAGGCGCACCGTTCCGGGGGCGTCGGACACGCGCTGATCGCGCATCTGGAACAGGTCGCAAAAGAATTGGGCGCAAACGCTATGGTGCTGGATTCAGGAACCCAGCGCACGCAGGCGCACCGGTTCTATTATCGCGAAGGTTTTGTAATTCCTGCTTTTAATTTTAAGAAATCATTCTCATGAAACCAATCAACGTAGGACTGCTGGGCATAGGCACAGTCGGTGGCGGCACCTTCACCGTACTGAAGCGCAACGAGGAAGAAATCACGCGCCGCGCCGGCCGCCCGATCCGCATCACCGTGGTCGCGGACAAGAATGTGGAACTGGCGAAGAAAGTCACCGGTGGCGCATGCCGCATCACCGAAGACGCGTTCTCGGTGGTAAGCGATCCGGATGTGGACATCGTGGTCGAGCTGATCGGCGGCACCGGCGTCGCAAAAGAGCTGGTGCTGAAAGCGATCGCGAACGGCAAGCACGTGGTCACCGCAAACAAGGCGCTGCTCGCGATGTACGGCAACGAGATTTTCAAGGCCGCGCAGGACAAGGGCGTGATGGTCGCTTTCGAGGCGGCCGTTGCGGGCGGCATTCCGATCGTCAAGGCGGTGCGCGAGGGCCTGGCCGCCAACCGCATCGAATGGATTGCCGGCATCATCAACGGCACCACCAACTTCATCCTGTCCGAGATGCGCGACAAGGGGCTGGATTTCAACACCGCGCTGCAGCAGGCGCAGGAGCTCGGCTATGCCGAGGCCGACCCGACCTTCGACATCGAAGGCGTGGACGCGGCGCACAAGATCACCATCCTCGCCTCGCTCGCCTTCGGTATTCCGTTACAGTTCGACAAGGCGCACATCGAAGGAATTTCCAGGCTGGACGCAACCGACATCCAGTATGCCGAACAACTCGGTTACCGCATCAAGCTGCTCGGCATCACCAAGCGCACCAACGGCGGCGTCGAGCTGCGTGTGCATCCGACGCTGATTCCGGAAAAGCGTTTGCTCGCCAATGTCGACGGCGCGATGAACGCAATCGTGGTGCAGGGCGACGCGGTTGGCCCCACGCTGTATTACGGCAAGGGCGCGGGCGCGGAACCGACCGCGAGCTCGATTATCGCCGACCTCGTCGATGTCACGCGCATGCACACGGCCGACCCGGAAAACCGCGTGCCGCACCTCGCGTTCCAGCCGAACCAGCTGGTTGACCTCAAGCCGCTGCCGATGGATGAAGTGCAGACCTGCTACTACCTGCGTCTGCGCGTGTTCGACAAACAGGGCGCGCTGGCCGATATCACGCGCATCCTCGCCGACGAGCAGATCTCGATCGATGCAGTGATCCAGAAGGAGCCGGCAGCGGGCGAGGCGCAGACCGATCTCGTCATGCTGACCCACAAGACGCTCGAGAAGCGCGTCAACGCGGCCATCGCCAAGATCGAAGGATTGCCGGTAGTGGCAGGACAAGTGACGCGCTTGCGTCTGGAAGAACTCGGAAAATAACATGGAGCAGTATCGAGTCCTGTTCGACGGGATGGCGTGGCAGAACGGGATTCATGGAGCGAGATTCAAGGCATTTCTCAGTGGCGCCAGACAGCTTCGCCTGCTGGAGCTCACTTCCGAATTTGTTGAGCCTGACTGGTGCAATAAAGGGCATGTCGGGTTTGTCGTTCAAGGTGAACTCGAAATCGATTTTCACGGACATCTCGTGCGTTACCCGGAAGGTTCAGGCATTCTTATTCCTTCCGGCCCGGCAAGCGGCCATAAGGCGCGCTCGCTAACGCCAGCTGTTCTGCTGTTTCTGATTGAAGATATTTGACAAACTTCCCCTCTCAAGTTGGCGCGAGAGGAAAACAGGGTAGGTTCAAAATGAAATTCATCTCCACCCGCGGCAATGCGCCGGCGAAAAACTTCACCGAAATCCTGCTCGGCGGCCTGGCTCCCGATGGCGGCTTGTACCTCCCTGAGCAGTATCCGCAGGTAACCCGGGCTGAGCTGGATGCATGGCGCAAGCTGTCGTATGCCGACCTCGCATTCGCGGTGCTGTCGAAGTTTGCCACCGACATTCCGGCAGCCGACCTGAAGGCCATCGTCAGCAAGACCTACACGCCCGCGGTTTACAGCAATGGCCGCGCTGATTCGGATTTCACGCAGATCACGCCATTGCGCAAACTGGAAGAAGGCGTCTTCATCCTCGAACTCTCCAACGGCCCGACGCTCGCATTCAAGGACATGGCGATGCAGCTGCTCGGCAACCTGTTCGAGTATGCGCTGGACAGACAGCACGCCGAACTGAACATCCTCGGCGCGACTTCAGGCGACACCGGTTCGGCCGCCGAGTACGCGATGCGCGGCAAGCGCGGCATCCGCGTGTTCATGCTGTCGCCGGACGGCAAGATGTCCGAGTTCCAGCGCGCGCAAATGTATTCGCTGCAGGACCCGAACATCTTCAACATCGCGATCAAAGGCATGTTCGACGACGCGCAGGACATGGTCAAGGCGGTGTCCAACGACCATGCGTTCAAGGAAAAATACAGGATAGGCACGGTCAACTCGATAAACTGGGCGCGTGTATCGGCGCAGATCGTGTACTACTTCAAGGGCTATTTTGCCGCGACGAACTCCAATGACGAACAAGTCGCGTTTTCGGTGCCGTCCGGCAATTTTGGCAACATCTGCGCCGGCCATATCGCGCGGATGATGGGATTGCCGATCGGCCAGCTGATCCTCGCGACCAACGAAAACGACGTGCTCGACGAATTCTTCCGCACCGGCGTTTACCGGCCGCGCGATACAGTACACACTTACGAGACCAGCAGCCCGTCGATGGACATTTCCAAGGCTTCCAACTTCGAGCGCTTCATGTTCGACCTGGTCGGGCGCGACGGGGAAAAGGTGCGCGAATTCTGGAACAGCGTGGACAAGGGAGGATCGTTCGACATCAAGGATTCCCCGTATTGGGATGCGTTGCCCAAGTTCGATATCGTTTCCGGCAAGAGCATCCATCAGGACCGGCTCAAGACGATCCGCAAGCTATGGGCAGACTACGGCGTGATGGTCGACACGCACACCGCCGACGGCATCAAGGTCGGACTGGAGCAGCGCAGGCCGCACCTGCCGCTGATCTGCCTCGAAACCGCATTGCCCGCCAAGTTCGCCGAAACCATACATGAAGCGCTGGGCCTTGAACCGGAACGCCCGGCCGCCATGGTCGGAATTGAAAATCTGCCGCAGCGCTGTGAAGTGATGGATGCGGATGTCGCCAGGCTCAAGGCTTTCATCGCGGCCAGGGTGCCGTCCTGATACGGATAATCGACCACACATGAAAATTCAGACCAGATCGGTGATTACCTGCCCGTCGTGCGGATTTGCCCGGGAAGAGGAGATGCCGGTCGATTCCTGCCAGTGGTTTTACGAATGCACCAACTGCGGAACCTTGCTGAAACCCAAGCCTGGCGACTGCTGCGTGTTCTGTTCGTATGGAACGGTGCCTTGTCCACCGATCCAGCTTGGCGGCAAGGGTAGCTGCTGTTAGAAGTACTCAGGTACCCGGCCAGGAAATGTTCCGGCAATTTGCACCTATCGCGGTAATGATGTGAACAACCTCATCCTGCTCATATTCTGCTTCATCGCCGGTGTGCTGCTGCACCGCTACAAGCGCATGCCTGTCAACACGCCTGCGGTGCTGAATACTTTTATCATCCATGTTTCCCTGCCCGCATTGACGCTGCTGTATCTGCATGACCTGAAGCTCAACGGAAATGTCGGACTGATGGCTGCGATGGCATGGCTGCTTTTTGCATTGTCGGCGGGATTTTTCTGGGCCATCGGACGCTGGCTGGATTTGCCGCGCCGTACCGTGGGTGCGCTGATGCTGACCGGCGGACTGGGCAATACCTCATACGTCGGACTGCCGATGGTCGAGGCGTATTACGGGCATCAGGGACTGGTCAGCGGCATTGTCGTCGATCAACTCGGTTCGTTCCTTGTGCTTTCCACACTGGGTATCACCGTTGCAGGTATTTATTCGTCGGGTCGTCCCGGTGTGGCTGAAATGGCCAGGCGCATCGTGCTGTTTCCCCCGTTTATCGCATTGGTATTGGCGCTGCTGCTGATCCCGGTCGACTATCCCGAATGGCTCAGCGTGATACTGAAACGCATGGGCGATACGCTGGCACCGCTGGCGCTGCTTGCGGTCGGCTTCCAGTTGCGGCTAGGCCATCTCCGCGGCAACGGCCGGAAGCTTGCGCTTGGCCTGGCATTCAAACTGGTGCTGGCGCCGCTGGTACTCTTCATGTTGTATGTGCCGCTGTTCGGCGCACATGGTCAGGCGATACAGGTTACGTTGTTCGAATCGGCAATGCCGCCGATGATCACCGCCGCGATTCTCGCCACCGAGCACGATCTCGACCCGCCTCTGGCAACCTTGATGGTTGCAGTCGGACTGGTTTTTTCATTCGTCACGCTGACCGTCTGGTGGTGGCTGATGCGAGGCGTGTAAGCGCTACGGCAAGGCAAAATTTATTTTTGTTTTTCTGCAGGCGCGCACAGAAATGTGCGGCAATGATGCATCGGTATAGGGATGGTTCCTGGCCATGTGCATCCTGATATGTTAAGATGCATATCGCAGTTGTCGTTATCACCAAAAAATGCGCTGGAAGATTTGCATTCCTTCCCCCGCAATATTCAGTTTTGACAAATCAGACAGATAGAAAAAAATTAACGGTTTACGATCCCGTCCCATTTGAATTTCGCACCCTGACGCCTGCAGATGGCATGGCGTTGCACCGGCTGGTGCGTGACTGTCCCCCGCTTGACCAAAATTCCCTGTACTGCAACCTGTTGCAGTGCAGTCATTTCCAGAATTCCTCGATAGCCGCTTTCAGCAACGGCGAGCTGCTTGGCAGCGTTACCGGATATTGCATTCCGGGCCGGGCTGACACCCTGTTTGTCTGGCAGGTCGCGGTGCACCCTTCAGCACGCGGCCGGGGCCTGGCGCGCACCATGCTGAACAATTTGCTGATACGGATGGCACCGCAGGGTATCCGTTACATCGAGACATCAATTACACCCGGAAACGAAGCTTCTTTGAGATTGTTCACGGGATTCGCGACTGAGCAGCATGCCGCCATGGTTCGCTCAGTCTTGTTCGAGCAGCTGTTGCATTTTGAAGGCGCGCATGAAACTGAATACCTGTTTCGAATCGGCCCATTTGCAGCAGCGAACGGCTCAGATACTCAGAATTAAGGAGAAATACTATGAAGATTTTTGACGAGTTGGAATCGGAAGTGCGCAGCTATGCCCGGTCTTTTCCCAGGGTGTTCAACCGCGCGTGCGGCGAGTACCTGTACGACGAAGATGGAACAGAATTCCTGGATTTCCTCGCCGGCGCGGGGACGCTGAATTACGGACACAACAATCCGCTGTTCAAGCAGGCTTTGCTGAAATACATCGAGGCGGACGGAATCACACACGGTCTGGACCTGCATTCCGTAGCCAAGCAACGATTCCTGGAAACGTTTCAGGCGAAGATACTCAGACCCAGGGGGCTTGATTACCAGGTGCAGTTCACCGGACCGACAGGCACGAATGCCGTCGAGGCCGCGCTGAAGCTCGCGCGCAATATAACCGGGCGACACAACATCATTTCATTCACCAACGGATTCCACGGCGTCACGCTTGGCGCGTTGGCAGCCACCGGGAATTCACATCATCGCGGCGCGGCCGGGATCAATCTGGGCGGCGTCACGCGCATGCCCTATGACGGCTATCTGGGGGAAGGTTTCAACACCACTGCATATCTGGACAAGGTGCTGACCGACGCCAGCAGCGGCGTCGACAGGCCGGCTGCGGCCATCGTTGAAACGGTGCAGGGTGAAGGCGGAATCAATGCGGCAAGCTTCGAGTGGCTGAGGTCGCTGCAGGAAGTTTGCAGGCGCCATGAAGTTCTGCTGATCGTCGATGATATCCAGGCTGGCTGCGGCAGAACAGGAACCTTCTTCAGTTTCGAGCCTGTCGGCATCCAGCCGGATATCGTCACAATGTCCAAATCGCTGAGCGGTTACGGATTGCCGATGGCGGTGGTGCTGATGAAATCAGAACTTGACCTGTGGAAACCGGGCGAGCACAACGGCACATTCCGTGGCAACAATCATGCCTTTATCACCGCGACGGCGGCGATCAACCACTTCTGGTCGGACAGCAAGTTTTCCAAAAGTATCGAGAAAAAGGGACTTGTTATATCTGATCGCCTGAATCACTTTGTCGAGCAATACGGTGACGGGAGTTTCAACGCGCGCGGCCGTGGCATGTTCCAGGGGATCAATTGCGTGAGCGGAGAACTGGCCAGCGACATCTCGCTGCGCGCCTTCAAAAAGGGATTGATGATCGAGACCAGCGGCGCAGAGGACCAGGTCATCAAGTTGCTTTGCCCGCTGACGATTTCCGAAGAAGCGCTCGGCAGGGGGCTGGACATGATCGAGGAAAGCATCAGCGAATCATGCGAGCATTTCAGGAAAATCCCCAGCGAAAAGGATTTTTTTCTGGTCGCGTGACATGTGCGGATCGAGCAGCAGCAAACATTAGTGAGAGGGAAGTGAAATGATAGTCAGAACATTGGATGTGGCCGACCAGGGCGAGCGGCGTGTGGTGAGCAACGGCTGGGAGAGCACGCGTTTGCTCCTCAAGAACGACGGCATGGGATTCTCTTTCCACATCACCACGATCTATGCCGGCGCCGACCTTGGTATGCATTACCAGAATCATCTGGAGTCCGTGTATTGCATCAGCGGCGAAGGCGAGATCGAAGATCTGGCCGATGGGAAGGTCTATCCCGTCAAACCCGGCACGATCTACGCGCTTAACAATCATGACAAGCACAGACTGCGCGCGACGACCGAAATGAAGATGGCTTGTGTCTTCAACCCGCCGTTGCACGGCAAGGAAGTGCATAACGACCAGGGTGCTTATGAACTGGAAGCCGAGGCGGTACAGGAATGAACATCCCGGAGCGGATGAGTTGGAATGAATTGAACGGGAGGAAATGAAATGATTGCAGCGCAGGATAAGTATCCATCTCGCGCCGGTCGTGCGGCATGCCTGATGCCGCGCCTGGACCCGGTGGTTTATGCACCCGGTCCGCAGCGGCAGTTGACGAATTTGTCGGACGGTCAGGTGGCGCAATACGAACGCGACGGTTACCTGGTGCTCCACGATGTATTCAGCGCCGGTGAGGTCCAGTGTTTCAAGGACGAACTGGAGCGTCTGCGACGCGATCCCGGCATGCAGGCAAGGGACGAGGTAATCACTGAGCCCGGAAGCGGCGACATCCGCTCGATTTTCCGTGTGCACGGAATCAGCGAGGTTTTCAGGCAGCTGGCATCGGACGAGCGACTGGCAGGAATCGCGCAGGGACTGCTGGACGACGATGTCTACATCCACCAGTCCAGGCTGAATTACAAACCCGGTTTCCGCGGCAAGGAATTCTACTGGCACTCGGATTTCGAAACCTGGCATGTCGAGGATGGCATGCCTGCGATGCGCGCGCTGAGCATGTCCATCACCCTGACCGAAAACACCCTGCATAACGGCCCCCTGATGCTGATGCCCGGGTCGCACAAGTCCTATGCAGTTTGCACCGGAGAAACGCCCGCCAACCATTTCAGGGAATCGCTGAAGAAGCAGGAGTATGGTGTGCCGGAGGACGATCTGCTTGAGCAATTGACCGGACGCAAAGGGATCGTGAGCGCGGTAGCCAAGCCGGGCTCGGTGATCATTTTCGACTGCAACACCATGCACGGTTCCAGCAGCAACATCACGCCCGACCCGCGTTCCAACGCGTTTTTTGTATACAACGCGATCAGTAACCGGGTCGTGCAGCCATTCTGCGATCAATCGCCACGGCCCGAATACATCGCTGCACGCGAGCATATCGAGGTGATCAAGGCGCACACCGGTCCGGAAAACTACCGGGGCGAATTGCAGGCAGTCTAGCCCGGGCGGGGCATTCGCATCTATCTTGATTTCAGGGAAGGTAAAAAGAAAATGATATTGACCTTCGTATTGTTTCTGGGGGTTTTTCTGCTGATCGGCATTGCGTCGGTATTCAGCAGCCGCAACACCAAGCATGATTATTATCTGGCCAGCAAGTCCATCGCACCGTCCCTGGTCGGTCTGTCGGCAGTCGCGACAAACAACAGCGGCTTCATGTTCATCGGTGTGATCGGTTACACCTATGTGACCGGGCTGGCTTCGATATGGCTGATGCTGGGATGGATCACGGGTGATTTTCTGTCTTCCACGTTCATTCATTCCCGTTTGCGGATGGCGACCCAGCATACCGGAGAGGCGAGTTTCGCCGGGGTGCTGAGCCGCTGGAATGGCGGGCAGGGGCGCGTGCTGCAGCGGGTTATCGGCGGAGTATCGCTGCTCTTCATGCTGGCTTATGCGAGCGCGCAGCTGGTCGCTGGCGGCAAGGCGCTTCACGTGCTGCTAAACTGGCCCGCATGGTCGGGAGCCGTCATCGGCGCGTTTCTGGTTATGGGCTACTGTTTTTCAGGCGGAATCCGTGCGTCGATCTGGACGGATGCGGCCCAGTCGGTCGTGATGATGCTCGCAATGGGGTTGTTGCTGTTTGCCGCGATATCCCATCTCGGCGGTGTGGCACCGGCCATCACGCAGATGAACGGAGTGCCCGGTTTCATGGACTGGTTTCCCAAGGATCTGGTTGTGCCGGGTATTGCCGGCGGTCTGGTATTTGCCGTCAGCTGGGGATTTGCAGGATTGTCGGTTGTCGGGCAGCCGCACATCATGGTCCGTTTCATGACGCTCAACGATGCCGGGCAAATGAATCGGGCGCGGATGTGGTACTACCTTTGGTTTACTGTATTCTATTTGATGGCCACGAGTGTTGGCCTGTTGTCCCGGATCTATCTGGTCGATCCCGGCTCGTTCGATGCAGAACTGGCGCTGCCTACGATGGCCATGCGATTGCTGTCTCCGGCCATGGTTGGCGTGATTCTCGCCGGGATTTTTGCCGCGACGATTTCGACGGCGGACTCGCTGATACTGAGCTGTTCTTCCGCGCTGACCCACGACCTGCTTCCGCACAAAATTGAAAATACAAAAATATTGAAAGCCGGTACCGCCGGAATCAGCATGGCTGCCCTGTTATGGGCATTGCTGAACAAGCAGAGCGTATTCAGCCTGGTCATCATGGCATGGTCCGGCCTTGCCAGCGCGTTCGCGCCGTTGTTGATCGTGCTGGCGCTGGGCGGAAAACCCGACACCAGGGCAAGCATCATTGCAATATTCGCCGGGCTGGGAACGGCGATACTGTGGCGCTATGCCGGATGGCAGAACGCTGTCTATGAGGGGATGCCGGGAATTCTGGCAGGCCTGGCCGTGCTGTCCCCCAATCTTTTCAGAAGCATGCAAAAGCGGGTGGCGCCGGCAGTCTGACCTTCGCGGGATCGAGACCTTGAACATACGAGGGAAATAACATGACCGACTTCATTAGATCCGCAACCCTGATGCTGGTTCTTC
>Ga0316575_10000107_pt1 | contig 20977 bp, 25 predicted proteins | sample J5NA_FD_203072 | JGI IMG/M metagenome (GOLD analysis project Ga0316575, IMG submission 203072) | Rhizosphere microbial communities from salt marsh grasses in Alabama, United States - J5-7_050615r2r3 | ecosystem: Host-associated > Plants > Roots > Rhizosphere | place: USA: Alabama | collected...
ACGAGAGCACGTTGAGCTGGAGCATGACCGCGCCGACCAGGTAGAACCACACCTTCGCGTCGATGAACCCGTCGCGCAGCTGCGGGTCCTGCGCCCGGCCGAACCAGAAGTCCGCGAGGAACGACCGGCCCGTCGACGGGTAGTGGAGCACCACCCAGAAGGAGTACGCCAGCCCGATCAGGCACGCGCCGGCGAAGCCCAGCCAGCGGGTCTCGTACAGCCATTCGTAGGGGACGACGTCGGTGTAGCCGAGCAGGAACCAGGCCACGATGCTCGCGCTGAGCACGAGCCGCCCGTTCAAGCGGTACCGCATCACCTCGCCCGTCGCCTCGCTCGCGACGTATCCGCGCGTCCGCCGCGCGGGGATCACGACGTGCAGCGCGGTGATGCCGAGGTACGCCACCAGCGGCGTGACCAGACCCAGGAACACTCTCACGACAGCCCTCCGGTGTTCTTCGCCATCATGCCGATCGCTGCCTTCCTGCTCATGAGGCGCGTCATGACGAAGCGCCCGACTTTGTTCGTCGCCCCCGGGACGACGACGGGGCCGCGTCCCAGCGCCGTGAGGGTCGCCTCGGCGACGGCTTCCGGGGGGAGGGTGCCGGGCGCGGCCTTCCCGGCTTCGGCGGCCTGGTAGCCGGGGGTGGAGATGGCGCCGGCGAGGCACGCGAGTACGTCGACGCCGCGGGGCTTCATCTCCTTCCACAGGCCTTCGGCCAGGATCGCGTTGAACGACTTGGTGGCGGCGTAGGCCGCGATGCTCGGGCTGCCCTGTCCGCCCGCGAGCGAGGACATCAGGACGACGCCGCCGCGCCCGCGTTCGATCATCGGCGGGGTGAGGAGTCGGGTGAGCAGGAGGGGCGCGCGGATGTTGACGGCCGCGGCGAGCGCGAGGTCGTCCTCGTTCGTGTCCGCGAACGCCCCGATGGGCGCGTACGCGGCGTCGTAGACGAGCAGGCCGATCTCGACGTCGAGCGCCGAGACGCGCGCCTTCACGCCGTCCCAGTCCGCCAGGTCCGCGGCGATTGCGACGACGTCGACGCCGTGGGCCTCGCGGATTCGTGCGGCGGTCGACTCGAGCCGCTCCGCGTTCCGCGCCAGGAGCACGAGGTTGACGCCGCGCGACGCGATCGCCTCGGCGAACGCGGCGCCCAGCCCGATCGAGCCGCCCGCGACGAGCGCGTACGGCCCGTACCGCTCGCGGAACTGCGCTGCCCTCATGCTCGTGTCCCTCTCGTGTGCCGCGTATCCGTCGGCTGCTTCGCACTCTATTACGAAGGCTGGGCGCACCGTCGCGCTCCCGTGCGGGGGCATGATGGAACCCGTGCGCATCGTGTCGATCGGGGACAGTTTCACCGAGGGCCTCTGGGACAAGGGGCCGGACGGCGCCCTGGTCGGGTGGGCCGAGCGCGTCGCGATGGGGCTGGCCGCGGCCCACCCGGATGAGGAGGTCTGGTTCGCGAACCTCGCCGTGCGCGGCCGCCTGATCGAGCCCATCGCGACGACCCAGCTGGACGCCGCGCTCGCGCTCGACCCGCCGCCGACGCACCTGATGTTCAACGGCGGAGGCAACGACATGCTCCGCCCCGGCTACTCCGACGACCGCATGAAGGCTCTGCTCACGCGCGTGATCGACCGGTGCGCAGAGGAGGGCGTCCGCCTGATCGTGCTGAGCGGCCCGGACCCGTCCGACCGCCTCCCGGCCGGGCGGCGCATGCGGGAGCTCGGAACGCGCCTCGCGGTGATCGTCGACGAGCTCGTCGAGGGGCGCGAGGGCGTGATGTTCGTCGACAACTTCCGTGACCCCGAGTCACGCCGCTGGCCCTACTGGTCGCGCGACCGCCTCCACCTCAACTCGCTCGGGCACGAGCGCGTCGCGAGCCGCGTGCTCACCGCGCTCGGGGTGCCGACCCCGCCGCCCGACGCCGACCCGGGCGAGGCGCGACGAGGCGGTTGGCCGCGCCGCGCCGTCGGCGAGGTCGGGTACTGGATCGTCTACGTGCTGCCGTGGCTGGGGAGGCGCCTGACGCGCCGCTCGTCGGGCGACCGCCGTCGTCCCAAGTACTCGACGTGGGTGCGGATAGACCCGACCGGAGGGTGACCCGGCACGTCGCGCGCTCAGTATTCGGAGGGTGGCGGGGGGACGGCGGGCAGACGTGGGTCCCGGCCGATGCGCGCGAGCTTCCGGAGGAACCACTCCTCCTCGCCCTCGCCGAGACTAATGGTGAGGGTGCGGTCGAACGCCGCGAGTCGCCGCGCTATGGCCTCGAGTTCGTCGGCACCGCGGAAGGTGAGTTGGATCAACCTACTGCGGCCGTCGAAGGGGTGTGCCGTTCGAGCGATCAGCCCCGCCCTCTCCATGCGGCCGATGAGGCCGCTCACCGCCTGCTTCGTCGTACCTAGGCGCTCGACGAGCGTCGCGGCGGGAAGGCCGTACGGCGCTCGCGAGAGGTGCGCCGCCGCACGCGCCTGTACGGCGGTCATGTAGGCGCCCGCGCGTCCTTCGCAGTCGTTGGCGATGTGGCGCGCGGCGAGGATCACGGCGTCGATGAGCGGCGCCATCCCTTCGGGCGGGACGCGCGGCGGATTCGAGCAGACAGTCCAGTAGTGCCACATTGTCAACATGTTGACCATTGCGACGAGGGACACTCGTGGTGCGCGCTCGCTCGGGGATGGGGGCAACCCGTCGCGACCCTGGGGACGTCAAAGGGGCGACGATCGACCGTCGCCGGCTCTACAATCTCGGCGGGAGGTTTCCGCGAAAGGAATCGTGGTGGTCGCAACATCGGTCTCGAAATCGCGTCGGCCGGCGGCCGTCGTCGCGTTGATTGTGGTGCTGGCGTTCCTGGGAATCTCGGCCGCGGCGGGCAGTTCGGCGCTCCTCGTACCCGACTGGACCCCGCCGAACGACTGGCTCGACGGCGTCCCCGTCATCGATTCCTGGCTGGTCCCCGGCCTAGTGCTGCTGCTCGTCTTCGGCGTCGGATCGCTCGTCGCGACGTGGGGCGTGTGGAAGCGCCCGACGCTCGGATGGCTGGGGTGGCTCGAGCGGGCGACGGGACGGCACTGGTCGTGGGCGGCGGCGCTGGCGCTCGGAATCGGGCAGGTCGCGTGGATCACGCTCGAGCTCGTGTTCCTCCCGGAGCCGTCCGCCCTCCAGGCGGTCTACGGCGTCGTGGGGCTCACGTTGTGCATCCTCGCGTTCGTCCCGGGCGTTCGCCGGGACCTCCGCGTCCCGCTGCCGTAACGCGACCCGCGCCGCGGCGCGGCCTGGCCGCTAGGGTTGCCCCATGGAAACGAGCGCGATCCTCATCAAGCCGTCGCACCTGCCGCCGCTGCCGACGTACGAGGGGACGCTGAACCGCGCCCGCACCGTCATCATCGCCCTGCCCCTCTACGCCGCCGCGTTCGTCGCCCTGTTCCTCTATCTCGGCGTCGGTCCGATCCCCGTCGTCGTTGCGCTCGTGCTGCTCGGGGGAATAGCCGTGTACTTCGTCCGGACCTTCCGGCGGGCGAGGGCGCGACTCATCTCGGTCATGGCGGGCGAGGCACCCATCCTCGTCGTCGCCGAGGTCGACGGCGGACACGAGATCCGCCCCGGCAACCCCGCGCGCACCGGCGCCGCGCTGTTCGTCGCGAAGGGCGACACGGTGACCGTCGACATTCGCCGCGCCCGCGACCTGCGGCGGGGACGTCGGCTCCTCCCGTTCATGGAGTGGTACCTCGGCAACGGCGACCGGGAGCCGCTCATGGTGGCGACGTACTTCGACCCCGACGCCGCGCTCCTTCGCGACGTCGAAAAGCGCATCGCGAGACTCGGCGCGACCGCCCAGGTCACGCACGTGCCGTTCGCCGAGACGCTGGACGCGTAGCCCCGGCCTAGACCTCCGCGACGCTAGACCTCCGCGACCTAGACCTCCGGGACGCCCGCGAGCGCCGCCTTCAGGTCGTCCTCGCTGAGCGCGTCGTCCGCGAGCTTGCCCGCGAGGAACTGTTCGTACGCGCCGAGCTCGAGAAGCCCGTGCCCCGACAGCCCCACGACGATCACCTTCTCCTCGCCGCTTTCCTTCGCGGCGAGCGCCTCGCGGCGCGCCTGCGCGAGCGCGTGCGACGACTCCGGCGCCGCGACGATGCCCTGCGTACGCGCGAACTCGATGCCCGCCTCGAAGCACTCGTTCTGGTGAATCGCGACGGCCTCCATCATCCCCTCGTGCACGACGTGCGAGATGAGCGGAGCCATCGCGTGGTACCGCAGCCCGCCGGCGTGGATCGGGGAGGGCACGAAGTCGTGGCCGAGCGTGTACATCATCATGAGCGGCGTCGAGCCAGCCGTGTCGCCGAAGTCGTAGCGGAACTCGCCGCGCGTGAGCGTCGGGCACGACGTCGGCTCGACGGCGACCAGTCGCGTCGTCGTCCCGCTCTGGAGGTTCTCGCGGATGAACGGGAACGCGAGACCCGCGAAGTTGGACCCGCCGCCGACGCAGCCGATCACGGCGTCCGGGGCGCCCTCGCCCGCCTTCGCGAGCTGGAGCAGCGCCTCCTGTCCGATGACGGTCTGGTGCAGCAGCACGTGGTTGAGGACCGAGCCGAGCGCGTACTTCGCCTCCGGGTCCTTCGCCGCGACCTCGACGGCCTCGCTGATCGCGATGCCGAGCGAGCCCGGGTGCCCCTCGGGGAACGCCTTGCCCGCCTCCGTCATCTGCGACGGCGAACGGTGCACCTTCGCGCCGAACACCTCGATGAGGGTGCGACGCTGCGGCTTGCCGTCGTAGCTGACGCCGACCTGCCACACCTCGCACGTCGCGCCGAACAGCGAGCACGCGTACGCGAGCGCCGTGCCCCACTGGCCCGCGCCGGTCTCGGTGGTGATGCGGGTGACGCCGTCCTTGACGTTGTAGTACACCTGCGGCACGGCGGTGTTGGTCTTGTGCGAGCCGGCCGGGGAGACGCCCTCGTACTTCACGTAGATGCGCGCGGGTGTGCCGAGCTTCTTCTCCCAGTTGCGGGCCCGGATGAGCGGCGACGGCCGGTACTGGCGGTAGACCTCAAGCACCGGCTCCGGGATCGGGATGTACTTCTCCTGGCTGACCTCCTGGAGGATCAGCTCCATCGGAAAGAGCGGGGCGAGGTCCTCCGGGCCGACGGGTTCGCGGGTTCCGGGGTGCAGCGGCGGCGCGGGCGGTGTGGGCAGATCGGGGACCAGGTTGTACCAACTGGTGATCTCCTGGTCGGGGTCGAGGGTGTAGATGACCTGGTCGTCGCTCATCGCCTGCTCCTTTGCGGTGTCTGCTGCGTCCCCGTTCGCGGCGGTGCGCTCCCGAGCCGTGGTCGGAGCGTATCGGGCGAGCGCGGCTCGGACAAGGTGCGAGAGTCCCGGGCTCCCGCGCGCAGCGCCCCGCATATTCGTATCCCGCACAACCGATCGGCATGGTGCTCCGTTCATACATTGGAGAGAATGAAGCGCTCCGAGGAGGCGAGCGGCCATGGCGGTAGCCCCGCTGCTGGAAGAGTTGTTGCGCGAACGCCGCGCGGCGCTTATCGGCTACGCGTCGCTTCTTACCGGCGATCGCGCCGACGCCGAGGATCTTGTCCACGACGCGATCGTCCGCACCTTCGCCCGGCCGCGCCGACTCCCGAGTCTTAACGCCGCCGACGCCTACGTCCGGCGGGCGATCGCAACCACCTATATCGACCGTATGCGATCGCGGGGCAGCTGGTTCCGCGCGTTGCGTAGAGTCGCGACCGAGGACGCGGTGGGAGAAGATGACGTCGCCGCCCGGCTCGACCTTCGAGCCGCCCTCGCGGTCCTACCGGCGCGACAGCGCACGTGCCTCGTCATGCGCTTCTACGACGATATGCGCGTCGTGGACATCGCCGCGGTCCTCGGGCTCAGCGACGGCGCCGTCAAGCGATATGTAAGCGACGGTATCCGCCACCTCAACGCGGCGCTCGGCACGAAGGATGATCCCGATGACGACGAGCGGCGCGCGCCCGTGGTGGCCGCGGCGGATCGGAAGGGGACGCGATGAACGCCACATTGGAAACCGTGTTCGACGATGCCGTCCGCGTCGAGTCGGAAGCGGCGCGCCTCGAGTTCCCGTATTCCGAGAGCCTCGCTCGTCGCATCGGAGCACAGATCCGTAGGCGGCGGGCGGCTCGCGGCGCGGCGCTCGTGGCCGTGGTGTTGCCGCTCGCGGGGGCCGTGGCGCTCGGCTTCGGACGTTTCTGGGCGGTCGCCTCGCTCGAGCCGGCGTTCTCGCCGTCCGTCACGGCCACGTCCACTCCCACTCCTGCTCCCACTCCCACGCCCACGCCTACGCCGACGGCGAGCCCCAGCCCCACGCCGGACCCGGCGCCCCCGGTGACTCCGTCGCAGACCGCGATCACGACCACCACGACGACGACCACGGCAGCTCCGCCGCCGTCGGTCCCGGCCCCGGACGCCGTGACGGGCCTCGTTGCTTACCCCGGCGGGGGATCGGGGGAAATCGCTGTGCGATGGGAGGGATCTCCCGGAGCGACGGGGTACAGGATCTACCGTGCTTCGACGGCGGGCGGATCAACGGTTCTCGCCGTGACGTATACGGTCGCGACGGGCGCGACGACGATCACGTACCCCGGGTCGTACGAGTTCTTCCAGGTGTGGTCGCCGTCGGCGAACACGTACGAATACGTCGACTCCGTCGATGGTCATCCCGCGTACTTCTACGTCGCGGCGTTCAACGCCACGGGCCAGGGTCCGTCGCGGGGTCCGGTGTGTGCGGTGCCGCCCGGATCGCCCGACTCCTGCTAGCCCCGCGTCCGCGCCGCCAGGGTGTTGAGGAGCGCGGCGCCCGTCGCGGCGTCGTCCACGGTGACGAGGAAGACGCGTCCGCCGGTGCGGTCGACCTGGAGTGCCTCGCCCTTCCGGACGACGACCCCGACGCGGCCGCCCTTCCCGCCGCGGACACCGTACCCGCCGAACTCCGCGATGGGTCGGACGTCGATCACCGACGCGGACTCCACCTCGTCGAGCGGGATCCGGATGCGCGGGCGCCCAATCCCGGGGCGGACCGTGAGGCCGTCCCGGTCCACCACGACGGTCCAACGCATGAACGAGGCGATCGCGGCGCCGAGCACGAGACCGAACACCGTCCCGAAGATCCACGCGCGCGTGAGCACGCCGATGAACACCGTGAACGCCGTGACGCCGACCGCGAGCGCGATGTACCCGCGCGTCGAAACGCGCTGGACCCACGACGCGGCCTCCCCGGCTCCGAGCGGAAGCCGGGCCGCCGTCGGCGGGACGGGGTCGGACGACGGCTGGGCGGGGTCGCCGGGTACGAGGAACGCGCCGCCGAGGGCGAGCACCGTGGCGACGCCGAAGGACAGCAGGAGAATGCCGTTGAGGGAGCCCGTGTCGTGCGCGTCCGCGAGCCCGCGCTGGATGTCGAGGCCGCCGACGACCACGATCGACAGCAGGCCAGCGAACCACAGCGAGATCCCGACGACGGTACGGCGGATGATCGCCTGACGCCCGGCGAAGAAGCCGACGGCCCAGAGCGCGATCGCGGCGACGGCGATGATCGCGGCCGTCACGATCACCTGGGGCTCGTACGAGCCGAAGCCGTCGACGCCGTGGGTGCCCCAGTGGGTCGCGACGGGGTCGGGGAGCTCGTCGCGCCACGACCAGGGGAGCGCGACCGTCGCGGCGGCGATCGCGAGGGGCAGCAGAAGGGTGAGGAGCGTCGTGCGGCCGCGGTAGGGGACGGCGGGGCGCGGGCGCGCGTCGACGGGCGGCAGTTGGGGGGTGGGCGTGGTCATTGCAGGGCCTCCTTCACGAGGGCCAGCGTGGTGGTGGGGGAGACGTGGAGTTCGCGCGCGACGGCGACGGCGGCGTCGATCGCCTCGCGCAGACGCCGGACGTCGCGCGAGGCGTCGGTCATGACGGCGCCGCGGCCCCGGCGGAGCTCGATGAGGCCCTCGTCGCGGACGTCCTGGTACGCCTTCAACACGGTGTGGAGATTGACGCCGAGCGACTCCGCGAGTTCGCGCGCGGCGGGCAGTCGCGTGCCGGGAGCGAGTTCTCCGCGCGCAGCGGCGGAACGGATCTGCCGCGCGAGCTGCGCGGCGAGGTTCTCGTTGGCGGAGGGATCGAGGCGGAAGAGCACAACCCCATCATATATGTTCTATGAGAACTAGAACATTCGTCGGTGGCGACCTACCTCCGCCCGCCGCCGAGCAGGCCGCCCAGGATGTCTCCCAGACCCCCGCCGCCCGATCCGCCGGTGGCGCCGCCCAGGACGCTTCCGAGGACGTCACCCAGGCCCCCGCCGCCCGAACCGCCGGTGGCGCCGCCCAGGACGCTTCCGAGGATGTCGCCGAGGCCGCCGTCGGACGACGACTTCTTCGTCGTCTTCTTGCCGCCGATCTTCCCGCCGATCTTCCCGGCGAGGTAGGCGAGGACGATGGGCGCGAGGATCGGCAAGAGCTTGCTCATGAGGCCCGAGCCGCCGCCCGTGATGCCCCCGAGCTTCGCCTCGACGTCCGACGTCGCGCCACCGAAGATGTGCTTGACGATCTTCGCGCCGTCGTCGGTGTCGATGTCGCCGAGCGAGATGCCGCCGTCGATGAGGCTCGTGTCCTTCGAGGACAGCGCCTTGAGTATCGACGCCGCGCCCGCCTCGTCCTTGGCGTTCGCGTCGAGGCCGTGGAGCAGCGCGGGAAGCGCCGCCGCGACGCCCTGCTCGGCGGTCGCCTTGTCGACGCCGAGTTGGTCGGCGATGTCGGCGATGGGGATCTGCTTGAACAGCTGGTCGATGTCGCTCACGGGAACTCCTCGCTTGGGCGCGCACGCGCGCGCGTCTCAATGACACGCAACCCTACGCGGTCATTCCCGCTCGCGCGAGGGAATTTCCGTCGCTAGATCGTCTCCGTGACCGCCTTCGCGAGCAACTGGGTGGTGGAGCCGACGTCCGCGGTGTCGCCCGTGAAGTACGTCAGCTGGATGAAGTAGTCGGCGACGCCCATGCCGAGGATGCTTCCGTTCGCCACGGTGTAGGCGTTCTCACCGCCGATGACGGAGACGTCCGTGGCGGCGCCCATCGCGCTCTCCGCGGACGCCCGCTGGCTCGCGACCGTGTCCGCCGTCGCCCCGGTCACGAGGACCTCGACGTACGGCGACGTGCCGCTCGCCGGAAGCCAGTCGCAGACGCGCTGGTTCGCGTTGGACAACTGAGCATTCTCCTTGCCGGCCTGAAGATCGACGCCGGTGGCCGCCTTGATCTGTCGGTTCGTGAGCATGGTGCACGGGTCGGGAAGGTTGCTGTCGACCGATCCAGCCGCGACGCTCGACGCGGGCATGGCGGTCGTGCCGGGCGTATCCGATCCCGTGGGGGCGCTCGCGCTGCACGCGGCGAGCGAGAACCCGACGACGAGGGCGCCGACGGTGGCGTATGCCCGGGCCGATGCTCGGGGCTTGGGGGAGGGGATGGTGCTCATGACCGTTCCTTAGTGGGGGCCCTACGACAAAGCCCTCTACTTCGGGAACGGGTGAGGGACCGCGATGGTTTCCTGCGTCGCCGCGCGGCGCGCGATGAGTCGCGGTAGGGTGCCCGCGTGGACACGGACGCCGACACCGACCTCGACGACGGGCCCGTCGCATTGGCGGAGGAGAAGGCGTTTCCCTTCAACGCCGTGTTCCTTGGGTTGTTCTACCCCGTGATCTGCTTCATTTGCGCGGGCATCGGCGCCGCCTCCGGCTCCTACTGGGCGCTCGCCTCGCTCGTGCCGCTGGCCGGTTTCTCATCCATGTGGGGCAAGAGCATACGGCGCGGCTGGGTGCTGACCGACGAAAGTGTCACACTCACGACGGACTGGTACTCGTACGAATGCCCCCTTGGAACCATCGAGCGAGCGACCGTTGATCCCCGGACGGGCGCAGTCGTGGTCAAGACGGCCGCCGGCGAGGTCGTCAACTACCAGAGTGGACGGTGGGGCCGGAACGAGGAACGCGATCGCGCGCGAGCCATCCTGACGGACACGCTCCGCGCGAGGGGCGTACTCGCGGATGCCGAAACGCTCAAACCGAGCATCCGGCCGGGCGTCCCGAGCGGCGTTCGGCGCCGCGCGGTTCGAAACCTATGGGTGGAGATCGGCGCGTTCCCCCTCGCGATACTCACCGTCGTCCCCGCCGTACTCGACGGGATCTCGACATGACGTCCCAAGCGGGGATGGCCTCGCCGGGTTCCCCCGTGATCCTCCGAGCGACGGGCCGCGTCGAACCCCGATGGCGCGGACTCGTCATCCTTGCGATCTACGTGGCCGTCGGCGTCGCGTTGCTGTTCGTGCCGGGCGACCCCGAAGCCGAACCCGGTCCCGGTGCGATACTCCCGTTTATAGCCGGTGGAGTCGTCGCGATTGCCGGACTGCTGCTCGTGGTTCAGTTGCTCCTGTCTTCGGGCGCCCTCCCCGCGATGAGGTTCACCGGGGCGCGCGGTCGCCTTGAGGTGCGCGGGCTCGGTCGGTGGGGATTCCCCGTTCGCCTGCGCGTCGCACCCGGCAAGCGGATCGCGTACTCCGTCCGCCCGAAGCATCTGCGGGCGGTCCCCTTGTCCGGCGGACTCTCGGGCGGGAGCATCTTTACGATGCCTCCGGTCGACGCGGTCGCGTGGTCGGTATCAAACGGCCGGCGGTATATCACCGTGTGGATGTGCGTGATGCCCGATCGTCGGATGATTGACGACTTCGAGCGCGCGTTCCGCGCCGCGGGCATCGAGCCGGTGCGAGACGACTAGAAGCCGCCCCACTACGCGCGCGCGGCGGCCTCCTTCGCCAGCGCGATGGTGATGTCCGAGACGTCCTGGCCCGTCGGCTCGATGAGCGCGACCTGGACGAAGGTGTCGTCGACGACCATCCCGACGATGCTGCCCTTGCCCACGACGTACGCGTCCGTCGCCCCGTCGATCGTGACGTCCGTCGACGCCCCGAGCCCCGACTCGGCGTCGGCACGCTGCGTGGCCACCTGGTCGCCGCCCTCGCTCACGAACACCTGCACCACGGGGTAGCCGCCCGCGGCCGGGCGCCACGCGCACACGGACTGGTGGTCGTTGGACAGGTCCTCGTCGTAGTCCGCCCGCAGCATGGTCACGCCCGTGATGTCGGCGACGACGGAGCGGCTGAGCAGGTGGCAGGGATCGTCGAAGGCGGAGGGCGTGCCGCAGCCGTACAGGCCGATGGAGCTCGCGGCGATGAGCGCCGCTGCGAGGGGGGCGGACTTCTTCACGGAGCGGTTCCTTCGGTCGGGGGTCGGGGGCGCCGATGCTCGCCGTCAGCCTACGCCCGCGCGGCTCGGAGGGGCTGCGCGTGAACTCGCTCACACCGTGATGGGTGTTTCGGGCCCGTTCGTGTCGCATTCCTCACACGTGAGCGCATTTTCCTGTCCCGGCGCGCCCCGCGTCGATATCTTGCGAGGGTGACAGTCCTCGGGCAGCTGACCGCGACGATCGCGGATATGGCGGAGAACCGACGCGTCCTCGTCGCCTTCGACGGGCCGGACGGCTCCGGTAAAACGACCATGGCGAATCGGGTCGCGGCCGCCCTCCCCGGCCCCGTCGTCCGCGCCTCGATCGACGGGTTCCACCGTCGTCGTGAGGTGCGCATGGCCCGCGGGATGGACTCCCCGGAGGGGTACTACCGCGACTCGTTCAACCTCGAGGCCTTCGAGGACGAACTCCTCGCCCCGTTCCTGTCCGGCAACGGCCTGGTGCGCACCCGGGTGTTCGACTACCGGACGGACCAGGACGTCGAGGAGGAGTTCGAGGCGGTCCCCCCGTCCGCGACCCTCATCGTCGACGGCGTGTTCCTGCTGCGGCCCGAGCTGCGCCGCTGGTGGAACCTCGGGATATACGTCGACGTCCCTGAGGATGTGGCCGTCGCCCGAGCGGTGGAGCGCGACGCCGACCTGTTCGGCGGGCGCGAGGAGGCGGAGCTCAAGTACCGGCTGCGCTACATGCCGGGCCAGGCGCTCTACCGCATGGAGGCGCACCCGCACGACGCGGCGCTCATCGTCATCGACAACACCGATCCGGACCGCCCCGAGATCGTCAAGTGGGACGTCGCGGCGCACGTCTAGCGCCGTCGCGCCGCCGCCCTACCAGATACTCACGCGCTCCTCAGGGGCGAGCCAGAGCGCGTCGTCCGGACCCACGCCGAAGGCCTCGTACCACGCGTCCATGTTGCGCACGACGCCGTTGATGCGGAACTCCTCGGGCGCGTGCGGGTCGGAGTTGATCTGGGTGATGAGCGCCTCGTCGCGCCGCTTGGTCTGCTCGGTGATCGCGTAACCGATGAAGTAACGCTGGATCGCCGTGAACCCGTCGAGGACGGGGGCGTCGTCGAGGCTGCCGCCGCGCGAGATCGCGTACGCCTTGAGGCCGATCTCGACGCCCGCGAGGTCGCCGATGTTCTCGCCGATCGTCAGCGCCCCGTTCACGCGGTGCTCGGGGCCGAGCTGTGCCGGCGAGTACGCGTCGAACTGCGCGATGAGCGCCTTGGTGCGCTCGGAGAACGCCGTCCGGTCCGCCTCCGTCCACCAGTCGTCGAGGCGCCCCTTGCCGTCGAACTTCGAACCCTGGTCGTCGAAGCCGTGCCCGATCTCGTGCCCGATGACGCTGCCGATCGCCCCGTAGTTGACCGCGTCGTCCGCCTCCGCGTCGAAGAACGGCGGCTGGAGGATGGCGGCGGGGAAGACGATCTCGTTGCCCGTCGGGTTGTAGAACGCGTTGACCGTCTGCGGGTTCGTGAACCACTCGTCGCGGTCCGTGGGGCGCATGAGGCGGCCCCAGTCGTAGTCCTCTTCGAACGCCGACGCTGCGCGTACGTTGCCCACGAGGTCCTCGGGGTCGAGGTCGAGGCCGGAGTAGTCGCGCCACTTGTCGGGGTAGCCGACCTTCGGCGTGAACTGGTCGAGCTTCTCGAGCGCCCGTCGGCGGGTGTCCTCGGTCATCCACTCGAGGCTCGTGATCGAGTCGCGGTAGGCGGCCACGAGATTCCCGACCAGCTCGTCCATCCGCTCCTTGTGCGTCGGGGGGAAGTGCCGCTCGACGTACACGCGTCCCACGTCCTCGCCGAGCACGCCGTCGACGAGCGCGACGCCCCGCTTCCAACGCTCGCGCTGCTGGGGCGCGCCCGTGAGGGCCGTGCCGTAGAAGTCGAAGTTCGCGCGCGAGATCTCGCGCGTGAGATACGGGGATCGGGCCGACACGATGCGCCACCGCATCCACGCCTTCCACTCGTCCATTCCGAGGCCGGCGGAGCCTCCGGGCCAAATCTCCGCGAGCGACTCGAAGAACGATGGCTGCTGCGCGACGAGCTTGTCCCGCCCGTCCTCGGGGATCGCGAGGGCGTCGGCCCAGGCCCGCCACGGGTACTGCGGCGTCGCCTCGGCGAGACTGTCGAGCGTCGTCGGGTTGTACGTCAGATCCGCCTCGCGCGACTTCACGATGTCCCAGTGGTGGGCCGCGACCGTCGTCTCGAACGCGAGGACGCCCGCGCCGGTGAAGGAGCCCGCGCCGAGCGCGTCCGCCACGAGCGAGGCCATGCGGTCCACGTGTGCCACGTACTTGTCGCGCAACTCGCGGTGCTGGTCCTCGCGGTAGTACGCCTCGTCCGGCAGCCCGATGCCGCCCTGGCCGATCCACAGGACCATCCGATCCGGGTCCCCCGGATCCGCCCACACCTCGCGGGAGATCACGCCGGCGACGCTCCACCGGTCGAGGGCGCCGATCGCCGCACCCAGCTCGTCGGGCGTCGTCGCGGCCTCGAGGATCGCGATATCCGCCTCAAGCGGCGAGGCGCCCAGGGCGTCGCACCGCTCCTCGTCCATGAAGCTGCGGAACAGCGCTCCGATGCGCGAGTCCTCGGGCGCGTCCTCGATGATCGACCGCACGCGCTCCTCGGACAGGTCACGCAGGCGGTAGAAGTGACCGTCGCCCGCGCGGTCGTCGGGGATCACGTGGGAGTCGATCCACGGGCCGTTGACGTAGCGGAAGAAGTCGTCGGCCGGACGCACCGTGGGGGACAGGGTGGCCGGGTCGATCCCGGAACGAGGCGAGGGAGAGGCGGGAGTCATGCGCCCAGCCTAGGCGAGTCGCGCTAGCGCGGCCCCGCCATCGCCGCGGCCTCGTCTTGTGTCAGCCCGTCGATGTCGACGGTGATCTGGCCGTCGGCGGTCTGGGGGACGGTGATGGTGAGCTCACGCACGCCCTTGGTCGCCTCCATCGCGTCGAAGTCGCCGCGTTGGGCGCGCGCGTTCGCGTCCGCCTCCGCTTCGAAGTCCGATTGGTAGACGACGCCGACCACGGAGTACCCGTCCGCGACGAGCGTCGCGAGATACGTCTCGAGGTTCGGCACCGTCACCCCCGAGAGGAAGACGCGGACGCCGTAGGAGTCGCCGCTCTGGCGGCCGCCCATCACCATGTCGACGTGCCCGGGGAAGGCGGGGATATCGGCGGGGGAGGCGGAGGGCCAGCCGTCGATCGCCGACGCGTCGATCGTGCCGCCGCCGAAGTCGGGCTCGAGGAGGTGGTTCGCGGGAGAGGAGTCCCCGCCGCACCCGGCGAGGCTGAGCGCGACGGCCGCCACCGCCGCCATCGTCGTCGCTCGACGTCCCCGCATCGGGCCCCCTTGGTCGCCACCCATGCTAGCGGCGCGCGTGCGAGCGCGCCCGGCGGGCGCCCGCGATGGGCCGGTCCTTCCTGGCAGAATGGCCCCATGCGCCTCCATATCGCCGCCGATCACGCGGGTTTCGAACTCAAGCAGCTGCTCATCACGTACCTCGAGGGCGAGGGCCACGAGGTCACGGACCACGGCGCCTTCGAGTTCGACGAGAACGACGACTACCCGGCTTTCTGCTTCAGCGCTGGCGAGGCGGTCGTCGCCGACCCGGAGTCCCTCGGCATCGTCCTGGGCGGCAGCGGCAACGGCGAGCAGATCGCCGCGAACAAGGTCAAGGGGGTGCGCGCGGCGCTCGCGTGGAGCGTGCAGACCGCGATGCTCGGCCGAGCGCACAACAACGCGAACGTCGTCGCCCTCGGATGGCGCCAGCACGGCCTGGTCGAGGCCACGGAGATCATCGACGCCTTCATCTCGACGCCGTTCAGCGGCGAGGAACGCCACCAGCGTCGTATCGACCAGCTCTCCGCGTACGAGCAGGGCGGGGCATAAACCGGCGCCGCCGGTGGTTCACCTCTCACCGGGCGAGCGCGGCGTCGACGGCCGACGTGCGGACGCGAGCATGGTGGGAGGGTTGAGGATGGCGCGGCGTAGGCGCGGTTCGCTTCTAGCCATGGTCGCGGGGGTCGTCGCCGCCGCGCTCGCAGGGTGCTCCACTCCGACGGAGTCGAGTCCGACGTCGACGGGGTTGAGCCCGACGCCCCCAGGATCGTCGACGAACGTCGTCGTCGCCGAGCGGAGCGTCACCACCGGTCCAGGGATCCCCGACACGTCGGCCATCGACGATGCCGCGCTCGCGAGCGTCGGCAGCGGCTGGTCCCTGGCTCTTTTTGACACGGGAACCTTCGACGAGCGGCACAACCCCCTGCTCGGCGCGCGCCTCCTGTATCTGATCTCGCCCGAGGGCGAGCGCTATCAGGCCGGCTACTACTCGCCCATCCGCGGCGCCGACCTTCTCGCGTGGAACGTCGGGCGCGACACGGTCTTCCTGCGCTTCAACGGCTCCGAGCTCGGCGTCTTCGACCTCGTCTCGGGCCGGCAGCTCCCGACGTGGCAGCCCTGCGGCATCAGCTTCGCCGACGTCGGGGTGACGCCTCGCGACGACGGCACCTGGGAGATTCGGGGCTCGTGCAACGGCACCCAGCTCGACGGCGTGTACGAGGACGACGGGACGCCGGTCGACGACCCCTCGTTCAGCTCGACGACGGGCGGTCCCGCGGCGGGGGTCGACGCTCAGCCCGCGTGGCTCCAGCCGGACCAACCCGCGGATCACTTCTGGGGAGTGTCCGGAACCGTAGGCCTTTTCTCGTCCGGGGGAAGCCTCTGGACCTATGACTCGGCGACGTCGACCACGGTCCCGCTGATCGAGGTCGACCCGCTCGCCACGCCGGAACCCGTGATCGGCGTCGCGCTGACTCGCTCGCTGATCGCCCCGTAGGGGCGGTCGCCCGAGGCGCTAGAACATGAACCCGCAGACGGGCGCGGCGTCGGAGGCCATGGCGCGACCGAGCCGACCTGCGGCGTCGGGCGAGTGCTCGGTGACGAGTCCCGCCGCGGCGAGAGCCTCGACGCGCACGCCGCCGAGGTAGACCGCGCCGAGTTCTTGGATCGGGATGGTGAGGTCGGCCGCCGCGCCGGGAGCGGGCTCGACCGTCGCGGCCCCGTCCTCGACGGTGAGCCGCCAGGTGCCGGCGTTGTCCGGTACCTGGGTGTCGGCGACGGATAGCACCACCTCGGCGTCGGCCGCGTATCCGCGGCCCTCGAGCGCGGCCTTGAGGTCGAGGATCCGCACCCAGAGGTTGTCGCGCACGAGCGCCTTCGCCGCGCGTTCGTCGACGAGGAGGTGGATCAGTGGGTCGTCGACGGCCATCGCCCACGACTTCGTCTTGACCATCAGGTCGAGGTCCGTCAGCACCGACCACAGCCGACGCGCGGCCCCGGCGCTCGCCGCGCCCCAGGCGTTAACGGACACCACGCCTCCGGGCTCGAAATCGTCCCAGGCGCCCTTGCGCCGGAACGTCGCCCACGCGAGGACGGTGTCGCCGTCGCGGACGGCGACGAATCGCTGAGGCTCGGCCCCTTCGCGCTCGGACTCGGGGTCGTCGAGCAGGTTGGCGAGCAACGGGTCCGGGATGACGGTCATGGTTCCGGGGCGCTCGTACGTTTCCTGGAACGCGCGGAGCACCGGGCCGTGCGTCTCGCGCGAGGACGTCTCGAGGGTCACGGTCAGGTCGTCCGACCCCGGGACGTCGCGGAGTTTCGGGGCGCGCCCGAGGGTCATGCGGATGTCGCGCGAGGCGAGGCCGTAGCCGAATCGCTGGTAGATCGCGGGCTCGGCCGCGTACAGGGCGCTGACCGCCTCGCCGCGGGAGCGCGCCCGCGAGAAGTGGTCGTCGATCATCGCGGTGAGCAGGCCGCGCCGCCGGTGTCCCTGGTGCACGCCCACCCACGTGAGGCCCGCGGTCGGAACGGTCGCACCGCCGGGGACGCGCATGTGGAACTCGAAGGACGAGTGCACGGCGACGACGGATCCGACCGGTCCGCGGCTCGCGTCCTTGATCTCCACGGCGCGGCCTCGGTCAAACGGGAAGTGATCGAGGGTGAGCTCGACCTCGGACGGCCGTACGGCGAAGACGAACGCCCAGGAGTTGATGTCGATCATCTCGGTGCCGCGTTCGCGGGGGAGGTCGACGATCCGGTATCCGGCGGGTGCGTTCATGCCCCCGATCATCCCATGAGTCGCCGGTACTCCACCTTGAGGCAGCGATTCTGGACGACGTCCAGCCCGGCCGCCGAGGCGATCGCCGCCGCCTCCTTGTTGACGATGCCGAGTTGCATGAAGACGGCCTTCGCGCCGACGGCGATCGCCGCCTCTACGACCGGCGGGACGTCCTCGGAGCGCCGGAAGACGTCGACGAGATCCGGGACGAGGGGAAGTTCGGCGAGCGACGCGTACACCGGCTGACCGAGCACCTGCTGGCCGGCGGCCATCGGGTTGACCCAATAGAGGTCGAACGGGGTGTTGTCCTGGAGCCATGCGGCCACCTGGTGCGAGGTGCGCTCGGGCTTCGGGGACAGGCCGACGACGGCGACGGTCCGGGTGCGCTCGAGGAGGGCGGCGAGGGCGGCGTCGTCGGGCGCCTGCTGATCCGTGGGAGCGGGACACGCGTCGCCGGTTCCCCCGACGTTGACGAACGGTTCCATATCGCCTTAACGGTACTGCGCGCCGGATACTTCCCTCAGGCCGGCGGTGCGAGGACGCCGCGGGCGACGGCGGCGAGGAGCGCGGTCCGTACGCGTTCGACGTCCGACCCCGCGGCGACGCTGCGGACGGCGGCGGTGATGAGCCCGCCCACGAACGCCGCGGCGAGCAGAGGATCGGCCGCGCCCGCGGAGACGAGGGCCTCGACGAGCGGCGCGTATTGCTCGCGGTGCAAGGCGTCGACGCGCTCGCGGAACTCTGCGGGAAGCGCGGCGGTCGTCGCGCCGTCGAACGAGCGATGCTCCGGGTTCGTGGCGAGGTCGAGTGACGCCGATACATACGCGGAGACCTTGTCGGCAGGGTTCGACGCGGCGTCGACCGCCTCGCGTAGCGTCCGCGTGGCCTCCGGGAAGGTCTCCTCGACGATCGCCGCGAGGAGGGCGACGGACGAGTCGAAGTACTGGTAGACGCTCGAGCGCGCGATGCCGGCGACCGCCCCGACGGCGGCGGGCGTCACGGCGGCGACGCCGTCGGTCGCGAGGATCCGGCGACCGGCCTCCACGAGAGCAGCGCGCCGCTGGTCCCGGTGCTCGGCGACCGTCGGCGCGTCGATCTTGGGCATCGCCGCCTCCTCGCCGGTTTGTCGTCCTGACACGCGTGTCGGTAAGATGCCGACATGACTGTCGATAAGAATACCGCGACCGACACTTCTCCGGCCAGCGGACCCGACCGCCGCTGGTGGGCCCTCGCCGGCGTCGCGCTCGCCGTCTCGCTCGTCATCATGGACGCGACCGTGGTCAACGTCGCGCTCCCGGTGATGATCCGCGACCTCGGCCTCACGGCCTCCGAGGCCGAGTGGATGAACGCCATCTACTCCCTCATGTTCGCGGCGCTCCTGCTCACCGCGGGCCGCGTCGGCGACCTTTGGGGCCGCCGCCGCCTCCTCCTCGTCGGCATGGTCGTCTTCCTCGTCGCGAGCGTCGTCGCGGGCTCCGTGAGCGACGGAGGGGCGCTGATCGGGGCGCGCCTGGGTCAGGGGATCGGGGCGGCGCTCGTCCTCCCGACGACGCTGTCGACGCTCAACGCCGTCTTCGTCGGCAGGCAGCGGGCCATCGCCTTCGCCGTCTGGGGTTCGACGATCGGCGGCATGGCCGCGGTCGGCCCGCTCGTCGGCGGATGGCTCACCACGGACGTCACCTGGCGCTGGGCGTTCTGGATCAACGTTCCCGTCGGGCTCGTCGTGATCGCGGTCGCGCTGTACGCCGTGCCCGAGACGCGCGACGACTCGGGTCCGCGTCGGCTCGACGGCGTCGGCATCGCGTTCTCGCTCGTGGGGATGGGTTCGCTCGTGTTCGCGCTGATCGAGGGGCTGCGTTACGGCTGGTGGCGGCAGGAGACCGGGGCGATCTCGCCCGTGCCCGTCGCGTTCGTACTCGGGCTCGTGCTCATGACCGTCTTCGTCGTGACCCAGCTGAGGCGCGCCCGGGCGGGCAAGGTGACTCTCGTGGACCTCGGGCTCCTCCAGCACCGGTCGTTCCGCTACGGGTCGATCGCCGCCCTCGTCGTCGCCCTCGGCGAGCTCGGGCTGCTCTTCGCCCTCCCGCTCCTCCTGCAAAACGCCCTCGGCTACTCGGCCCTCGGGACCGGGGGTCTCATCGTCGTCCTAGCCCTCGGCACCTTCCTCGTGTCGGGAGCGACGCCGCAACTCACGCGCCGGTGGGGCGGGCGAGCCGTCGTGCGCACCGGACTCGCCCTCGAGGCCGTCGCGGTCGGGGGCATCTCGCTGACGCTGACCGCCCACGTCAGCGGCGCGGTGATCGCCGCGTGGCTGTTCCTCTACGGGCTGGGCGTCGGCATGGCGACCGCGCAGCTGACGAGCGTGATCCTCGCCGACGTTCCCGTCGCCGAATCCGGCCAGGCGTCGGGCCTCCAGAGCACCATCCGCCAGATCGGGTCCGCCCTCGGCGTCGCGATTCTCGGGGCGCTCCTGATCACCTCGCTCGGCCATCAGACGCGCGCGAGCCTCGTCGACCTCGGGGTGCCCGCGGCGCAGAGCGAGCAGATCGCCTCGACCGTCCGCCACTCGGCCGGGGGCGCGATTCCCGCCCTCGAGGCCGACCCGTCCACGCGCCAGTCGGGAGCGGCGGCACGGGACGCGCTGATCTCCGCGTCGAAGATCACGACCGGCAGCGCGGCGGCGGTCATCGCCCTCGGGCTCGCGGCGACCCTCGCGCTGCCGCCGACGCCGCCCGAAGCCGGCACGACGCGACGACGCCGCGGGGCGGCGGCGCGAACCGACTAGATGTAGTACATCGCCGGCTCGCGGTCCTCGTTCACGTTGACGGGCGTGGTGCGCCGCGCCTTCGCCTGGGAGGACCCCGAGTCGACGGATGAGGCGGCGGTCCCGGCCTCGACCGCGCCCGGGTGCTCGCGGATCACGGCGGGGATGCCGACGGCCGTCGCGCACTCGGGCACGTCCTTGACGACGACGGCGTTCGCCCCGATACGCGCGTCGGACCCGACGACGACCGGGCCGAGGACCTTGGCACCCGCGCCGACGACCACCCGGTCGCCGACGGTCGGGTGACGCTTGCCCGGCGACATGCTCGTCCCGCCGAGCGTGACCTGGTGGAACAGCAGCACGTCGTCCCCGACGACCGCCGTCTCGCCGATGACGACGCCCATCCCGTGGTCGATGAAGACGCGGCGCCCGATCTGCGCGCCGGGGTGGATCTCGATGCCGGTGCGCGCGCGGGCGTACTGCGACAGCAGCCGGCCGGGGATGCGGAGCCCGTGGGTCCACATCCAGTGCGCGGCGCGGTGGTACCAGATGGCGTGGACGCCCTGATACGAGACGATGATGACGAACGTCGACCTCGCCGCGGGGTCGCGGTCGTGAGCCGCGCGGACGTCCTCGCGGAGCCGCGCCAGAAGGCCGACGCGTCGGGAAGCCTTCTCGGTCATGTGTCCTCCTCGGGTGGCGGGTGGGGGGGGGGGGCCGGGGCCGGCGGCCCCCCCCCCCGACCGGGCCCCCCCGCGCGGGGGGGGGGGGGGAGGACGGGG
>Ga0316575_10000108_pt1 | contig 20926 bp, 20 predicted proteins | sample J5NA_FD_203072 | JGI IMG/M metagenome (GOLD analysis project Ga0316575, IMG submission 203072) | Rhizosphere microbial communities from salt marsh grasses in Alabama, United States - J5-7_050615r2r3 | ecosystem: Host-associated > Plants > Roots > Rhizosphere | place: USA: Alabama | collected...
TTGTGACCCCTCGGTTCCAGGACAAATAACCAATGATGGTTGGGACCACACAGATGTGAGCAATAGCGGCGATCGTCTCAATCCGAAGGTTGATGCCGATGTGGTGAAGTTCAAATGCGGCCGCCGCTGCGATCAGGGGCAGGCTTATAAAGTTCGACAGGGCGGTTGCGGCCACCGCAGATCGGTTGCGCATAACACGGCGGCCGAAAACGGCGTAGAACGCCCACAGCACAGCCGCGGCCAGCAGGATCAGGTCTCCCGGGTTAAATCGGAGCCGAAGCAGAAATGTGAGCGAACCGTTCGATAATAATCCCGCAACTCCGATGATGCCCAGGATTGCGCCCGCCAACTGGCGTTTGCTGACCGGCTCCTGGATAATGAATCCGGCGATCAGAGCCGTAATCAACGGCGAGAATCCTTGAATCAAAGAACTATTTACTGCAGTGGAATACCGAAGCCCCAGATACAACAAAGGGCTGAAGCCGACCACCCCGGCCAGGCCCATAGCAATAATCCACCACTTGTCCTTGCCGTACCGACGCTCCTGCAAGGGTTTGCCCCTGAGAAGGAGGCCAAAAAAAGCAGTGGCAACGGTGAAACGCAGGGTGGTGAGTGTCAGGGGTCCGATATCATCGCGTAACCAACGACCCAGAACTGCATTGGTAGCCCAGCACATGGTTGCCAGGTTTACCAATATCACCCCTAATGCCTGTTTTCGCCAGCCCGCGAGATCATTCAATATTTTGCCTCCTGCTTGAGCGTATTTTTGAACCTAGACGGGATTTCATTTTATGAGTGCAGCACTTTTAGCTTCGCGGCGATTAGCTGATCGTGCGATAGCCGCAGCAAATTTTGTAGCTTGTTCATCAGGTAGTGTTCATACTGGTCCATTTTTCCGTCAACATAAACGATGCGCCACAGGGTCTCGATGATTTCAATTTTTTCTTCGGTTGAATAGTTCTTATTGATCAGGTTTGAAAATTGCCATAGATCCACGCTCTTTTCGAGTGCCCTTTCAGCTTCGGCAATCAGCGCGTCGGCATGTTCCGGGGATAAACCGTATCTTTCTTTTAAAATCGAAACTATGGTATTCATCTCTTCTTGAGTAAACTTCTCGTCTATGTGTGCCAGCTCCACAAACAGGGCACAGGTCGCAACGCGGATATCGTGTTCGGTATTCCGGGCCGAAGCTTCATTAACTTTGGGGGTTGCTTTGTTGAAAAACTGTTTGACGACATCAATCATTGAACGTTCTCCTTTCCGATATCCCTGACCCGTTTTTTCGTAATTTATACTCCCTTTTTGGGGTTAAGATTCATTGCAACGCCGGATTCGCCCTACCCGCTATTGCGATTATCTGTTAACTTTTTTCCATATAAACTATTTCATGTATTTCACAATTACGATCCCAAAGACAGGTTTTTTTTAAATAGTGCCCCCCCCCTAATAGGCGCAGTTACCATATCCTTTCGATATCTTTTAATAATTTGACAGGCCCAAATTTCTACCCGGTCTCAGATTTAATGGCATAGAATATGCTTCGCTTTTCGTACCTTATCCCTTTAAACGCAGATTCTTTATTTTGAGTTTTGCATAAGCGGGATTCATTTTTAAAAGCGGAAACAAATGAAAGGCAGCGATGGAACGCAGAAATTATCCAAGAGTTAAAACGTGTAACCTTATTTCTTATATGGCGATAGAGGAAAATGGTGAGATCACGGACCAGGGCATGGGACGTGCCTTAAATATAAGCCAAAATGGGATCTTTCTTGAAACGTCCCGGCTCCTTTTTTCGGAATACATATCACTAATGTCCGTTGACCTGGATAACAATTTGATAGAAATCAAAGGGCAGGTCATATATTCGGGGACCAACAGATCGGGAATGATTGGCAATGGAATTCGCCTGCAGGGGGAGCATCATGAAAACATTCAATTTGCCACCCGGCTGATAAAAGTCTTTCACATCCGAAAAAACAAGTTTGTACCAGCAATGGCCGCCCAAATGGGTCGTAGCTCATAGGGCGAAGCCTAAAGTGCTCCTAAAGCGCAGCGGGGATTAGACTCTATATCACACAGAGCCCCGGAGATTGCAGAGAGTATAACTCAAAAATTTTTAGTAAACACCCTCTGTGCTCTCTGTGTGCTCTGTGAGAGATAAACCAGCGCGGCGCTCCTTAAGGCCACTGGCCGCTCGGTTAGAATGTTTGGGTGTGTCTGCCGCGGCGTAGCTTCAGCGAAGACGGGTCCGTGTGGGCTTGTCCTGCGTAGCTCGATAGAGCGAAGAAGGATCCGTGGCTAATCAAAAATCCACAATCAAACAACTCTGAACCTTTTTTATCAAGGCGCCAAAAGCACCTGATCCCCAAATTTTTCTGAAAGAGAAGAGGTGAGAGCATCAACGGCCTTTTGATCGGCGAACTCCACCATCAGTTCGCCACTGCCGCCCAGCACAAGGTTTCCGTGCGCCTCGACGGTCTCGAGGACTTCGGAGGGTTCGACCGTCCACCAGCCGCGCGTCCGCATGAGCAGCTCCCGCCCTTTGAGCTTGCGCGGGGTGACGAGATCGATGGTGCGGAAGCGGGCGGCCCATCCGATCTGCGCCGGCGCTTTTAAAACAGGGGTGACCGGATCATGATATATGCGGCAGCGGCCAAACAGGCGTAATCGGATCATTTAAAAACCTCATTGACCAGTTTCCGTGTTTGCCCTTCCTCCGGCAACGTGCCCGCAGGGATTTCGACACCCTCTGCTCCCATGACCCGTGCCAGGCAATGGGCATAGACGGCCGGGGCCCTTTCTTCATTCATGCTAATCCCCATCTGATGTGCAACGCCCCATGACTGCTCAAATTTTGCCAACGCCTTTTCCAGCCATCCCCGGATTCGAAGGTCATATGGGGAAATGGCCAGCCGCCCCAGAATTTCTTCCAGGGATGTTTCCATTCCTTTAAAGACCCTTCTCATCCCCTGTACCGCGGGATCTTTGCCCCAATCATCCATATCTCAGCCAATCTGTCTTTCACATTTCTATAATGACACCTGCCTGTCCGCCGAAGCCAATAGGCGAAGGCGGGAAACCTCATAGGAGACATCGGTTTAGTATTTTTTCTGCAACTGCGCTTTTATCTCACGCACAAGGCTATTCATTTTCCAATCGATATTCAACCCCACCGAACTCATGCCCCCGACTACGATGGAATAGGCCGCTTTTTCCTGGATGCCAAAGTCCTTGGCAATATCAAAAATGATTCCCGCCTCCGGTTTCGCCAATTTCCCGTCGGCGATGGCAATATCGGCCAGACGTGAAAGCACAAAGGTTTTATGCCGATCGTCGCCTTTTTCGGAAATTTCTTTTACCGTCGTACCGATTAATTTATCAAGGTTTTTGGTGTCTTGCGTAATCTCCTGGATAATCTCCCCGGGCTCGTCGGTAAAATATTTATGCAATATTTGAATAATGACTTTGATCTCCTCGTCCATAATGACGGTTTCGGTCATGATGAGTTTGATACCGGCGGCGACCACCAATTTCATGACCGCCAGCTGCAGGGGGCGGCGCGGATATCTTTTAATCCAGTTCACCCACTGATCCGTTTGATCTTCGAGCGCGCTCAATTCCTTTGCGGAAATATCGGATTTCCCGTTTACAACCTGAGTAAAAATAGACGACTCGGCGAACATCTGCATGACTTTGAGCCGCAGCGGCATCAGCGGGTGAGAGCGATAGTTTACCTCGAGCGCCTCGGGCTCCTCTTTTAGATCATCGATTTGTTGCAGCAGGGAATCCACGTCTAAATTTAAATTCTTCCCGGTAAGACCGTAGGCTGTTTTCAACATGGCGCGTGCGGCATTTTCAAAGTCACCGCAGGCCAGGAGCCCGATGCGATCCGTACTGATCTCACATTTCTTGCGCCATCTCAAAAAAATACTTTCCCCCATACTGGGCAGCAGGGTAACGCCCTGGCTGGTCGGGTTGGGGTTGATCAAATAGTTCATGCGGTTGTGCTCGAACAAAAAATGTCCAAGTTCGTGTCCGAGAATAAACTGTATCTCCAGATCTTCCAATTCTTCCAGAGCTGCGGAAGTCATGCCGATAATAAAAAAAATTTTCTCTTCAGCCGGTTGAACATAGGCAAAGGCGTTGATGCTGTTCGAATTCAAACAAAAAACCTCATATTCACCTTCCAGATCGAGCTTTTGTTTTGTTTCTGTAACGATGTTGAAGATACGGGGCGAAATCGGTTTGCTCAGTAAAAAGGCGCCGTCTTTTAGCAATTTATTGCGAAAATCAGACTCTTCCAACTTCTGCCGATCTTCCGATGCTGAAATGATGCCTTCAAGGTTGTATTCCTTAAACAACAGTTCAACATCTTCCTTATCTCCTCTGTACCTTATGCGGCGCAGATCCATACGGTTATCTCCTTGTCAAGCGGTTATAAATCGATATGAAAGGGATCTCTTCACAAAATTCATTTTTTATAATCTGTGTAATCTGCGTAATCTGCGGATGAAAGGTGGGACCCCCTGAACGTTTTTGACTACCCTTCGATTGAAAACTGCAACCGCGCCGAACCCACCTCAATGATATCCTGGTCGTTGAGGATGGTCGATTTTTTAACCGGTTGGTCATTGACTTTGGGTCGAGGCATCCCGCCGATATAGTTAAAGTAGAAGCCCTCAGCCGTTTTGCTGATAGTGGCGGCGGTTGAACCCAACAGCAGACCTGTGACTTCGATGTCGGATGTGGGGTCTTTCCCAATGGTTGTAATTTTGCGGATGAGTTTAATCTGGCCGATCCCGCCGGCTAAATAGGTCAGGACGCCTGCAGGTTCTTCTTTTGGGCTCTCAATCCGGGGCTCGGAAGCCGGCGGTTCCACATCTTTGACCTTGCCGCGATTCTGGCTCCTGTCCCAGAATCTTACCACATTAATGCTTTTAGTGGGATTGCTTTTGATCATCATCTTGCGGTGCTGCGTCGTATTCATTGCCAGCGTTTCATCAAAATCATCTGAATTATCTTCATTCGCCTGCTCTTTTTCATCATAATTAAAGATGAGAGAATGCTCGCCGATGGTGATAACGTCTTCATGTTTTAACCAGTGCGAGTTCACCAGTTGCTCGTTGACGAAGGAACCATTTTTGCTCTGCAAATCAATCAGCACAAACCGGTCTTCCAGACAATCTATCTTGGCGTGGTGCCCTGAAACAGCCGGATCTTCAATGACCACATCGTTGGTGTCCCGCCGGCCGATCGTTAAAGAAGCACCGGCTTTGAGGGGATATTCTGCCAGGATTTTGTTTTTAAGTTGCAGTAATAAGTTCGGCATCTGGTTTCACGCTTTAAAAATTCATGGTAGCTGATTTAATCGTTCTATCATATAAAACGCACCAATTTTCGTCAAGAAACCGTAAGATGAGTTATGGACGATCATATTGTAATACACCCCCATAAATCATGACACCCTGCCTTTTGTCCTGTGAAGCGGATTTTGTTATCTTCAATCTTTTGTTCAGCCTTTCAACCTTTGAACCCTGAACCTCTGAACCCATGAAACACACACAACATATAGTAATAATCCGTTGACAAATACCTATATATTGAGTATACATAATTAATACGAGTAATTTTAATAGACTTATTTTCTTTAAAAATTACGAATTGCGGGTAAATAAATACCATGAGCTACGTTTCCTGTCCAAAAACCAAGGCGAATAACAAGAAGCACATCGCCATCTGCAAGCAATGTCAGCATCGTAAATCCTGTCCGTCATACCTGAATTTTCGGCAACCGGAATTACCCTTAAAAAACTGAGGGGCATTATGACAGATGAAATGCGGGTTGAAGCACAAGAAAAGCTTTTTGACGATCTTAGAGATGAACCCTGCATCGTTTGCGGGGATCCATACCTTCACGTCCTGGGCAGTTATACGCCGGAGGAGCCGGAGAATTCAAAAAACCGGGAAGATAAGGCGCCCGTTCTTTACTATACCCTGTGCAAGACATGCTTTAACAATGGTCGCATTCCCACTGCCCTTATAGAATCGGCTTACAAAAGCAAATTTGGCAAAATTGCCGCTTAAAAAAATCTTAAGGTTTGATCAAAACCTATCCCAGAAAACAAAAACCCCCGGTTCTCCTTGCGAGAGTCGGGGTTTTTACTAGAACCTATCTCAAAATAAGCAGTTCATCTTCAACGGCAGAAAAAAAGGCTCCCAAGCTGCTCTAAAATTAGAAGTGCCTAAAATGCCTAAAATGAGCTAAAATGCCTAAAATTGAGGAATTCTATCATATTTATTATAAAAGATGGAGCGCAGCGAAACCATAATTTCAGGCATTTTAGATCATTTTTATCCGCCTCTGGCGGATTAGCTCATTTGTTGAATGTCTATGGTTTCAACGAACAGAGGACAGAGAACAGAATACAGAGGACAGAAAGGCCGCTTTATCTTCCATCTTTTCCATCTGTCATCTGTCATCTGACCTCTGTCTTCCGCTATCTGACACCTGCACTTTCGAATATGGAGATTTTAAAGTGATATTATTGGTCATATCGGATGTACATGGCAATTATCATGCCCTTGACAGCGTGATGAAAAAAGTAAAATATGATGCCTTGCTCTGCTGCGGCGATATCGTGGTGGATTACCCTTTTCCGCAGCAATGCATCCGTGCATTGAAGGATAGCTGCGCCCAAATCTGTTCGGGAAATAATGACTATAATGTCGCTTATGATCAAAAAGCCTCTGATTACATCAGTCAGAAATATGCTCACCTCGCCAAGGACCTTGACCGCAATACGGATTTAACACTGGAGCTGATCAATGATGACGCCAAAAATTATTTGCGGCAGCTTCCGCGGGAATGTCGATTTGTTTTAGATGGCGTTTCATTTTATATGAATCACACTGTCCCCCATTTGCCGCTTCACCATTACCTGGATAAAAACACCCCTCGATCAGAATTAGCGGAATACTATCAGGATATTCAGGCAGATGTGATTGTCACCGGCCACACCCATATGCCTTATATCAAAAATTTCAGAGATAAGATTTTGGTTAATCCGGGTAGCGTCGGCCAAAGTAGAGATGGAGATCCCCGCGCAAGTTTTGCTACTTTTGATACGATTACGGGCCAGTTTGAATTGAAGAGACTCGAGTACGATATTAAAGAAACAAGCGAATTTCTGAAGAAACTGAATTTTCCCGACTACTCATTATTTTGCCTTAAAAATGGTTTTCTGCCTGAGAGCGATAACCAACATTAACTTTCGCGGAGTACCAAATCAATTCACTGTATTTCGATCTTTTGTTTAATCCATTAATCTTTAAACTTAAAATCCGCAGGGCTGCTCCTCAAACGTAGTACGCCTAAAGCGCAGCAGGGATAAAACCCTCCATCACACAGAGCCCCCTTTCTTTCCGGCACGATAATGCACTTCTATTCAATTGCACTTTTCGCTAGTGCATCTAAAATCAATTGAAAATTATCAAGATATTCAGAAAATTTTTCAGTTAATTTTTCTCCCTCAATCTCGATATCTAAATTCATTTCTTTTTGTTTCTGTTTTAAAGGCGCTTCATAATTGAAAACATTATCAGGCCTGCTGCTGTACCGCTGCTCGTTTAATTTGATCAATTCAAATATTTTTTCTTTGGGTAGCACCCACATCTCATCATGTTTAACAGCGTCTAATACGAAAAAGTCGACTTTGTTTACTTTGTCAATCCACGTTTGATGTGCGTCGATTCCAGCTTTTTGGGCCGCCGACAATTCCTTTGGCTGCACTCTGATCTGAAACCATCTCCAATTTGGATCGTATTTTGGGTTTCTGCTTTTGACCTGGATTTTTAAAAATTTACCGGGATGCGCCAAAGACTTGACCTCGATATCGATTCCACGATCAGGTACCGGTTTATTTGCGACCAGGCCTAAAGATCGTAATTTAGTAAGTACTCTATACTCGGATATTTTGCCTGTTGGTACCTGGGTTGGTAATTTTTCTGTCGGGCTTAATTTCGACCTGGGTTGATTCAACGCCAAACATTTTTCGTAAAATTCTGATAATGCATCTCCATGGTGACGATCATTAGAGCGAATGTACGATATGATTTCTTCCCAGGTGAGGCATTGTATATCAATGCATTCGAGAGTTGGCAGAAACCATGTTTGAAACCATTTAATCTTCGTTTCTGCATCTGCTGGGTCTGAATAGGCTTTGATCCTTTTGTGAACCTTTATTCTTATACTATCTTTTTCCAAGAAGGTTTGGAACGTTGGCTCGAATTTGAATTGATTTTCAGGAACGAAAACATAAAAACCAAGCCTTGAAATATCACGAATTTGTTTTTGTCCAAGAGATAGTGTTTGAGCGATACATGCGGTGGTTCGTGCCGCTTGATCATAATTTTCAAAATTTTTAATCCCTTTTGACAGCCTGCTGAAGATTTTGGCTTCAACCACCACCAATTGCTTTGCAGCGGGATGTAAATCAATATCGCCTTTTCCAGAGCTGCCAACTGAAAAATGCCCGATGACACCATCAGCGCGGGTATAAGCCTCCGCCTGAGGATCCCTTTGATATCTTGGCAGGAACTGGGATGGTAATAACAACTCTGAATACCAGCGCGCTTTTTTTTCAAATGACAATGGATGATCAGATGATGGTTGTCTGGAAAACCAATCAAGGATGAGTCTAAGCATCCAACCTTCATTAAATACTTCAGTAGGAGGCAAAACTCCGTGATCGGTATCACACGTCTGAAGCATATTCATAATCTGGTTAAACATTTTTATGCTCCAAGTTTTTTCTTATTGTCTATCAAATCAAAAACCCCATTTCTCTTTTAGAGAAATGGGGTTTTATTATTGATGCCATGGCACCCTCTGAATTTGGGTTAGCGCATAAAAATATATCTTATTTCTTTAACATGCCGGCTTTCCCGAAGTCAATATCTGGAGGTTCAACTGTCCAAATGTCACCGACATCGCCATCCTTTTAGTTTTAAACTAGAAAAAAGTTTAACCTGAAATTCACTATACCTATTTAACCACCCCACACGCCATTCGAGCACCTCCGCCTCCAAGTTTCTTTGGATTATCGGAGTAGTTGTCACCCCCGGCATGAATCATCAGCGACCGGCCTTTGAGATCGGATGGCTTCAGCCGGGGAGCGAGTACTGGATGGTTGGCGTTACCATTTTCGTCAACATAGAGGGCGGGCAAATCACCGAGGTGGCCATTTCCATAGGGGCCTTCGTGTCTCCCCGTGCCGGCAGGATCATAGTGACCGCCGGCGGCCAGTCCCGGCACTTTTTTACCATCCTTTACTCCAGGGCCGCAATCCGGATTTTGATGGACGTGGAACCCATGCAAGCCAGGCGTGAGACCTTTTAAGTTGGGCGTTAAAACTGTGCCTGAGGGGTTTGATGTTGCCCTCACAGTTCCGATAGATTTACCGATACCCGCGCTATCTATCAAGTGCATTGGAACGACCAATTCTTCTGCTTGCACCGGGGCACCGGCAACCAGCAAGCCCAGCATGGCAATTATCAGTTTTTTCATAATTAATTCCTCCTTTTACGCTTTCGGTTCAATACTGTGCTTTCCAGCCCATGGCGAACTGATATAGCGACCGGACAACTATCTGAAGCACAAGTGATCGATTGCCCTCTTTCCAGTCATGATTTGTATTTTGGTTATGCTAAAAGTTGGTTACGGCGGTAGGTTTTGTCAATGTGGAAAAATCAGGATTCAGGCAGGAATTATTGAAGCGGTATAATATGCTATGCGACATTGTAAATCGTCAATGACCCCAAAAATCTTTTTCAGAGCTGCCATGAAACGCAGTGGTGTTCCCTTGAAGACAGAGAAAGTTCAAGGCAGCAGATCGGTTCGCTTTCGGTGCCTGCAGATCCTATCAATCGTCCTGATGTTCATTGTACCAGTCGTGCCAGCCTCTTTTTTCACCTTTCCAAACATCCGAAAAACCTAAAGCAATCCCCGCTGTTGGCCGAATACAATGATAGGCGATGGTTTCTAATAAAATATGTTCGCCAAGGAGTAAATAATGCCTGTCTATCAATTTATATGTGAAAAGCATGGAGGGTTTGAGAAGATAACGATTAAAGCTGAATGGGGCGATATCCGGTGCCCAAAATGTGGCGATAAATCGAAGGTGGATAAAAAATGCAATTCAGAGAGCAAACGAATCAACCATTAAACAATTTAGTTGCAGTTTTTTTTAACGTTTTTCACTAACGCTTTCGTCAAAGGCCTTTTTGAATCTTTCCTCGATAAATTTTTTATTTTCTTCTCTGACAATTAATACAAGCTCTGATCTCTTGATCGACTTCTGAATATCTTTTATCTCTAAACCATTTTCTGAGAATTGTAACTGCACATCACCTTTTTCTGTAACAAGAAAACCTTTTGATCTGATAATTGCATTACCATGGTCTTTAAAAAGCCTATTTATCATATCCATGGATAAGGGCGAGTTGCGGACGAAAGAGACAGCCGCAAAGCCGGCTGTGGAGTCAAATTGACGTACTTTAGTTTTAGAATATTTGATATTAATATGGCTGTCATTATAACGTCGAAAAAAAATTTTCTCATATTTGACGCTGGCGAAACTGGTTTTAAAAGCAATGCTCTCAGCAGGCATAACGGATTCGATCTTTTTCCAGGCCTGAGCAAGGCTGCTGGGACCAATGAGGTCTATTTTGTTCAAAATGACAACATTGGCCGCTTTAAGCTGCTGCATAATAATGGGATAATCATCTGAGAGCATGCTTTTGGCTTCCACCAGCGTTATAATTCCGCCGAATTCAATCCTTCCGTTAAAAGCAGGGGTCAGTGCCTGCCGCGCAATCTCCTGGGGAACCGCCAGCCCTGTGGATTCGATCAATATCATATCGGCTTCCAGAGTGTCTAAGGCAAACAAAAGCGAAGCCATAAGTTCGGTGAAAAGACCGCAACATATACAGCCCCCTGACAAGTCAACGATATTGATAGGATCCGTCTTTATTATTTTTCTATCTATCGAAATAGCACCAAACTCGTTTACCAGCACCATGATTTTTAAGTTAACAGGGGCGGATTCGAGGATATTGTTTATAAAAGTTGTTTTGCCTGATCCTAAAAATCCTGAGATCACATAAACGGGTGTCGGCATATGCGTTGAATCCTATTTTTACTCCGAACCTTTCAGAAAATTAATACAATGGATCAGCGGTCTTCAATCAGCATCGCGCGGGTAAGCTTTGTGGGATTTTCAGCACCAATCATACTCATGATACGCACCATTTCCTTTGTGATTTCATCGATGAGATGATAAACACCTTCCCGGCCCTGGGCGGCAAGGCCATAAAGGACCGGGCGGCCCAGGCCGACCAGTGAAGCGCCAAAAGCCAGGCCCTTGAGGACATCGCTGCCACGTCGGAAACCGCCATCGGCAATCAGTACCGTCTTGTCGCCGACAGCTTCTACAATTTCATCCAATACCTGCAGGGCATGAGGTAGATAGTCCAGGGTGTGGGCGCCATGGTTGGAAACAACCATGCCGTCGGCACCGGCCTCAACACATTTTTCTGCATCCCGCTGACTCAAAATCCCCTTGCAGATCAGCGGACAGGAAACTTTTTTGCGGATGTCTTTGAGTTCTTGCAGTGAAAGCGGTGCACAGTCGGAGGCCATCTGCTTGTCGTGGATCTTGGTTCCTTGCCCGGCGTCGGTCTCGATCCCTACCCAGGTGACTCCGGCTTTTTGGATTTCTTCCAAATCTCGAAATACCTTGTCTCGATCCCTGTAAGGCTTGGCGTTGGCTGCCAGCAAAACGCCGGTCGCAACCAGTTCTTTTAAATTCTTTGGGATGGGGGTACCCACCCACATGAGGCTGCCGGCATCCTTAAGGGCCTGGGCAACATCCATCAAACCGGTATCCGCTATCGCCGGAATCGGCATGGTCATGGCCGACATAATCACCGGTGTGGTCAACTCGACATCGAGGATTCGGCAGGTGGTTATGGGCTCTGCGCCGTCGATGTAATGAGGCCGAAACGTATATCGATCGAGGATACGACGGTTATGTTCGGGAATAAACCCGGTTTCAACCGCATCCAGCAGCCATCCGAACTCTTTTCCCCTGAGGATCTTTTTCCCTTCCTGGTAGATTTCTGTAAGCCCCATAGCCCGTATCTCCTTTCATTTATTGAAGTGGTTTCAAAACTCCAGATCAGGTTCAAGGGCCCCGCTAAGCGGGATTACATATCTGATCTTAACAGATTAATGTATGCATCAAGGCGTCAGACCGATCGAGAAAGCGCAGCATACATATTAGTATGTGAGCATTTATCGGAGGTCTGTGCTGCACCTTAAGGTAATAGAATCGATGCGAATCCAGCTTCGCTGGGCAACGCAGCCCTTGGGCCTTAGATGGGGTTTTGAGGCCACTTCTAATCGATTTGCAAAGTATAGCGCGGATCTTCGTGCACTTCCCAATAGCGTTTTTGTAATTTTTGGGTAACCGGACCGGGTACGCCTGCGCCTATAGCCTGCCCGTCAATTTTAGTAATCGGGATGAGGCCACCGGCAGTGGTTGTGATAAATACTTCATCCGCAGCAAGCGCTTCATCAGCAGGCAGCTTGCGCAGCAAGACTTCATAACCACACTCCGGCGCCAACTCTATCGTCGTTCTGCGTGTCATACCTTCGAGTACACCCTGTCCGGGTGTCGTCAGCGTGCTGCCGTTTACCGCAAAAACATTGAAACCCGGCCCCTCGACCAGATTACCGTATGCGTCGACGACAACGACCGTTTCGCCCCCGCAGGCATAAGCTTCGAAAAGCCCCATAACCATGTCAAGCCAGTGATAATTCTTCACGGTGGAGTCGACCGATTCTGGCGGTATACGCTGCCAGTGACTGATGATAAGGTGCAGTCCCTCTTTTTGTTTTTCAAGGGTTGCGATCCAGACAAACGGAATTGCGAAGGCGAAAAATTGATTCGTACAGGTGCGCGGGTCACGCGAGCCCGGCTGAGGTAGCCCTCGGGTACAAATCATTTCGACGTAGGCATCTTTCAGCGCGCTGGCCCGGACGCAGTCAATCAGAATAGCGCGCAGATCGCTGCGGCTGTGCGGAATTGACATGTGCAGTTTTTCCATACTCGCAAAGAAACGTTCGATATGGTCATCGAGTCGAAAGAACTTTCCCTTTAACACACCCGCGACATCATAGGTTGCATCCGAATGAAGGAAACCCCAGTCAAGCAGCGAGATTTTAGCCTCAGCGATGGGCACCAGCCGGCCATCAACATGGGCAGCACCTTTTGAAAAGTCGGTCATAATTTTATTCCTTCCTGGATTTCGAAGGTTTATCAATTTTTCATTATCTCAATTATGAAAAAATTACAAATAGCTTTCTGACATTAAAACCCCGCCTCTCATCCCAAAATTCGCAATCGAATAACCCTAAACCCCAAACCCTGAACCTTTGAACCTTTTTCTATCCATTGACATCCACCCGAAAGCTCTGATAGATACCGGTTCTTTAAATTCGAACGGATTTGGACGGTGAAATGGACCCATTGCCACCGGTGCTCAATAAAGCGACAATCTCGTCTTCTGCCAGAAACCCGATGCATGGGATCGGTTTTGTGATCTTTATGACGATCTGCTTTTCGTCTTTAGATGCTTCGGCCAAGTATTTAAGCAATGAACTTCCGTTGTGGGTGTTATTATGGGGGCGTTATGTTTTCAATTTTTTCTTTGTTGCGCTTTTCTTCCTTAGGGGTGCGCCCGCAAAGATCATTCACACACGAAATATAAAACTGCAGATTGTTCGTTCGATTCTGCTGGTGGCTTCAACCCTTACATTCTGGCTGGCATTGATGTTTCTGCCGCTGGCGGATTGCACGGTAATTCTTTTTGTCTCCCCCTTGCTGGTAACCATCCTCGCAGCCCCGCTTTTAGGTGAAATTGTCGGCAGACACCGTTGGACAGCTGTTATTTTGGGATTTGCCGGTATGATGGTCGTCATGCGACCCGGATTCACAATCTTTGATTGGGCGTCAATATTGCCATTAGTTACGGCACTTTTTTATGCAGGGGTTCAAATCTCAACTCGAATCCTTGGGCGGACAGACGGTGCACTAACCACCCTTTTATATTCCAGTGCCGGCGGGGCGATCATCTCTACGATTGGCGTTTTGTTTTTCTGGGAGACACCTTCGTTTGGACAATGGTTTGTTTTAGGCTGGTTGGGATTTCTTGGCGCGTTGGGTCATTTCTTAATGATTAAAGCTTATGCGCTTGCACCGGCGTCTCTACTGGCACCATTTGATTACACCACGCTTATCTGGGCAACGATTCTGGGTTTTGTTGTGTTCGGTGACCTGCCCGATGCCTGGACCGTCCTGGGCGCCGTTATTATTATGTCAAGCGGGCTCTATCTTATCAGGCGTGAAAGCCGCTTGGTTGTCGTGTAATCCTTAAAGCCTGAACCCTTGATAGAGAGTCTTGAATAAAAGCTCCACCATATCCACAATGCGAGGTCCCGTGCGGCAGGTTAAAGCGCAATCAAACGTAAACACTTTGCCCGACTGAACCGCCTGCAGCGACTGCCACTCGGGTTTATCCGCAAGACCGGTAATTTTTTTGAGATCGAAGCCGCAATTAAATATCACCTGCGGATTCCATTCCCTCAGCTCGCTCAAACTGATCTTGGGATAGGCTTCTTTTTTTGAGCCGGTGACATTTTGTCCGCCGGCCCGAGAGATAATATCGTATTGGAACGACAGGGGGCCGGCGACATGGAACCGGCCCTCATCCAGGTCCAGAATACGGCAAGCGGTTTGTCTGCTTTCGCTGGCAATTTTGCCCACTCTGGCATCGACCGCAGACAGGCGGGCAGCAAGAGCGGATACCAGGCGTTCTGACACTTCAGGCGCCCCCAGTATTTCTCCGATTCTGGCGATATCGGCGATGGCCCCTTCAACGGTAAGCGGATTTACAAGTATGAAACGAATGCCGTGTGGTTTCAACTCTTGTTTTAGCTGCCGGTGTGCGGTCTGCAGCCCTAACACCAAATCGGGTTTAAGGGCCAACAGTTTTGCAATATCCGGATCGAACCAGCAGCCGATATTCGGCAAATCTCTGACCGCCGCAGGATAGTCGCAGCTGTCGGTAATCCCCACCACGCAATGACCGGATTCAAGCGCAAACAGAATTTCGGTTAAGGAAGGGGTTAGGGAGATAATTCTTTGCGGCATGATTGGTCCTCCTGGAAACATTCGGGGTCAAGATCTACAGTTCAAGCCTTGACGTTGGCGGGCTTTTTCAGCTTTCGAATCCCTGCGTACAATACCAGAAATCCCCCTAAGACGAAAGATATCCGGCCCAGATAATCTCCATGCCGCGCGAAAAAAGTTTGCCCCCGGCGAAGATGAATTTTGCCTTTGAGAGTCGTTTTTTCCCACCAGGGCGTCTGGGCGATAACCATGCCTTTGGCATTAATAAGCGCAGAGATTCCGGTGTTGGCAACGCGAACGAAATCTCGCCGGTTTTCGATGGCACGCATCGGGCTGAAATTGAAATGGTGTCGATAGCCCGGTGTATTTTTCCACCATCCGTCGTTGGTGATCATGCAGATAAAGCCTGCTTCTTGGGGCAGGTTTCGGGAGCAATAGGGGCCGAATATGGACTCAAAGCAGACAATCGGCAAAATGGCAACCGATGCGTCAGGCAACACAAAAGTGGTGCTCTCCTGTCGAAGACTGTAGGTGCCGGTATATCCGCCAAGCTCCAGGGAGTATTTTCCCAGAAAGCCCAGATATTGCACAAAGGGCATACGCTCGAATAGCGGGACCAACTTGGTTTTGTGGTAGAACTGGGGCGCAGATGCAGAACCGGCCGGCAGAAACAGCGCTGTATTAAAGGCCTCGTAATAAAAGTTTTCCTCGCTGTTGAAACGGCTTCCCGGGGGAATGTCTTCATTGCCGAGTTTGCGGTAGCTGTGTACGCCCAGCAAAATATTCAACTTGGGGTATTTTTTGCGAAATTCCAATAAATCACGGTAGTAGACCGATGCGGTGGGATCTTTTTCGTCAATCTGCTCGACAATAAGGGTTTCAGGCCCGAACAGGTATTGGGTTTCGTCATCGACAATCGCGTCGGCCGTCTTGAAAAACGACTCCACGTGGTGCGCATAATTTTGCGGGTCAAATTTTTCTGTGTATGGATCCAGGTTGGGCTGAATCAGAGCGATATTGACGGTGTCTCCTTCCTCTGCAACGTTTTGGAATATTAGATAGGATGGGAGGATGGGAAAAAGAAAAAGGATCAGGGTGATTGCGCCTGCCGCAACCATTGAACCCGGGCCTTTTTGCCGATACGTAACATAGAGCTTCAAAGCTGCAAAGTTGGTCAGTATGATCCAGAGTGTCCCCCCCCGAACACCGGTAAACTCGTACCATTGAATGAGCTTTGGCGCGGTGGCCAGTGCGTTGCCGAGGTTAAGCCAGGGCCAGGCCAGGTCCCAGGATAGATGAAAATATTCGTACCCCATCCAAATGAGTAGAAAAGGGAACAACAGGGGAATTTTCAAGATCGTCCGGATACGGCTTGCCAGCCAGAATACAAGGGCCTGCAGAAGTGAATTTGCGATCATGATACCGATGGCGCCCGCCCATTGTGCCCGCATAACCCACCAGGTCCCGATGATATTCCACAGCAGGAAACTGACAAAGGCGTAGTTGAATATGGCGTAGGCGTTTGCGTCATGTCGGACTTCCTCTTCCAGCAGCAGAAGGGGCACCCAGGCAATAAAAACCACAAAGAACAAAGATGAAGCAGACCAGGGCAGCCCCAGCAGCAGACCACTGGTCAGCGCCAAGAAAATGTTTTTTCTGATGTTCATTTCATTGATCTTTATACGGAATTCAGAAAATTCTTACAACATTGAAAATGGGCATGAATCTTCTTCCCCCCCCTTTCATTTCGCAGGAAAAGCTGCTACCCTCCGTTAACCAATTAAGCGGTTTGCTGACGGTATTCCTTAAGGGGGGAATAAATATGAGTAAGAAATTACTTGCGATCGGGTTCGGGCTTGTTGCTGTGCTGTTGTTTTGGTCGGGGGTTTCAATCTATCCGGACTGGATTTGGTTCGAAAATTTGGGCTATTCGCCTGTTTTCTGGACCATGCTTTTGAGCAAGTTCGGGTTTGGTTTCATCATATGGCTGTTTTTGATTCTTATCATAGGCCTCAACCTTTACGTTGCCAAACGGTTACACTCGGGCGGCGGGCCGGCGCTGGGCTTTAAAGCGGCCGACGATTATGTGGCTCAACTTGGCCTTTCAGGCAGGGCCTTAAATTCGCTTCTCATCGCCTTAATTCTGATTGTTAGTTTCTATATTGCCTCAAAGGGCGCCGACCAGTGGAATTTGCTGCTGCGCTATCTAAATCAGCAACCTTTCGGCAGCACGGATCCTATTTTTAACAGGGACATCGGGTTTTATCTGTTTTCTCTTCCCTTTTACCTTTTCGTTCGGGACGGGCTGATCGTTCTTTTCGTTGCGGCCGGTCTGGTGTCTTTGGGGTGGTATCTAAAAAATGGTGCCGTCCAGATTGAGGGTGAATTCAGCCAGGTAGAGGGTGCTGCACCCGCGTTCCCTAAGATTAAGGTTGCAGCAAATGTCAAAAAACACCTAATTTTCCTGGCAGGAGTCATTATGCTGCTCCTGGCCTGGAGTTATCATCTGAAAATATATGGACTTCTGTATTCAACCCTGGGACCTGCCTTCGGTGCCAGCTACACCGATGTCCATATCAAGATCCTGGCCTATAGGGTTTTGATGCTTGTCTCCCTGGGCTTTGCCGCGGTTGTTTTTTTCAGCGCCTTTAAATTCAGATTTAAATTTCTTTGGATAGGTGCCGCAATTTGGTTAGGGGCTGTGTTGGTGTTTGCGGGTCTGCTCCCCATCCTCATGCAAAAATTTGTGGTTAAACCCAATGAATTGGCCAAAGAATCGCCCTACATCGCCTACAATATTGATTATACCCGTAAAGCTTACAATCTGAATAGGATAAAAGAGGTCAATTTTGCCGTTAATAACCAATTGAGTGCGGACGACATCAAGCGGCATGATGCAACGATTCAAAATATCAGAATCTGGGACGAGCGGCCTTTGCTCCGGACCTACAGGCAAATTCAAACCATTCGCCTATATTACGATTTTAACAATATAGATGTTGATCGTTATCCCATCAACGGCGAGTATCGACAGGTCATGCTGTCTGCCCGGGAGCTGATAATCGATCAACTTCCGCCCCAGGCAAATACCTGGGTTAACAGACGCCTCATCTATACCCATGGTTACGGATTGGCCGCAAGCCCGATCAATGAAGTGACCGACGAGGGACTGCCCCGCCTCTTCATCAAAGACCTGCCGCCTTCATTTGAACCTGACCTGAAAATAGAGCGCCCTGAGATCTATTATGGAGAAAAAACGGCTGCGTATGTTCTGGTAAAGACGAAGACCGAGGAATTTGACTACCCCAAGGGAGAAAAGAACGTCTATACCATCTATCAGGGAAAGGGCGGTGTTCCGATCAAATCGTTTTTCAGAAGACTTTTATTTGCCATTGAATTTTTGGATCCGCAGATACTATTTACCACGTATTTAAGCCCGGAGAGCAGAATAATGTATAACCGCCGGATTGCCAGGCGGGTGGGGGTGATCGCCCCATTTCTCGATTATGACGCCGATCCCTACCTGGTTGTCTCCGGAGGGAAGCTTTATTGGATTCAAGACGCCTACACGACCTCTGCTATGTATCCGTATTCTCGCAGATCTTATGGCCGTCTGAAAAATAAAGAACTAAACTACATTCGGAACTCAGTCAAGGTAACGATCGATGCCTATAATGGAGATGTGGTTTTTTACATTATTGACGAAAAAGATCCTATTGTTAAAACCTATGCGAGTATATTCCCCGATCTATTCAAGCCCTTCAAGGAAATGCCGGCTGAATTGAAAAAGCACATCCGCTATCCCAAGGACCTGTTTAAAATACAGGTGGATGCATATACGAAATATCACATGGAAGATGTGCAGGTCTTCTATAACCAGGAAGATCTCTGGCAAATTCCGGATGAGTTATATGGTGATAGCCGGCAGGAGATGGAACCTTACTATGTCATTCTAAAGCTGCCTGAAGAGGAAAAAGCGGAATTTCTCATGATGATCCCTTTCACCCCTTCCAAAAAAGATAATATGATTGGCTGGCTGGCAGCCAGAAGTGACCTGCCCAACTACGGAAATCTGTTAGTCTACAAACTGCCCAAGGAAAAACTGGTCTACGGGCCGATGCAGATTGAAGCCCGGGTGGATCAGCAAACAGAGATCTCCCGGGAGTTGAGCTTATGGGGTCAGCGAGGTTCTAGAGTCATCAGGGGCAATCTTTTGGCGATTCCCCTCAGTGATTCATTTATCTATGTCGAACCGGTTTATCTGGAAGCAAAACAGGAAGAAAGCGAATCCTCCCCACCCGGCGCATCCCAGAGAGGCGGTCGGCTGGTTTCTGCAAAAAAGGACACATCAAGGGCTGCGGCCTTACCGGAATTAAAAAGGGTGATTGTCGTTTTCGCCGGTCGCCTAATTATGGAGGAAAATCTTGATAAGGCCTTGCGCCGGTTATTGGGCGGGCAGATGTTCCCCCAACAATTGGCCTCCCCATCCAAAGCTCAAACTCAAGATATTTCTAATCTCGGCGTATTGGCTCTGGAACACTATAATAAGGCCAAGGATTACTTGCGTCAGGGAAATTGGGCTGAATACGGCCGGGAACTGGAAAACCTGGAGAAGGTTCTAAAAGAAATATCCGGCGTCACAGAAGAAAAGAAGGACTAGATGGAGGGCTCTTACATGGGCGGCCATATTTGCCCGTGGTGGTTCGCATACACATTTGACAATTCTTTTCGCCGTATTTTTCACAATCCTGAGAAAATGCTCGGTTCATATGTGTCCAGAGGCATGACAGTTTTGGATGTGGGCTGTGGGATGGGCTTTTTTTCCATTGGTCTTGCCAGGCTCGTCGGTGGTATGGGCTGTGTCATTGCCGCTGATGTCCAGCCGAAGATGCTGGATGTGATGCAAAAGCGTGCTGAAAAAGCAGGTGTTTCGAGCATAATCCGTCTTCATAGATGTGAACCGAGCAACCTTGTCGTTGACACCCCTGTTGATTTCATTCTCGCTTTCTGGATGGTGCATGAAGTCCCTGACCCAAAATCATTCTTTCATCAGATTGCTGCCTGTCTCAAGCCTGGTGGAAGGATTCTTATCGCCGAACCCAGGTTTCATGTTTCATCAAAGCGCTTCCAGGAGAGTGTGGTTTCAGCTCAAGCGTCAGGTCTCAATTTTTGTGAGACGCCATCCATAATGTTTAGCCGATCTGCTGTTCTAAAAAATTGAAAATAAGGAGGTTAAAATGATAAAGCTAACGGACGAAGCCAAAAGGGCAATCGCGGAAATCCGCCCGTCGCTGGTGGCCACCGCAAGCGGGAACGGAAAGCCAAATGTCTCTGCCAAAGGGTCGCTGCGCGTTCTGGATGATGAACATATCGCATTTGCTCACATTGCCTCTCCCCGAACTGTCGCCAACATCAGGGAGAATCCCCAGGTGGCCGTTATCTGCTTGGATGCCGCAACGCGAAAGGGCTGCCGCATTTGGGGGCAGGGCAGCATCCTCGATTCAGGTGAACTTTTTGACCAAATAGCCGCTGAGTATGCCGAGAAAAACATGGACGTCAAAAATGTGGTAAAAGTGGCTGTGGAGGAGGTCGAGACCTTTTAATCGATCGGTAATTTATAAGCCCTACCTGCCTTATCGATGGGCGCCCCGCATCCCTTTTCGACAACTAAAACC
>Ga0316575_10000109_pt1 | contig 20849 bp, 19 predicted proteins | sample J5NA_FD_203072 | JGI IMG/M metagenome (GOLD analysis project Ga0316575, IMG submission 203072) | Rhizosphere microbial communities from salt marsh grasses in Alabama, United States - J5-7_050615r2r3 | ecosystem: Host-associated > Plants > Roots > Rhizosphere | place: USA: Alabama | collected...
GACTTCGTCGCCAAACATGGCGTTGATCGCGCAAAATTCACTGCTGCTTACAATTCGTTTGCAATGAAGAGCATGGTCACGCGTGCAGAACAGATGATACGCAGCTATGGCATCAACGGCACGCCAACGCTGGTGGTGGACGGCAAGTACGTGATCGAGGGACTGGAACCCGCAGATACCATCCGCGCGTTGAAGCAGGTGATCGTGCTGGCGCGCAAGACCCACGGCAAATAGCGTATAGCCCCGCCCCGCAATTCTGTCAGCGCTTGAGCAGGACGCAAATCACTTCAGTGGTCATTAGCGGGGCGTCGAGCGGTCTCGGTCTGGCGCTTGCGCGCCATTACCTTCAGCGCGGCGCAACCGTTGGCGCATTCGCCCGGCGCGGCGAGTTGCTGCAGGCGCTGGCAGCGGAATTCCCCGGGAAGGTGATTGCCTACGCGCTGGATGTGCGCGATGCCGGCGCGCTGCAGGACGCGGCGCAGGATTTCATCGCGCATCACGGCGTGCCGGACATCGTGATTGCCAACGCAGGTGTCAGCATCGGCACGCTGACCCGCCATGCCGAAGATAACGACGTGTTCCAGCACGTAATGGATATCAACGTGATGGGCGCGGTGAAAACTTTCCAGCCTTTCGTGGAAGCGATGCGTTCAACCGGCCGCGGCCGGTTGGTCGGCATCGCCAGCGTGGCGGGGTTCCGCGGCCTGCCTGGTGCGGGCGCCTACTCCGCGTCCAAGGCCGCTCTGATCTCCTATCTGGAAAGTTTGCGCATCGAGATGCGCAGCAGCGGCGTGAAGGTGGTGACCCTCTGCCCCGGCTACATCCGCACGCCGATGACCGACATCAATCATTACCCGATGCCGTTCATGCTTGATGCAGATGAGGCGTCGCGTCGCATGGCACGCATTATCGAAAGCGGGCGCTCGTTTGCGGTGGTGCCGTGGCAGATGGCGCTGGTCGGGCGCGTGCTGAAGCTGCTGCCGAACCGGCTTTACGACTTGCTGTTCGCACATGCGCCGCACAAGCCGCGCAAGAAAGCAGATTAACCGGCCAGCTTCTTCTTCAGGATGTCGTTCACCTGCGCCGGGTTGGCCTGGCCTTTGCTGGCTTTCATCGCCTGGCCGACGAAGAATCCGAACAGCTTGTCCTTGCCGCTGCGGTATTCGGCAACCTTGTCGGCGTTGGCGGCGATGATTTCATCCACCAGTTTTTCAATGGCACCTGCATCGGAAACCTGCTTCAGACCTTTGGCTTCGATGATCGCGTCGGCATCGCCGCCTTCCGCCCACATCGTGCGGAACACTTCCTTGGCGCCGGCGTTCGAGATGGTTCCATCTGCAATGCGTTTCAGCATCGCACCCAGTTGCTGCGGTGTAATGGGACATTGCGCGATGTCCAACCCATCGCGGTTCAGCTGGGCGCTGACTTCACCGATGATCCAGTTGGCGCAAAGCTTTGCTGCATAACTTTCAACCGAATGTGCTTCAGGTGAAGAAAGGTTGCCGGCACTCACTCCGTGTAACAGCAATGATTTAACTGCACCCTCGAAGAAGTCAGCCATTTCGCGCGAAGTCGTGAGGTTGTTGGCATCGTAAGCGCTAAGCGCATACTCGCTTGAGTAGCGGTCACGTTTGGTTTGCGGCAGTTCCGGCAACGATGCGCGCGCCTGTTCCAGCATCGCGGGGGTGATGTCCAGCGGCAGCAGGTCGGGATCGGGGAAATAACGGTAGTCGTGCGCTTCTTCCTTGCTGCGCATCATGCGCGTCTCGCCGGTATCCGGATCGAACAGCACGGTGGCCTGCTGGATCTTGCCGCCGTTCTCCAGCGTGTCGATCTGCCACTGCACTTCGTAGTCGATCGCCTGCTGCATGAACTTGAACGAGTTCAGGTTCTTGATCTCGCGCCGCGTGCCGAGCGGTCCGCCGGGACGGCGCACCGACACGTTCACGTCGCAGCGGAACGAACCTTCCTGCATGTTGCCGTCGCAGATGCCGATCCAGCGCACCAGCGAATGCAGGGTTTTGGCATAGGCGACCGCCTCAGCGGCGGAGGCCATGTCAGGCTCGGAAACGATCTCCAGCAGCGGCGTGCCGGCACGGTTCAGGTCGATGCCGGTCATGCCATGGAAATCTTCGTGCAGCGACTTGCCGGCGTCTTCCTCGAGGTGGGCGCGGGTGATGCGCACCACCTTTTCGTAGGCCTTCGCGTTTCCCGACAGCGGTTCGACCTGTATCGTCAGCGCGCCCATTCCCACCACCGGCAGGTCGAACTGGCTGATCTGGTAGCCCTTGGGCAGGTCCGGGTAGAAGTAATTCTTGCGCGCGAACACCGAGCGCGGCGCGATATGCGCACCGATCGCGATGCCGAACTTGATCGCGCGTTCCACCGCGCCCCTGTTCAGCACCGGCAACACGCCGGGCAGCGCGATGCTGACCGCATCCGCCTGGGTGTTCGGTTCGGCGCCATAGGCCGTCGATGCGCCCGAGAATATCTTGCTGCTGGTCGAGAGTTGGGTATGCACTTCCAGCCCGATCACGATTTCCCATTCCATGCTCATATTCCTTGCAGCCCGATGTCTTGCGGTGCGCGATCGTGGTGATCGGTCGCCAGCTGGTATTGGTGCGCGACATTCAGCATGCGCGCCTCGCCGAAATAGTTTCCGATGATCTGCAGTCCGACCGGGAGGCCGTTGCTGCCGAATCCGGCCGGGATCGACATGCCGGGAAGACCGGCCAGGTTCACAGCGATGGTGTAGATATCGGAAAGGTACATCTGCACCGGATCGTCGCCCTTCTCGCCGAGGGTGAACGCGGTGGAGGGGCTGGTCGGCCCGATGATCACGTCGCATTGCCTGAACGCATCGTCGAAGTCCTGCGCGATCAGGCGGCGTATCTTCTGCGCCTGAAGATAGTATGCATCGTAGTAGCCGTGCGACAGCACGTAAGTTCCGATCATGATGCGGCGTTTCACTTCCGCGCCGAAGCCCTGTGCGCGGCTCTTTTCGTACATTTCAGTGAGATCGGCGTATTCCGGTGCGCGGTAGCCGTAGCGCACGCCGTCATAACGCGACAGGTTGCTGGAAGCTTCCGCCGGGGCCAGCACGTAATAGACGGGCACCGCCAGCTTTGAATTCGGCAGGCTGATATCGACGATGGTTGCGCCCAGTTTTTTGTATTCTTCAAGTGCCGCGTGCACGCAGGCGGCGACGTCCTGCGCCAGTCCTTCGGCAAAAAACTCTTTGGGCAGCCCGATGCGCAGGCCGGCCAACGGCTTGTCCAGGTCGCGCGTGTAATCTTCCTTGTCGCGTTGCAGGCTGGTGGAATCGCGCGGGTCAAAGCCGGTCATCACGTTCAGCAGCAAAGCCAGATCTTCCGCACTGCGCGCCATCGGTCCGGCCTGATCCAGGCTGGAGGCAAACGCGATCATTCCATAGCGCGACACGGTGCCGTAGCTCGGCTTGATGCCGGAAATTCCGCACAGCGCAGAAGGCTGGCGTATCGATCCGCCAGTATCGGTTCCGGTGGCGGCGGCGCACAGCCGTGCTGCGACCGCGCAGGCCGCACCACCTGAGCTTCCGCCGGGTACCGCATTGTGAAGCCATGGATTTTTTACTGCGCCAAAATGGGAGGTTTCGTTGCTGGAACCCATCGCGAATTCGTCCATATTGGTCTTGCCCAGATTCACCGCACCGGCCTCGTTGAACCGTGCGATGACATGCGCGTCATAGGGTGCGATGAAGTTTTCCAGCATTTTCGATCCGCAGGTGGTGCGCCATCCCTTTGCGCAGAAGATGTCCTTCTGCGCGATCGGGATGCCGGTGAGCGGCAGCGCGTTGCCGTCCGCCAGCACTGCGTCGGCCTGGCGGGCCTGGGCCAGGCTGGCTTCAGCATCGGTGGTGATGTAGGCGTTCAACGCGGGATTGAGCGCAGCGATGCGGTCGAGATAAAGTTGTGTCAGTTCGACGCTGCTGATTTTCCGGGCACGCAGTGCGCTGCCGATTTGCTGCAGACTTGAATTAAGCATGGTACGGATTATTCGATGACTTTCGGAACCAGATACAAACCCGCCTCGACCTGCAGCGAGCCTTTATATTGCGGGGCGATGGACTGGAACAGCTCGCGCTGGTCGCTTTCCGTCACCTCATCCTGGCGCAGCCGCTGCGATACATCCTGGGCATGGGACATCGGCGAAATGCCGCTGGTATCGACGGCCTGCATTTCGGCGATCAGATCGAAAATGCCGGAGAGTTGCATGCGGGAAGATTCGATTTCCGCCTCGGTCATTGCCAGCCTTGCCAGGCGCGCGACTTTGCGTACATCTGTATCGGTCAGGGACATAGTAAAAACTTTATAGAAATAAGGCTAATAGGGTATCATATAAGGGTTTATTCACGCACCTCTTTGACTACAGGACACCGCACATGTTTGGATTTTTGAAAGGCTATTTCACGAATGATCTGGCAATTGACCTCGGCACGGCAAACACCCTGATCTGGGTGCGCGGACAAGGAATCGTGCTGAACGAACCGTCGGTGGTTGCGATACGACAGGAAATCGGGCCGAACGGCAAGAAGGTGGTGCAGCAGGTCGGTCTTGCCGCAAAACAGATGATGGGCCGCACGCCGGGCAGCATCAACGTGATCCGCCCGATGAAGGACGGCGTGATTGCTGACTTCACCGTTACCGAACTGATGCTCAAGCACTTTATCCGCAAGGTATACAAGGCAGGCATTTTCAGTCCCAGCCCGCGTATCGTGATTTGCGTGCCATGCGGTTCCACCCAGGTGGAACGGCGCGCGATCCGTGAATCGGCGGTCGGCGCAGGCGCCCGTCGTGTAGAGCTGATCGAGGAGCCGATGGCGGCGGCGATTGGTGCGGGCCTGCCGGTGGAAGACGCGACCGGGTCGATGGTGGTGGACATCGGCGGCGGCACTACGGAAGTGGGCGTGATGTCTCTGGGCGGCGCGGTATATTCCGGTTCGGTACGCGTCGGCGGCGACAAGTTCGACGAGGCGATCATCAACTACATCCGCCGCAATTACGGCATGCTGATCGGCGAATCCACCGCCGAGCAAATCAAGAAAACAATTGGTTCCGCTTTCCCGGGCAGCGAGGTGCGCGAGATGGAAGTGACCGGGCGCAATCTCGCCGAAGGCGTCCCGCGCAGTTTCACCATATCCAGCAATGAAGTGCTCGAGGCGATGACAGATCCGCTCAACAACATCGTCAGCGCGGTGAAGACCGCACTCGAACAGACACCGCCCGAACTTGGCGCGGATATCGCCAACAAGGGCATGGTGTTGACCGGCGGCGGCGCGCTGTTGCGCGATCTGGATCGTTTGTTGATGGAGGAAACCGGTTTGCCGGTATTGATTGCCGACGATCCGCTGACTTGTGTGGTACGCGGTTCCGGCATGGCCCTGGAGCACATGGACATGTCGACCAGCATCTTTACCACCGAATAATTTTCACTGATCTGCAGGATGATGAAAATCACAACGTCGCCAGGCGAAGTATGAATTTTCATGCCATATCTGTTCGCAAAGATCAGCGATGGAATTTAGTTGATAGATAACACGCAATCTTTACAGTTTTTCAATCGCGGCCCCAGCCCGGTGGCACGGCTGGTCTTTTTTTCGGTGCTTTCCCTGCTGCTGCTGTTTGTCGATGCACGCTATCGCTATCTGGAATCGACGCGCAGCGCCTTGTCGGTGCTGATTTCCCCGATCCAGCGACTTTCGACCATGCCGAATTCATTGTGGCAGAAGGCAGGCGATTTTTTCATCACGCAGAACAGGCAGCATGAACTGATCAAACAGAACGATGAATTGCAGCTGCAGCATCAGCGCGATGCCGCGCAATTGCTGCAGTTGCAGTCTCTGGAGAAGGAAAATCAGCATTTGCGCAGCCTGGACGCGCTGCCGATACGCAACCAGCTCAAAACCCAGGTGGCTGAAATCATTTATGCCGAACGCGATGTATTCAGGCGCAAGGTCCTGGTCAACAAGGGTGCCGATACCGATGTAAAACTCGGGGAAGTCGTGATGGATGATGTCGGTATCGTTGGTCAAATCACGCGCGTCTATCCCTGGCTTTCCGAAGTGACATTGATAACAGAAAAGGATCAGGCGGTGCCGGTGCAGGTACTGCGCAACGGACTGCGCACCATCGTGTTCGGCGCGGGTGACACCAGCCAGTTGTCGTTGCGCTACATGCCCGCAAGTGCCGATGTCCAGAACGGCGACGTGCTGGTCACTTCGGGAATCGATGGAACCTACCCGCCTGGCATACCGGTCGCGAAGGTGATAAAGATAGAGCATGATTCAGCCTATCCGTTTCTGAATGTCACCTGCCTGCCGATCGCGGGCGTGGACAACCACCGCCACCTGCTGATTTTGTCCAGCTTCAGCAAATTGCCCAGCCGTCCCGACGAAAAAACCAGGGCCGATAATTCCGGCAATCGCGTGAAATTCCGTAAAAGCAATTAGATGATTCCACACTCCATGCAATCCAAGACGGAAATCCAGCGGCCGGTCAGCAATATTTTCATCGTGTCGAGCATTATTGCTGCGCTGTTCCTGAACGGACTGCCCTGGTCGGGCATCGGTCTGATGCTGCGTCCGGACTTCGTGGCGCTGGTGTTGTTGTACTGGTGCATGCACAAGCCGTTGCGCATCGGTATCGGGCTGTCCTGGGCTGTGGGGATATTCGCAGACGTGTCGGATGCCACACTGTTCGGCCAGCATGCGCTGGCTTATACGCTCCTTGCGTTCGGAGGGGTAGTGCTTCACCGCAGGCTGCAGATGTTCGGTCTGCGCCAGCAGACCATACAGGTGTTCGGGATATTCGCGCTGACTTATGCGGTGTATTTGATGGTCAACTGGCAGGTGAATGGTTACGTGGTGTGGCCCTATCTTCTAGGTTGCGTGACGTCTACCCTGCTCTGGATGCCGCTCAGCGTGATGTTCAATGCGATACGGCAACACAGTCTGGATCGTAATCGTCCATGAGCAAACGCATCGAGTTTAAAAACCACCAGCGCGAAATCTACCACTTCCAGCTGAGACTGTTCTTCGGCATCGGTTTTGTGCTGGTATTGCTGGTAATCCTGCTGTCGCGTTTCATCTATCTCCAGGGGGTACGCCACAGCTATTACCAGACGCTGTCGGAAAGCAACCGGATCGCGGTCATTCCCGTCGTTCCCAACCGCGGTCTGATCGTCGACCGAAACGGTGTGGTGCTTGCCCGAAACTATTCCGGCTACACTCTGGAGATAGATCCGAAAAAAACCGCCAATTACAAGGCCACTATAAACAATCTGGCGAAGCTGATAAACATTACCAGCAAAGACCGCAGGCTTTTCAAGAAGCAGCTTGCTGAGAGCCACAACTTCGAAACACTGGTGATTCGCAGTCACCTCAGCGATGTCGAAGTCGCGCGCTTTGCTGCTCAGGAATACCGTTTTCCGGGAGTCGAGATCAAGGCTCGTCTGTTCCGGGATTATCCGTACGGCGAGAAAACCTCCCATATGATCGGATATATCGGGCGCATCAACGATGATGATGTAAACCAGCTTGAACAAAGCGGTCAACTCGCAAATTATCGCGGCTCGGATTACATCGGCAAGACCGGCCTGGAACAGAGCTATGAGAGCGATCTGCACGGCACGACCGGCATAGAGCAGGTCGAGGTCGATGCGAATGGCCGGGCAGTGCGCGTGCTGTCCCGCACTGATCCGGTTCCAGGCAACACGCTGGTTCTGAGCATCGATATCAAGTTGCAGGAAATTGTCGAGAAAGCGTTTGGCAAATATCGCGGCGCGCTGGTCGCGATAGACCCGAGCAACGGCGAGGTGCTGGCTTTCGTCAGCAAGCCCGGCTACGACCCCAACCTTTTCATCGACGGCATCGATCCGCAAAGCTGGGACGAGTTGAACAACTCACCCGATGTGCCTCTCACCAACCGCGCGATACGGGGACAATATCCGTCAGGCTCGACCATCAAACCGTTCATGGCGCTGGCCGGACTTTACTATCACATCCGCACACCGGAGCAGACCATCAAGGATACCGGGGTCTATTATTTGCCGGGCAGCAGCCGGCAGTACCGTGACTGGAAAGTGGGGGGGCACGGCATGGTGAATATGTTCAAGGCGATACAGGTGTCCTGCGACACCTACTTCTACGGCCTGGCCAACGATATGGGCATAGATGATATCGATAATTATCTTTCGCGCTTCGGGTTTGGCCAGAAAACGGGTATCGACCTAGAGGGGGAAGCTTCCGGCCTGCTTCCCTCGCGCGAATGGAAAATGAAACGCTACAACCAGATCTGGTATCCGGGAGACACCGTATCGGTCGGCATCGGCCAGGGCTACAGCCTGTTCACCCCGATGCAGATGGCATTCGCCACCGCGACCCTGGCGAACGACGGCGTGGCATACCAGCCCCATCTGGTCAAGGAAGTGAAAAGCCCGATCAGCAGCGAGAATCGCGCTATCGGCAAGGGCCCGCTGTACGATTTGAACATTGACCCCAAGGCGCTGGATCTGGTCAGGCGCGCAATGATCGCCGTCACGCATCCAGGCGGCACGGCGGTATATGCAAATCTGGGCACTCCCTACCAAATTGCCGCGAAGACCGGCACCGCACAGGTGATTGCCATGAAGCAGGGGGAAAAGTATGTTGCCAAGGATGTCAGCGAACGGAATCGTGACCACGCCTGGTATATCGCTTATGCACCTGCCGACAAGCCCCGGATTGCGCTGGCGGTGCTGGTCGAGAACGGCGGCCATGGCGGTGATACGGCAGCACCGATCGCGCGCAAGGCGTTTGATTACTATTTGCTCGGCAAAGAGCCCAGGCATTTTGTTCCAGCAGACGTGAAAGAACCGAAACCCCAGGCTCCGGCAGTTGCGAAAGTTCCTAAGCCGGCCGCTTCAGCAGTCAAGCCATTGCCGCCGACTACTCCAACTGACTTGAAAGAACCGAAACCCCAGGCTCCGGCAGTTGCGAAAGCTCCGAAGCAGGCTGCTTCAGCAGTCAGGCCATTGCCCAAGCCGACTGCTCCAGTGGACGCGAAAAAACCGAAACCCCAGGCTCCGGCCGTTACGAAAGTTCCGAAGCCGGCTGCTTCAGCAGTCAAGCCATTGCCCAAGCCGCTGGCTCCGGCAGACGCGCAAGAACCGAAATCGTTGGCTCCAACAGGCGTGAAAGAGGAAGGCGATCATGAATAAACGACAACTCTGGCAGCGGCTATTCGCGCATATCGACCGGCAGCTGCTGCTCGGTATCACCATGCTGCTTTTGACCAGCCTGCTGGTGCTGTACAGTGCCGATAATGCAAGCTGGGATCGTCCACTGGGACAGATGCGCAACATAGTGGTTGCGTTGGCCTGCATGTGGTTCGTTGCAAAGTTGCCGTTGCATTATCTGATGCGCACCGCGGTGCCGATTTACGTGTTCGGAATGATATTACTGATATGCGTCGCGCTGTTCGGCGAGATCAGTCACGGCGCCCGGCGCTGGCTGAACCTCGGCGTGATGACCATCCAGCCGTCCGAATTGATGAAGATCGGCGTGCCGATGATGATGGCGTGGTATTTCGAGAGGCATGAGGCCACGCTTACGTTGAAGAATTACTTCATCGCCGCGCTGCTGCTGCTATTGCCGATAATGCTGATCGCGCGCCAGCCGGATCTGGGCACATCGCTGCTGATATTTGCAAGCGGGTTTTACGTGCTGTTCCTGGCGGGACTGAGCTGGCGCGTTATGGGCGTCCTGCTCATCGCCGGGATCGCGAGCGCGCCGGTGATGTGGTCGATGTTGCACGAGTATCAGCGCCATCGCATCATGATGCTGTTCGATCCTTCGCAGGACGCGCTCGGCAACGGTTACCACACGATCCAGGCCAGCATCGCGGTGGGTTCCGGCGGCATCCTCGGCAAGGGCTATTTGAACGGCACGCAGACACATCTCGATTTCCTGCCGGAACGCACCACGGATTTCATCTTTGCGGTCTATTCCGAAGAGTTTGGTTTGATCGGAAACATGATCCTGCTGTCGCTATACGCATTCGTGATCTGGCGCGGGTTCATCATTACCTCGCAAGCATCGACTTATTTCACGCGTCTGATGGCAGGCTCCATCACACTGACTTTTGCGACCTATGCATTCGTCAACATGGCCATGGTCAGCGGCATTCTGCCGGTGGTGGGGGTGCCATTGCCGCTGATCAGCTATGGCGGCACTTCGATGCTGACCCTGCTGCTCGGTTTTGGTATGCTGATGAGTATCGAAACGCACAAAAAACTGGTTAAATCCTGATAAAACAGCCAGCATTCCTGCGATACCGCAATTCACGGCACAGGCCGCAGGTTGCGGTTGGCAGGGCGGCAGGCAAAAAAGGAGATTGAATGAATATAAAAGCCGCGCTATTGATTGCAATATCGCTATCCCTCGCTGCCTGCGGAACGTTTCCGCAGCGAAATGGATCTTCGGGTTCGACAGGTGCCGGCGGCTACCTGGCCGGTGACGGCCCGGGCAAGGATGTTCCGGCCAATCTCGATTCGATACCCGATGCGGTGCCGAAGGTAGAACCGCTGAACCGCTATGCGAACAGGCCGTATATCGCGCTGGGAAAGACCTATACGCCGATGACCGTGGTCGGCAATTTCAGGGAGCAGGGCATCGCCTCATGGTACGGCAAGAAATTCAACGGCAGCCGCACCTCCAGCGGCGAGATCTATGACATGTACGCGATGACCGCGGCGCATCCTACATTGCCGCTGCCCAGCTACGCGCGAGTGACGAATCTAGCCAATCACAAATCGGTGATCGTGCGCATCAATGACCGGGGGCCGTTCATGAAAGATCGCATCATCGATCTTTCCTATACTGCAGCATACAAACTTGGAATTATTGGTGACGGCAGCGCGGAAGTCGAAGTAGACAGCATTGATCCGAACGTCACGGTGAACAGCATTCCCGCCAGCACCGTGCAAAGCCAGCCCCTGGAAAGCCATCCTATAAATCTGGCTCTTGTTCCCCCAGCCCCGGCAGCGGCTTCGGCTGTCGCTGCTGCGCCGGCTGCCGCGGTTTCCGCTGCAGACATTCCGGCATCCGCGCCTGCGGCAACCAGTCCGGCTATTGCGCCATTGGCCAGCAGCGACAGCGCGGTTTACCTGCAGCTCGGCGCATTCAAGACCCAGGATGCCGCGGAAGCGTATCTGGCAAAGGTGCGCAGCGAGCTCGGCGACATTGGCAAGCAACTGAAGCTGTCCACCAGGGACGGACTGGTCCGCGTACATATCGGGCCATATGCGAGCCAGAGCGAAGCGCGCAGCAGCGCGGACAGAATGGAAGCCAAGCTGGGATTCAAGCCGATGGTGAATTTGCCGTAATTGGCCGGCCGTTTACGCAGAAGTTGCAAATGGTGAGCGCACATGAATAAAAGCAGCTTTGCGCGTACAGCAAGCTGCCTGAGCAGCAGAGGCGGTTGATCACATCCCTGTCTTGCTTGCGGAAGACAGTTTTTGCCCGGTCAGTGCTATTTTCCGGATTTCTTCTTCGCGCGCGGATGGGCGGCATCGTATATCTTGCTGAGATACTGGAAATCGAGATGGGTATAGACCTGGGTGGTCGAGATGCTGGCATGGCCAAGCATCTCCTGCACCGCGCGCAGGTCGCCGGATGACTGCAACACGTGTGTGGCAAACGAATGGCGAAGCAGGTGCGGATGAACGTTGCCGGTGACGCCCTGCGTGATTCCCCATTGCTTCATGCGCAGCTGCACCACGCGCGGGGAGATGCGCGCCCCCCGTTGCCCGACGAACAGTGCGGGCTCGTCGGCCTTGGCCAGCTGGTTGCGTACTATCAGCCATGCCTTCAATGCGGCGATGGCGTACCCTCCCAGCGGAACGATACGCGTCTTGCTGCCCTTGCCGGTCACGCGAACTTCGCCCGAAGCAATGTCGGCCCGCATCGGTTCCAGGTCAAGGCCGACCAGTTCAGCCAGACGCAAACCGGAAGAATAGAACAATTCGAACATCGCCTTGTCGCGTATTGCTGCGGTGGTATCGGCAGGCAGGTCGACCATGCGCGTCGCCTCGTCGGGGGACAAGGCTTGCGGCAGTGTTTTCGGCGACTTGGGGGCGCGCAGTCCGGTGCAGGGGTTGTCGGCCAGACCGTGGTCGCGCATCAGATAGTTGAAAAAACCGCGCCAAGCCGACAGCAGTCGTGCCAGCGACCTTCCGCCCAGCCCCTGGCTATGCAATTGGGCAATGTAGCGCCGTATCTGGTGGATTCTGAGATCGGCCAGCGGGGTGCCCTCGGCCAGTTCGAACAGATGCCGTAGGTCGCGCCCGTAGTTCTCCGCGGTAAGCTCGGAGTACTGTTTCTCGTTGCGCAGCCATGCGAGGTAGCCGTTCAGGTATTGCTGGTTCGGCGGCAGGGTATCCGGCATGACAGCTGCGCTGCGATAGCCTGTCAATGCTCGATGAAGGGATGCAGCGCGCTGGCGGCCGCTTCGGCTATGCGCTGCAGGAACACGGTGCCCATTTCCGGATAGAAGCGCTGCTTGTCTTCGCTCGCCAGCACCAGCAGGCCGACCGTCTCGATGCCGGCACGCAGCGGCAGATAGGCGTACGAATGCAATTGGGGCGCATGCTCTCCGAACCATGCGGCGGTATCGTGGGCGGGATGATGCAGGCAGACGGGTTGCTGCTGCGCATCGGCGAATGCAAGTACTTCCGCGCTGGGTGGTTCGCTCTGCCATAGATGCAGAACTGCATGAGGAATGGCAAAGATATCGCGCAACAGATGCGGGATCATTTCCAGCAGCGTTTCCAGGTCGCGGGCGGCGAACAGCGCAACAATGAATTCATGCACCTTGTTCTGCAGGGCCTCGTTGTCCTGCGCAAACGCGATCATTTCGCTCAGCTTTTTTTCAAGCTCCTTGTTTTTCTCGCGCAGAGCGAGCAGTTGCCGCTCGCCCAGCGAAATTGTGCGCCCGCCGTGCGGGTGGGGGAGATTTATCTGCGCCAGCGTTTCGACATGTTCCTCGAAGAACTGCGGGTTGTTCTGCAAATATTGCGCGACTTCTTCTGCTTTCATTGATTCCACCCTATAAATTGATTTCACCCGAGAATACACTGATCGCCGGGCCGGTCATCAGCACCGGCTGTGCATCACCATCCCAGGTCACGGTCAGTACGCCGCCGCGCGTCGCCACGTTCACCGGGCTGTCCAGCAGCTTTCGCCGTATGCCTGCCACCGCGGCCGCGCATGCGCCGGTTCCGCACGACAGAGTTTCGCCCGCGCCGCGCTCGTATACGCGCAGTCGCAGCGAATGACGGTCCATGACCTGCATGAATCCGGCATTGACGTGCCTGGGGAAGCGCGGATGATGTTCGATAAGCGTGCCCAGCTTTTCCACCGGTGCTTGCTCGACATCTGCAACGAGCTGGACCGCATGGGGATTTCCCATAGACAGCACGCTGATCTCCAGCGTGTTGCCGGCGACTTCCAGCGCTTCGCTGACTGCGCCGCTGCCGCCGTCGAATGGCACCAGCACGGGATCGAATACCGGCGGCCCCATGTTGACGGTGATGCGACCGTCCTGCTCGATGCGCGGGCTGATCAGGCCTCCTCGTGTTTCAACCAGGATTTCCCGCTTGCTGGTGAGTTTCTGGTCGTGCACGAAGCGCATGAAGCAGCGCGCGCCGTTGCCGCACTGTTCCACCTCGCCGCCGTCCGAATTGAAGATGCGGTAGCGGAAATCGGCATCCTTGTTCTGTGCCTTCTCGACGATCAGGATCTGGTCGCAGCCCACGCCGAAATGCCGGTCGGCGAGCAGACGCAATTGTTCCGGAGTGAGCTGGATATCCTGGCGCACGCCGTCGATCATCACGAAATCGTTGCCGGCGCCATGCATTTTTGTGAATTTGATGCTCATCGATTCAATTCCCCGTACCTGAAACAATCCGTGGTGTGGTCGTTGACCATGCCGGTGGCCTGCATCAGCGCGTAGCAGATGGTGCTTCCGACAAACTTGAAGCCACGCCGCTTCAGTTCCTTGCTCATTGCATCTGACTCGGGCGTGCTGGCCGGTATTTCGGCATGGCTGCCCCAACGGTTCTGCTTCGGAGTGCCGTCTACAAAGTCCCAGATAAAGGAATCGAAGCTGCCGAACTCCTGCTGCACTTCCAGAAACTTCCGTGCGTTGGTCACCGCGGCAGCTACCTTCAGGCGATTGCGCACGATACCCGCATCCTTCAGCAGCGATTCTATTTTATTTGCGCCATAAGCGGCAATGCGCGTTGCGTCGAAATTATCGAAAGCGGCGCGGTAATTTTCGCGCTTGCGCAGGATGGTGATCCAGCTCAGCCCTGCCTGGGCGCCTTCCAGGATCAGAAACTCGAACAGTGCGCGGTCATCGTGCAGTGGCACCCCCCATTCCGTATCGTGGTATTGCCGGTAAAGTGCATCGTCGCCGGCCCAGGCGCACCGTAGCCTGCTCATGAAGGTTGTCCGGCCGGCCGCAAAAGATCGCGCCAGATGCACCGGTCCATCACCACGGTGATGCCGGCCTGCACAGCGCGCAGTGCGGCGTCTTCATGGATCACGCCATCCTGCAGCCAGAGGTTTTTGATGTCGAGCCTGATGCAGCTTTCCACGATCGCGGGCACATGTTCGGGGGCGCGGAATACATCGACGATGTCAGGCAATTCGGGCAGGCTTTCCAGATCGGGGTACGCCTTTTCTCCCAGAACTTCGCTAACCAGCGGGCGAACCGGGACGATGCGATAGCCGTATTCCTGCAATCCCTTTGCGACCCGGAAACTGGGGCGTGCCGGGTTGGGCGACAGGCCGACCACCGCGATGCTGTGCACCCGTTTCAGCAACTGCCGGATTGTGTCGGGATCAGGATTGGTGAATTTCATGGCGGAGTTCCGGAATGCGGAGTGGTCATGATAAACCACACCGCGCGGAAGAACGTGTTGATAATCGTGCTGGCCGGCAGCATGGTTGCACCGGGCGCGGGCGGAAATTACACCGCGAGGTAACGTTGCAATACCTCAGGCTGGGCCTTGATTTCCTGGGCCGGGCCTTCATGCACGATATGGCCATTGTTGATGATATAGACACGCTGCGCCAGGGCCAGCGTTGCCGCAAGATTTTGCTCCACCAGCACGATGGTCTGGCCGGCCGCGGCAAGTTCGCGGCAGGCGACCATCAGGTCGCGCACGATCACTGGTGCCAGACCCTCGAACGGCTCGTCCAGCAGAATAATTTTCGGGTCGCGGATCAGCGCACGGGCGATCGCCAGCATCTGCTGCTCCCCGCCGGACAGGTCGGTGCCACTGCTGCCGCGGCGCTGTTTCAGCCGCGGGAACATTTCATAGATGCGGTCCAGCGGCCATTTGTTCGGTGCGGTCAGCGCTGCAAGTTCAAGGTTTTCCTCGACATTGAGGCTGCCGAAAATGCGCCGATCCTCGTGCACCAGCTGCATGCCGGCCAGCGCGATGACGTGGCTCTTCTTGCCGACCAGCTCGACGCCGTCAAGTTTTACCGAGCCGGTGCGGGGCGTGACCACGCCCATCAGGCTTTTCAGGGTGGTGCTCTTGCCGGCTCCGTTGCGTCCGAGCAGCGCAACCACCTCGTTTTTTTCCACACGCAACGAAACATCGAACAGGATGTGGGAATCCCCGTAGTAGCTGTTCAGGCCATTGACTTCCAGCAGGCTCATAGTTTGGACTCCTCAGGCACGCCGCCAAGGTAGGCTTCCTGCACCTTCGCGTTGCCCTTGATTTCATCCGGGGTGCCTTCGACCAGCACACGGCCTTCCTGCAGAACGGTAATACGCTCGGCCAGTTCGAATAGCGCATCCATGTCGTGATCGATAATGATCATGGTGCGGCCGCGGCTGATCGACTTGAGCAGTTTGACTGTTTCGACGCGCTCCTGCGGACTCATGCCCGCGAGCGGTTCATCCAGCAAAAGCAGGGAAGGAGACGATGCCAGTGCGAGGCCGACTTCCAGGCGGCGTTTTTCGCCATACGCGAGCTCGGATACCGGTGTGTCGGCGCGACCGGTCAGATTCACCAGCTCGAGCGTATGTTCGACATGCTCGTCCATTCCGGGGACTTTCGACAGGCTGGAAAGCATGTCGAGCCTGAACTTGCCGCGCAGTTCGGCCAGTGCGGAGATGATCAGATTCTGGCGCACCGTCAGGCTGTTGAATAGCTGATTGACCTGGTAGCTCTTGGTCAATCCGAGCTGGCACACGTCGGTGACGCCAAGGCCGGTGATGTCGCGACCCTCAAACATGATCTTGCCCGAAGAGGGTTGCACTTCGCAGGTCAGCATCTTGAAGAAAGTCGATTTGCCGGCGCCGTTCGGGCCGATGATGCCGCGCAGTTCACCCTGGTTCACAGAGAAATCGATATCGGTGTTGGCGAGCACGCCGCCGTAATGTTTTGTCAGGCCGGTAACCTGCAGAATCGGGCCGGCAAAGTCAGTGGGCACAATGTGATGCGGACGCATCGGGATGGCTTCGTGGTTTGTGGCCGCAGGATTTTCGGCAACAGCTTCACTGGTTTTGGCCGGTGAGGAAAATCTGCTCCAGACGAATCCGTACAGATCCCTGATGCCGCCTATGATGCCGTCGCGCAGGAAAGCAACCAGCAGCACGAATACCACGCCCAGCACCAGTTTCCAGGTCGCGCCTAGTCCCAGGGTTGATTGCAGGAAGTCCTGCAAAAACAGCCAGACGCCTGCACCGACCAGCGGGCCGAACAGCGTGGCGCGGCCGCCGATGGCGGTCTGCATCACCAGCTGACCCGAGGTGTCGAACATGAAGGCATCCGGAGGCATGAAGGCCTGCATCACGCCAAGCAGGCCGCCGGCGATTCCGGCATAGGCGGCGGCGATGACAAAAGCGGTCAGTTTGTAGCCCTGGACGTTATGGCCTACTGCGGCAGCACGTAGCGGATTTTCGCGGATCGCGGTGAGGATGGCGCCGACCGGGGATCGAACGATGCGCAGCGCAAGCACAATGCCGATGAAGTAGATGAACGCAAGAAATGGATAGAGCGACCAGCCGCCGGTGAAATGGATGGTGGTGAAACCAAGGTAGATGGTCGGGGTCGGCACACCGGGCAAACCGTTTTCGCCGCCAGTCCACGCCGCGAGCGGATTAAACTCGACAAAGAAGAATATCTCCGCGATTGCAACCGTGATCATCGCAAAGTAGATGCCGGTGCTGCGCAGCGCGAGCAACCCGATCAGGTAGCCAACGAAGGCAGCGGTGACCATGCCGATGATCAAGGCCAGTATGACATACGGAAAGCCCGCCTGGGTCAGCAGGTAGGCGGCAACGAATCCGCCGGTACCATAAAAAGCAGACTGGCCGAATGAAAGCAGACCGGTATAGCCAAACAGGATGTCGAAGCCGATGCCGAAGAGGCCCCAGACCAGAATGCGGTTGACGGTGTTGGGGGCTGCATCGATATGAGGAAGAACGAAAGGAACGGCAATCAGACAGATCGCCGTCAGCATTTCAATTAAATAACGTCTTTTCATGAATATGTTACCTGTCTTCATTCGCGCCCCTTCTTGCCAAAGAGGCCACGCGGTCTCAGTACCAGCACCAGCGTCATGGCGGCGAACAGCATGATGTATGAGTAGGCGGGGTTGATCATCGATGTGATGCTGATGATTTCCCCGGCAATCAGGCCACCGAGTACCGCACCGGGGAATGAACCCACGCCGCCAATGACCACGACTACGAAAGTTTGTACCAGAATCGTCTCGCCCATGCCGGGTGTCAGAGAAACCACGGGTGCGTTCACGATCCCGGCAAAGCCTGCCGCCATCGCGCCGATACCGAACACCACCATGAATACCCGGTACACATTAATGCCAAGGGAATCGACCATCACGGCATCTTCGATTCCCGCGCGTACGATCAGACCTAGACGGGTCCGGTACAGGATCAGGTACAACGCAAGCAGCCCGACCGCCACGATGCCGATCAGGGCCAGGCGATATGTCGGAAACATCACGCCACCGAACGAGGTGATGCCGGAAAAAATGGATGGCGGCGGCACCATCTTGGTCATGCTCGAGAAAAAGTAGCGGATGGTTTCGACGATGCAGATGGAAAGTCCGAATGTGACCAGAAGCTGGTCCTCGTCCGGGCGGTCGTAGAAATAGCGGATGATCAACCGCTCCAGGAGTACGCCAAACACCAGCATGAACAGAGTCGCCGCGATTACCGCGACGAGGAATGAGCCGGTCGCCTGAAATGCGACATAGCCGGCATAGCCGCCGAGCATGAACATCGCGCCATGCGCGAGGTTCAGCACACCCAGCGTGCCGTAGATAATCGTGAGGCCGGAACTGATCAGCGCAAGCAGCGCACCCAGCACCAGGCCGTTGAATAATTGCGAGAGGAAATTCGTCCAGTTAAGCATGATATTTATTATGTGGTTCCGCGGGCCCGGGAATGTTGCCCGAACAGCCGCACACTTGGCAATACAGGCGGCTAATGCCGCCTGTATTGCCTGTCTACGTTGTTAAGACTCAGGTGTAAGAGCCGAGATTGCAACCGAACTCATCAGGCTTCTGCATCAGCGGAAGGCCCGGGACGGTTTCAATTACATCCCAGTAATCTTCCTTGTTGCGCATTGCAGAAGGTGCCTTGCCCTTGACGATAAATACCGGGCGGATCAGCTGGTGATCTTGCGGACGCCATGACACCTCACCTACAAGCGAATTGATCTTGCGGCCTGCTTCGTAGGACTTGATTACGTCCGGCGGGTAGAAGGTGCCGGCGTTCTCGACGGCTTCAGCCCACAGCGCGAATTCCATATAGGCATTTTCGGCGCCCCATTGCGGCTTGTAACCGTATTTCTTGTCGAAGGCATCAACGAACATTTTGGCGAGCGGGTACTTCTTGTCCTCTGCCAGTGTCCACCAGAAATCGGTTGCGGCATACACGCCGGACAGCAGACCACCGCCGACTTCGCGGGCCAGGAACGGCACCTGGTACGGTACCACCAGCTTCATCTTGTCGAGAATGCCGAACTGCTTGGCCTGCTGGATGGACAATACCGCGTCGTGGCCCCAGTTCACGTTGATCAGCACGTCCGCGCCGGAATTGGCAACGTTCAGCAGATACGAGGAGAAGTCAGGGGAACCGAGCGGGGAAACCTGGTCGGTTACCGTCGTCCATCCGTACTGGGCGAGATAGTCCTGGAACGATTTCGTGACGGTGTGCCCGTAGGTATAGTCAGGTGTCATGAAGGCGACCTTCTTGTTCTTGCCAAAGGTCTTTACCAGAACCGGGCCAAGCGCGGCAGCCGCAGTCTGGCCGTAGAAGCACTGGCGGAAACCATAGCGCACGCAATCCTTGCCGGTGGTGTCGTTGGAACCGGAGATGCCGGAAACGTACAGCACCTTCTCGCGTTGTGCGAGCTTGTTGAGCGCCACTGCAACCGCACTGGAGGTCGCGCCTGTCATCAGCACGGCCTTGTTCTCGCTGATGAAGCGCTGCTGCGCCTGAACCGCTTCGTTCGGCTTGGCAGCGGAGTCGGCAACGCCGTAGACCACTTTTTTGCCGAGCACGCCTTTTTTGGTCTTGGGAGAAATCTTCCTGATCAGCGGATGGCCTTCATTGATATGCTCGACAGCGAGCATATAGCCCTTCAGTTCGTCCTCGCCCTGCAGTGCATAACCGCCAGTGCGCGGTACTGTAATGCCGATGAACACCTCATGACCGGACGAACCGGCCGGCCAGGTGCCAATCGGAGGACGATTTGCTGCGAAGGCCCGGCTTGCGAACCCTGTTGGCAGAGCCAGCGCGCCTGCGACGGTCAGGCCGGTGCGCAGAAAGTTGCGGCGATCATTGTTATAGGAATTTGACTTGCTTTTTGACATGACACTCTCCTTGTAGTTTTATTGTTTAGTGTATTTGTAGCGAATAGAAGAAATAAAACTCTATCATGGAATGGTAATCCCGATAATTATCGGGAAAGCGATAATACATTAGTTTTGGCGCGTTGGAACGAAATGACCCGCTCCAGTGAGCTGTAGGTCCTGTGCGCTATCATTGTGTTTTCTCCGATCCGTCCCGGCAGATTCAGGCAACGCGCCAGCAGTAACCGATCTTCCGGCTTTACGAAGCCTTCCGGGAGGAAGTGCATACTGTCCGGCAGTGCAGCGTAAATGCTCAAGTCCCTTGTCAGGTTAGGGAATAGCCGTCAAAAGAAGCCTGCAAAAATGTCAGCCCGACTGCAAGTATCTAAATATTGTATTTGCCGGCCCTTCTGCTGATTGTCCACCGTCCATTGGCCTGACGAGGCGCGCTGAATCGCTAAACGAGTATTCTGAGGTAGAATGCGCGCCTTCGACATCTTTTATGCGCCCGTAGCTCAGCTGGATAGAGTATTGGTTTCCGAAGCCAAGGGTCACAGGTTCGACTCCTGTCGGGCGCACCAAATCAAAAAGGGCTTATTTCTTAAGGGAAGTAGGCCTTTTTGTATTTCAACACCGGATGTTAGATCAGCGCACTTAAAAGCGGAGTTTCGTGAAAGATCTGCCAAGCGACAACAGGCCATAAATTCGCTTGATGTAATTAAGGACGCCGCATTAGAGCGGCGTCTCGTTTCTCAATATGGGATACCAATTTAATCAGTCTTGGGATGCTGACGCGGGCATTGGCACCAGGGAAATTTCACGGAAGAGTCGATAGGGCCTCCATTTTCAGGAGGCCATTGATACCACAACATGACGCTCTTAACTGAATTGAAGTGTGGTCTTTCAGAATTGCGGCACACCATGTCAAATC
>Ga0316575_10000110_pt1 | contig 20680 bp, 19 predicted proteins | sample J5NA_FD_203072 | JGI IMG/M metagenome (GOLD analysis project Ga0316575, IMG submission 203072) | Rhizosphere microbial communities from salt marsh grasses in Alabama, United States - J5-7_050615r2r3 | ecosystem: Host-associated > Plants > Roots > Rhizosphere | place: USA: Alabama | collected...
GTCCGGGCGCGACGCGCCCGGACCACCCTCGCCCTTCCCTGCCCCCCGGCGGAAGGGTGTCGGATCAGTCCATGAGGTCCGCGTAGAGCACGGACGAAAGGTAGCGCTCGCCGAACGAGGGGATGATCACGACGATCGTCTTGCCCTTGTTCTCCGGCCGCTTCGCGACGATCGACGCGGCGTGGAGCGCGGCGCCGGACGAGATGCCGACGAGCAGCCCCTCCTCCTTCGCGGCCGCGCGGGCCGTCGCGACGGCCGTCTCGGAGTCCACGTCGATGACCTCGTCGTAGATCTCCGTGTTGAGGATCTCCGGCACGAAGTTCGCGCCGATGCCCTGGATCTTGTGCGGCCCCGGCTCGCCTCCGTTGAGGATGGGCGACTCGGCCGGCTCCACCGCGACGATCTGCACCGACGGCTTCTTCTTCTTGAGCACCTCGCCCACGCCCGTGATGGTCCCGCCGGTGCCGATGCCTGCGACGACGATGTCGACCTCGCCGTCCGTGTCGTCCCAGATCTCGACCGCCGTGGTCTTCCGGTGGATCTCCGGGTTGGCGACGTTCGCGAACTGGCGCGCCAGGATCGCGCCGGGCCGCTCCTTGGCGACCTTCTCCGACTCGTCGACCGCGCCCTTCATACCCGCCGCGCCCGGCGTGAGGATGAGCTCGGCGCCGAACGCGCGCAGCAGGGCCCGGCGCTCCTTGGACATCGTGTCGGGCATCGTCAGCACGACCTTGTAGCCGCGGGCGGCGCCGACGAACGCGAGCGCGATGCCCGTGTTGCCGCTCGTCGCCTCGACGATCGTGCCGCCCGGCTTGAGCGAGCCGTCTTTTTCGGCCGCGTCGATGATCGCGACGCCGATTCGGTCCTTGACGGAGTTCGCGGGGTTGTAGAACTCGAGCTTCGCGAGCACCGTCGCCCCCGAGTCCTTCGTGAGCTTGTTGACGCGGACCAGCGGGGTGTTCCCGATGAGCTTCGTCGCGTCGTCGTAGATCTTCGCCATGTCAGTTCCTTCGTTCGCGCGGGCCGGGCGAGGCCTTCCCGCTGTCGTCAGTCGAGGGTTCACGCTTGCGCGCGGATGCGCCGTCCCGTATTGGGGGGATAACGCCGGGGCGAGCACTGGCGTGGCAGGGAACTGCCGCATTCCGCGGGTGCGGGTGCCAGCGCTCTACAGACAGAGGCAGCAGCCCTCGCCACACGTGCAGGCGCACGCGCGGGGAGCCAGGAAACCCATCATGGCGGCAGGGGACGACGTCACGTCGGTGACGCGGAGCGCGGTGTCGCTCATTCCCTGCCCTTCCGTAGTGGGGTGGTGCCAGGCTAGCGGCCACCCGTGGCACGTGCAACCGACGCGCGCGAGCGGCCGTCGTCCCTAGTCCTCGACCTCGACGCCGCGCCAGAACGCGACGTATCGGGCGATGGGTCGTGCCTCGGGCTTCGGGGCGGGCACGGACCAGGCCGCGTCCTCGTTCACCGCGCCCTCCACCACGAGGTCGTAGTACTCCGTACGGCCCTTCCACGGGCAGATGCTCATCGTGGCGCTCGGCTTGAGGTATTCGCTTCTCACGCTGTCCGGCGGGAAATAGTGGCTTCCCTCGACGACGATCGTCCGATCGGACTCGGCGATCACCGCGCCATTCCAAGTGGCCCTCATATCGTTCCTCTCGTCGGGCGCGCGAGCGCGCATAGTGACGGAACACTCGCGCGGGGCCCGGCATTCCGGCGCGGGACGGCGCCCGCGGGGTCTGGACGACGTCGGATGCGGGTGCGAGGCTTGTCGCAGCGCCGCCCGGGAGGGGCGGCCGTCACGGCGCGGCGGCGCCGCACGGGAGGCATCATGGACTGGCTGACGTTCGACGGAGTGAATGGGTGGGGGGTCCTCGTGGCCTTCCTCGCGGTCTTCGCCCTGGGGTGGTTCTGGTACTCGGACGCGGCGTTCTTCCCGATGTGGAGGAAGGCCGGGGGCATCACCGACGAACAAATGAAGAACGCGAACATGGGCGTCGCGTTCGGTGGGACGATACTCGCGACGGCGCTCGGGGTGCTGCTTCTCGCGGTGCTCATGAACGCGACCGGCGCGACGGGCGTCGGAGGAGGCGCGGCGCTCGGGGCCGTCCTCGGGCTCGTGTTCAAGGGCGGTGCGCACGCGGGCCACAACGGCTTCGCGTTGCGCGCGACGCGGATCACCGTGATCGACGCCGCGGCGGACACCGTGGGGCTCGCCCTCGCGGGCGTGATCCTCGGACTGTTCGGCTAGGCGCGCGCTACTCGCTCACGCGCACGGACAGCGTCTTGAGGCGCTGGATCGCCGCATAGACCGCCGCGACGAACGTGATCGCCAGGAGCACATACGCGGCGACGAGCCCCACGTCGCTCACGACGTTCCACGCCGGATGCGCCGCGAGAAGGTCCTCGGCCGGGGCGAGCGCCCACTGGCGCACGCTCACCATCTTCACGCCCGGGATGTACCCGGCGAGCACGCCCTCCCAGAGGAGCGCATAGATGAGGCCGACGATCACGGGGTTGCGGGACAGGATCGAGATGGCGAAGAACACGGCGGTGTAGACGAGCGAGGCCAGCGCGGTCGACGTGCCAAGCGCGATGGAGATTCGCCAGTCCTGGTCGCCCGAGATCATCGTGCCGATCACGACGGACGCGACGGTGAACACGAGCGCCGCGCCGAGCCCGACCGCGAGCTTGGACAGGGCGATCACCCTGCGCGGCAGCGGCTTGGCGAGCAGGTAGACGATCGAGCCGTCCTCGATCTCCTGGGCGATCACGCCGGTGCCGATCAACAGGCACATCACGGGGATGAGCGTGCCGAGGGCGAAGTTCGTCATCAGACCGGCGGTGGCGGACGGTGAGGCGCCGGATCCCCACCGGGTGAGCCCGGCGACGATCCACATCAGGGCGGCGAGCGCGACCAGAACCCAGGATCGGCGGTTGCCGAGCAGCGACCGTGCGGTCAGGCGCATGACGACGATGTTCATCGGTGATCCGTTCCGTGCGCGGTCATCGCGACACCAGGTAGGAGAAGACGCTCTCGAGCGACTCGTCGGCCGGCGTGACCTCGTCGAGCGAGATCTTCGACGCGAGCGCGAGGCGCGGGAGCGCGTGGACGAAGCGCCCGAAGTCGGACGCCTGGACCTCGAGGCTCGACGGCGTGATCGTCACGGCGTCGGCGGAGCCGTCGGAGATGATCGCTGCGGCGAGGGAGCGGTTGTCCGACGAGGAGATCGTGTACTGGTGCGGCCGCTCCGTCATCAGCCGACGGATGCTGCGGAAGTCGCCCGACGCGGCCTGCCGCCCGGCGACGACGACCTCGATGGTGCCCGCGACGTCTTCGACCTCCTCGAGGATGTGGGAGGAGAAGAGGACGACGGTCCCGGCGGCCCCCAGCTCCTGGAGCAGGTCCAGCAGGTGCAGTCGCTGGCGGGGGTCCATGCCGTTGAACGGCTCGTCGAGCAGCAGGACGTCGGGCTGGTGCACGAGCGCGGTCGCCATCTTGACGCGCTGCTTCATCCCCTTGGAGAAGGTGCCGACAACGCGGTCGCGCGGCCCCATCATGTCGACGGACTCGAGCGCGCGCTTGGTCGCGGCGCCCGGGTCCGGGAGGAGGTGGAGCTGCGCGTTGGCGTACACGAAGTCCCAGGCCGTCATGCCGTCGTACATCGCCTCCGCCTCGGGCACGAGGCCGATGCGCCGGTAGGCCTCGGGGTGGCGCCAGACCGGCGCGCCGTCGAGCGTGACCGTGCCCGACGACGGCGGCAGGAACCCGCTCATCATCGACAGGAGGGTCGTCTTGCCCGCGCCGTTCGGCCCGAGCAGGCCCGTCACGCCGGGTCCGATCGTCATGGTGACGTCGTTGACGGCGACGACGTTGCCGAACCAGCGCGAGACTCCGGCGAGCTCGATGGCGGTCATACCCCACCCACCTTCTTGAATCGGCGCATCAGCACCGTGATGCCGAGGACGACGAGCGCGACGAGCACGGACGTCAGGACGAACCCGCCGAGGAATCCGACCGGATGGCGCTCGGCGACCACCGGCTCGACGCCGAGCCACGACGAGCCGAGCGCGTCGACGAGGGCGAACGGGTCGAACGCCGAGAAGTACGCGCCCGCGGCCTGGCTGACTTTGAAGTTGACGACGTTGACGACGATCGCGGCGAAGGCGGCGGCCATCACCACGAGCGTCATGATCGCGGCGACGCCGAACCCCCGCCGCTTGGTGAACGACGCGACGGCGAGCGACAGCGTCGACAGCAGCACCGCGAGCACCGCGGCCATCAGGACGCTGCCGCTCCACGTCCAGATCTCGTGCGCCGCGTCGAGCTTCGCCAGCAGCGAGCCGACGAGGAGCAGCGTGAGCGGGACGGCGATGAAGAGGAATGTCGCGATCGACACGCCGGCGAGCTTGGCCCACACGTAGTCGCCGCGCTTGAGGGGCCGCGAGAGGTAGAGGGGCAGCACCCCGTCGCGCAGGTCCCGGGAGACCGCATACGGGGCGCGCCCCGCGACGAACATCGCGATCAGGAGCCACATGTTCATCGCGAACTGGGTGTACGGCATCGAGGGGGAGTCGGCCTTCGTCAGGATCGTGACGGCGTCCGCGATGATGGCCGTCGCCGTCATGAACCCGAGCAGGACCATGGGCATCGCCTTGACCTTCGCGGGACGGCCGATGCCGAACGAGCCGCGGATCGTCTCGACGAGGAGCGAGCGGAACGCCCATCCGCGGCCGAGGCGCGCGCCTTCGTAGTGGCGGAAGCCGATGTCGTGGATGACGCTTCCGTTGGTGGTGGCGCCGGGCGCCGTCTCGCTAGACACGGGCGGCCTCCTCTCCGGTGGCGTCGGATGTGAAGATCTCGGTGAGGCGGTGGCGGCGTCGCTGCATGCGGACGAGGCCCACCTCGAGTTCGGCCGCCACCTCGACCACCCACGTCGGGACCGCCTCGTCGGTGAGCTCGACCGCGAACGTGCCCGGCCGGTTGCCGAGCGCCACGTTGGCGCCCCGCTTCGTCAGGCGCGCCACGGCGTCGTCCGTCCGGTCGGTGACCTCGACGAGGACCGCGCCGCTCAACTGCGTGGCGTCCGCGGTCGACGTCGAGCGCTGGAGCACGCCGGATTCGATGACGACGATGTGGTCGGCGATGCGCTCGAGCTCGCCGAGCAGGTGGGAGGTGACGAGCACGTCGATGCCGAAGTCGTGGCTGACGCGCGAGATCAGCGAGAGCATCTCGTCGCGGCCAGCGGGGTCGAGGCCGTTCGTGGGCTCGTCGAGGAACACGAGTTTCGGGTCGTGGACGAGCGCCTGCGCGAGCTTCACGCGCTGCTTCATGCCCGTCGAGTACCCGCCGATGGGGCGGTAGCGCTCCTCGTAGAGGCCGACGTGGCGGAGCGTGTCCGCGGCGCGCTCGCGGGCGGCGTGCGCCGAGAGGCCCGAGATGCGCGCCATGTGGACGAGGAACTCCGTCGCGGAGACGTCGAGCGGGAGGCATTCGCTCTCGGGCATGTAGCCGACGACCTCGCGGATGGCGAGGCCGTCCGTGAGGCAGTCATACCCGAGGATGCTCGCCGTGCCGCTGCTCGGCGGGAGCAGTCCCAGGAGGATCTTGATGAGCGTCGACTTTCCCGCGCCGTTCGCGCCGACGAGGCCGACGACGCCCGAGGGCATGTCGACCGTGAGGTCGGAGAGCGCGACGACGGGGCCGAACGTCCGCGTCAGGGATTGGGTGCTGATGGTGGCCACGTGATCACCGTAGGCGTCTACGGGGGTACGGGCTATGGGGGAGGCCCCCGATTTATCTGGGGGTCGACCCTCATCCTTGGAGCGGACGACGGGAATCGAACCCGCACCATCAGTTTGGAAGACTGAGGCTCTACCATTGAGCTACGTCCGCGCAGCGCACGCCCATTGTAGAGGCTCGAACGCTCGCGCCGGGCGCGGCGTCCGCGCTAGCCTCGGGCCATGAGAACCCTCGCTCTCTTTGTGGCGGTGGCGTCCGCGCTCGCGCTCGGCGGGTGCTCGCAGGGCGACAGGGACGCCGTCTTCATGTCGGTCGACGCCGGCGGCGCGACCTTCGCCTCAGACCCGTCCGCGACGCTTCGGAGCGGCTACGTCGACTATCTGACGATCTCGGGACTCGACCACGGCGTCGTCTTCATCACCTTGTCGCCGGACAATCAGGCGTGGACCGGAAGCCCGAAGGACGTAGTCGACTTCTTCGGGGAGGAAACCCTGAACGCGGTGGCGCTGTCGCCACGGACCGGCGAGGCCGTGGCACTCTCGCTCGCGTACCCGACGTACGACACCGCTACGGGATCCTTGCGATTCGAGGCGCGGGGGCTCGATGACCTGGGCGGGGCCGAGGTCGTGAGCGCGCCGGACGAGAGCCTCGTACCGGCGAAGGAGGGCGAGTGGGGCCCGATCACGCTGTTCGTGGACCCGACGACCAATATCAAGACCCCGGGCGTGTACGTCGCCGACGCCACCTGCACCTTGACGCTCGACAACCAGTTGCCCGCGGGATCGACGATCACCGTCGCCGTCCGGGCGCCGCTCGACAATTCGTGGACCGGCCCGGACATTGGGTCGGCCGTGACGAACGCGACGCAATCGTGGACGTATCCGGGATGCGCGAACATGACGGCGACGTTGTCGTTCGATGTGGCCACGCCCCACATCCAGCCGGTGCAGTTGGATTTCTCCGTCGATCCGGACTCCGTTCATCTGGAGGCGAACTTCGCCTTCGGCGACTTGATCGTCGCGCAGGTCAACGGTCGCGTCGTCACGCTCACCGCGCCCTGATCCCCTGCCGCGGGACTACAGTGGCGGGTGCCACGGGGCGTAGCGCAGCTTGGTAGCGCATCCGCTTTGGGAGCGGAAGGTCGCAGGTTCAAATCCTGTCGCCCCGACCATTCCTCGCTGAGGGCGAACGTCGTTGCCCTCGCCGGGATATACCCCGAGGGGTATAGTGGCGAACGAAAGGAGACCCCCATGTCTTTCGTTCGTTTCATGAGTTCCACCGCGGGACGCGTAGCCCGCGCCGCCATCGGCGTCGTCCTGATCGTCCTCGCGTTCGTCCTCGGAGGCGGCTGGCTCTGGCTGCTCGCCCCCGGAGCGTTCTTCGTCGCCGTCGGCGCGCTCGACGTCTGCGTCTTCGCGCCGCTGTTCAAGATGCCGCTGTCCGGAAAGAAGGTCCGGGCGACGGTCTAGCGCCGCTGCACGGACGGGCGCCTCGACGCCCGCGACCCGCGTGCCCGCAGGGCGGCGCCCCAGCTGATGCGACCGCCGCCCTGCAGGTAGGCGTTCGCGTAGATGCGGCTCGCGACGCGCATGACCCACCAGATCGCGGCCAGCGTGAGCGCGATCGAGAGAGCGATCTCCCAAATCGGCACGTCACCCACCGCGATCCGCACCGGCATCACCATGGGTGTGAACGCCGGGAAGAACGACGTCCACCTCACCCAGGCGTTGCCCGGGTCTCCGATCGCGATCTCCACGAAGATGAACGCCGCGACGAGTGGCGGGATGATCGGCGCCATCGCGAACTGGAGGTCCTCCTGGCGCGACACGAGTGCCCCGGCCGCCGCGAACGCGAGCGCGTACAACCCGTAGCCGAGCACGAACCAGATCAGGCTCGCAGGCATGAGGCTCCACGCGCGTTGGGAGATCGGACTCGACCCCACGGCGGCGGTGGCGGCGAGCCCCGACGCGATCACGATCGCGAGCTGGGTGATCCCCGCGACGCCGATCCCGAGGATCTTCCCGGCGAGAAGGTCGCGCGAACGCACCGCGGAGAGCAGCACCTCGGCCGTGCGCGACGACTTCTCCTGCGCCACGCCCGTCGCGATCGCGGAGCCGTACGTGAGCAAGACCATGTACAGCAGCGCGCCGGTCACGATCGCGGCGATCGCCTTCGACTCGTCCACGGCCGGCGGGGGTGCGATGGCGTTGACGGTGAGCGAGACGGGCGCGAGCGCCGACGTCACGGTCGAGAGCGGGATCCCGGCGGCGTCCAGCGCGGTGCGCAGGTGGGCGCGGTTGAGGGTCGTCTGCACGACGCCCTGGACGTCGCCGGCGAGCGACTTCTGGACGATCACGGTCGACGACGTGCCGTCGTAGGCGACGGCCGCATCGACCGTGCCGGACTCGACCGCCCGGCGCGCCGCCGCGTCGTCGGCGAGCGTCACGGTGGTGACGGTGATGCCGGAGGCGTCGCCCACGGTCGTGAGGTCCGTTGCGAGGGCCGTGGAATCCGGGCCGACGAGCCCGAGCGTCGTCGTGCGCGGCCCCGAGGAGACGACTGCGGGGATGACGGCGAGCGCCACGACGGCGACGACCATGATCCCGGTGACGACCCACATCGCGCGGCCGCGGAAGCGCTCGACGATCTCGCGTCGGGCGACGAGGAACAGGGGGCGCGACGCGTTCATCGGTTCACCATCTCCAAATACATGTCCGACAAGCTCTCGTCCTCGAATCCGAAGTGCAGGAGCGGTCCCGCGGCCGTCGCGGCGTCGAGGACCGTCTGCGGCGACGTCCCCTCGTCGAGGACGAGGACCACGCCGTCGTCGTCCTGCTCGACGACGGTGGCGCCCCGCACGTTCGACGCCCACGCGGGCGGCGCCGCCACCTCGACACGGAGGCGGCGCGGGAAGCGGTCGCGCAGTTCGTCGACCGTCCCGGCCGCGAGGACGCGGCCCGCGTCGACGATGACGACGCGGTGGCACATCCGCTCCACGAGGTCCAGTTGGTGGCTCGAGAACAGCACGGCCGTCCCCGACGTCGCGCGCGACGCGAGCGTGCGGCCGAGCTCGTCGACACCGGCCGGGTCGAGCCCGGAGAACGGCTCGTCCAACACGAGTAGGTCGGGATCGTGCACGAGCGTGACGGCGAGCTGGGCGCGCTGCTGGTTTCCGTGCGACAACGCCGTGATCTTGTCGGCCTCGCGGCCGGCGAGGCCGAGCCGGTCGAGCCACTCGGCCGCCCTCGCGTGCGCGTCGGAACGCGAGAGCCCGCGCAACGTCCCGAAGTAGGCGACCTGGTCGAGCAGCCGCATCTGGGGATACAGTCCGCGCTCCTCAGGCATGTACCCGAACCGATCCCGGTGGGCGTGCGCGATCGGCTCGCCGTCCCACGTGATCGAGCCCTCGTCGGGCGCCAAGATGCCCATGACCGCCCGCATCGTCGTCGTCTTGCCCGCGCCGTTGCGTCCGACGAGCCCGACGATCTCTCCGCGTCCCACGGTGAGGTCGAGGCCGTCGACCGCGACGATGTCGCCGAAGCGACGCGTGAACCCTTCTATCGCGAGCCCCCCGCCCGCGTCCTTCGCGCGTGTGCGTGGCATGCGCGGTCCCCTCCTTCGGTGCCGTCCGGCCATCCGGGACGTACGTGGCTACGGTAACCCCGCGCGGGGTGGGGCCCGACACGCCTAGCCGGTAGACTCGCGGGGTCCCGCGCTCAGCCGCACGCCCGTATACAGGAGCCCGCAGTGTCCAGCACCGTCGAAACCGTCGATCCCACCACGGTGAAGATCACCGTCGCCGTCACCGGCGAGGAGTTCGCTCCGATGCTCAAGCACGCCTACGAACACCTGGGCGAGGGCGTGACGATCCCGGGGTTCCGCAAGGGCAAGGTCCCGGCGAAGGTCCTGGAGCAGCGGATCGGCAAGGGCGCGGCGATCGAGCACGCGATCAACGACGGGCTTCCCGAGTGGTACAGCGCCGCGATCGAGGAGCACTCGCTCCACCCGATGGGTCAGCCCGAAGTCGAGCTGACGCGCCCGCCCGGTGAGGACGACGACGGCTTCGAGTTCACGGCGACCGTCGCGGTCCGCCCCTCCTTCACGCTGCCCGACCCCGCGACCCTGACCCTCAAGGTCGGCTCGCTCGGCGTCACGGAGGAGGACATCGACGCGCGGCTCGACGCCCTGCGGGCGCGCTTCGGCACGCTCGTCACCGTCGACCGGCCCGCCGCCAACGGCGACTTCGTCACGCTCGACCTCGCGGCGTCGATCGACGGCGCCGAGGTGGACGCCGTCCAGGGCACGTCCTACGAGGTCGGTTCCGGCTCGATGCTCGAGGGTCTCGACGCCGTCGTGATCGGCCTGAGCGCCGACGAGGAGACGTCCTACGAAGGTCCGCTCGCCGCCGGGGATCACGCGGGCGAGAACGCGCTCATCCGCGTCAAGGTCACCGCCGTCAAGGAGCGCGAGCTCCCCGAGGCGGATGACGACTTCGCCCAGCTCGCCTCCGAGTTCGACACGCTCGCCGAGCTCCGCGAGGACCTCCGATCCCAGGCCGAGCGCATCCACCTCAATAACCTCGCCGTCGGCGCGCGCGCCGCGCTGCTCAAGCAGCTCGAGGCGGCGACCGACTTCGAACTTCCGCCGGGCATCGTCGAGCGCGAGGTACACGAACACCTCGAGGGCGAGAACCGCCTCGAGGACGACGAGCACCGTGCCGAGGTGACGAAGGAGGCGACGGAGGCGCTCCGATCGCAGATCATCCTCGATCAGCTCGCCGAGGACCTCGACGTCAAGGCGGAGGAGTACGAGGTGGTCGACTACCTCGTCTCGATGTCGCGGCAGTACGGCATGGACCCCGAGGCGTTCATCGATCAGATGCAGCGCGCCGGACGCATCCCCGGCGCCGTGGCCGACGTGGTGCGCTCCAAGGCGTCCGCGCTCGCGCTCCGCAAGGCGAAGGTGACGGACGACAAGGGCGTCGCGATCGACCTCACGCCCGTCATCGGAGACGAGGAGACGGACAAGGCGCGCGCCGCCGCGCACGCGGAGGCGCGCAAGGCCCAGGACTAGCGCGCGCCGCGCCCTCGGATCACGCCGCTAGTTGCAGAACGTGCTGTTCGGGTTGTTCGAGCAGTCGTTGATGACCCAGACCACGAACGCGATGTACGCGGCGATCGCGAGTACGGCGAGGATCGCGAACACGTAGTTGAGGATCAGGCCCGCGAGCCCGACGCCGCGGTAATCCGCCTCGCCGCGATCCGCGGCCCGGATCCCCATGTGGCCGAACACGATCCCGATCACGTTGGCGATCACGGGCATCATGAACCCGACGCCGACGGCGACGAGCGACACAACGTTCATCCAGGACTTCGGCTTGCTCACCGGCGCGGCGCCGTACGGCTGCTGCGGATACGCGGCCTGCGGGGGAACGGCCTGCGGTTGCGGGGTCGGCGGCGGCGCGGCGTACGTCGGGGTTCCGGGCGGCGCGGCCGGCTCGTCGGACGTGAGGAACGGATCGGGCGGGTTGGTGCTCATGGGCGTGTCCCTTCTGCGTCGACTGTAGCGCGACCCGATCCCGCTACGCACGGGGGCCGCGGCGTCGTTCACCCCGTAGCGAAACCGCCCGCGATCCGGCATGGCGACCGGCCCGCGGGCGTTAATGTCGAGGCATACTCGCTCGGTCCGGGAACCCCGGAATCGGGACGCACGCTGGTCAGGAGGGACGCAGTGAACGAGCCGCACATGGCCGGACCCGACGGCATCGGGATGGGTCTTCAGGACTCGATCTTCAACCGCTTGCTGCGCGAGCGGATCATCTGGCTGGGGTCGGAGGTTCGCGACGACAACGCGAACGCGATCTGCGCACAGATGATGCTGCTGGCCGCCGAGGACCCCGAGAAGGACATCTACCTGTACATCAACTCGCCCGGCGGCTCCATCACCGCGGGCATGGCGATCTACGACACGATGCAGTACATCAAGCCTGACGTCGCGACGGTCGCCGTCGGGATGGCCGCGTCGATGGGGCAGTTCCTGCTCTCGTCGGGCGCCAAGGGCAAGCGGTACGCGACGCCCCACGCCCGCGTCATGATGCACCAGCCGTCCGGCGGCATCGGCGGGACGACGACGGACGTGCGCATCCACGCCGAGCTGATCCTCCACATGAAGACGCAGCTCGCCGAGTTGACGGCCGAGCAGACGGGGAAGACCGTCGAGCAGATCAACAAGGACGCCGACCGCGACCGCTGGTTCACCGCGGAGGAGGCGCTGAAGTACGGGTTCATCGACAAGGTCGTGACCCACGAGAGCGAGGCCGGCCCGCGGGCCGACGCGTCGGGAGGCAAGTCGTGACCCACGAGATCACCGGGCGGTACATCCTCCCCGAGTTCGAGGAGCGGACGGCCTACGGCTTCCGCCGCAACAACCCCTACTCGAAGCTGTTCGAGGACCGCATCATCTTCCTGGGCGTGCAGATCGACGACGCCTCCGCCGACGACATCATGGCGCAGCTGCTCGTGCTCGAGAGCCAGGACCCAGACCGCGACATCACGCTGTACATCAACTCCCCGGGCGGATCGCAGACCGCGCTCACCGCGATCTACGACACCATGCAGTACATCAAGCCGGAGATCCAGACGGTGTGCCTCGGTCAGGCCGCGTCCGCGGCGGCGGTGCTGCTCGCGGCCGGCACCCCCGGCAAGCGTCTCGCGCTCCCGAACGCGCGCGTCATGATCCACCAGCCGCGGATCGAGGGCGGCGAACGCGCGCAGGCCTCGGACATCGAGATCTACGCCGAAGAGATGGTGCGCATGCGCGAGTGGCTCGAGGAGACGCTCGCCAAGCACACGGGGCAGAAGGCCGACAAGATCCGCGGCGACATCGAGCGCGACACGTTCCTGAGCGCCGAGCAGGCCAAGGAGTACGGATTCGTCGACCAGGTCCTCGCCAGCCGCAAGGGCACCGAATCGGTCGTCACCCCCTAAGCCGCGCCGGCGTCGTCCCCACGTCGGGGCGTCGCGTTCGCCCCGGCCCCGCCTGCGTCGTCCCCACGAACGCGGCGGCGCGTCGCTGGTCAGGCGCCGGAGCGCGTAGGTAGCCTGGAAGGGCGTGCTGTCGCACGTACGAGGGCGCGCGAGCGCGCTCCGGACCGCGAGCGGAAGGAGGGCGCCATGCCCCGGCCGACGGACAGCGGCGACCTGCTCAAGTGCTCCTTCTGCGGCAAGACCCAGAAGCAGGTGAAGAAGCTCATCGCGGGTCCCGGCGTGTACATCTGCGACGAGTGCATCGACCTGTGCAACGAGATCATCGAGGAAGAGTTCCAGGAGCAGGTTGAGCAGGAGCTCACCGAGCTGCCGAAGCCGCGCGAGATCTACGCGTTCCTCGAGGAGTACATCGTCGGGCAGGACAGCGCCAAGCGCGCGCTGAGCGTCGCGGTCTACAACCACTACAAGCGCGTGCGCGCCGCCGAGATGAAGCCCAAGGCTTCGGGGGAGGAGGCGGTCGAGGACGCGGTCGAGATCGCGAAGTCGAACGTCCTGTTCATCGGGCCGACGGGGTGCGGCAAGACCTACCTCGCGCAGACGCTCGCAAAGATGCTCAACGTGCCGTTCGCCATCGCCGACGCGACGGCGCTCACCGAGGCCGGCTACGTCGGCGAGGACGTGGAGAACATCCTCCTCAAGTTGCTGCAAGCCGCCGACTACGACGTCGAGAAGGCGCAGCGCGGAATCATCTACATCGACGAGATCGACAAGGTCGCCCGCAAGGCCGAGAACCCCTCGATCACCCGCGACGTGAGCGGGGAGGGCGTGCAGCAGGCGCTGCTGAAGATCCTCGAGGGGACCACCGCGTCGGTGCCGCCGCAGGGCGGGCGCAAGCACCCGCACCAGGAGTTCATCCAGATCGACACCACGAACGTGCTGTTCTTCCTGGGTGGCGCGTTCGCCGGGCTCGAGGAGATCATCAGCCACCGCGTGGGGCGCAAGGGAATCGGGTTCGGGTCGCAGCTCCGGGAGGCCGATAACTCCGACCTGTTCGCCGAGGTGCAGCCGCAGGACCTCCACAAGTTCGGGCTGATCCCGGAGTTCATCGGGCGGATGCCCGTGGTCGCGACCGTCGCGCCGCTCGACGTCGAGGCGATGGTGAAGATCCTCACCGAGCCGAAGAACGCGCTCATCAAGCAGTACCAGCGGATGTTCGAGATCGACGGCGTGGAACTCGCGTTCGAGGAGGACGCGATTCACGCGATCGCGGAGCAGGCGCTGCTGCGCGGGACCGGGGCGCGCGGGCTGCGCGCGATCCTCGAGGAGGTCCTCCAGGAGACGATGTTCGACGTGCCCGGCCGCGAGGACGTGGGGCGCGTGACCATCACGCGGGAGACCGTGCTCGAGCGCGTGGCGCCTGCGATCACGGCGCGCGCCGTCGAGGCGAAGGCGTCCGGCGGGAGCGACGACGTTCCGCCCGAGGCCGAGCCGCAGGCGAAGACGGCGTAGGCCGGGCGCTTCCGGGGCGCGCGGTCCCGGCGGGAGCGTCGACCCAGGACTCCCTGCGGTATCCCTGTACGCGTTCTGGTCGGCGGCGATGGTCTGCAGGGCGTCCCCGCCGACGTTTTCGCTCCGAACCGGCCTTGGCGCGCGATCCGGAACCTCCCTGCGGTACATGAGTGCACGAATCGCGGGGGGCGGCGCGGTTTAGACGTTCCTGCGGTACATGAGTGCACGGATCGGGCCAGAAACGTGCACTCTTGTACCGCAGGGAGACTCAGACTGCGCGGATCAAGCGCAAACGTGCACTCATGTACCGCAGGGAAGTTCTGGGTGTGCCGACCCCGCGAGATCCGCGCGCCGCGTCGCGATTGCGCGTCAGCTCGCGCGACGCCGTAGGGCCGCCCGCGCCCGCAGCGCCCTGCGGACGCGGTTCCGGCACCACTCCGGTCGTCCGGTGACGTCCTCGAACGTGAGACGGATCGTGGTGATGCCGAGCGCCGCGAGATCCGCGTCTCGTGCGATGTCGCGCCGACGCGCGACGTCGTCGCCGTGGAACAGTCGTCCATCGAGTTCGACCGCCACCTTCGCCTCCGCGTCGAAGAAGTCGAGTCGGTACCGTCTTCCTCCGACGGATACGGTCACTTGCGGACGCAGCGTCGAAAACTCTCGCGGTCGGAAGACGCGCGTGGCCGCAACGTATTCGAGGTAGCTTTCCGGGCCGGCGTCGAGATCGTCGAGCAGTCGGGTCAGGGCGGTTCGGCGGCGTATGCGCGGGTATGCGGCGGCCCGGTCGGCAAGCGCGCCTGCCGTGACCCGTTGCGCTCTCACGGCGTCGAGCACGAGCGAGACGCCCTCGTCGTCGGGGAGGTGTATCCACGACTGGACCACGGCGTCGGCGACGGAGACGCATCGAATCCCGCGCGTCGTCGTGAAGTCGGGCGGGACGCTCCAGCGGAGGACACGGATCCATGTCGGCGCGCGCAGGTGGGTGTCGCGATTGAGCGCGATGGTCACCTCGCGCGGCTGTCGCACGCGCAGACCGTGGAGGAATGCTGCCGACGTCGACGCCAGGGCCGCCTGGTCAGTGGCCCACAGCAGCGCGGCGTCGCACCGCGCGCGGAAGTCGTGCGCGTATCGCGACGCGACGTAGATCCCGGGGAGTAGGCGGAGGAGTTCGCCGCGGCGATGCGCGGATTCGAGGGATCGTCGCGAGTACAGGGCGATGAGGTCCGAGCGCCGGTACGCCGCGGGCGCGTGCGCGGCGTAGCTCTCGGGGGTCGCGAACGCGCGGCGATCGCGCGGCACTTAGTCCTCGTCGGCGGGGCCGCGGGCGCCGGAGTTGCAGTGGTTGTTGAGGTCGCAGTCGACGCGGTAGGAGTGCGGGTTGTACACGTGGACGGTGACCGGGGTGGAGGTGGTGTGGGCGACGCCGGGGGCGTCGTGCCAGGTTGCCCCGCCGTTGGTGGTGTACTCGCCGCGCCACGACGTGGTCAATCGGATGGTGACGTCTTGTTCCTTGTACATGTACGTGTGCGTGACGGTGGCGTTCGGGTAGGGCGCGCCCGGGCGGGTGGTCACGGTGGTGGCGCCGTCTCCCCAGGTCCACGTGTAGGCGGAGGCGCGGGCGCGGATCGTGACGGGCGTGCCGAGGAGGGTGACGTCGCGCGTGCGGGGCGTGCGGTCGACGTACACGATGGTGGGCACGGTGGTCAGCACCCAGCCCGTGTCGGGCTGAACGGTGATGGTGTTCGGGGTGATGGGCATCTCCGCCCAGGCGTTGGCCAGCGCGATCGCGAAGAGGTCCGCGGGGCATTGGTACTCGGTGGTGGGGCGCCACGCCGCCCAGTCGCCGCTCGCGCGCTGGAAGCGCATCCACCACGGGTCGAGTGCTTCGGTGCCGTCCGGGCACATCACGGTCTGACGGGCGTTGGGGTACACGCACTCGGACGGGTCGGAGCGTTCCTCGTAGTACAGGCAGAACGGCGCCCGCATCCATTCCTCGATCCTGCCCGCTTGGGACACCTCGGCGGTGTTGGCCCCCTGCTCGGCCGCCTGCGCTGCGGTCACTGCTACCGATTGATCGTCCGTGTTGCCGTAGTAGTCGACGATCGACGGTAGCGAAGTCGTCAACGCCACAACGGCCGCGCCCGCGAGTCGACTACTGATGCGCATCTCGGCTAGGAGTCTCGTTCGGTTCCAACACCTACGACGGTCCAAGTGGAACCGTTGAAGGACATTCGGAACGAGGTGGAACCCGCCCCCCCTTTGGTTCCGGGAGATGTGGAACCGTCGGCGTGGTGAACGGTAGATGGCGATACGTCTGTCGGGAGTGTGACGTAGGTGTATCCATCATCGGGAAAGTAGTTGGCCTCGATTCGAGTCTCGTCGATCGTGATGAGTCCGCCCGTTACGTAGTCGCCATCGGCGAACGTCGCCACCACGTCGGACCGAACGGACTCGCAGAAAACGCAGTCGGGCATCGAGAGCGCGTCCCACACGCGGAGGTCGCCCGTCTCGTACACGACCGGGTACTGCTCGAGGAAGAACTTGGCCGTCGCGACCGCCCCGCGGACGTCGTCGAGCGCGGCCTCGGGAGGCATCAGGGCGAGCAGCTCGGCGTCGGTGAGCGGGCCGAGCGAGGGCGACGCGCTGGGCGTCGCGGACGGGGCGGTGGTCGCGAGCGTCGGGCTCGGGGTCGTCGTCACGATCCCGCCGTCCGTGCACGCGGTGAGGGTGACGGCCAAGGCGAGCGCGATCACGGGAACGGCAAGGCGGCGCGGGTTCATGACGCCGACGCTAGCGACCGTGCCACGCGGGCGCCCGGCGAGTGGCGATTGTTGTGGAAAACGTCCGGCCGCCGACGCGCGGCCACCGCCCGTAGGGCACGCCGGGCGCGCGACAGGCGGCGGGCGAAGTGGGGGCGTCCGGGCGCGCGGCGAACGGCCGGCAATAGCGGCGTGGCCCGAAGTCGCGCGCCGTAGGCCTTGACAGGGATATCGTTTTCGATATCGTTATCGCAGGGAGGCCCGTTCAGGGGCGCGTCGACGCGCCCCCGTCGGCGGTTCTTCCGCGACGACTCAGCCCAAGGGAGTGGTGAGATGTCACGCTCGTTCGCACGCCTGCTCACGGCGGCGTTGCTCCTCGCCCTCGCCGTCGTCCCCGCGATCGCGGCGCTCCCCGCCCGCGCGGAGGCGACCACGGTTTGGTCCCTCGATTTCGGCGACTCGACGACCGGCGCGTGGACGCTATCCGGGGGCGGCGCGTCCACCCTTTCCTACGCCCCCGACCCCGACGACCCGTCCAACACCGTCCTCGCCGTCGCCCGCGACTCGGACTACACAGGCATCCAGTCCCCGACGGGCGTTCTCCAACCCGGGCAGTCGTATACGTTCACTATGCGCGCCCGTCTCGCGGACTCGTCCGCAGGGACGGCCGAGTCCCGCTTCGTCGCCAAGCCTGGCTACACGTGGATCGGCAACACGACCATCGGCGCCGACGCGTGGACGACGGTGACGGGCACCTACACCGTCCCGGCGACGGACGACGCCGGCAGCGTCCAGGTCTACCTCGGCTCGGGGGACGCGTCGGCCGCCGGGGCGACTTACACCTACCTCGTGGACGACATCGTCGTCACGACGGACGAAGCCGCCCCTGCCGCGGACGAACCGGCCGCGACCGATACCCCCACCCCGTCGGGCGTGCTTCTCGCGACGGACTTCGAGGACGGGCTCGGGGGCTGGGGACCGCGGGACAACGGCACGGGCGCCCCGACGGTGGCGCTCTCCGGCACGGCACACGGCGGCTCGCACGCGGCGGCGGTCACCGACCGGACCTCGCAGGGCAGCGGGATCGGACAGGACGTGACGGGCATCCTTGTCCCCGGAGCCGCCTTCCAACTCACCGCGTGGCTGCGCTTCGCCGACGGCCAGGAGCCGGGGGACATCTGGCTAACCCTTCGGCGCGACGCGGGCGGGTCCACGTCGTTCGACACGCTCGCGCAGTTCACCGGTCTCACGAACTCCGGCTGGACGCAGGTGACCGCCACGTTCACGCCCGCGGACTTCGACACCGCGTACCTCTACTTCGAGACCTCGTACAACGGCACCAACACGTCCGACTTCCTCGTCGACGACATCGAGCTCTCCGCGCCCGAACCCCTCGCGTACGACGACTCCCTCACGCCCATCAAGGACACCGTCCCGTTCAACGTCGGCGTCGCGATCGACGGGCGCGAGACACGGGGCGCGCCGAGCGGCCTTCTGCTCCACCACTTCAACCAGGTGACCGCCGAGAACCACATGAAGCCCGAGGCGTGGTACGACGCGTCGGGGAACTTCGCGCCGAGCCCGGACGCCGACGCGATCATGTCTTTCGCGCAGTCCAACGCGCTCTCCGTCTACGGGCACGTCCTCGTCTGGCACGACCAGACCCCGGAGTGGTTCTTCGAGAACGACGCGGGCCAGCCGCTCACCGACTCCGCTACGGACCAGCAGATCCTCGCCGCCCGGATGCACGACCACATCTTCGCCGTGGCGGGTTACCTCGCGGACGCGTACGGACCGTTCGGCTCGGACACGAACCCGCTCACCGCGTTCGACGTCGTCAACGAGGTGATCGCCGACTCGGGCGCCTACGACGACGGCCTGCGCCGGAGCCCCTGGTACGACGTGCTGGGCGAGCGGTACATCGACCTCGCCTTTGAATACGCGGACGACGCGTTCAACCACGAGTACGCCGCGGCCGGCGTGGATCGCCCGGTCACGCTGTTCATCAACGAGTACAACACCGAGCAGGATGGCAAGCGCGCTCGCTACAAGGCGCTCATCGAGCGCCTGCTGGACCGCGGGGTCCCGGTCGACGGCGTCGGGCACCAGTTCCACCTCAGCCTCGCCACGCCCGTCGCGTCGCTCGACGCGGCGCTCACGGACATGGAAACCCTCGGGCTCGTCCAGGCCGTTACGGAGATGGACGTCACGACGGGCACGCCGGTCACGGACGCGGCGCTCATCGACCAGGGCTACTACTACCGCGACGCGTTCCGCGTCTTCCGCGCGCACGCCGCGAGCCTGTACTCCGTCACCCTGTGGGGCCTGACGGACGGGCGCAGTTGGCGGGACGCCGAGGGGGCGCCGCTGGCGTTCGACGACGACCTGGCCGCCAAGCAGGCGTACTACGGCATCGTCGACGGCGCGTCGCCGGGGCTCCTGCCCCCGATCCGCACGGCCGATGTCTTCGCCGGGAGCGTCGACGTGGCCGACGGAGCGACCTCCGCGCTCGAATGGAAGCAGCTGCGCCTGCACCCGATCGGGCTCGCGGGAGGCTTCCAGGCGCGCTGGGCGCCCGACCACCTCACCGTCTTCGTCTCCGTCGACGACGACGCGATCGACCCGGCCAACGACCACGTGACCATCCAGCTCGGCGCCGCGACGTACCGCGTCGGCGCGGGCGGCGCGGGGGACGTCGACGCCGTCGTCTCGCGTCGCGCGGGCGGGTACGACGTGGTCGCGAGCCTGCCGCTCGCGAGCGCGAAGGAGGGCGACGACCTCGCCCTCGGGGTGGCGATCACGGACGACGGCGTGACGACGGACTGGAGCGAGGCGGGAACCCTCGGCACCGTGTCCCTTGTCGGCGAACTCGCGTACGTGGAGATCCCGGAGGCGGGCGCCGCGCCGGTGATCGACGGGACGATCGCGGGGGAGACGGCGTGGGACGACGCGGCCGTCGTCCGGACCGAGCAGAAGGTCTCGGGCAACGACGCGGCCGAGGCGGAGGTCCACCTGCTGTGGCGCGACCAGACGCTCTACGTCGCGATGCACGTGGTGGACGACACGGTCGACACGACCGCCTCGGATCCGTGGCAGCAGGACTCCGTCGAGATCTACGTCGACGGCGGGAACTTCAAGAACGGCTCCTACCGCTACGACGACACGCAGATCCGCGTGAGCGCGGACAACGTCGTGACGTTCGGAACGGGCGACGAGGATTTCCAGGCCGGACGCGTCACCACGGCAACGTCGCGGGTCGACGACGGGTACGTCGTCGAGGCGGCGATCAGCCTCCTCGAGTACGGCGGGCCCGGCACGTTCCAGGGCGTCGACTTCCAGGTCAATGACGGCGCGGACGGGGCGCGCGTCGGCATCCGCAACTGGGCCAACCCCGAGAACACCGGCTACCAGACCACGGCCTACTGGGGCGTCGCGCAACTCCTCGGCACTCCGTCCGCGCCCTGGGCGACGATCGCCCGGTGGGTCCTCATCGTCGTCGCCGTCGGGGTTGCGGCGGTATTCCTGTGGCGTACGCTCGCGGGTCGTCGCCCCGACCCCGGAGCGAGCGAGGGCGCCGCGAAGCGGGACGACCCCGCCCCCACGAAGACGTTGGCAAAGAAGCCCACCTCGGCGAAGAAGGCGATGCCGCCACGCACGGCAGCGCCTCGTAGGAAGACCTA
>Ga0316575_10000111_pt1 | contig 20453 bp, 20 predicted proteins | sample J5NA_FD_203072 | JGI IMG/M metagenome (GOLD analysis project Ga0316575, IMG submission 203072) | Rhizosphere microbial communities from salt marsh grasses in Alabama, United States - J5-7_050615r2r3 | ecosystem: Host-associated > Plants > Roots > Rhizosphere | place: USA: Alabama | collected...
CAAAGATGAGGATATTGACGTCGTCAAGGTCCCCGGCGCCTTTGAAATCCCGTTGATGGCCAAAAAAATGGCCGAAACAAAACGGTACCACGCCGTTATTTGCCTGGGAGCCGTCATCAGAGGGGCCACGCCGCACTTTGAATATGTCAGTGCCGAGGTGTCCAAGGGCGTTGCGGCCGTCGGCCTCGAGACCGAAATTCCGGTAATATTCGGCATTGTGACCACGGACACCATCGAGCAGGCCATCGAACGTGCCGGGACAAAAGCCGGCAATAAAGGATGGAGTGCGGCAATGGCGGCCATTGAAATGGCAAACTTGATAGAGGTTGTCGACCAGGCATAACCATGGGAAATCGTCGCAAGTCACGAGTACTTGCCATGCAGGCGCTCTTTTATATGGACATGAACTCGAATGGCTCGAAAGAGATGCAGCTGGAATGTTTTTGCGCGAATTTCAGCCTTTCAAAAAAGGCCCGCCCCTTTTTTCTCAAGCTGGTAAACGGCGTTCTTCAAACAAAATCAGAACTTGATTCAATCATTGAGAATTTTTCCGATCACTGGAAAATTGGTCGCATGGCATGCGTAGACAGGAACATTATCAGAATTGCCGTGTATGAACTGATGTATTGCCGGGATATCCCATCCAAAGTATCCATCAACGAAGCCGTCGACATCGGAAAAAGATTCGGTACCGAGGAATCCGGCGCATTTATCAACGGAATCCTCGACAGCATTCGCTTGGCCCTTGAGAAAAACAACATTAAAGTAAGTCTCGACATAAAAGATGAGTGAAGATACAAGGCAGAACAGCTGGGATCATATAGAACGAAGATGCCCCAGACTCGGCGGGCCGGTTTCCTTCGGCTATTGCCGGACCAGTAGCGATGCTCATTCGGTCTGCTGGAAAATACTTGATTGCTGGTGGGAATCTTTTGATGTTGTGACGTATTTGAAACGATCGCTTCCCGAAGAGCAGTTTAATCAACTCGTTCATGCAAAGCCGAGACCGAAAATCGTCAGTCTCTTCGAACTTATGGAACAGGCAAAGAAGCGAATTTTGTGAAGCGATGACCACCTTAAAAGGAGGATATTTTGATTATTAAAGAATTGGCGGTCGGTCCGTTGATGGCGAACTGTTTTATTTGTGGATGTCCGGAAACCAAAGAAGCTGTCGTCATCGATCCGGGAGGAGATGCGAACAGTATCTTGCGTTCCCTGGCCGATGATACATTGAAAGTAAAATATATTATCAACACCCATGGGCATTTCGATCATGTCAGTGCCAACGGGAAAATCAAAGATGCCACCGGCGCCGACATCCTCATTCATCCCCTGGATGCGCCCATGCTTACAAACCTTTCGTCAAATGCAGCGATTTTCGGCATTTCAGTGGAAAATTCGCCGCCATGTGATCAAACCATCGAAGAAGGCGATACCGTCTCTTTCGGCAATGTCACCTTAAACGTGATCCATACACCGGGGCACACTCCGGGCGGGATCTCTCTATTTACAAACGGTTTTGTGTTCGTGGGAGATACGCTTTTTGCCGGTTCCATCGGCCGTACCGATTTTCCCGGCGGAGACTTTAACACCTTGATATCGAGCATTCAGACAAAGCTTTTTAAGATGGATGACACGGTAAAGGTCCTTTCAGGGCACGGTCCGGAAACAAGCATTGGAAGGGAAAAGCGGTACAATCCTTTTGTGGGGGGCGGTTAGACCGGCGGCTTCAGTCCAAAAAGAAGGTTTCACCATGGCGGATATCGATAAACCGGTGGCTTAACCCTTCCTTTTTCAGTTCTCTTTTAACGTCGTTCGGAGGGAAATGGACGGGTTCGTCACCCAGGCGAAACGTTCCCCAATGCACGACCATCATCTTTTTGGCATCCAGCTCTTTAAAGGCGCGAACCGCTTCGGGGGGATTCATATGGCTGGATGCCATGAACCAGCGCGGTTCATAAGCCCCAAGGCAGATGACCACAAGATCGATATCATAATCCTGCCCAATTTCCGAAAATCCGTCAAAATATCCGGAGTCGCCTGTGACATAAATTGTGTGCCCGGTGGATGTTTCGATGATATACCCTCCCCATAGCGACCGGTTGGGCCCCCGAATAGGGTTTCGCATGGTCCAGTGGTTACTGGGCAGAAAGGTGATCGAGCGATCATTCTCCCGATACACATCATACCAGTCCATTTGTGTCCGATTTTTCATATTCAAATCTTGAAACACCCGATGATGTCCCAAGGGCGTGATCAGGTGGGTGGTTTTATCCAAAGCGGCCAGCGTCGATTTATCGAGGTGATCGTAATGGCCGTGGGTGATCAGAACATGGCCGGGGGCCGGGATTTGGTTCGTGTTGAATGCAAAAGGCGAAAAATCCTCGATAAACCATGACAGTCCGGAAAACATCGGATCCACCAGCAGGTAGGTGCCGACGTCTTTGATCAGAATGCCAGCATGCTTGAGAAAAGTAATGCTGAGGCCATGATGCGCCTGTATAGGCTGCCAGTTTACGGCAACGGGATGAACAACCTGGTCTTTTAGATACAGGTTATATCGGCTTGAGCTGAGCTTCCATTTCAACAATTGCAGAAATCTTCGTTTCCGTAACGGGCCGATGGGACTGATGAAGATACCGTTGCCGTGATGCACCTTATTCAATGCAATCTCTCTCAAGCTGCGTCCGTTCAAGGGCGTATAATGCAAGTGGTCGGTTTCCATCTAAAACGCACCAAGCTGGCAGTTCTTTATTTTGATCCCCATGGTTTCGCAAGCGCCGCTGACGGCCATTTTCCCGATGTTAAACCGGGATGCAATCTCCCAAGCATCCTTGCAAGAGAGTCTTCCCTGGGAAAGCGATCGGGAAACTGTATCTTTCAGATTTTCCTCGATACTGTCCCGGGGCTTGACAATCTTTTTTTGGGGCTGATATCCGAACAACCCCAGCTGGCATTTCGTTAACTTGAAATTCATCAGATCAGCCGTCTTGCCCACCTCCTTTGGCGAAACCTGCAATGCTTCTGCAATTTCAAATGCCACGGCACAGGGGATATTTTTGTCTTTGGTGTGTTTTAATATTTCATTTTTAATCGAGAGATCGGGCAATGCATCGGGCCCGTGCTTTTTGAAATAACTTTCACCCTTTTTAAGTTTCATCACATACTCCTTCCTTGAACTTGAACCCCGGTTAAGTAGTAAATTCGGATTTAACTGGGCAGGCAAAAATGAGCATTTTTCAAACCTTTCAGAAATCGCCATTTTTCTTGAATTTCAGTGTGCCGTCTGTTATTTATATAGTTAGGTATTAAAGAGTATCCTGCAGCTTATGGAAGCGAAGCGGACGTGAGCGCCGAAACCGTGTGACGGCGATTCCGTCTCGATGGGCGGCAGGGTACTCTTTAATATTCGGCCTTATACAATTGCAACAGTCGAATTAATTATTATCAGGTCATCATGCCTTTTTCAATAGAACGAAAAAAAACACGCAAAATTAGAGTTGGAAATGTCTGCGTCGGCGGTACTGCGCCGGTTAGCGTCCAATCCATGACCAACACATTTACCCAGGACGTTCCGTCCACCGTGGCTCAGATCCACCGCCTGGAAAAAGCAGGATGTGCAATCGTCAGGGTGGCGGTTCCCGACCATGAAGCGGCCCTGGCGATTTCTTCAATTAAACGGCAAATTTCCATACCGATAATTGCCGATATCCATTTCGACCATCGTCTGGCAATCGCTTCGGCAAAATCCGGCGCCGACGGTTTGCGAATAAACCCGGGGAACATCGGCGGCAAAGACAAAGTCAAAGCGGTCATCGATTGTGCAAAAGCGGTCGACATCCCTATCAGAATCGGGGTAAATTCCGGTTCTCTTGAAAAAGATCTTTTAAAAAAATACCATGGCGCAAGTCCGGAAGCAATGGTAGAAAGCGCCATGCGCCATATTGATCTGTTCGCCTCATTTAATTTTGTCAATGTTAAGCTTTCCATAAAGGCTTCCGATGTTCATCGAACCGTCAATGCATACAGACTTCTTTCTTCCAAAACCGATCTGCCGCTGCATGTGGGCGTCACCGAAGCAGGAGGACTCTATTCCGGGATCGTCAAATCTTCTCTGGGGATCGGGATGCTTCTCGCAGAAGGCATCGGAGATACGATTCGTGTTTCTTTGACCCGGGACCCGGTGGAAGAGATCCGGGTCGGATACGAAATTCTCAAGGCACTTGACATTCGCCGATACGGACCGGATATTATATCCTGTCCGACTTGCGGCCGTTGTAAAATCGATTTGTTTCGTATCCTCGAAAAGGTCGAAAACGCTTTAATGCTGAAGCCTTTGCCTGTCAAACTGGCCATTATGGGTTGTGTGGTAAACGGGCCGGGAGAGGCAAGAGAAGCGGATATCGGTGTTGCCGGCGGCGACGGCATCGGAATTCTTTTCAAGAAAGGCAACGTAATTAAAAAATTTCCCGAGGACAAAATTGTCGAGGTGTTACTGGCTGAAATTGATAAACTTGAACGAACAAAATCCTTTGAAAAATAAAGTTTCTATAAAATTCTAATTTTGGTTCAAGCAGTCAATCAAGGAAATCATAAATGGGAAAACAAATCAAGACCGCAATAACGCCGACCCGGGCCGAAGATTATCCTCAATGGTATCAAGAGGTGGTCAAAGCATCGGATTTGGCGGAACGATCACCGGTGAGAGGATGCATGGTTATCAAACCCTGGGGATATTCTCTTTGGGAAAATATTGTGAATGTAATGGATGGCATGTTTAAAGAAACAGGGGTTAAGAATGCCTATTTTCCGCTGTTTATCCCCCTTTCTTTTCTCGAGAAAGAAGCGGAACACGTGGAAGGTTTTGCAAAAGAATGCGCTGTCGTAACCCACCATCGGCTGGAAAAAGGAAGCCGGGGCGCTCTTGAACCCGCCGGCAAATTGGCTGAGCCGCTGGTTGTCCGGCCGACTTCCGAAACCATCATCGGAGATTCTTTTTCAAAGTGGGTGGCCAGCTATCGGGACCTTCCCATACTGATCAATCAGTGGGCCAATGTCGTGAGATGGGAAATGCGAACACGCCTGTTCCTGCGAACCAGTGAATTCTTGTGGCAGGAAGGCCATACCGCCCATGCCACCCAAAAAGAAGCCGTCGAGCGGACACAGCTGATGCTCGATGTTTATGCAAGGGTGGCTGAAGAATACCTGGCCATGCCGGTGATTAAAGGGAAAAAATCAGCCTCCGAAAGATTTCCGGGAGCCGTCGACACCTTGTGTATCGAAGCAATGATGCAGGATAGAAAAGGACTCCAGGCGGGCACATCGCATTTTTTGGGACAAAATTTTGCGAAGGCTTCGGGGATCAAATTTCAGACCGATCAGGAAACGGAAGAATACGCTTGGACCACATCCTGGGGATCATCGACCCGCCTTGTGGGGGGACTCATCATGACCCACAGCGATGATGACGGCATTGTCCTTCCGCCGAAGGTGGCTTCTTCGCACATCGTCCTGATGCCCATTGTCAGAAGGCCGGATGACCGAGCGAGCGTGATGGAATTTATCGAATCGCTGGCAAGAGAACTGAAGGATAAAACCTATCATCATCGCCGACTTGAAGTGGAAATTGACGACCGGGAGATCGGCGGCGCCAGGGGATGGGAATGGATAAAAAAAGGGATACCGGTTCGAGTGGAAATCGGGCCCAGGGATATGGCCGAAAATTCCGTCTACGTCGGACGCAGGGATAAGCCGTACAAAGATAAGGCGTCTATAAATAAAGACCGTTTTGTTGCCGAGATCACCGGTTTCCTGGATGAAATTCAGGACGGACTTTTTGACCGGGCCTTGTCGTTTAGAAAGAAATACACGGTTTCAATTGATGACAGGAATGAATTTTATGATTTTTTCACGCCAAAAAACCAGGAAAAACCCGAAATCCATGGCGGATTTTCATACAGTCACTGGTGTGGAGAAGAAGATTGCGAGGCCAGGATTAAGGACGACCTGAGCGTGACCATTCGATGTATACCTTCAGACGGCGTACCCGAAAAAGGAAAGTGCATATGTTGCGGCCGTCCCGGCATCGGCCGCGTGGTCTTTGCCAAAGCATACTGATTTCAAAACATGATCCGTATTAACGATATTATCGATAAAATAACCGAATATTACCCGGATGTGAACCTGGACATCATTGACCGCGCCTATATTTATTCGGCCAGGGTTCATGACGGGCAGGTTCGCCTTTCCGGTGAACCCTATTTGTCCCATCCCCTTGAAGTGGCCGGTATCCTGGCGGATATGAAACTCGATGTCGTCAGTGTCGCAGCGGGTTTGCTCCATGATGTCGTCGAGGATACACATGCTTCCACAGAAGAATTATATGAAATGTTCGGCAAGGAAATTACCCATATCGTATCGGGTGTGACCAAGTTGAGCGTTCTTCCTTTCAGCAGCAGCTCTCAGGCGCGTCAAGCCGAAAGTATCCGGAAAATGATCCTTGCCATGGCGGATGATATTCGTGTCATATTGATTAAGCTGGCGGACCGGCTTCACAATATGAGGACGCTGAAATATCACTCACCGAAAAAAAGGGAAATGATCGCCAGGGAAACGCTGGACATATATGCGCCCATTGCAGGCCGGCTCGGTATTTACTGGATAAAAAAAGAGCTTGAAGATACTTCGTTTATGTACCTCCAACCCGAGGAATACGCTCAAATCGAACAACTGGTCAATCGCGACAAGGAAGAAGGTGAAAAGTATATTGAAACCGTCAAAGCGCTGATCAAAGCGAAAATGGATGGACACAACCTTGAATGCGAGGTCCTCGGAAGGTACAAATATTTTTACAGTATCTATAAAAAAATGATCTCCCAGCATCTTGAATTCGAAGATGTTTACGATATCATCGCATTTAGAATCGTTCTAGACACGATACCTCACTGTTATGAAGCGCTTGGGGTGATTCATTCGCTATGGAAACCGGTTGCCAATAAATTCAAAGACTATATCGGTGTCCCCAAACCGAATATGTATCAGTCCCTTCACACTACCGTTATCGGCCCCTTCGGGGAACGAATAGAGATTCAGATTCGGACATGGGAAATGGACAAGGTCGCCAAATCAGGTATCGCCGCGCACTGGAGCTATAAAGAAGGGCTTCGCCTCGATGAAGAGACGACCAAAGCTTTTTCATGGATACAGAATCTGGTTGAAAACCAGGAAAATTTTAAAAATCCCGATGAATTTCTGGAAAATGTTCGCATCGATCTTTTTCCGGATGAAGTTTATGTTTTTACCCCTCGAGGAGAAATCAAGACGGTGCCCAGCGGCGCTACCCCTGTGGATTTTGCTTATTTAATTCATACGGAAGTCGGAAATCAATGCATCGGCGCCAAAGTGAACGGCCGTATCGTCTCCTTGCAATATGAATTGAAAACCGGTGATACGGTTGAAATTTCCACATCGAACAAAAGTCATCCCAGTAAAGACTGGCTCAATTTTGTCAAAACCGTGAAAGCGCGGTCCAGGATCAGGCAATGGATCAAGACCCAAGAAAAAGAGCGGAGTATCACCCTCGGCCGGGAAATGTGCGAAAAGGAATTCCGTAAACACCGGCTTAATTTCAATACGCTTTTGAAATCGGAAGACATGGAGAAAGTGGTAGAGCATTTCGGATTTAAACATGTGGATGATTTAATCGCAGGCGTTGGTTACGGAAAAATTACGCCGCTGCAGATTATTCGAAGGATCGAGCCGAAACCGGATGAAGAACCGTCAGAATCTTTCTTGAATAAAATCATCAGCCGCGTCAGAAAGAGAAAGCCGAAAATAGGTGTTACGGTAAAGGGCGTCGACGATATTTTAATTAAATTCGGCAAATGCTGCCAGCCCGTGCCGGGAGATCCGATTACCGGCTACATCACCCGGGGTTTCGGTGTAACCGTTCATCGGATGAGTTGCGTCAATGCCTTAAAAATGAGTCCTGAACGGCAAATAGACGTGGATTGGGATATGGCAACGGCGGATACCTATCCCGTGAAGATCATGGTTCGTTCTTATGACAGGGTGGGCTTGTTAGCAGATATTACTGCAAATATCAGCAAAAACGGTGCCAACATATTGAGCGCAAACACGCAAACACGTGAGAGCAAAATCGTCGATAGCTTCTTCACCATTACCGTTGAAGATACCGATCATTTAAACAGGATTCTTGCATCCATAAGAAAAGTGAAACATATTCAAGCTGCCAGAAGGGTGGACAGATAGTCGCTATTTATGATGCTTTAATGATGTTCCCCGATTTAATGCAGCTGGTGCAAACCATTATCTTTTTGACGCTGCCTTTATACAACGCCTTTACCCGTTGGATATTTGGATTGAAACGCCGTTTCGTTATATTATGTGCGTGACTGACGTTATGACCCACAAGCGGTTTTTTACCACATATTTCACATATTTTAGCCATGATGATTTCTCCCTGTCAATAGTAGAACTGGTACCGATATATCATCAGAGTATGAATGTAAAGTTTTTTTTCTAATTTTGAGACTTTTTTGTTAAATTATCTTCGCAAAGGGCAATATAACGGAGCGCTTTTTCATGGACGCCGACATCCGGATAATTGGTTAAAACCGATTTGAAACGTATCAGAGCGGCCTTATAATGTTTGGCTTTATAATAAAACAAGCCGACGTAAAAGTCGTGTCCAGCAAGGCTTTTTATGCAGACTTTCATTCGTTCCCTGGCCCTGTATGCATATGGATCGTTGGGGAACTGCCGAATAAGGCGTTTGAACGTATCGAGCGCGTTTTTCGCAGCAGTCTGATCCCTGTCTACGGTGTCGATTTGATCATAATAACAGCGCCCGATTTGATAAATAACATAGGGAACGGCTTCATTTCGGGGATGAAGGTTTTCAAATGACTCATAAGCCGTTACGGCCTCTGAATACTCTTCAAGATGGTAATACGCATCCGCGATCTTCAGTTCAGCCAGAATAACATACTTGCTGAAAGGATACCAGTCCTTAAGTTTTTCAAAGGAATCAACGGCTTTTTTGTAATCCTCGTTGTTAAACTGATCCATTCCGTCACTGATCAGCTCCTGCGCATTCTTTTCTTCCTTGGGTTTACTAAACCATGCACAGCCCGAAAATACAAACAGCGGGATAAGGATCAAAGGGATGACTCTTTTCATATTCTGTGATCGCCGAGCTATTTATTGCTGTCAATTTGTTATGCAACCACTTCCAAAGGATTTCCGGCACCGGCGCCGGAAACCGTCGGAATCGACATGTATCACTATCAAGGATTACCGTTAACCTTTTAAAATCATTTCTTCGAGTCTCGATTTGGCAACGATACCGATGATCTTGTCCAGAACTTCACCGTCTTTAAAGAAAATAAGCGTCGGAATGGACTTAATGCCGTACTTGGTGGGCGTTGCCGGATTGTCATCGACATTACATTTTGTGAACTTAACTTTGTCGCCGAATTGTACAGCAAGTTCTTCGACGACCGGTGCAATTGCCCGGCACGGTCCGCACCACGGCGCCCAGAAATCGACCAAAACCGGTTTGTCGGACTGTAAAACCTCAGATTCAAAACTGCTATCGCCTATTTCAAGAATATCTGTTGCCATTAATTATTTTCCTTTCCTTGTTATTATAAAAATTGTGGATTGATGGTGTCTTAAAGATTAGGGGAAATATAGTAGCCTGTGGCTGTCTTGTCAACCTTTCAGAAGAAATCCGACCATTGCGGTTTTTCTTTGAGCGGAATTAAATCGGCATAAGGTGGGTGCATTCCCTGCGGCTTCTCGGAGCGAAGCGGATGTGTTGTCGAAAACGTAAAATGGAGATTCCTTTTCGGCAGGGTTTCAGGATAATCTAAATTTGGAGCGGCGCTTCGTCGAAGATTCCCAACAATGGCTAGCTTAGGCCGTTATTTTTTATCGCCAGCTTAAACTCCCGAAAAATAGATTAGAAGTGGTTTCAAAACCCCCTCTCGGGCTCAATCTCTGTATTGGACTGAAACGGCCAATCCTCGAAATATTCCCGATATTCCTGCGGTTGGCCGTTTCAGTCCGCCTTGACCTTAAGCCCGATTGAAGGTTTTGAAACCACTTATAGGCATTCATCAATGTTTGCGGGCATGGAGACGCTCCATGTCCGCAAACAATCCTCTCTCACCATTCAATAAAATTCCGTTCGGGTGGGCCCCCGTCTATAAGACGACATACCGGTCACACCATTCAATCATTTCTGCATTTCTCGCCTGCGTGGCAAAATCCTTGAATCCAACGCCCGGTACATCACCGGAAAGATTGTTTGCCCGAAAGCTGACATCGCAAACCGATAGCTTGGCTTTACCAACCAGTTGTTCGAATTCCGGCTTCTGGGTCAAAAGCACCCCTTTGCCGGTAAAAAATATCCGAACATTTTTTCCTTTATCATGAGCGGCGCTGGTTAAGGCAATGACATAATCAAGGTGGTTCGCTGAACAGACAAGAATCCCTAAATTGTCGGCCATAATGTTTGTTCCTCTTTATTGTAAAGTTGAAATCTGATCATTCGATGTCACGTTACCGATTGTTCATTTCAAAATCCGCATGTGGTTGATTTTTTATACTTTCCTCTCCAATTGAAGCGAATGGAAAACGGCTACCACCAGCATATGACGCTGTCATGGGAAAAAATATCGTCCACCAGTGCAGGCCAATCGGTGTTCCCTTCATATAGGACGACTTTTTTTGCCCCTTCGTCCTTTGAAAGACCTTCCACGAACGTTTTTGTCGTTTCGTCAGGTTCTGTCCGAATAATGTGCAATACTCTCATCATTTTGCCCTCTAAAAAGGAATAATTAAGTCCGCCTCTTTAAGCTTGACCATCATATCCTCGATGCTTATCGGTTTAAAGCCGTATTTTTCGACGTTGGCCGGATTATTCGAATACCGTTCTCCTTCCATCTCGTCGATAAATTCCATGTTTTCTCTGTAAGCTTCGTCCATATTTCCAATCTCATGATTCAGTACATACATCTGGACGGAAGCGGCTTCAAGGAGCAAACCGAGGCTGGTTCTGAGCCCCTCATATTGCTGGTCCACTTCTTTGATGAGCACAGCGATATTTTCCATTTGAAAAATCACCCCCCTTTTTTGATCAAATATCTTGTATAGCCGGATTCATCCTCCATGCCGAGAAAGTCGTCGCCCTGCTTTTTGGCATAATCGGGAATATCATTTTTTGAGCCCGGATCTGTTCCCAAAACCTCCAGTACTTGTCCGGCCTTTAATTTTTTTAATGCCTTTTTGACCTTGAGTAGCGGCATCGGGCAGCTCAGTCCACGGCAGTCTAATGTTTCATCCGGCGTAATTCCTTCTACCATAGCAAAAATCCTCCTTTAAAATTATGTATCGAAAATTTTATATCTCCACAACAAACTTTTCCGTCTCTTCATTCCAGGTGGTAATGAGATAGTATGCCAGCATAGTTACAATTACCAAAATCACGCTCCATTTATAGCTGATAAAGTTCGGCATAAAGACTCTATAGCCCATGAACGAGGTGAGACCTGCCGAGCTCCTGATCCATGCTTTGAATAGCGAAGTGGACAATGCAAAAAAGACCACGGCCAGCATCAGCTTGATTTGACCTTCACCGGCCCGCCATACGGAACCGCTACCACAGCCGCCCGCTATCACCATACCGACTCCAAAGATAGCGCCTCCCACCAGGCCTCCGAACCAAAATGCCTGGGGAACATAAACATTTTCTCCGCGCACGCCCGAATATTTAAGAGCTGCAAATCCGAGAGCACTGATAATGACGGCGATGGCGATGGCTCTTGGCACCTGGCTTTCACCGGTCATAAAAGGTTCTCGAAATCCCCTGACAAAACAAAACCGGGTTCTTTGAATAATGATGCCAAACGCAATGCCGCACAGCAACAGGCCGCCGACACTTGTATAAGCATTTTTACTGTAAATCCATGTACAAACGACGGCGGAAATGAGTACGAGCGCTCCTAAAAAGGGCTCGATTTTCAACCAATCAAAGTCTTTTTTTGCTTTGTCTTCCGCGACTTTGATGGACCCCGAGGGAAGATGCTCGATCTCCCAGTAGAGATACCTCAGCCCCAAATATGCGCCGATGATCAATCCGATCATCATGGCAATCCCGCTGGCGGACATGGCGCTGACGGCTGAGAAGAAACCGCCCACATTGCAGCCGCCGGCCATTGCCGAACCGATACCCATCAATGTTCCGCCGGCAATCCCTTTCCCGAGTTCTAAAGGAGGCGCTTTGCGAATGGCAAATTGCCTGGATAAAAGGGCGGATCCAAAGGCGCCCCACAGTAAGCCCAGGGTAAGAATGGAGTTTGTTGAAATCAGCGGCGACACTGGTTTTTGTGCATAAATTCCCACGGAACTGAAAAACCAGTCACCCCAGTTTCTCAGTCCGCCGGCAACCCCCCATGGCCTGGCCCAGGCAAACGTAATGACACTCATGATGCCGATCAAAATGCCGCCGAGCCACATGGGCCAGTTTTCGTCAAAGACTTTTTGGTACCCGCTGATCAGAATTTCGTTTAAAACACTTGGTTGATTATCATCGTTCATAGTAATTGAAACCTCACAAAATTAACTAACATCCCTCGTCATCTATAATCTTAAATCCACTGTTCTTCTGTTGGCTTGCAGCTGGTTTCGGTGGCTTCGGAGGCGGTGCCGGAGACAACCCGGTTTGTGTTTCTTGTCTGGTTGAGACATCCGGCAAAACCAGATTGGCATTCTTTTCCACCTTTTCAGCCAAACCGAAAATGACAGCCTGATCATAAAACCGCCAGGCTTTTAGGGATGTGGGATCGGCTTTAACCGCTTTTCTGAAATATTCTTTTGCATCCAGGTATTTTCCTCTGGCGTATGCTTCCTGACCGAATCGGATCATCCGGGCGGAAAGCGCCTTGTCCGGCTGGCAAACGGACGCGTCCTGAGCCGCAACATGGGTCAGGGGTGGAAAAATTATGGTAAGCAAAAAAACGATTGCCGCTAACATAGACCATTTTGACTTCACGACACACTCCTTTAAAAAAGCTACGTTTTTCGTAACGCGTTAGCCTTTTAAGGTCGGTTTGTTTCAAAGGACTAACGGGTTACCCTCATTTAGACTTCCAGGCAAATTTATTTTTAGACGAATTCCCATGAATGTGCAACCGCTAATTAAGTATCAAAGCACAACAATATGGTCAAGCACGATTCCGTTTTCATATCCGTGTTCAGAGTTCGGAGTTCAAAAGCTACCCAAGGGTAAAGGTTGAATGCTTGAACCCGGAAAACGGAATCAGCTGAATCCTGAACACCGACTCCTGAACACTGAATCGTGCAACCATACTCAGTGTTCAGGGGTTGATAATCCAGAAATTCGACGTTGTGGCGATACGTTAAGTAAAACACTTCTATACACTAAATACGCAATGCTTGGTAAAATATCGTTTTTACGAATTCATCGATATTGACAATGAAAAGGTTTTCTTATACAGTGCGCCTGGTTTTAGAAAATCCTTATGAGAAAATGAGTAATATTAAGGAGTAATCATTATGAACGACTCGGACGGCAGTTGTAGTTGCCGCAAAAAGACACAAAAGACAGCACAAAAAGATCTTGATGATCCTGGACCGTGGCGGTGTTACCCTGCGGCTCTTGATGTGATCGGTCGGTTTGCCAGCAGCGCATAGCCCACCGGTTCGCCTCTGGCCGCGAATGGTCTCCAAATGCGGTTGAAACAGAGGTGAGCTATGAAGACCCCACTCGATGTTTCCGACATCCGTAATTTGATTACGTCCGGAAACGCCAAATCCCTTAAAACTTACTGCGAATCGAGCCACCCCGTGGTGGTGGCCGAGATGATCTCTTCACTGAACACCGGTGAAGCATGGGACGTGCTCCGGCATGCCGGCTTTCAGACCCGTTCCGATATCTTCAGTCACCTCAGTGATGAACTTCAAGTGGATATCATCGGTGCATTAGGCCGGGGAGACATCGCCCGGCTGCTTGCCGATATGCCTCCGGATGATCGTGCGGATGTGTTCAAACTCCTGCCTGAAGACCGGCGTGAAGAGGTTTTGCCCGCCATAGCTCAAGCCGAGCGGGAAGACATACGCCGTTTGTCCGCCTACAAGGAAGGCACCGCCGGTGCGGTAATGACCTCGGATTATGCGACCCTGCCCCCGGAATTGACGGCATCGCAAGCCATCGATCGACTCAGGGAGATCGCGCCGGACCGGGAAACCATCTATTATGCCTATGTGGTGGATGGGCACCGTAAATTGATCGGTTTTATATCCTTAAAAGACCTGATTATTGCCCGGAAAGAGGCCCGGATCGGGGAGATCATGCACCGGGACGTGATTTACGCCCGCGTTGAAGATGACCAGGAAGATGCAGCCCGTAAAATTCAGAAATACGATCTTATCGCCCTGCCGATTATTAACGGAAATGAAGCGCTGGTCGGCATTATCACACACGATGATGCCCTTGACATTATCACCCAGGAACAAACAGAAGATATGGAAAAATTGATGGCGATCTCCGGTCGTCACGAAGCGGCCGCCTACATGAAGACGCCGGTCATTAAGCATTTCAAAAACAGGGTCTTATGGATCGTAGTACTTGCCTTGTTCGGATTTATATCCGGTGCTATCGTCCAGAAATTCGAAGGGCTGCTGCTGCAATTTGCCATATTGGTCACATTTATGCCCATGCTGGCGGATACCGGAGGAAACACCGGGAGTCAATCAGCGACCCTGGTCGTTCGGGCACTGGCTCTTGAAGAAATTACCCATAAAGACATCGTGCGAATTCTTTTGAAAGAGGCCCGAATCGGACTGCTTCTCGGCGTATTGCTCGGGGCCATTGCTTATGGACGCGTTCTTTTTTTCGGTGCGGGGTCTTCCGGACCAGCTGGTTTTTCAATCGGCATGATCGGCGTTGCTGTTTCGGTTGCCCTGACATTGCAAGTGGTCACCGCAACCATCATCGGTGCGTTACTTCCTCTGTTTGCGGCCAGATTAAAGCTCGATCCTGCCGTAATCGCGAGCCCGGCGTTGACGACCGTTGTCGACATCACCGGTCTGCTTATTTTTTTTATGACGGCCAGGATCATATTAAATATTTGAGATTGACAAAAATACGGTATAGATTGTATTATAAATTATTTATATATTGCGGAAGGCAATGAAGTCTGCCTGAATTTTTCATATCTTGCATAGAGGGGATAGAAATGATGACTTCTACTTATAACGGGTAGGAGTTAATCACCAATATCTGCTTTGCCCTTCGCTGCAGATACAAACGAGTATAACCCTGCCCGGATTCAAACTGAGCAGGGTTTTTTTGTATCTGTTAGGCCAGCATGTCCAATATATTCTCTACACAGGAGGTGGCGTCGTCATGGAAACTCGATTTGCTGTGATGAAGGATCGGCTTGTTGGTGTTGTCGACGATCTTTCCAAGATAAACAGCAATAGGGATAAGCGACTTGGAGAGATAACCGAAAAACTGGCGCTGGAGCAGTTCAACCTGGTGGTAATGGGGCAATTTAAACGCGGAAAGTCCACATTTATCAATGCATTGATCGGCGCTGAGATCCTTCCGACATCCATTATTCCGCTGACGTCCATCGTCACCATCTTGCGTTACGGTCAAAAAGCCAAGGCTATGGTGCGTTATTTGGATGAGAAAGAAGAGGAGATCGACCTTCCGGATATTCCGAAATTTGTGACTGAAAAACGAAACCCCAAGAACAAACTGCGCGTCAAAGAAGTGGAAATCCTCTTTCCTTCGGATTATTTGAAGGACGGGGTGCGGATCATCGACACCCCCGGAGTGGGTTCGGTGTTCAAACATAATACGGATGTGGCCTATGCGTATCTGCCCTACGTCGATGCCGGTGTCTTTATCGTTACGCCGGACCCGCCGCTGGGAGAGGCCGAGCATCGATTTTTAACGGAAGTCCGGGAGCATGCCGACAAATTTATTTTTGTATTAAACAAAACCGACCTTGTGGAAGCGTCGGATTTAAGCGAATCCATGGATTTCACCACCAATCTTATACAAGAAGATCTCGGGCAATCCGTCAATCTCTATCCGGTTTCGGCCAAATTCGCGCTGTTAGGAAAGCTAAAGGGTGATACGGATAAATTAAGCCAGTCTAATATGTTGGCTTTTGAAAAAGATCTCAAAGATTTTTTACACCATGAAAAGGGAAAAACCTTTCTTCGTTCGGTCATCGGATCCCTTTTAAAATATACCGCCGATGAAACCATGGCGTATAAGATAGAGCAGGAAGCCGCCCGACTATCGGTGGAGGAGTTAAAAGCGAAAATCGCCACCTTTGAAAAATATGCCGAGACTGCTCAAAAGGATCGGGATCGCCAGAATTTTATTTTAGAAGGACATATGAGAAAGCTCCAACAGAAGCTGGATGATAATTTGGCCGGGCTTGCCCAAAAAGATCTGCCGGTTCTTTTGAAAAATATGGAAGAAAAATTTGCCGAAACAACCGCCCGACACATCAGCAGTCATGAACTTGAAAAGGAAATGGAAGAATTCGTTTTTAACGAAATCATGGTCACATTTAACAGGGTCAGGCAAAAAGAAGCGGAAAAGATCGCCGGAATTCTTGAGCAAATTTACCTGGATATCGCAAAACGCACCAATGATATCATTGAAAACATCGTAAAGATGACATCCGACCTGTTCCAGGTGGAGCTCAAACCCTTTACCACTGTTGAAAAACTATCAAAAAAAGGTGAATTTTATTTTTTGTTAAAAGACGATCCGGGCGCCATCGAACTCATCGGGCTGTCGATCCGTTTTGCCCTGCCGAAATTCATGGCCAAGGGGATTATTTTAAAGCGGATGAAAGATACGGTTTCCGGCCGATTTGAAAGGCACTGCGGCCGGGTAAGATATGATCTGCTCCGGCGGGTTGAAGACACCAGCAGAAACTTTAAAAAAGCACTGAATGAAAAAATCGACCTGACCGTTTCCACCATCCGGGAAGCTTTGAACCGAGCGATGGCGCTCAAAGATCAGAGTGAAAAAGAGGTTTCTCAGACGTTGTCCACGCTTTCAGACCGGTTATCGAATGTCGAAGAAATTCGCAATCAGCTTTATTCTTATCAAAAAGATGTTTCAGCAATGTAATTTTTGGATCCATTAAAAAAAATATTTAAAACCCATGGGCATGCGATGAACATGAAATTTGCTTGACATTCAATAATAGAACGTAGTTAGAGGCTAAAAAAATATAAGGCAATGAAGTCTGCCTGAATCGTCACCAAGCATTGAGAGACTAATGACTTCTACTTAAAATCGGGTAGAAGTCGCAGCATCATAAGATTTCTGCCCCATCCGGATAAACCGGGCGGGGTTTTTTTATACTGTTTTAAGATCCTGCCCGAAACATCCGAGCGGGTTTTTTATGCAGCGTAAAGGGCATTCAAAATAATTTTTATCAGGAGGTATAAATGGCGGCAAGTCTTTCTTTGATTATCGTTTTGGGATTACTGGCGGATTATATATTTCAAAAGGTAAAATTACCCGGTTTGGTGGGTATGCTCATCGTGGGAATTTTCGCAGGACCTTATGTCTTTAATCTCATGGCACCGGATATGATGAGGGTTTCCGCTGATTTTCGAAAAATTGCCTTGATTGTCATTTTGCTCCGCGCCGGATTTGAGCTGCATAAAGACACCCTGCACCGCGTTGGACGAGCCGCCCTCTTAATGAGCTGTATTCCCGCAATTTTTGAAATCGCGGGTGTCATTCTGGTTGCCCCGAGATGGCTGCATATCAGCTATGTGGAAGCCGCCATACTTGGTGCGATTTTAGGTGCTGTTTCGCCGGCGGTGGTGGTGCCGTTGATGATTGATTTCATCGATCGGGGCCGGGGCGCCAAAAAGGGCATTCCCACGCTGCTGCTGGCGGCGTCATCCATTGACGATGTTTTTGTCATTGTTTTGTTTTCGATTTTTTTGGGCATGTACGGCGGCGGTACGGTCAATATTTGGGCCAAATTGGGAGAAATACCGGTTTCCATTACGCTGGGAATTCTGGTGGGCGTCGTCCCCGGGTATTTTTTATACCGTCTGTTCACCAAATACGACTGGCGGCCCCCAAAACGGACCCTGATCGTTTTAGGTGTGGCCATCATCTTGACCTGGCTGGAGAAGGAGTGTGAAAAATGGGTGCCCATTGCCAGTCTTTTAGGGGTCATGGCCATTGGATTTATTATCCTGGAAAAATCCGAACCCATCGCACACTTAATTTCCCAAAAACTTAAAAAAGTCTGGGTGTTTGCCGAGCTGCTTCTCTTCGTTCTGGTCGGCGCCCAGGTCAACGTCAAGGTGGCCTGGCATGCCGGGCTTGCCGGTACCCTCGTCATTTTGGTGGGGCTTTTATTCCGCAGCGTCGGTACCTACCTTTGTCTGATCGGGACACCCTACAGTCTGAAAGAAAGGGTTTTCTGTGTGATATCCTATATCCCCAAGGCCACTGTCCAGGCGGCCATCGGTGCGGTTCCTTTGGCCGCCGGTGTGGCTGCAGGAGATCTGATTCTTGCCGTTGCCGTCCTCTCCATTCTGTTGACCGCACCCCTCGGGGCCATCGGAATTATCATTTCAGGAGAGAAAATTTTGGATTACGGCGAAAGGTCCCCTTACAAATTCAAAGATCTCCGGACAAAACACGGGCTGCCGCGTGTGGGAGAACGGGTCCGGAGCAAGCAATTCGGTACGGTCTGGAAGATTATCGAAGAAAAGGAAGTATGGATGGACGGGTCGAACGCACATCGTATTCCCGGCATTTTTGTCAAATATTGGCGCGAAGACAGCACTTCGGGTCCCGGTACCGGGAAAACCATGTCATACCGGTACAGTCAGAATGATCCGCCTTTTGATAATTATTGGGAAATCCTTTATGACTGGTAAATTTTTTCCTAATTTTGAGATAGCTTCTCTAAACATCGAAACTTTTTTTAGATTTTTTTAAATGATGTATTTTTTCGGGCGAATAAAGGAAATATCGGAAATCATCAATGCCTTAGAGAAAAGAAAACATATCGTCATTACCGGAAATTATGGCATCGGCAAAACCGGACTGGCCAAACATCTATCTGACATAACCAAACAAAAATGTCAGTTTGTCTTTGCGGATTTCTCAAAAACGCCGTCAACGGTATGTAATGAAATCTTAAGGAAAGTATCCCCAAAAACGCCGCCCGAACATCGTCGCAAATATATGAAATATAAAACGGCAAGATCTCTGATTGCCGAGCTTACATTAAAGGACAACCGACAACCTGTCATTGTCCTGGACAATATTTCGGAACTCACTCATCAGAAACTGGCATTTATTCAACGGGTCGTTTTTTCTAAAAAACTCCTTATCATTGCAATCACCGAGGGTTTCTTACCGGAACGTGATTTGTTTCAACTTCGGGCGTGCCTGATGCCCTCTCACTTAATCAAACTCGGGAATCTCGGCACAAAAGACGCCGTTGATTTCCTTCGACATGCTTCCCGAAAAAACAGCCTGAACTGGTCTGAAACACACATCCGCATGCTGGCCGAGGTAACCGGAGGTTATCCTCTGGGAATGAAGGAGTTTGTGAAGCGGGAAATTAAATAATAAACCGGCGCAGCAGTAAGGCTGATACCGGGCTGATGCGCCATAATCCGTGATGGGTCTTGGCATTTTGTTTCGTCCCGACAAGGATATCAATCCCATGGATTTTTACAGCATCCTATTTGAAAAAGCCGAAGGAGACATAAAAAAAGAAATACCTGAAGCGCCCGTCTTTTTTGCTGATTTAAATCTCGATCAAATCATAGACGCCATTACCTCCGGCAAGGAGGAATATCATTTAAAACCTTTCTTTTATACTTCCCTAAAGGATGCCGGCGCGATCCGATATCGCCAAGAAATAATGCGGGATCTTGAAAACGAGGTTCTCTTCGAGCACATAAAATCATTCGCGGAAAAAATGCACAACGTTCGCAGGTATCTCGCCTTTGCAGATACGCTGTACTACAAATACCATCAAGAAGGATGGTTTTTAGAGGCCATAGAGATTTATTGCGAAGCAGTGACTTGCCTACAGCACGATTTAGATCTTGCAGACTTGAAATCGCGCGGCCTTTTGGCTTTTCGTAAATATTTGACGAACTACGCCGTTTCCCGCCGCTTTACATCCCTTGCGACGGAAACAGAAAAGCTCAAAACTGATCTGGCCGCTGTAAAATATTGTTTGATCATAAAAGGCAACCGCATCAAGGTCCGCAAATATGAATCTGAAATCGATTACAGCGCAGACGTTGAAAAAACCTTCGAAAGATTCAAACAGGGAGCGGTGAAAGATTACAGGGCCAAACTTCCAATGAACTCC
>Ga0316575_10000112_pt1 | contig 20407 bp, 18 predicted proteins | sample J5NA_FD_203072 | JGI IMG/M metagenome (GOLD analysis project Ga0316575, IMG submission 203072) | Rhizosphere microbial communities from salt marsh grasses in Alabama, United States - J5-7_050615r2r3 | ecosystem: Host-associated > Plants > Roots > Rhizosphere | place: USA: Alabama | collected...
TTCTGATGCTGGCCTACTTGATCATGGCGGTGATCTATACCTTGCGTAACGACGTCGAGCGGCACCGCTGGTTTCTCAGGCTTGCTCCCTGGATGATCCCTATCCCCTTCCTCGCATGCGAGATGGGATGGCTGGTCGCGGAGCTGGGACGCCAACCCTGGACGGTGTACGAAATGCTGCCCACCTGGATGTCCGCCTCCACTCACAGCGTGGCGTACATGGTGTTCTCCCTCACAGGGTTCGTGCTGCTGTATTCCATTTTTATCGCGGTGGAGATGTATCTGATGATCAAATTCATCCGCAAGGGTCCGGACGAGCACCCACACGAACCGGCCCGGCCCCAAGCCCCAGGCGGTGCTTATGCTGGCGTGGGCGCCATGATGAAACGCGAGGAGATCTGAGATGGAAGCCTATTTAATCCTGAAAGTGTTGTGGTGGGTGTTGTTGGGCGTGCTGCTCATCGGGTTGGCCATTATGGTCGGCATGGATATGGGGGTCGGCACCCTGCTGCGCTACGTGGCGCGCACCGACACCGAGCGCCGCGTTGCGCTCAACATCATCGGTCCCCACTGGGATGGCAATCAGGTGTGGTTCATTCTGGGCGGTGGCGCAATTTTCGCCGCCTTCCCGCTGATCTACGCAACCGCCTTTTCGGGCCTCTACGTGGTCATGCTGCTGCTGCTATGGAGCATGATCGTGCGCCCCCTGGGCTTTGAGTACCGCAGCAAGTTGCCTTCCGCCCGCTGGCGCAATGTCTGGGACTGGGCCTTGTTTGTGAGCGGGTTTCTGCCTATGGTCATTTATGGCGCCGCCATCGGCAACATGTTCAGGGGCGTGCCCTTCCATTTCAGCTGGAACATGACGTCTTATTACACGGGCAGCTTCATCACGCTGTTCAACCCGTTCGCCATTCTTGCCGGATTGCTCTCCCTGTCGCTGTCGATTTTCATGGGCGGCGCCATGCTGATGGGGCGGGGCGAAGGCGCCCTGCAACAACGGGCACGCGGCGCCGTGGTAGTCGGCGGGATTGTGGCTGCCGTGCTGTTCACCGTGGGCGGAATCTGGGTGGCCAACATGCAGGGCTTCCAGCTGGTGTCAGGGCCTGATCCGGCCGTTGCCCAAACCCCCCTGCAACAGACAGTCACTCTGGCCGACGGCGCCTGGCTAGGCAATTTCCACAACCATCCCATTCTCTGGCTGGTACCGGCGCTGGGCTATGCAGGCATGTTGCTCGGGGTACTGGCGGCGCGTGCCGGCAAGGCCACCATTGCCTGGTGGCTGGGGGCACTGGCCTGGATTGGTGTCCTTGGCACGGCGGGCACGGCTCTGTTCCCCTTCATGATGCCATCCAGCAGCGATCCTTCGCAAAGCCTCACAGCGTGGAATTCGGGTTCAAGCGAGCTGACCCTTTCATGGATGACCGGCTGGGCCGCCGTGTTCGTGCCGTTGATCTTGTGGTACACCAGCTGGGCGTTCTATATCATGCGGGGCAAGGTCAAGGGCTCCGCAGTCGAAGCTGACGATCACGCTTACTAAGGAGATACGATGAAAACCTTTTTCCAGTTCCTGCTTTACTTGGTGATCGCTGTTCTCGTTATCGTCCTCGGCGTGATTCTGGGGGCCGAAGCTTCCTGGTACTTTGCATGGCTGGTCGGCACCGTGATGATCGTGCTGATCTCCGCTGCCGGCGGCGCGCTGTTGGACGCCCAGGAGGAAGAAAAGAATCGCAATCCCGGCTAACCTTTCCAAGTTAACGATTCGGGATTTTCCATGCCGCCGGGGACCCAGTCCCCGGCTTTTTTGTTTCGCCGAATGGAATATTACGCCCCGAGGGCGTCATGCAGCCTTCTGAAAGGTCCGTCGCTCGCCATCAGCTTCACCACCGTCCCTTGTTCGACGATGCGTCCCTCCTCGATTACTGCCACGTTGTCGACCAGGTGAGCGAGCATCGTCAGGCGATGGGTGATGAGCAGCACACTGCGTCCTTGCATCAGCAGGTCCAAGGCCGCCAGGAGCTCCTGTTCGGTGACTGCGTCCAGACCCTCGGTCGGTTCATCGAGAATCAGAAGGGGAGCATTTTTAAGCAGCGCGCGGGCGACGGCAACGCGGCGGGCCTGGCCGCCCGAAAGCCTTGCTCCCGCCTCGCCCAGTTCGGTGTGGTAGCCCTCGGGGAGAGTCATGATGAAATCGTGTATCCGTGCCGTCTGGCAGGCTTCCACCACCTCACCTTCGGTGGCGCTCGGACGCGCCAGAAGCAGGTTTTCCAGCACCGTCGCATTGAACAGATAGGCGTCCTGCGATACGACCGCGATGCGCTCCCGCAAGTCGGCAGCCTGGTATTCACGCAGATCATGTCCTCCCAGCCGGATTTCGCCCGCCTGGTATTCCCAAAAGCGGACCAGCAACTGCACCAGGCTGCTCTTGCCCGCTCCGCTTGCGCCAACGAGGGCTAAACGGCCGCCTTCGGGCAGTTCCAGATCCAGTCCTTTCAGCACCCACGGAGCAGCTTCGTCGTACCGGAATTCCAGCCCCCGTATCTGCAGGCTGGAATCTTCAGGCACGGGCGACGGTCCCGCCGGGGACTTCACTGCAGGCTCGGCGTCGATGATCTCGAACAGGCGGCGCGCCGCTGCGAGCGCCTCGCCCAGAACCTGCAATGCTCGCGGAAGAGGCAGCACCGCCTCGAAGCTTGCCAGTACAAAGAGCGCCAGCATGGGCAACTCGGGGGACTGCAGCACACCGGATCCCAGCAGGGGCAAAGCCAGCAACACGGCGCACCAAAGCGCCAGATTTACCAGCAGACCCAGGCTGCCCTGGGAAAATCCGTTGAGCCGACTCAGGGACCGCTGGGCCTGGATATGCTGCCCGGAGATATCCATCACGCGTTGCGCCTGGCGCTCGACCCCGCCGTATACGCGCAATTCTGCCAGCCCCTGAAGTCCATCCACCGCTGCGCTGCGCAATGCGGAGCGGGACTCCACCAGGAGCGTTCCGGGTTTATCGCCGCGCTTTCGGGTATAAATCGGCAGACCGACGCCAGCCAGCAGCAAAAAGACAAACGCTGCAATTGCCACCCGCCCGCTAAAGAACGCCAGAGCCGTCACCATGATGGCGATCCCCAGCGCCGCTACGACTACCGGCACGACGAAATTCAAATAGACCTGATCCAGCGTGTCGATGTCGGCCTGGATGCGATTCGCCAGGTCGGGGCTCCGATATTTCATGAGGCGGGCGGGTGCCAAGGGTTCAAGGCGGGCATAGAACCACACCCGCAATTCGGACAGCAGACGGAACGTGGCCTCATGGGTGACCAGCCGCTCCAGATACCTTCCCCCGGTACGGACGATCGCGAAAAAACGAATCAATGCGGCGGGCGTGAAATAATTCATCGTCGCCTCGGCCAAACCGGCGAGGGCCATGGAGGTGATGAACCAGCCCGATACTGCCATCAGGCCGACATTGGCCAGCAGTGTGGCCAGCGACAGGGCGCAACCCGCCGCCATCCAACCCTTGTATGGAAGCAATAGCTTGATAAGCCGCCAGAAGTCGGCGCGGGAACTGGTTCCGGGAGATGGCATCCGGCTGCTCATGCCGTCGCCCCCGTCGCATTGCCTATGCGTGCCAGGCGGGCGAAACTGCGGCCGCTGGCCATCAACGCCGCGCGCTCGCCAGCCTCGGCCACCCGCCCCTCTTCCAGGACCACCACGTGATGCGCCAGAGCGAGGGTGCTCAGACGGTGGGCGGCCATGATCACGGTGCGGCCTCGCGCCAGCTCGGCGATCGCGTCGATTACCGCCGCCTGCGTATGGCCATCCAGATGCGCCGTGGCTTCATCCAGCAACACCAGCGGGGCATTCTTCAGGAACGCCCTTGCCAACGCGAGGCGCTGAACCTCGCCGCCCGAAAGTCCTGCGCCACGCTCACCGATGGGCGTGTGATAGCGCTGGGGCATCGCGAGTATGAAATCATGCGCGCCTGCCGCCCGGGCAGCGGCCTCCACCTCTTCGTCGGTGGCTTCAGGCCGCGCCATGCGAATGTTGTCCCGCAACGTGCCGGCGAACACGTGGGGGTGCTGAGGAACCCAGGCAACGTGTTCCAACCACGCAGCTTCGTCGAAGCGGGCAAGGTCCAGGTTGTTGATCCGTATGCTGCCGTGCTGTGGCTTGGCGAAACCCAGGAGCAGGTTCATGACGGTGCTCTTGCCCGCGCCGCTCGTCCCTACAAGCGCAGTAACACAGCCCGCCTCCGCATTGAATGTGGCTCCCCTCAGCGCCGGGCGGCCCGGTTCGTATGCAAATTCCACACTCTGGAACTGCACGCCCAACAGCGTGTCCGGAACAGGGACGGTTTCCTGACGCGGCATTCGGTCTGGTAACGGTGTCTGTAAAATTTCTACCACACCCTCCGCCGCGCCAATGGCCTCCATACGTGCGTGGTAATGGGCGCCGAGCGAACGCAGCGGCAAGTAGTATTCGGGTGCAAGCAGCAGGACAAAGAAGCCAGGAAGAAACGCAATTTCTCCCCACAGCAGGCGGAAACCGATGAGCACTGCCACGACGGCGATGCTTACGGTAGAGAGAAATTCCAGAACCAGCGAAGAAAGGAAGGCGACGCGCAGCACTTTCATGGTGCTCGTCCGGTAGTCCTCGGAGATATCCGCTACGACCTGCGCCTCGTGCCGGCTGGCATTGAACAGCTTGAGCGTTGTGAGTCCCTGCAGTGCGTCCAGAAAGCGACCGCTCATCCGTGCCAACTGCCGCCATTGGCGCTGGTTGAGTTCCTCGGCGCCTTTGCCGATGAGAATCATGAAGACTGGGATAAATGGGGCAGTCAGCACCAATACCAGGCCGGACACCCAGTCAGTAGGGAACACGGCAACCAGGATCGTCAGGGGCAGCAACACGCTCAGAGCCCGATTGGGAAGCCAGCGGGCGTAATAGCCATGCAGCGCTTCGATGCCCGTCGCCACGCGGTTGGCCAGATCGCCACTCGCTCGCGAGGCCAGCCATAGCGGCCCCAAGGCCTGACAATGATTGTATAGCTGCTCGCGCAACACCTTCTGCATCTCTGCAGCACCTTCAAATGCGGCGCGTTCGGAGGCCAGGGCCAGAAAGAAACGGATGATGAAGAGCGGCAACAGGAGCCAGAGCCACGGCAGGACCGACGCCTCCGACTCATGCCGCAAGACTGCAGCATTGATGACGAAAGCTAACAGCCACGCCTGCAAGATAACCAGTATGCCGTTGGCCATGCCCAGCATGAGGGAAAGGTTTAGTGACCGTCGGATGCGCGGTTGATGCCTCTTTAGCCAGTTTTCTATCGGATTCAATGGATATTTGGCCGCGGTCTTGGCGACATGAAGCCGGGTGCCGGCAGTAGCCGCATTCTAAATGCAGGACAGAAGACCACCAACTCCTAAGGTCAGGAATGGCCGAGAATCTGACTTTCGATTTCTTTATCGGTCCCGCCCGTTTCAGCAAAACTATTTAGTTTCCCTAACGTCGTGTTCCCCCGCCAGCATCTCATCGAGCAGCTCCCACGAAGAACGCGCTTCCTGCTCGGTCATCTTCTGCAGTGCATAGCCGACATGCACCATCACGAAATCGTCCACCGCGACAGGTTCGTCCTGCAGCATGAACAGGCTGACATCGCGCATCACGCCCTTGGCCGTGCAGCGCGCGTTGTAACCGTCGATCTCAACGATTTGCATCGGAATGCCGAGACACATGGCGGGAATTCCATTGAATGGAGTTTTGCAAGTTTACTCCTGATTGCAGCAGCGATGCACCCAAAACATTTGGAAACAAGACCAAATTACTCGGTTGAAGTTTCGATATCACGGTGCTAGATTGGCGATGTCGTCAGCTCAAGGAAGCAAGACCATGAGTGCGCTCGGCAAGACACCCCATAAAACGCTGATACTCGGCATTGGCAACGTTCTGTTACAGGACGAGGGCGCGGGAGTGCATGCGATTCGGCATCTTGCAGACAGGCTGTCGGAGCACAGCGGCATCGAGCTGATGGACGGCGGCACGCTGAGCTTTTCTCTGGCAGGCGCTATCGAGGATGCGGAACAATTAATTGTCATAGACGCCGCACAATTGGGCAGCGAACCGGGCACCACACAAATCTTCGAAGGCGAAGCGATGGATGCCTTCGTCGGCGGCAACCGAAAACACAGCGTGCACGAAGTCAGCCTGATCGACCTGTTGATGATTGCGCGCCTTGCCGAACAGCTTCCCGATCGCCGCGCACTGATCGGCATCCAGCCCCGCGACATCGACTGGGGCGAACTGCCCTCCCCTCCGGTCGCAGCCGCGATTCAACAAGCATGCAGCCACGCCTTGCGGCTCGCTGCAGATTGGCAGGCATGAAACCGCAAACCATCCCCATCTACACCCAGACCGAGGCGGATTATTCCGTCGGCAACATTCGCGCGTTGCTGACTGAGATCGCCGCACGGCTGGAAAGGCTGGCGAACGACGGCACGTCCGCCAGCATCGACCTGAACAGCCTGCCGTTCGCGCCCGGCGAATACGAACGGTTGCGACACGCGCTCGGGAAGGGCGAGGTCTCCGCACACATTGAGGCAATCGGCCCGAGTGAAATCACCGAGACGCGTTATCCCGGCGTGTGGTGGGTCACACACTACAACGTGGAAGGCGACATCGTCGCAGACATGCTTGAGATCACGACGGCCCCGGAAATCCTCAGCAGCCAGCCGGATGACATCCGCTCCGGCCTGGCGTTATTGCACATCCAACTCAAAGAAGAGGTGCAGCAATGAACGATCACGACGCTCCCATTCACGAAAAAAACAGTCATGAATTCCCCATTCATGAAACCTTGGGGGACAGTCTCGCGCAACAGGGAATCAGCCGCCGCGCATTCCTGAAATTCTGCACCGCTATGGCATCGCTGATGGCGCTGCCGCCTGGCACCGCGACCGCGATCGCAGAAGCGCTGGTCAAGGCCAAGCGCCCTTCGGTGATCTGGCTGTCGTTCCAGGAGTGCACCGGATGCACCGAATCGCTGACGCGTTCGTATTCACCCACGCTGGAAAATATGATCTTCAACATGATCTCGCTGGATTATCACCACACGCTGCAGGCCGCCTCCGGCTACGGCGCGGAAAAATCCCGTGAAGACGCGATGAAGAATTTTTTCGGCAAATATCTGCTGGTGGTTGACGGTTCGATCCCGATGAATAATGGCGGCGTCTATTCCACCATAGCCGGGCGTACCAATCTCGACCTGCTGCATGAGGTGGCAAAAGGCGCGGCAGCGATCATCGCAGTCGGAACGTGCGCCTCATTCGGCGGCATCCCCAACGCGAAGCCGAATCCAACCGGCGCGGTGGCGGTATCCGACATCATCAAGGACAAGCCCATCATCAACATCTCCGGCTGCCCGCCCATTCCCGCGGTGATCACCGGCGTGCTGGCGCATTACCTGACTTTCGGCGGGCTGCCCGAATTGGACGATCTGGGGCGCCCGAAATCCTTTTACGGCGAAACCATACACGACCGCTGCTATCGCCGCCCTTTCTACGACCAGGGCAAATTCGCGAAGACCTTCGACGACGAAGGCGCGCGCAACGGATGGTGCCTGTTCGAACTTGGCTGCAAGGGGCCGGTCACCCACAACGCCTGCGCGACGACCAAGTGGAACGGCGGCACCAGTTTCCCGATCGAGTCGGGACACGGCTGTCTCGGTTGTTCGGAACCGCATTTCTGGGATGCAGGCAGTTTCTACAGCGCGTTGTCGATGCCGGCCAGTCCCCTGAAGTATGTCGCCGGTGCGGCAGTGGCCGGCGCGGCAGCGGGTGTTGCGGTGTCGATCGGGAATCGCATCAAGAAGGGGACAGCAAAGTCTGCCCATCAGAAAGCCACGATCGAGGACCTGGAGAAATGACATGGACGCAGATCTGTTTTTAACCTGGGTGCGCAGCACCGGTCTGAATATTGCGATCGGGATTTTTGTACTGGGCACGCTATGGCGGCTGGTCGAGATCTACTCGCTGGGGCGCAAGCGCGATCTCGCCGTTCCCCGCCACCGAAGCGGTGCGTCCGGGCTGCACACGATGTTCCGCCGCTCCGTCCCACCGCCGGGCATGTTCAAGCGTTCGGCAACCAGCTATGTTGCCGGTTATGTGTTTCACATCGGCCTGTTCATAATCGTGTTCCTGTTCGCGCAGCACATCAAGCTGCTCCAGGAATTGACCGGCCTGTCATGGCCCGGCCTGCCCACGCAATTCATCGATGCCACCGCGGTGGTCACGCTGGCAACCATGCTGCTGGTGCTGGCGGAACGCATCAACAAACCGGTCAAGCGTTTCCTCTCCACCTTCGGCGACTATGCCGGCTGGGCACTCACTTTTCTGCCGGTGCTGACCGGCTATCTTGCATCCAGGCATCTGTTGCTGCCTTACACCGCGATGCTCGCGCTGCACATCCTGAGCGTGGAACTGCTGCTGGCTTTTCTGCCATTCACCAAGCTGATCCATGTATTCACGCTGTGGGGATCACGCTGGTACAACGGCAATGCAAACGGCCATAAAGGAGTGCCGGTATGACAGCCTCTCTCGACAAAGGGATCAGCGTGCTGAAGGAAATGATCGACGCGCCGATCGCGAGCTACTTCAGCAGCTGCGTGCATTGCGGGCTGTGTGCCGAAGCCTGCCTGTTCTACACCGAAACCGGCGACCCGAAATACACGCCTATCCATAAACTTGAACCGCTGCGGCGGGTTTACAAACAGGAATACACGCTGCTAGGCCGCATCGGAAAAATGCTGGGCCTGTCCAAGCCGGTCAGTGATGCAGAACTCGAAGAGTGGAAACCGCTGGTCTATGACAGTTGCACGATGTGCGGTCGCTGTTCACTGGTCTGTCCGGTAGGTAACGACATCGTGTACATGGTGCGCAAGCTGCGCGAAGGCATGGCGATCTCAGGGCACGCTCCGGAAGGGCTGATCGGAGCATCGACGCGCGCAGTCGAGATCGGCAGCCCGATGGGCGTGAAGCTTCCCGCGGTGCAGGCGCAGATGAGGCATGTAAAGGCGGATACCGGCATCGACATCCCGCTCGACGCGGTCGGCGCGGAATACATGGTGCTGATGTCGTCGATGGAAATCATCAACTTTCCGGAATACCTCGGCGCGATCGCGAAAATCATGAAGCAGGCCGGCAAGAGCTGGACGCTGTGTTCGGAAGCATTCGAGGCAACCAACAGCGGCATCCAGATCGGCGTCTCGGATATCGCGAAGGTTCTGGTGCAGCGCATCGTCGACGGTGCGGAGAGACTCAAGGTGAAAACCGTGATCAGCCCCGAGTGCGGCCATGCCTACACTGCGTTGCGCTGGGAAGGCCCCAACCTGGTCGGGCAGCCCTACCCGTTCGAAGTGCTGCATATCCTGGAAGTGCTGGATGGATTCCGCACCCAGGGCTTGCTCAAGACACAGGGCTTCGAGGAAGCGCGACTCACCTTCCACGATCCGTGCCAGCTGGTTCGGCGCGGCGGCGTGTTCGATCAGCCGCGCAATCTGCTGAAGATGGTCGCAAAGGATTTTGTCGAAATGGATGACACCGGCAAGATGAACTGGTGTTGCGGCGGTGGCGGTGGCGTCAGCGCGATCGAGGAAGCCGTGCCACTGAGGCTGGAGGCGTTCAAGGTCAAGAAAACGCAGCTCGAAAAAACCGGTGCCAAGACCCTGGTCACCGCCTGTGCCAATTGCCGCATCGTGATCGAGGAAGGAATGGAGCATTACAAGATGAGCATCCCGGTGGTGGGGGTAACCGAAACGCTCGCAAAACACCTGGTGGAAGGAGAGTAGCGGCCGTGACACGGCGTTGCGCAGCATCCGGGGCGGGAACGGCCGCAGCACACGGCGCAAGTGAGAAAGAATATTTTCATCTGATGCATTATTTTGGATTAACGGAGAATTGACGATGAATATCAGCAACGATGCAGAGTTCAAGTCCGCGCTGAAAAAGCTACCCGATGTCAGCCAGCGTCTTGTCGCAGCACTTTTCGCGGAGAACGTTCTTGCGCTTAGCAAGGACCATCGATTGAAGACCGCGATAGACCTGGCCAAACGTGCCAACATCGCCAACGACGAACTCGCCACCGCATTCCGGTCGGCCAATGCCGTCAGCGTGGACAGCTACACCCAGTGCGGCCACGATTGCAACTGGATCAGCCAGGCCAGCCACTTCGTAGCTCAATCCGTGCTGGCCGGCCTGAAGCCTCCACAACCGGGCGAAAGCCCCGCCTGGGAAGCCGCGATGCATGCACGCATGGCCCGCACTTGCGAGCACATTGCCAATGGCGACGGCACCGACAACGTCGAGGCTGCGGCGCAATACCGCATCCTGGCAGAATTTCTGAACAATTGAGGAACACAATATGACACAAACTGTCGTTGTCGATCCAATCACCCGCATCGAAGGCCATCTGCGCATCGAGGCGGAAACCGATTCGGACAACCGCATTACGCGCGCCTCCAGCGCCGGCACCATGGTGCGCGGCATCGAGATCATCCTCCGGGGCCGCGACCCTCGAGACGCGTGGGCGTTCGCGCAGCGCATCTGCGGCGTGTGCACGCTGGTGCACGGCATCGCATCGGTGCGCGCGGTGGAGAATGCATTGAATTACGAAGTGCCGCCGAATGCGCAACTGATCCGCAACCTGATGATCGCGGCACAGTATGTGCACGACCACGTGATGCACTTCTATCACCTGCACGCGCTGGACTGGGTGGACGTGGTGTCTGCACTGAACGCCGATCCGAAGGCCACCTCCACCCTGGCGCAGACCGTCAGCCCTGCCTACCCGAGATCGTCGCCGGGTTACTTCGCCGACGTTCAGAAACGCCTCAAGACCTTCGTCGAGGGCGGCCAGCTCGGCATCTTCGCTAACGGCTACTGGGGACATCCGGCCTACAAGCTGCCGCCGGAAGCGAACCTGATGGCGGTCGCGCATTACCTTGATGCACTGGCTTGGCAGCGCGACGTCGCGAAGCTGCATGCGATCTTCGGCGGCAAGAACCCGCATCCCAATTTCCTGGTCGGCGGAGTACCGTGTGCGATCAGCGTCCATCCGCAACACCAGGGGCAGGGCAAAGGTCCGCATTTTCGCGGCGGCGAAGCGGCCACTTCAGTCAACATGCTGGGTCTGGAAAAAGTTCGCAGCATCATCGAACAGATGCGCAACTTCGTCGACCAGGTGTATGTGCCGGACACGCTCGCGATCGCCGGTTTCTACAAGGACTGGAGCAAACAGGGCGAAGGAATCGGCAATTTCATGACCTATGGCGATTTCCCGGAAAAGGGCATGAGCGATACATCGACCTTCCTCGTCCCTTCAGGCGTGATCCTGAATCGCGACCTGTCCACGATCCATCCGGTCGACTTGAATGCAGAGAATCAGATCCAGGAATTCGTCACGCATTCCTGGTACGACTACAGCGTCGGCAAGGACAAGGGGCTTCATCCCTACAAGGGGGAGACCGAACTGAACTACACCGGGCCCAAACCACCCTATGCCAACCTCGACACCGATGCATCCTACTCATGGCTCAAGTCGCCGCGCTGGCAGGGCAAGGCTATGGAAGTCGGACCGCTGGCGCGGGTGCTGATGCTGTATGCGAAAGGAAACGCGCAGGCCACAGAACTGGTGAACATGACGCTGCACAAACTCGACCTGCCGGTGACCGCACTGTATTCGACACTGGGCCGCACCGCCGCGCGCACGCTGGAAACCAAGATATTCGCGGATGCAATGCAGGGCTGGTATGACCAGCTGATCGCCAACATCAAGGCCGGCGATGTGAAAACACACAACGACAAACTGTGGGAACCGTCCAGCTGGCCCTCAGTTGCGAAAGGCGTCGGCTACACCGAGGCGCCGCGCGGCGCGCTGGCGCACTGGATCGTGATCAAGGATGCGAAGATCGACAATTACCAGGCGGTCGTGCCGAGTACCTGGAATGCCGGTCCGCGCGATGCGCAGGGACAGGACGGGCCTTACGAGGCCGCGCTGAAGGGCCACCAGATGTACGACCCGAAACAGCCGATCGAGATACTGCGCACCATACACAGCTTCGATCCGTGCATCGCCTGCGCGGTACATGTGACCGATCCGGACGGGGAAGAGCTGGTCAAGGTCAAAATCAGGTAAGCCAACAAGGAGAAATCTCATGCGCAATGCAAGCACGAAAATTCTGGTCGCAATGCTTTTGTTCGGTGCAAGCAGCACCGCGTTCGCACATCCCGGCCACGATGTATCCGGCTTCGCCGCGGGACTGATTCATCCGTTCTCGGGAATGGATCACCTGCTCGCAATGGTGGCCGTGGGATTGTGGGCTGCCCAGGGGAAGAACGGCAGACGTAAAATCTGGCTGCTGCCCGCAACATTCATGACCATGCTCGTGGTCGGCGCGGGCATTGCGATGCAATGGCAATCGCTGCCGCTGGTCGAGGCCGGTATCGCAACCTCGGTATTGGCGATGGGGTTACTGATTGCGTTGTCGCTGCAATTGCCTGTAGCACTCAGCATGGCAGTTGCCGGGGTGTTCGGCCTTATGCACGGATACGCACACGGACTGGAACTGCCAGCGTCGGCAGCTCCGATGGAATATGCGCTGGGCTTCCTTGCCGCGACGGCGTCCTTGCATCTCGGCGGCATCGCGTTAGGGGCCGCCACACGCAAGCATCACGCATTGCTGGCAAAAATGCTGGGGGTTGCAATTGCAGCCAGCGGCGCTTACCTGCTCGCCTCTGTCTAAATTTATCAACTTTCCGGTTTCACTTTACAGGGCGAGCTTCTCATTTCCGCTTCAATAGACCAGAGCTATATCATGGCAGACAACCGGAAAAGTTGCCCATGACGGTCGCACACGAGCCTGAAAATACCGAACCGGAGACGAGCGAAGTCGTGTATGGCGCGTTAAGTGCTTTCAAATCCGGCGTCGCATTTCCCTGCTGCGGCTTCTGCGCTGCATCTGGAGGGTAATGCGAGAACCGTCCTGAAGGATTTACTTGCTCAACGTAAAATCGACTGAAGATGAACCCGAACTGACATTAATGGTCTGCGCCGGACCAGGGCCCATCGAGTCACTCGCTACCAAACTGTATATTCCGGCATCCGCGCCTGAAGTATCTTCAGTCAAGACAAGCGGCAAAGTCTTGCTGTAGCTTCCCAACCAGGGGCCCGAAGACGCAAGTGAGAGGCTATAGAAACGCGTAAAAAAGTTCGAGGTTGTAGCAGCGATCTGATATGTGCGCGCCAAACTGGTGATCGTCTGACTCGCCGAAACATTGGCAATTCCGGGAAGACTGGCATTTCCGGGAAAAGGCGCGGGATACTTCTTAAAATTACTATTGGGCAAAAACCACACTTTCCCCGAGACGGTATTTATTGTTGACGCGGTTGCCGAGGTTCCATTGAAGGGCGACTTTCCGTCAGGTGGCGAGAGCCAGGTTGTCGATCCCGCAGTGACTGGAACGCCCTGGATAACAATGGCTCCCTGGCCAGAAATTGCGGGTGGCACGATCACCACATCAACCAGATTTCCCGTCGGAACAGAGCTATCCGGAATGGGCCCAAGATTGAATTGACCCGACCCCGAGTTGCCGGGGATGACTGTTCCTGAGACATAGGATGTGTTGGTATCTTCCGCATAAGCGGACACTTCCGAACCTGCCAGCGCAAACCCGGAGATGGTGCCACTCATAACCGTTGTCGTGGCTGTCACCACAGGCTTGAGAAGATATTGGCCACTTGTTCCTGCCGCCACAACGGACTTGCAGGCATTGAAATCAAGCACCAAGTCCACCGCCGCCCCATTTTTAATCGTAATGGGATTGAGTATCTTGAATCCACTTTGCTGGCCACTCGGCGTCGTCAATGCGAATTGACTCGGGTTTCCTGCGAGAACCACAGCATTGAGCCACGGTTGATAATTTCCATTATTGGCCTTCAAAACCAAACGAACCTGCTGATAGGTACCCTCCGTGAGTTCCGTCTGCGCCAAAGTGAGCACGGCCCCATTCCTCAGACTGAGCAGGTCAATTGGCTGGGAGACAGATGAGTCTAGTGGAATTGTCTTCCAGCTGTTTCCATCCGTAGAAATTTCCAAATGATCTACCGTGACGAAAACGTTGTTATAACCGCATCCCGGCGCGTCCGCCAAGTGAATATTCAGCGCTCCCACGTTGCCTGCTGATGATCCACCACCGCCACCCCCCCCGCAGGCAGTGAGTATCAGCGCGACAACAAGGCCTGCGCAAATCAACATTGAATTGTGTATACCTTGGAATTTCATATTTTTTCCTGACGTAATGACAGCACAAATGATTGATTGGAATATTCAAATAGCCATAAATTGATTCTGTGCGGCAAAGTCCCCCCCACTCTTTTCAATTCTAATGAATTTTTAATATATTCAATTGGAAAATCTGACAAGCGGTAGAAAAAGCAGGATCAACGGCAAGAATAGCAATAATCAAGAGTTATATATCGTTTCCGTCCATCGCCTCGCGCTGCGCATGCGCGAAATCGCACAACCATTCAATCAGATGGGGTCGATGCCGTTGCTGAGCCTCGACGGTGTCCTTGCATCTCGGCGGTATCGCATCAAGTGTTGTTACTCGAGACCGTTACGCATTGCTGACAAAAATGCTCGGTGTCGCCATTGCCGGCCGATGCTTACTTGCCGGCCAGCGCCTGGCGGATTTATTACCAAATTTCTGTTCCGCTATCCCTGCGGAAAACCGGGTATGGCAGCATGCCCCCGTCGACCGGAATAGTGATACCGTGTTCGATAATCAGGTCTGCTAAAATTACCTCTCACCCTTTCCCGAATCAACAGTTAACCAATGGATATGAATGCACTATCCGATAAACTGGGGCTTTCCCACCTTGCGGAGCCGCTGTTTCTTCAAATCTTCGTAATCGTCCTCGCGACCACTCTGGTCAACGCGATATCCCACTTGCTGCTGCGCTATGCGGGAAAATTCACCCGCCTGACCTCGAGTCCATGGGACGATGCGCTGGTTGAAGCGGCGAAACGGCCGGTACCGATCATCATCTGGCTGGTCGGCCTTGCCTTGGCGGCCGACATCGTGGGCAAGGAACGCGGCGGCGCCATCTTCGATTTCGTGCCGCAGATACGCGATGTAGGCATTGTCGTCTGCCTTGCCTGGTTTTTGTTGCGGCTGATTCGCAACTCCACCCGCAACATCGTCGAAATACACACACAAAAAGGCGAGGAAGTAGACCACACCACCCTGGACGCGCTGTCGAAACTTGCCCGTCTGACGGTGATCATCACCACCGTCCTGGTATCGCTGCAAACCTTCGGCTTCAGTGTCTCGGGAATATTGGCTGCCGGTGGAATCGGCGGTCTCGCCGTCGGATTTGCCGCAAAAGATTTGCTGGCCAATTTTTTTGGCGGCCTCACCATCTACCTGGACCGCCCCTTCAGTGTCGGCGACTGGATACGCTCGCCAGACAAGGCAATCGAAGGCACGGTGGAATACATCAGCTGGCGCCACACGCGGGTGCGCGCATTCAACAAGAACCCGATCTACGTTCCGAATGCGCTTTTTACCACCATCGTGGTGGAGAACCCGTCGCGAATGACGCATCGTCGCATCAAGGAGATCATCGGTATCCGCTACGAAGACATCGGCATGATGGACGCCATCGTGTCAGACGTGAGAGCCATGCTGCAGAATCACCCGGAGATCGATACGACCCAGACTCTGATCGTCAACTTCAACACATTCAATGCATCGTCACTGGACTTCTTTATCTACACTTTCACCAGGACCACGAACTGGATCCACTACCACAAGGTGAAACAGGACGTGTTGCTGAAGGTGGCCGAAATCATCGACCGGCATGGCGCCCAGATTGCGTTCCCGACGCGCACCGTGCATATAGATACCGCTGCACCACCACCGGTTTGATTCGGAAAGTGGAGATGCCTGGCACAACTTCCGTCAGCCGCCCTGGCGGAAATCCGGGTACAGCAGCATGCCACCGTCGACCGGAATGGTGATGCCGGTAATGTAACTGGCCAGATCGCTGCACAGAAACGCAATCGCGTGCCCGACCTCGTCCGGCTCGCCGACCCGGCCCATCGGAATTTTATCGTCGAGATCGGCCAGTCCTTTCGGGTCCTGCCAGACATTGGCATTGATCGGCGTCTTGATTGCGCCGGGCGCGATTGCGATCACCCGTATGCCCAGTGTTGCAACTTCCTGGGCCAGCGTCTTGCTGAACATGCTCAGTCCTGCCTTTGCGCTGGTGTAGGCGCTATAGCCGGCCCACGGGATGAACTCGTGCACCGAACTGGTGTTGATGATGACGCCGTGCTCCTGCTTGCGCATCCTCTCCACCGCCTTGCGGGCACAGTAATAAGGGCCGAACAGGTCGATCTCGACCACCTGGCACCAGGCCGCGATGTCGCTGTCTGCGCACATCGCGCGCGGACCGTCCGTGCCGGCATTGTTAACCAGGATATCCAGTCCGCCAAGTTGCTGGTCGACCTGCTGGAACAGCGCATCTACCTCTTCCTTCTTCGAGATGTTATCCAACCGGAAAATGTAAGCGTTTACCCCATATGACCTGATCACTTCCGCCACCTTTTCCGCCGCGTCGGATTTGAAACGATAGGTAATCGCGACATCGGCACCCGCTTCAGCCAGTGATTTGGCAGTCGCGGCGCCGAGGCCGGAATCCCCTCCGGTGATCAGCGCCTTGCGGCCCTGCAGTTCGATCGAAATCATCTACTCTCCTTTTCTAGCCGATTAGCTGCACTTCGTAATCCTGGCCTTCCCATGTTTCCTGCCCCAGCCAGAAGAACGTGAATTGAACCGTATCCCCGGCGTTGAGGCGTTCGAACGGAAGATCGGCGATATAAACACCCAGTCCGGTATCACGGGTGTCGCTGTCCCGGATATCTTTCCAGCCGTTGCTGCCCCAATGCACGCGGGCTGGCGCCCTGAGCGCAATGGTGAACCGATTTCCCACACTGATATGGCGCGGGCGAAATATCGGACCCCAGATATGATGGGAAATGGCGGGTCGCTTACCCTTATAGCGGTTCCAGGTGGCGACCGGACGGTCCACCGGATAACCCTGAGCACGGCTGTAGCACAACTTGATGAACTCCCCGTGCGCCCAGACCAGCGGCATCGCCGATCCGCTCGGCTTGCCCGGTTCCAGATGGTGCTCGGGTATCGGCTCCCAATCCCAAACCTGCTCCGGAATCAGGCCTGCCGAGCCGGTCATCGCCGCCATCGACTGCAGATAGTTCAGCGGATCTTCTCCGGACAGCAGGGCGTAGTGGCCCCGTTCGCCGGTCAGCAGCGGCCAGCCGCGCCCGCGCCCGGTTCCGTCGAAAGGACTCCCGTCGTTGTGTTCGCCGTAGCCATCGCCGTTGTAGCGGTGCCAGACCGGACCGTTGGGCGTATCCGTCCTGAGCAGATGGTCGACGACTTTCAGGCTGGCGAGAATGTCAGGGTCGTCGGGGCGGCGCAGTCCGTAGCGGACCAACTGCAGGAAGTCCGTCCCGATCTGTTCATCGGCAGGCAGGTCGGGATCGCGGGCGCGGTTCTTGATCAGGATATGCTCGGCCTGTGCGCCATCGTGCACCAGCGCATCCGCAGGCGCGGTGCGGATGTAATATCCGGCCACCCCGACACGCCGCGCCAGGGGCGTATCCTTCGCAATTGTCCAGTCATCAAGATGCGCATTCCAGTTGTCCGCGAGCAGCAGTGCAAATTCCCGCGCCTCCCCGTCGAGAAAGGTGCTGCCTTCGACCAGCGCCGCGATCACGATCGCAAGCGTGAACGTATTCACACCGGGATCCTCCTCCCAGCGGTCCTGTCCGGTGGTGGGACCTTCGCGGGCAATGAAGGTGAGCGCCCGCCTCACCATGTCGGTAACCGGGATGCCGTTCAGCGCATCCTGTTCGCGCAACGAAGAAGCAAGCAGAACCGGGAACGCGGCCTCGTCCAGCTGTATCCCCTGCCAGAACGGTGCACCGCCCAGCCACTGGTTCTGCAGCCAGTGGCCGTCCTGCTGCTGCGTCGCGATCAGGTATCGCAGCACGTCGCGTGCATCATCGAACGCGCCCATCGCGACCAGCGCACCGGCGGTTTCCACCAGATCGCGGCACCACACCAGATGATAGCCGCCGCGGCTCTGGCTGCTTTCGCCCCAGGGTACCGCAAGGCTTGCCACCGCGGCGCCGGCATAGGTCCGGTCCTGGTGTACCTTGAGCACCATGCCGGACAGCACGAGCATCTCGTGCAGATTGTCGGGCAGTTCGGGATAACTGCACACCGCCATCCAGGATTCCCAGACCCGGCATTGCCTGTCCCAGGCCGCCGAAAAATCATCCATCAGGCTGGATACCGCAAGTGTCGCAGCCGCGCCGGGACTGGTACCGAGGCCGAGCGCCAGCGTGGCTTGGCGCGCCGTCAGCTCGCCCATCAGCGTGACCGCACCCGGTCCAGCATTGTCATATTGCCAGGTCATTCGCCCATGCCGGTCGAAATCCTGCCAGCCGTCGCTGGCCTCCAGACAGCCTGCCGAGCAACGCTGCCAGGCATCGGATCCATCTTCAGCGGCGGCCGCCAGAGCAAGCCCGAAAGGCCCCTGCTCTGCCGACAGCACGGTACGGCCGTTGTGCTCGCCGACTGCGGCCAGGTTGTTTTGCGCATCCTCGCCCAGGCGGGCAGCGAGCAGTGCATAGGTCCTCAGGCCGGCATCCCCATCGAGCCGATAGTGCAGCAGCAGCGTATCGCGCCGTTGCGATGGACAGATTTGCAGGGTGAAGGTGAAGCGTGGATGACGATGGACGACGGTAACGGCGGGGATACCGGGCCCGGGCAGCGTCACCTGGTAGTCGCGGTGACGGCGCAGCTCGACCCAGAATCCGTTATCGTCAGCGATGATGAAGCCAAGGTCCTTGATCTGCGGAATGTCGATGCGCGGGTAATAGACTTCCGTGACGATGCCCTCGGCGACCGTGAACCACAGCCGCGATGAACCGAGACTGGTGCCGACCATATCCTTGGCGGCTCTGGCCCAAGTGGGATGCGGCGATGCGGACAGTGGTGCTTTCATCGGCGATTTCTTGTTGGTTGTTGTGACTGACAGACTCGTGGCTCTCCGAATGGTTCAAAAATTCCGCGATGGAAACCAAGTCATCGCATCAATGGAAGTCGCAAGCGAAATAAGTCACAAGCGAAATAATTTGAAACATTATCCGATCCGCATTTTTGAACTCGTCAGGTGCATGTCTGCCGAATTACCGGATTTTTGATTTTGCGTGCCATCGCAATGTGCACTGCGCCAGCACGCACCATATCGCCTGACTTCGCAGCACTCGTTTTCTCGCAAGCACGCGGCGTCAGGCAATTCGTGCACAGATCAACATACAAACAAGGAGCACATGATGAATACAACCAGCAGGAATATTTCAATCGGCCTGATTTCCCTCACGATGCTGGGAACCGGCTTCAACGTTCTGGCAGCCGGAACAACCGGCAAACCGTCAGCATCAATTCCAACCCCGGCAGTGTCGAACAAGGACCGTCACGTCAAGGACAGGGCCAGCCAGGAATTGGCCAAGCGCCGGCAACAACTGGCGAAAGAAGCAATCATCGCAAACGACGAAATGCAGCGTTCGATCTTTGATCTCCAGAAGAAGGACACCAAGGACGCATACAGGATGCTGGCAAAAGCCGACGGCCAGCTGAACATCCTGCTTGCGCGCGACCCGCATCTGAAGCTTGCGCCGATCGACGTGCGTGCCAGCATCAGTGACCTCGAAGCATCTCCGGATACCATCAACAAGGCGGTGAAGGATGCGGAATCCGCACTGGACAAGGGCAACATCCAGACGGCGCGCCTGATGCTCGAGCCGCTCGTCAGCGAGATGCGCATCGAAACTGATTTGGTACCGCTGGAAATCTACCCCCATGCCATCAAGCAGGCCAGCAAGGAAATCCAGGAATCCAGAATCAGGCAGGCCGAAGCCACCCTTGCCGATGCGATGAGTTCGATTGTGACAAACGAGGAAATCGTCCCGTTGCCGCCGCTGAAAGCAGAGGGCGACATGATTGAAGCCGAGCAGCTGCTCAACAAGGACAAGGTCAAAAACAAGGACGCGGCACTGGCCCTGCTGAAGAGCGCCGACACCAACCTCGCCAACGCAAATGCGCTGGGTTATGGCAAGCATGCTGACATCGAAAAGGAAATTTCTTCGATCAAATCGAAAATCGAAGGCGGTGCTTCAAGTCACGGCCTGTTCGCCCGGGTCAGGAACATGTTCGACAAGATCCTTCACAGCAGCAAGGCCTGACCATCCGTCATGACGATGCAACGGC
>Ga0316575_10000113_pt1 | contig 20394 bp, 11 predicted proteins | sample J5NA_FD_203072 | JGI IMG/M metagenome (GOLD analysis project Ga0316575, IMG submission 203072) | Rhizosphere microbial communities from salt marsh grasses in Alabama, United States - J5-7_050615r2r3 | ecosystem: Host-associated > Plants > Roots > Rhizosphere | place: USA: Alabama | collected...
TGACGGCGCTTGTGTTGGGGGATGAAAAGAGGGCGAATCCGCTGCCGAGCAGGATGAGAATTGCCGCGAGATGCGGAAGCGGCGTCGTGAAGGAGAGGGTGGAAAACAGTGCAAGACCGGCGGCGGTAAACGTCATGCCGGTCGAAGCGATGATGCGCGGTTCATACCGGTCGGAGAGACGTCCCGAAAGCGGGGAGCCGAGCACCATGATCACCGGCTGGATGATCATGAAAAGGCCTGCCTTGTCCGAAGATAAACCCTTGATGTACTGCAGGTAGAAACTTACCAGAAACCCGACGGCGTAGGTCGCGCTGTAGTTGATGAACGCGGCGAGATTCGAAAAGGCGAAAAGCCGGTTTTCCGTAAAGAATCTGATCGGCAGAATGGGCTGTACGGTACGCGATTCAATCTTCAGGAAAAGGAGCGTACATACAATACCCGCCACGGCGAAGAGTTTGCCCGTAAAATGGGTCAGTCTCGAAAAACCAAGCAGAAGAAACGCAAGTGAAGCACCATAGAACAGTGCGCCGATGCCGTCGAATTTTTCATTGTCATGCTGTTTCCATTCGGTACGGATGCCGTAGGTAACAATGAAGAATATGGCGATACCGACCGGAACCACTGCCGCGAATATCGATTGCCAACCGAAATACCGGGTGAGGATACCGCCCGCAGAAGGGCCGAGGCTGAGTCCGAGGTAGACGAAACTTACATTGATGCCGAGGATTTTTCCACGTTCCTGCGGCGGATAGACCGAGGTGAGCATCGCCATACCGGTGCCGAAGATCATTGCCGCTCCGGTTCCGTGCAGAAGTCGTATCGCGATCAGCTGGGGCCCGGTCTGTGCGAAAATCGAGAGAAACGCCGCAACCGTCGCGATCACGATTCCCGCTGAAAAAAAACGCCTGCGACCATACATATCGGCGAGGCGTCCGAAGGGAATGAGAAGGATCGTGCTGCAGAGCAGGTAGGCATTGGTAATCCAGCTCAGCGATACGGCACCGATTCCGAGTTCGCGTCCGATCGTCGGGAGGGCAATATTGATTGATGACACCATGAACGGCGTGAGGAACGACGCACCGAACGAGGCGATGAGTACTGCTGTTCTTGATGTCGTCGTTGTCTTCATGGTCGATTCGGCTATTCTTTGTGGTAAGGAGTTATTCAGTTTCTGTACAGAACAGACCAATTTCCGTCATACCCGGGTTGTTCAATCGGGTATCAACCGTTAAAACAGCCTAAATGGCTGGATCCCCGCCTTGGTTCGACGAGCTCACCACAAGTCGCGGGGATGACGTTTTGTCTGTCCATATTTATTTTAAACAAGCACTATTTCCCCTGTCTTCCCGAAAGTATGATGATATGGCTGTTCTTTCTCAGTTTGTCAACCGAGGTGAACACCGGTGCGAGATCGGCAACCGACAGGGAGCAGGGGTGAAAGGTAATCGTTCTGACGACAACCAGGGATGTATCATTTTTTGTCGTCTGCACCGATGCATCAAACAGTGCATTCACGGTTTCCCAGTCTTTGTTGTCAATGATGAAGGTCTTTTCGGGTGCATGACGAATCGACAGTGTGTCGGCGATCCGCTGTTCTATGTGCTTGACCACCGGTTCGGTACGGGTTGAATCGAACAGTGTAAACGGATCGGGAAAATATGAGGAGAAATCATAACGGTCGATACCGGCCATGGTGACCTTGCGCAGGGACGGCGTGTAGTGCAGTTGCAGGGAGAGACGGTCGGTACTGTTGCGCAGATCCGAACAGGTATAGGTTCCGAGACGTGCATCCGGTGAACGGGCGGTAAGCATCCTGTCGAAAACCGAGCGCATCTGCTCGTCGGTCATGTTGTCAAGCAGTGATCGCATGGCATAGGTGGAGTGCTGTTCAAATACCGCCGAAAATGAAGCATCGGAAGTCTCGTCACCCAGGGGAATCGTGGCGCATGACGACTGGGCGAAATGGTCCCACCGGGAGGGGGGAATCATCTGGACCGTTCCTTTGTCAATATTGAGCGCCGGACATCCCGCGAAATCGGTGGGATACGATCCGAGCGGGTAGTATTCGAACACCGGCGTCGCAATGTAAACGGTTCCGTTGACGGTGACGGCAAGCAGTCCTTCAATGCATGATCCGGGAGAGAGAAATACCTTGTTGAATCCTCCCCGTGAATGGTCGCGGGTGAGCAGCAGTTCGTTTTTGATACCGGCCGCATCGAGCATCCGCTTACCGAGGACGGCGACCGATAGAAGATTCGCCCGGCGTTTTTTGAGAATTTCATCAGGATCGTTGATCTGAAATGCCATGGCGCACCGGATGTTGTTCTGGAGCCATGTGATGATCAGCGATGCTTTCTTTTCCGGATCGGTCTCTTTACCGATGATCTCCCGGACCGTTTTGCGTATCTGAACGGAGGCATCTTCCGACAAGACGTAATTCGCACGTATCGACCGGGCAAGATCCTCCCAGTCGCTGACCATGCGCGATTCCCGGTCATACATGGGGGTAATGCAGAGTGCAACCCTGGGAATGACATCCGAAAGCCTGGGACTGAACGGGGTAGACTGCGGCGGCAGCATGTTGCTCGCCGTCCATTCGACAGTCGAACCGGTCGAATCGTCTTCACGCCGTTCCTTTATCATGCCGGTGTTGTCATAAAGAATGTCGCGATAGGTGGAACGGCTGTTCAGGCTCATATGCAGAAGGAAACGGGCATTCGCGACGGGAATCGGCGAGATGAACCAGTGTTCGAGGGTGGTGGGCATATGAAGACCTGTAAAGACACATTCAATGGTTATGGTGGCACCGGCCGAAACCTTCGGAACAACGACTTTTTCCGTTTCGAGGTACTTTCTTTTCAGCTCTCCGACAGGAAGCGGTACTTTTACTCCGTCGGCGTTGTACATGACGACCCTGAATTCCTTGAGGAACGTCAGCTGGCGGGGAATGGGTACTGTTGCATATTTAAAGCCGTCGGGAGACAGAATGCGGATTTTTTTACGGATGTCGATACGTGATGACGACATGCCGTCATACATTGAGGATCTGGTGGAAAAAATCATGTCGTCAGCCATCATATAGGCACCGAACTGCTGCCATGATTCGGGAATGCGGGCTTCTTCCGTTCCGTCAATGAATGGAATTCGCATGGTGATAAGGGGTCCGTAGCATCCGGTAAACAGTGCGGCGAGAACGGCGACGACGCAGATAATGCTATTTCTTCCAGACGGTGCCTTGTTCAAAGTCGTTCTTCTCCTTGATGAGCAGGCTGCAGGTATCCGTTGCACTCCGGATAAAGGTACCGGAGATTACGGTGACATTTCGGGTGACGGTGGTAGTGCCGGTTTGCCATGTCCCCGTTATGAACGGGAGGTTGAGCGCGGCGGTCGACGAGCGGGGATACCGGTCGGGCAGTTCCCACACATCGGTCTGGGTATAATCGGGGGTGAGCCAGATGGCGCCGCTGTTTGCAGGTGAAACCGGCAGCACCATTTTGTTGAACGACGGGATGTCAAGCAGAAACCCGGTTTTGGGCGCGGTGATGTAGCGGTCGTCAAATGCAGCGGTAAAGGTTATGCCGATGCTGTCGTCATACGTTTTTTCAACGGTGACGGTTTGCGGGGTGATCGAGAAGACCGAACGGAGATACTTTTTGATCTGGTCATTGCGGTCATCGTCAGTCGATTTGAGATATGCATTCGAAAAGTATTGTGCCGCATCTCCGTTGAGGCGGATGGTACCGCTTATGCTCCAGTCTCCTGAAGGAAGCCGACTGATGACCGAACGGGTGGTCACTGCATTGACGTAGTTGCCCGGGGGGCGTACCGAATCGATTTCCGAGCCGTCCCGTCGTACGACAAGCGTCCTGCGGTTGTTTGTATAAAAACAGGATGCCTGTGCCCTTCCCGGTACGGTCGGGTCCACATACCGGTAGCCGTCGGAGCCGGCGATGGCCACCACTACATGATTAAACGGTGAAAGTGACGGAAATGCGGGCAGCAGCTGGGGCATGGCCTTTCGTCCGTTGACAAGCGCCGGATAGGCTTCGACACCCTTCTTTCGCAGGAGGGTGCAGCAGAGCATCGAGAGTTCCTTGCAGTCGCCGTAGCCGTTCGCCAGAACCTCGGCGGCGGGCCGTGGAATGTATCCGTAAATTCCTTCCCAGCTTCCGTAGTAGCGGGTGTGATTGGTGATGAAGGAAAACACCGCCGTAACGGCGCTGTCACGGTTGTCGGTGATGCCGCGGGCGATCGAATCGATCGCAGCCGAAGGTTTCTGCAGCGGTTCTATGAGATCGAGATAGTAGTCTCCCGCGGCCTGCCAGGTAAGCGGCGCCGTGCCCCGTGCGGGAAGACGCAGTGCGATGGTGCTGTACCACTTTTCAGGACAGATTACGGTTTCTTCGGGAAACGGTTCAAGCGGTCCGCATGAATATTCCATGATGACGCGGTGTTTGACAATTGATCGGGCGGTGTCGACGGGGAGCTTTTCACTGTTCAGCAGCCGTACGGCATCGGCGAGTGATTCGGGAATGGTTATACGGAAATATTTACGGGCGGTCGGATATGACTCACGCAGAAAAAGCTGCGGAGCGAAAACCGCCTTGCGGTGGTGGCGGGTGATTTCGGATCGTACCATCGCGATACGCTCGGCATGCGGCAGCTGCGCGCTGAGCGTATACGTGCCGATGTTGTGAATGTAAAGACTGTGCCGCAGTTCCTTGCGGTCGTTACTGTCATCCAGCCGGATGGCGGTGCGGGGCACCCGGTACATCTTTCCTGCGCGGTCGTAAACCGTGACGTTCAGACCGGGGCGTTTTTCGATGAAACTGTTGTAGGAATAACTGAGTTCGCGAAGCGGAGGGATCGGACGTTCGTTGACACCGAACCACATCACCTCCCTGATGGTGACGGTATGTTCACCGGAGGAATTGTCCCAGTCGATGAACAGTGAGTCATAATACTGGACAACCGGATACGATGTCCAGGAGGTTGCCGCATCGGGGATGGTAACCGGAACCTTTGCAACGACTGCTGCGGCGGAGTAAACAAGAAACGCAAACGCCGTTTTATCAAACAGTGCCCGCAGGGTAGAAATGAAAGTGACGGCAGGTCGGGTTTCTGGACTCATGATTATCCGCGTCGCTGTTCCCATTTGATTTCCGGAATTTTCTTGATGTTGATCCTGAAATAGTATCCCGGATTGAGACTTTCCGGGCGCCACTGAAACTGCATATCCCAGCATTCAAGATCGCAGCTGATGTTGATGCTGTTCTGCACCCACTGGTTTTCCTGAAAATTATACGTGCTGCTCCACTGAAACGACCAGTCGCGCGTGATGTTGATATGGGCACTGCTCGAGAGGCCGTATCGTTTGGTGGGAGTAAACATTTCGGACGGGGAGGTGCGGCTCAGGGAGTATGAGTACGATGGTGAAAGGGTCACATTCCACTCCGTTTTGCCGACGTTTGCGTATTTGACCGGATCGTCGGCCTGCAGCGAATCAAGCACGAGCAGGTCGCCGCCCCAGAATTTCCCCTTCGCACTGAGCTGTCCGATGTCAACCGAGAAGTCGGCGCGGCCGAGAACGGGAGCCGTGAGACGGTTGCTCTCGTCATACAGCCAGTAGGTAGTGTTCGCACTCAGGCGAAGGTTCTTGTAGCTGGTGTTGGCGCCGGCCTGCAGGTCACTCCATTTACGCTGCTCCGCTTCGAAATTGTAGCTTGACGAAAGATTGAGCGTAAGGAGGGTGAACTTGTTTTCAACCGGTTTCTGTCCCTCCTTGCCCGGTGCAACCGTTTTACCGTCGAACTGGTTTCCGAGCGAAAAGTTCACGCTCTGGCTTCGTTTTCGTGCCGAGGCATAACTGATACCGACATTGTAGAAGCTGCGGTCAAGTTCACGTTCCGGAGAGTAACGGTAGCTCACCGAGGGCGAAAGCGTATGGCGAAGACCGGCGAAGTTGAGAAACCGTAGCGGGAAGAGTCCGTAGAGTTTTGTTGAAACGCTGACACCCGCATCCCAGTCGGGAACATTGGAAACGGTATGGTTGAACGTGTCGTGTACCGCGAAGCTTCGCCTCCGGTATTTGGTGATTTCAAGACTGTCCGGGACGGCATACTGCGAGTCGACCGAGATCGTGTCGATCTTGACGAGTGTGTAGTCGGTGTATTTCGTGTCCTGGTAGGAACGCGGTACCACATACCGTACCGTATCGTACAGGGTGTCATAACGAATGACTGCAGTGTCGATGTACCCGTAGAACGTCGCGTTTCTTGCACTGAACGACGGGTTGACCGTGATATACTTTTTGAAAAATTTCTGGGGGGCGTTGAGCGAGAACGACTGACCGAGTCCGGGGTGGAACGATTCCGCAACCGAATCATTGGTTTTGCCGGGGCGCAGATGTTTGACGACACCCCGAGCATTGTAGTCCCAGTAGATGTTGTTGTACCACCGCAGCGTGTCGTCCTTTTTTTCTTCGTCAACGGGAATGAGCGGACGGTTGGGTAGACTGAAACTGAAATTAGGCAGGTCTTCGGTGACGAGATCGGTTCTGAGGTTGTGATTGCGGTCGTAGGTGAGTGATATCGATCCGTTGATTGCCGTAATTTCATGTGACAATGAGAGATTCGCCGAGAGGTTCTGTTCGCGCAGTTCACTGCTGTCTTCGGAGAATCGCTGAAAGAAGTTCGTCTGAGAGATAAGGTTACCCCGTCCGGCAAGTCGCGTTTTTTTGTCGGGAGTGAGGTTCTGACTGTGATTATAGTTGAGCGCCCACTCCCTGCTCTGCCGGTCAAAATCGGAGTTGACGGCATACCGTGCGGAAAACGATCCGTTGTAGACATATTTGAGGGCATAGCTGCTCGAAAGGTTCGCGACGAACTCCCTGAATTCATAAACGCGCAGGGCGGCCGTCATGTCGATATAATCATTGGGCGCCAGATAATAGCCGATGTTGTCAAGATACCCGCCGCCCTGCGGGTGTCCGCCCCAGACTGGAGAGAGAAAACCGCTCCGCCGCTTGTTCTCGACGGGAAAGATGAAGTAGGGGAGCCATGCAACCGGCGACTCGCCGATATTGAAGATGACCGGTTTACTGATAATCTTGTCTTTCGGAATGATCTTGATTTTGCGACCGTAAAAAGAGAAATGCGGGGTATCGATTACCGCGCAGGTCGTGTAATCACCGGCATCGACGTACAGTTCGTCTTTTTCGCTTTTGATGATGCTGTTGCCGTTGAAGGATGCGTCCGCGAGCCGGGTCGATGCGTAGTTGACGCGTCCCCGCCGCGTCTTGATATTGTACACCATGTAGTCGCCGACCGTGGTGTCACCGCTCTCGATAAGCTGCGGAAGACCCGAGGCGGTAAAGATGTTCTGGTCAATGTAGTAAATGATGGTGTCTGCATACAGGACGATATTCTGGTATTCGATACGGGCATTGCCGGTAAGGGTCAGCAGTTTTGCCTCCGCATTGTAATCAATGCGGTCCGCTTCGTAATTGACCGTGTCGGTGAGATCCTGTTTTTTATGCCGCTTTACGCTGTGCAGCGTATCGGCGGGAGCGGCTGCGGATGTATCGGAGACGGTTGCAGGTGCCGCGGATGAATCGTGCATGGCAACAGCCGTCGAGTCCGCAGCACGAACGGGAGCAAAGGAAATCCACAGGGCCGTGATGAACATCAAAAAGAAAAAACGTCGCATTACCATCTCTGGATCGTGTTTCCGCTGCCGGTATACTCCGGGCGGAAGTGTTGTGCCCAGGTGCCGGGCGATGCCGTAACAGCTATCGGTAAATCCGGGTTATCTCCAGGGGAAATAGTATATTCATACCAGCCTGAACGCATAAATCCGCAACCCGAAACGTAAAATATACGTTGCGGTCGTCGTCACAGGGGCGATCATCAGGAAACCTTCAGCTATTCGGGAGAAAAAATGCGTATAAATGGTTTGTTGATTCTTGTTGCTGTTTTTGTCGGTACAGGTATGGCTCAGCCGGGCGGGAATGCAGATGTACCTCAGGCCGCTGCAGCTGCCGCCCCGGAAGTGGCTCCCGATACGGCTGCATCGGTGCAGGATACCGCTGCGCGCTGCACTCTTGAAGTGCGTACCGTTCCCGATGGTGCAACGGTTCTTTTCAATGGCGTCGTAGTCGGTATCTCACCGGTTACGATTCCCGGAGTCGATGTCGGCAAACATACCATTGTTCTCCAGAAGGCGGGGTATTATCAGAAAAAGGCGGTTGTCACCATTAACGAGATCAAGCCGACAGCACTTGATTTTGAGCTTTCCGCACCGGGACGTCTGACCATTACTACCGTACCCGACAGTGCCGATGTCTATCTTGACGAAGTGCACAAGGGATTTACCCCGTTTACCGACTCGCTTCTCAAACCGGGTTCGTATGCCGTTCGTCTTGAAAAAGAGTCGTACGTCACGATTACGGATACGGTCACCATCGGCAGCGCAGCCTCCGTGGCGTTGACTGATACACTCGTGCATCCCGCATCGTACACCGATTCGATCGCCTATGCCGTTGAGGTGGCACATCTGAAAAAGAAGCGTCTTACACTCGGACTGGTGGGCGGGACATTCGGCTTTTTCCTGTTGTTCATTCTGGCGATTGAAGGGCGGGATCGCTAAGTGATCCGTTTACATCGTCTCCTGTTGCCGTGCTGGGTTACAGTCTCTCTCCTCATAGCATCAAATGCAGTTTCTCTCGGAGCACAGGTAAAAACAATTGCCGCCGGTGCCTTCACCATGGGAAGCGTCGGCGGAAGCAGCGATGAACAGCCGCTGCGGACCGTAGCGGTCGAAGGGTTTACCATCAGTGCGCACGAAGTAACCGAAGCGGAATATGAAGAGTGCGTGGCACGCGGCGGATGTACTCCGGCCCATTACGATGACAGTACCTGCAGGGTATGGAACGGTACCTCATTCATGAAAGTCATTGTACCTGCATCGGCACGAAACCCGCGCAATCCGGTGGTTTGCGTAACCTGGCAGCAGGCACGTGCTTTCTGTCGTTCTCACAATATGGCACTTCCAACCGAAATCCAGTGGGAATATGCTGCACGTGCAGGTTCTTCCGGCCCGACTCCGTGGGGGGGAGCTGCACCGTCATCACGGCAGTGTGTGGCAGGAAGAAAAGACGGACCGCAACCTGCAGGGACGTGCGATGCCAATGCCTGGGGTCTCTCGGATATGCTCGGGAACAGCTGGGAATGGGTACATGACTGGTATGATGCTCAGGCCTATTCGTATGATGCCGCTCTCTTTCCCCAGGGACCCGAAGCCGGTATCTACCGGGTGATCCGGGGCGGCGGCTGGTACAGTACGGCTGCAGACCTTGCATTCAGCAACCGCCAGTGGTTCTCACCCGACTACAGTGAAGTCAGCATCGGTTTCCGTTGCGCCGGCAGATAACTTCTATCTGACGTCAATATTCTTCCGGTTGTTTTCCGCGGTCGAATGCGGTGCCCCCGTCACTATGACCTGTGAGGCGATTCGATGTTTCTTCGAGGCGGAGCCCCCCCGTACGGCTGCCTGATCTTTTTTGACAAGCTGGCGCCCTTTGAGATCAAATGATTTGTAATACGGTGACCGGAGTGAGGAAAAGTGCGGTGATATCGGGAGCGGACGCCGGACGGCCTGCGGATCGATCGTGTAATCGATGGTAGCCAGATAGGTGCTTCCTTCGGAAAGGGTATCCACCAGGAACACTTCCTTGACTGATCCGAAGTCGATGGTGCAGTCGTGGATGCATCCTGATTTGTTCACGTCTCCGGTAATGAACAGGTTATGGTCATTGGCCGCCATTCGTCGTGCATTGCTCGAGCGGCAGCCCCCCGCAGTCAGAACTTCCCGGCAGTCACCGTCTGTAGCGAAGGAGCCGATGAAGATGTCTTCGATATCGTGCGCTTCGAGATAGTACTCCCCTATGGTGGAATGTCGTCTGAAACTTCCGGAAACGAAGAGCGTACTGTCCGGGCCTGCCACAATGTTATTGCCGAAGGCGAGATCCGCATGGATGATCCATTGCACCTTCATGGAGGGCGTCAGTTTTGCCAGAAAAAAGTCGTACTCATCGTATCCCTCGACGGTAACGGTATCAATGGTGATATCGCCCTTGAACGAACCGGTCAGATAGATGTTTTCCTGTGCATCACACATGATTCCCGACGAATAAACGCCGGTACTGCTTTCGATTTTCCGCTTCATGAGCAGATTGCCGAGCGTATCGTATTCCGCAATAAAAAGCAGTTCGGTTCCCCCTGCGGCAGGAAGAGTGTCATTGCCGAAAAAGAGAGTATCTGCCATGGTGCCGAGCAGAAAAAGATGATCGTTTTCCGAAAAGACGAGTCGATTAACATAGTCGTTGGTGCGGCCTCCGATGCCGACCGACCAGCGCGGGATTCCCGATGCATCAAGCAGGGTGCAGAAAATGTCATTTTCTCCCCGGCCGTGAAGTGTATCACCGGATGGTGCAATGGTGGAATCGATAAACTGACCTGCAACGGCAACAAGTCCTGTTTTATTTGATGTGACCGCTTTTCCGCAGAAGGCATCAGTGACGATCGCGTTGCGAAGCCGGCCTTCAGGGGTGAAGGTGGCAATAAAAAATGATTCATATGCCGGTGCAGGGAATTCCTGATCACCGACAGACAGGGTATTCTGAAAGGTGCCGGTTGCGGTCAACACGCCGTTTTTCTGGAGGTCGATTGCATAAATGTAGTCCGATCCCTCTCTGCCGAAAGTGGTGAGACGTGTTCTTCGGTTGAGTGAATCGATAAAAGCGATAAAACAGTCGGTCTGGCCGTGAGAAACAAGCGATGTATCAAAGAATACAAGCGAGTCCGTAAAGTAACCGGCCATACAGAGCTGACCGTTTTCGGTACACGCCAGGTCACTGACCGTATTGGCGGCGGTCTGCAGGCTGAACGATTTTGTCCAGACCTGTGCATGAAGTATCCATCCCGCCATAATCAGAAGTATTGCTACCCGAGGAAAGTTCATAGGTCTCCGTTTGCCGTTTTATGCCACTTCCGAAACGTTGCTCCGGACAGGTTGGTTGTCACCGGAACAGTAATTCATCAAATTGGTTAGCCGTGAATCATATTTATTTCAAAAAAAAAGTAACACATTTTCTTATCCGGGGTGTTTAACAGGTGACTATGGACAGAGCGACCGTTGAGGAGTGGTATAAAAAGTACGGGCCGATGGTTTTGCGACGATGCAGACAGCTTCTGAATGATGATGCTGCAGCGTATGATGCAATGCAGGAGGTATTTGTGCAGGTACTCAGAAAACAGATGGTGCTGCGTGATGATTTTCCGTCGAGCCTGCTGTACCGGACTGCAACGAATATTGCGCTCAACATGATACGCGGTCGCAGACGACGTGCAGAGGTAAGTGATTCGTCTTCGATGCTCGAATTGATTGCCGGTGAGGATGATCCGGCCGAAAAAACCGCAACCCGGATGCTTCTTGACAGAATATTCGGTGGCGAACGGGCGTCCACCAGGGTGATGGCGGTCTATCATTTCGTTGATGGTCTCACCCTCGAAGAGACTGCACGGGAGACGGGTATGTCGGTCTCGGGTGTGCGCAGGCGTCTTTCACGGCTTACATCCCGCGCCGGAAAGCTTGGACTTGTTTCGGATGAACGGTAAGAGTGGAGTGAATGGTATGAATGGAAAACGGACGGCAATAACGGATCTTCTCATGGAACGGTACCTTTGCGGTGAAATAACGGGCGAAGAAAAACAGCTCGTCGAGGAAAGGTATGCCGCGGATGCCGAAGTAAAGGCACGGATCGATTCATTAAAGGTATCGAATGAACGGATTCTCGCTGAACATTCTCCCGAAACGGTTGCCGGAGAAATTCTTCTGCGCGATCATCTGCAGACGACCAGTGAACGACTGCAGGAGGAGTTCGGAACGGTGGTTGAGAAACCGGTTCCGTTCGGCATGAGTGCCGGAGCATTTGCCGGTACCCTTCTGCTGCTCTTCGGTATTCCGCTTCTCGGTCTGCTTGTCAACCGCCAGGTCGCACCCGGCGATGCGGCACGGGTGAAGGGACTGCAACCCTCGCTTTCTCTCTACAGGGCCGATGACCGGGGGTACAGCAGGCTCCGCAATTATGCACCGGCAGTAAGCGGAGACCGTCTTCAGATCGGATATCGTGCCGCCGGAAAATCATTCGGCCTTATCTTTTCCGTTGACGGCAGCGGAGCCCTTACGCTTCATTTTCCCGATGATTCCGACGGAACGTTCGCGACCTGCAGGCTTGCACAGGGGGGCGAGCAGCTGCTGCACACATCGTTCGAACTTGACAGTGCACCGCTTTTTGAGCGGTTTTACTTTCTTACTTCCGATGATTCGATTGCCACGGCGGATATTCTGCAGCGCTGCAGGAACCATTTCAGTGAAGGTGGCATTCATGTCGCATTGCGCATCCGCTCTCTTCCTCAGTCAATCCGCCAGACAACATTTACCCTTAAGAAGGACTGATTATCATGAAGCATACATTCATCATGCATGGAGTTCTCCTTTGCGCACTCCTGACGAACATCGTCATGGCCGCCGACGGCGTTGCTCTGGGACGGTTCGCTCTGGTTATCGGATCGAATCGCGGTGGTGAAGGACGGGACGAACTCAAATACGCGGTCAGCGATGCACGGACGTTTGCAGATGTTCTTGTCGAGATGGGCGGTGTCGATCCGTCACACTGCATACGGGTCTTCAATCCGGACAGGGCAAACCTGTCGGCTCAATTCGGCACCTTCGGAAAACTTGTCGAAAAGGAAGGAAAGGGGCTGCGCAGGGAAGCGATCATCTACTATTCGGGACATGCCGATGCGGAAGGACTCATTCTGGGCAATGAATGGTATTCCTACGGTGAAATCCGCAATCACCTGCAGGGGATCGGTGCAGACGTAAGGATTGCCGTCATCGATGCCTGTGCTTCGGGAAGCCTTACACGCGAGAAGGGTGGAAAACACCGTAAACCCTTTCTTTATGACGTTTCCTCATCGACGGAAGGGTATGCATTTCTTACGTCAAGTGCATCCGACGAAGTGTCGCAGGAGTCGGATGCCATCGGCAGCTCATTTTTTACCCATTATCTGGTGTCGGGAATGCGCGGGCCCGCCGATGCGAACGGAGACGGAAAGGTGACGCTCAACGAGGCGTACGCCTTTGCGTATGATGCGACGCTGCAGCGCACGGTAACGTCCAGAGCCGGTCCGCAGCATGCAGCCTATGACATCAGACTCAAGGGCTCGGGAGACCTGGTGCTCACCGATGTCCGCGCCGCCGGTGCGCAGCTTCGCATCGACGCTCCGGTCCACGGACGGGTGTTTGTCAATGACGGTGAAGGACACCTGCTTGTCGAACTCATGAAGAATGCCGGCAAACCGATGACCGTCGGGCTCGATGCAGGAAGCTATGAAGTGCTTGTGAACACCTCTTCACACACGGCATCGGCAAAAGTGACGATTGAAAAGAACGGAACGGCGACTGTTGACGAACAGGCTCTTGCGCCGGTAGAGCGGGATGCGGCAACCCCCCGCGGTACCACCGAAAAGGAACGCGAGGCGGTCGGGTATTCCCATATTCCTTTTTCCCTCTCATTTTTGCCTGCATACGGTATCGGCAATTCATCGGCCAGGACGATTACCTATGTTTCAATAAGTATCCTCGGCGGGCATACCGACCGGCTTCTGGGAACCGATATTTCCGCGGGAGTGAGTTACGTACCCGAAGTGATGAACGGAGTACAGATCACCGGTGCTGCCGCATTCTGCGGCAGGGTGAACGGCGTGCAGATTTCCGGCGGTGTCAACATGGCCGGAGGGATCATGCACGGAGTACAGATATCGGGAGGACTCAACACCGTTACTGCAGCGGTAAACAGCGTTCAGATCACCGGCGGCATCAACAGTACCGGTATCTTCAGCGGGGGAGTGCAGATATCCGGTCTCGGCAACCAGGTTGATGCAAAGGCTGATGCCGTACAGATTTCCGGCGGATACAATGTGGTCGGCAGGGAATTTCACGGTTGCCAGATAACCGGAGGACTCAATATGAGCGGTGCCGGAATGGGAGGTATTCAGATTTCGGGCGGGATGAACAGTACCGGTGGAAACACCTCCGGAGCGCTCATAACCGGTGGTGTCAACAGTTCCAGCGGTGATTTCACCGGCATCAGCATCAGCGGCGGATTGAATCGCTGCGCCGCGATGCGCGGCTGTCAGATAACCGGAGGGCTCAATCTGGCAACCACATGCACCGGCATCCAGATTGCTCCGGTCAATGTCTGCACATCGCTGCGCGGCATACAGATCGGTGTAATCAACATATGCGATACTGTAACGGGGATTCCGATAGGACTTCTGACACTGGTGAAAACGATCCCCCCGCGATTTCGTCTGTTTCTCGATGAAGCTGGGTTTGCGCAGGTTGCGATGCGATCGGGTTCTCCGACAATGTATTCGCTGGTGTCGTTCGGCGTGTCGACGTCCATCACACGGCATCAGGCATCGCTGGGCGGCGGTCTCGGGGTTCGCTGGGCGGCGGGAGCCGGGTATGTCGGGATCGAATCGGAAGTAAACAGTGTCTACGACAATCTGCGTAAATCGTTCGATTCGATGATGCATCTGCGAACCGCACTTGTGTTCAGTACCGGTGCAGGTCGTCAGACCGGTTTCTGGGGAGGACCGTCGTTCAATATCGGCATCGCCTGGGATGAGGGAAAGGAGAGGGTTTCGTACATTCCGGTTCATTACCACAGGTACCGCCATACCCGGGTGGCGTTATGGCCGGGATTCGTCGCCGGTGTTGAGTTCTGATCGGTTGAAACCCGCAGTCGAAGCGTGCCGTCTCCTGCATCACTGCAGTTGAGAACGCCCGGTTCAGCGCCGAAAGTCACTCTGTAAATCCTTTTTCAAGTACCGAGACCATTTGTGTCTGGAGCTGTCCGGCTATATCGGCTTTCGTTTGCGTCCGGTCGATCGTTATGGAAGGGAGGATGGTTACATGAACGGTTCCGCTGTTGAACTTTTTCGAATGTTTTTTGACGATGCGGATCGAATCGTGAATGACGACCGGTACAACTTCGACTCCTGCTTTGAGAACAAGCGAGAAACTTCCCTGCTTTAATTGTCCCATCGTTCCGTCGCTGCTGCGGGTACCCTCGGGAAAAAGTACCAGGGACGTATGTTCATTCTGCAGTCTGCTTACGGCGCGGTTGATGGATGCGTGCGCCTTTCGGGCATTCGACCTGTCAATCCATATGTGGCCGAGTGCCCACAGCGCCCAGCCGAAAAACGGGATACGGAAGAGTTCCTTTTTCGCGATGAAACTCAGGTTCACCGGCATGGTGCTGTAAAGCACGGGAATGTCGATGTGGCTTTGATGATTGGCGATGAAGACATATCGTTTTGAAGAATCGAGCTGTTCGATACCGCGGGCTTTGACCCTGACGCCGGCGACAAAAAGCAGTTGACGGTTCCAGCATGCGCCGAGATATCTGGCAAGTCTGCGGTTCAGGGGGAAAGTGATGAGCGCGAGCGAACTGTAGAGCACCGTACTTGCGATTACCCATACAATGACCAGAAAATTTTTAAGACGGTCGCCTATGCTGCGCTTTTCGACATCCATACATTTTCCTTTCCGGCTTTGTCCCGCAGCAGTTTCAGCATCTCGTGTTCGGGCGATACTTTGCATTTGCGTGATTTTATTCTGTATTCGTTTTGTTCGGCGGTAAAGAGGTGCAGGATGAGGGTGCACTCGCCGGGATGGTCTTTCGCGAGTTTCTGTATATCCTGCAGGTGTTCGTTTTCGAGCCCCTGCGTTTTTATCCGGATATGCACGCTTTTGGCGAGCAGGCCGCGGGCGTCGGAGAGTGATATACAATTGTCAAGTTTCAGTTTCGCCTTGTCTTCGCTGTCGCGTTTGCTGATGATGCCGTGTACGAGTACCATCGCATCCGCGGCGAGCAGATGGTGGAATTTTTCATAGGCATCGCCGAAGACGAGGAGTTCGATACTTCCCTCGAACTCCTCGAGTTCGAGAAAGGCCATGGGACGGCCGTCGCGCTGCGTATGGGTGCGGAAGCTTGTAATCATGCCGCCGACGGTCACCGCTTCGCCGTCCTTGACTTCGGCAAGAGATTCCGGTTTGAGCGAAATTGTTGAAAATCCGCGTATTTCGTCGGTAAAACGGTCGAGCGGATGTCCGCTTACATAGAAATTGAGAACCTCTTTTTCCCGCTGCAACAGTGTGGTGTAGGGCCACGGTTGTTCGTCGGGAAGCGGCGGCTCTGCGGAAAGGGCGGGGGTATCGTTATCGTCCGATGTGCCGAAGAGATCGTCAAAGAGGTTGACCTGTCCGCTGAGGCGGTCCTTCTGGAAGCTGCTTCCGTATTCAAGCGCACCGTCGATGGCGGCGAAGAGCTGGGCGCGGGTACCGTGCAGACTGTCGAGTGCACCGGCGTAAATAAGCGATTCAAGTGCCTTTTTATTGACAAGCCGGATATCCGCATCTTTGGTGAGACTGTAGATCGAGGTGAATGTTCCCTTTTTCGCCCGGGTCTCGATGATCGATTCACCGGCCTTTCCGACGTTCTTGATCGCTCCCATGCCGAGTCTGATGTTGCCTTCATCAATGCTGCATTCGATGTCGCTCGTATTGACATCGGGCGGCATGATGCGGATTCCCATGCGTTCCGCTTCATTTTTCATGGTGAGAAAACCATCCTGGTTGCCGATCCATGAGGTGAGGTTGGCGGTCATGTATTCGAGCGGGTAGTGTGCCTTGAGATAGGCGGCCTGATATGAAACATGCGCATACACCGTTGCATGTGCCTTGTTGAATCCGTATTCGGCGAATTTCGCCATGAGGTCGAAAACGTCTTTCGCCACTTTTCCGTCAATGCCCTGTACCTTGGCACCCTCGACAAACTTGAGGCCCATCTGTTCCATGACATCGGCTTTTTTCTTTCCCATCGCTTTACGCAGAATATCCGCCTGGCCGAGAGTGAAACCGCCCATTTTCTGGGCGATACGCATTACCTGCTCCTGGTAGATAATGACGCCGTAGGTGACGTCGAGCATCTCGTTGAGCATGGGGTGGAGATAGACTACCTTCTCCTTACCGTGTTTGCGATGAATAAAAGTGTCGATGTTGTCCATCGGTCCGGGACGGTAGAGTGCGGTCATGGCGATGAGATCTTCAATACAGGTCGGCTGCAGTTTGCGAAGATAATCCTGCATACCCTGCGATTCGAACTGGAACACGCCGGTGGTTTCGCCTTTTCCGAAAAGCTCGTAGGTTTTTTCGTCGCCGTCCTTCAGTTTCCAGAGGTCGATCGCCACATTGTGATATTTTTCGACAAGACGCAGTGCCTCCTGAAGAACGGTAAGCGTACGCAACCCCAGAAAGTCCATCTTGATGAGGCCCGCTTTTTCCACATAGTTCATGTCGAACTGGGTCATCACGATATCATTACCGGGCTGTTTGAAGAGCGGTGCCCAGTTGACCACTTCTGCGGGAGCGATTATGACGCCGCCGGCATGCATGCCGGCCTGTCGGGCGAGACCTTCAAGCACCCGTGCGTGTTTGAAAAGCTGCTGATACTGCGGATTGTTATCAACCGTCCGCTGCAGTTCACCGTTTGCGGCAAACGATTTTTCGAGATTCTTTTCATTGACCATTCCCGAGAGCTGATTCGATTCGGCAACGGGAATTCCCATGGCGCGTGCGACATCCTTCACTACCATCTTCGCCTTCATCCGGCCGAAGTTGATGATCTGGCACACTGCCTCGCGGCCGTATTTTTCGATGACGTAATCGATTACCTTGTACCGGTCGCGATCTGCAAAGTCAATATCGGCGTCAGGCATCGAGATACGCTCCGGATTGAGGAACCGCTCGAAGATCAGATCGAACTTGATCGGATCGACATTGGTGATGCCGATGACGAAGGCAACCAGGCTTCCCGCGGCGCTGCCGCGGCATCCGACCATCACTCCCTTGCGGTGGGCGGCCATTACAAAGTCGCGCACGATAAGGAAGTATCCCGAAAATCCCATTTTACAAATGATGTCAAGTTCGTAGGCGAGGCGTTCCTCAAGCCCCGGGGTGATATGCGGGTAGTTTTCCTTCAGCCCGTTCTTTGCGAGTGCCATCAGGTATTCATCAGGGTGGGAAAAACCTGACGGCACATCGGGAACGGGTAGCTGGGGCTTGCTGGTGATCGAAACATTGCAGCGTTCAGCAATGTCAAGCGTATTCGAGAGTGTCTCGGGAAGATCGGGAAACAGTTCCGCCATCTCCTGCGGCGACTTGAAGTAAATCTGGTCTGATGAAAACCGGTACCGTTTGGGGTCGTCCATGGTGGTCTGTGTCTGTATGCAGAGCAGTACCTCGTGCGACAGCGCATCTTCACGGTTGAGATAATGGGCGTCGTTCGCCACGATGAACGGGATGCCGAGTTCTTTTCCGAGCGGGATCATTTCGTCGTAGGCGACGATTTCGTCGTCAATACCGTGGTTCTGCAGTTCGAAGTAGAAATTGCCTTCGCCGAAAATTGACAGGTAGTCGAGGGCTATCTGCTTTGCCTTGTCGCGGTCACCCGCAAGCAGTGCCTGCGGAATCGCTCCTGCAACGCAGGCGCTCGTTGCGATGATTCCTTCGGAATACTGCCGCAGCACCTCCGTATCGATACGGGGACGGTAGTAGAAGCCTTCGAGGTATCCGATGGTACTGAGCTTCATGAGGTTTTTCCAGCCGGTATTATTGCGTGCAAGCAGGATGAGGTGGCTGTACGACCGTTCATCCCTGGCAATCGTACGGTCAAACCGCGAGTTGGGGGCGACGTAGGCTTCAAATCCGATAACCGGCTTGATCCCTGCAGCCATGCAGGCATCATAAAACTCGACTGCACCAAACAGTCCGCCATGGTCGGTGATGGCGAGGGCCGGCATGCCGAACTCGACCGCCCGTGCCACCATATGTTTGATTTTTATTGCTCCGTCAAGAAAACTGTATTCAGTGTGGTTGTGCAGGCTGACGAACGATCCACTCATTGCGGTACAACTCCTATCGAGGCGATTTTTTTAACGTAAAACTGTTTGCGTACGCCGTTCTGCTGCAGGGCACCTTCGAGCAGCGGTTCGACACCCTTGCTGCAGAGCGACGGGGTAAGTGTGTAAATGCCTTTGCGGACATACGGACTGCCGTCATAGGAGATAACGATACGCTGTCCCGTAAGGATCGCATAGTCGATCACCTGCACCAGTTCACTCAGTTCGAGTGCCTTGAGTTCGGCTCCGTATTTGGTTCCCCTGATGGACAGGGGGGCTTTTTGTGATTCGGGGGTATCTTCGGTTATAAGCGTATAGAGGGGGGCGGGGGTGAAAAGAGAGAGCGGTGCGGAATCCTCTTCATCGGGAGGAAGCAGGGGCACCTGGGGCATACGGTCGTCGAAACCGAGTTTGCGGACAATGTCCCTGACGGTTCTTTCACAGCCCGGCTTGATGCGGTACATGGCATGAACATGCACCCGTTCGAGACAGAGCATGAGCGGTTCGCATGATGCAATCTGCTCGGTTACCCGCTCTTCGGCGGTGATGAGGGTGCTTTCGGTAGTAAGGGAGAGCCGCTGAAATTCCCTGATCCACTCACGTACCGTTTCGAGCACGTTGGACGGCGCATTCCACTGTTCGAGCACCGTGAGGATCTGAAGTCCGTCAAGTCCTCCGCTGAGTGATTCGGTAAGGAGCTCCTTCACGACGGTGCCGTGATACACCTTGTCAAGAGAGAGCATGCTGCAGAATCTCGCGAAGGTGTAGAGCATCTCGGGAGGACACTCCTGCGGGATGATGATCGAAAAATCGGGCATGATTACCGGTGCATGTGTCGTGACCGTCGTATCGTCGCGGCGCGATGGCTGCGGGTAGGCGAAAAGATGGTTGCCTCCGCTTTTCTGCAGCTCGGCGGATTCACAGAAATGCAGCAGCAGCAGAGCGTCACGCGCATCGGCACTGTCGTTTTCTCCGAAGAGCGAGAGCGTGAGCCGGCGCGGAGTAAGTGCATACGAGAGGAACTGCAGCAGATCAATGTTCCATCCACAGCATTCATCCACTATATACCGTCTGATATCCTGCAGTCTCTGTTCCGAGGGAAGCGTCAGCCAGTGAGAAAACCCCTCCTGGTTGAGAATAAATTTCGGTTCCGTTTCGACGAGGAGTTTTCGGCTTGTGCAGTATCCTGTCATTGCATTGGCAAGCAGTTCGGTATCGTCGGCTTTTGCGGCATCGGACGAATGGGTTAATTTGCGAATGGACTGAAGGGCACTTACGCAGAGCTTACCGTTTTTCTTTTTTG
>Ga0316575_10000114_pt1 | contig 20320 bp, 12 predicted proteins | sample J5NA_FD_203072 | JGI IMG/M metagenome (GOLD analysis project Ga0316575, IMG submission 203072) | Rhizosphere microbial communities from salt marsh grasses in Alabama, United States - J5-7_050615r2r3 | ecosystem: Host-associated > Plants > Roots > Rhizosphere | place: USA: Alabama | collected...
CCTTCTCGTTTCTTCAACGGTTACCTTTTCGGCAATGTTCAAACCGAATCCCATCATTTCGCGCGGGACCGGCGTTACGGTAAAAGTCTCTTCCGGCGACGGTACCGGTCTCAATAACAAAAAATTCGGTATGTATGAAACCAAGAAATGGGCAGTTACCGACAACTCGTGGGCGGCGATCAAGGTCGTCGACGGCAGCTATCCCGGAGTGTTTCTTGTCTGGGGATGTGCGGATACGACCTGGTCGGATGTCATCGGTGTTCCGAAGGATTCCTGCTCCAAAAAGTGCGAGTATCCGGTCGATTATGAAATATTGACATCGGCAAACTCGACCGACGGCAGTGACGGAGACTGGACGAGCGCGGTTACCGTGACCGGCAATACGGTCAACAGTCGCGGCCATCTCGTTCCGTTTGACGGAATGAAGTGGATCAAGATGAAAATCACCAAAGGCAAGGGAAGCCTTGACGAAATCGAAGTGTTCGATGCCGCCAACGGAGCGAACGACACCTGGTTTTTTCTCGGCACTAAATTTACGGCAGTTGCAATGAAGGGCGAAATGGCTTCGGGATGGACCCAGCGTGATACGAATGTGCCCGATTCCAATTTCGCGGCACTTATCAACCGGCGCAACCCCGATTACAATCCGGCGGTCATCCGCGGCGGCATCAACTGTAAAGTAAAAACCGCGGACGTCGTCCGTGACCTTTCAAAATACCTTGATGTGGCCGGTAATGTACGGTTCTGGGCGATTGAACTCGGGACCTTTGATGCCTGGGGCGGAAAAGCCGACAGCGCCGACGCCTTCAAGAAAAACCTGCAGATCATCATCGATTCGTGCAAGGCTCACGATATCCTTCCGGTCATCACGCAGATTCCGGCGACGAACCCCCAGAAAATCAGCGGGAAGTGGCAGATAAACAAGGCGTTTACCGATGCGGTGACCGACCTTGTAACGACCAACGATCTGATTCCGGGTCCCGATCTCTATGCCTACTTTTTGTCAAATTACGGGGCAATGGATCTCGCCAATGACGGATACCTTCCCAATCAGTACGGAGATTTCGAAATGCAGCGGGAGTGGAATCTGAAGATGGATTCCGTCGTGTACAAGGCTGCCGCGGTGGCGGCGGAAGTACCCCGGGCCGCTGTCCCGGTTTCCGACATGCAGAACGCTTTCTCCATCACGGCACAAGGTGATCAGCTCTGTTTTACTGCATCGATGCCGGGAACGGTCCGGATGCTCTCACTTGACGGAAAAGTTGTCGCAATGCGGTCGTTTGCCGCCGGGCCGGTAGAACTGCACCGGTCGGCAGTATCGGGATTCTGCCTTCTTGAAATCGTTTCCGGAGGAGTGAAACACGTGTTTCCGGTAATGAACTACTGACTGAGGTAAATAGTGCGTCGCGGCGCATGGTGTGCCGCGGCGTTCCATCCTGACTGCTGCTTTGTAAACCCTTTGTAAACCGTACCGTCGCTCCGCACTCCGCATCTCCCATTGTCCGTGCGTTTCCACTGCTGCCGACCGGCACGTTTGCCGCTTTTGCCTGATGCTGTCCGAAGCGTTACGGTGCGGCGACGCCGGGTTTTTCAACGACGTAGGTAAGATGCTCCGTGGTATCCCTGAAGGGGTGGCGTTCGCAGAGGTCGAAGGAGAATTCGACGACATTGTCGAATGCGCGCCGGTTGTTGTTGTAAAGCGCTTCAATGTCGGTGTGCATGCCCGCCGCGAAGCTTTCGGTACCTGCATAGGAAATGACGGTGAAGCCGGCATCGCTGATCTGCTGCTGCGCGTCGGGAGGAGTCGTCAAATATACATCGGTAAACTGGTTGAGCGGTTCAATCGATGTGTCGATGGCAATTTCGCCGAGATAGCGTCGCAGTGATGCGTCATTTTCATATTCCTGCGGAAATTCGTGCAGGCCGGCTTTGAGTACTCCCCAGGCATTGATGAACTCAAGCAGTGCGATACCTCCGGGTTTCATCTTTTTATGGACGAGTGAGAGAACGTTATGCCGCTCGCGCGGGTCGAGAATGTGATACATCGGTCCCATCAGCAGGATCGCGTCGTAGTGCGCATCCGGAACGCGGTCGAGGTTCACGGCATCGTCGCAGATGATGTCTTCGGGCACGACGCCGTTTTTTTCGAACTCCTGACGGGCAATGTTCAGCAGAACTTCCGAAATGTCAAAAAGGGTGACCCGGTATCCTGCCCTGAGGAGCGGAAGGGAGTACTGTCCGGGACCGGCACCTACCTCGAGAATCCTGCAGGAAGGCGGGAGGTATTTGAACATGAGTCCGAGGTTGTTGCGGAATTCGAACGTGCAGTAGACAGATGACAGGCGCTCAACCTCTCCCGCACCGAAGGCATTGTAAAAATCACGGACGGCTGTACTCATCGGGTACCCCTTTTATTGTGTTGCACTAATCCGGCGCCGTTTCGTCATCATGATGTCCGAGTTGTCCCAGCAGATGTCAAACGGGCAGATCTGCGGCCGGTCGGGAAAACGGAGCACGGAATCGTGTACATTTCCGATTCTGTTCATTTTGTTTCCTTCAAAACACCAGGCCGGATAGATGTCGCCATCGTAGAAAATCGAAATCATTTCGAGGCCCGCCCCGCATTCCCAGCCTCTGAAACAGGTTCGGTTCAATCCGAAAAGTTGTCCGGCGGAAATCGTTTCGAGTGTTCCGTCACTCATGTGCGCAACCATTGCACCGCGATAACCGGCGGGTATTCTGCGTTGTCGGATGTGTGCTGCCGCCGTTTCCAGTCCGGTCATGATGCGGCGCTGTTCATCGGTATAGTCCATGAGACTGCTGTCAAGACCGAGGCGCCGCATAAGCGGCGGAACGTTCATGGTGAAGGTATCGAAATGTTCGAGCAGGTACTCTCCCAGAGCCCGGCTCCGTTCGAAATGATCGGGATCCATCATGATGTTGACATGTGTCGTCACGAGCGGAATGGCGACTGCAACCGTTTCGATGAACCGTTTCTCCGTCATGCCTGACGGGTGATAACTGAGGCAGAGGTGGTCGGCGTCGGGGAGAATGGTTTCCCAGTAGCCCTGCTCCCGGTTGCCGTTTGAAAGCAGTGCGATACCGCACTCCTCCTTCTTGAGAAACGCCGCAATTTCCGGAAGCTGCGGATGACAGGTGATTTCTCCGCCGTTAAGACAATAGTATATGCGCCGCGTATGGCCGGAACGGTACTGCGCGGCGACACGCCCATGAAATGAACGGACGGTCGGCAGGTCAACCCATGCGTGTGCGCCTTCGTGAAGCGACGGCGCACAGTATCTGCAGGCAAGCGTACAGGTATCACCCATGAGCCAGTTGACAAGAAGTGTCTCCGCATGCTCCTGTTTCTCATGGGTCAGGGCGATCATCGGGGCCGGCGACAGGGCGTGATGTTCAGGCATGGCCGGCCACCGCTTCCACCGGAACGAAAAACGCATCGGGATCGGTATGTGAAGCCCGATCGGCAAGCGATTCCCATCGTTTCTGAAGGGCGATATGCTGATGGAGAAAACAGTCGTTTTCTGCCAGAACCCGGTTGATGCCCGAAACAAGAACCGAACCGACGTCCCGTGCCGATGCATCGGGATGGCATGTGAAGAGTTCAGCGAATCTCCTGAGTCGTTCGACCCGTTCCTCTGCACGATACGGAAGCCGGTCGGCAAGAAGACGTAATTTGTCAAGAAAGTCGATCGGGGTGAAGGTCCCGCACTGCAGTCGCTCACCGAACAGGTGTCCGTAGATGGTGTAGTAATCTATACATCGTGAAAGCATCGCATAATACTGTTTGTAATAGGAGGCGGTTCGTCGTGCGGTGGAATGAAGGTGATCGACCCGCTGGTTGTGCAGCGTAACGGGACTGCCCGCCATGTCGCAACAATGCAGGAAAAGGTAGTCGGTGCCGAGCGTGCGTTCGTGCGGCGGCAGGGCTACCGACCTGAATATGTCGCGATAGGCGATGTTGCCCATTTCGGGCCAGAGTGCGTCACCTGCGGTTCCGGTGCAAATTTCATCGGTAAATCGTGGTTGAAACGGTTCGAGCTTTTCGCGAATGGCGGTTTCGCTCATGCCGACAAGTGAATACACCTGCACGATCGATTGCGGACGGTCGTGCAGCAGCGAGATGTCGATGTCCGGCTGACCGTTGTAATTCGAGCCGACCATGCTGCATGACGGATCTGCGGTCGAAAAAAAGAGTAGTTCCGCCTCGAGGGGAGAACTGATCCGTTCGCCGTCGGTATGCAGTACGGTATCGCTGTCGCGGCGATGAATGAAGGTCGTGCCGAACGACAGTGCGATCAGTGAGAGAATGTTGCCGATGCGCCCGTAATTGCGACCGTGTTTTTCGAACAGTCCGGCAGCCGCGGCATCGCCGCCGGTGATTGACGCAAGAAAATCGCGGGTGGCTTCGGGGCCGATATGGAATGTTGCGACGTCTGAAAGAATGCAGCGGCGGCATGTCCGTTCGACCGCATCCGCGTTTACGGCGTATTCCGCGTCGGTACCGTCGTCGACGACGACAACCGCAATGTCGCTTTCGCTGACGAGGTTCTTTTCGACTGCGGAAGCGATCTCGCGGAGGTATCCGGCGAGGCAGGCTGCAGCCGGTCTGTCGGCCGGAATCATATACAGGTGAGAGTATCGGATAGTCGCCTCCTGTGGTTAAAGGTTCCGCCGCGCATCGTCTTTGAGGATATCGGCGAGGCGTCGGGCCGCATGATCAACCGAATATCGTTCGGGGCATCCCGGTCGTATTTCGTTTCCTGTCGCCTGACGTTGTTCGATACATCGTTCGATGACTGCGAAAACGGCGTCGGGATGATAGTGTTGCCAGACTTCGAAACTGTTGTCAATGGTACCTGAAAACGGTTTAAGACCGGCCTTCCGGTAAAAATCGGAGAACGGTACGCCGGGAACGAGGTGACAGTTGTCGAGCGTCGTGAAACTGTATTCGTCAAAACAGGCCGGTGCGATGGCATCGGCGCCGCAGGCGAGCGCCCGTACGACATAATGCGGATCGTTGCAGAGCATCCCGTCGCAGTGCTGCATGATCGCTGCAATCCTGTCGAAGGTCAGGTCTTCTTCGTGAAAGGAAGCTTTTTCCTGCGCGGCGAGATCTGCGAACCGCTCGCGGAGAACGGCGAATTCTCCATGGCGGAGGGCATAGGTGGAATTGAAATGTTTCTGCACTCTCAGATTGAACGAGCGGCTCAGGTACGGGCTGTTCATGACGACCCAGTCAAGAGGACGACTGTAAATGTCAAGCGTTATTTCCCCGGTCGGAGGGAGGTGTGTGAGAAGATCGGCAATGCTGATGTATTCAATGAAGGTACTCATGATGATGCCGAGCCGGTATGCTCCGGAATTTTCTTTGAGGACTGGGTGATAGAGGCGGGGATCGTAGAACGGTTCAATGAACGAAACCGTTTTTGACGTTCGCGTGGTCTGCAGCATGGTGTCGGCCTTGCGCTGCGAATCGAATACGGCGACATCGTACTGCTGCGCGATGGTGTCGAAATCCCTGTACCAGTAAAGGTCAAAGAATACCGACCGGGCGTGTTTGAAAAACTGCATGTTTTCGAGCAGGAAATGCTCGGGGAACACGTAGGTCTGTTCGCTGTCATGTAATAATCTGCTCATGGGTTTCGTCCGGCTGCGCAGTGCGGCAGTTTCAGCCGATGAATGAAGGGAGCGATCGATGTCGCATATCAGCTCGGCGGATACGGCGCCCGTGCGGTTGAGGGCGCGGATGAGGGATTCGAAATCGGCATTCTGCCAGGTCGGATCATCGGCACTGTTCATATAGAAGACTGCATTGATCCGTACCGGCGGATTTTCTACTGAGTATAACCAGAAACCGTCGGCGAAGGTGAAGACGCGGTGATCGTTATGACGTGAAATACGTTCGAGAGGCTGTTCAAGGGTCCGGTCGGGATCAAGGATCATGACCTGTCGGGCCGAACGCTGCAGGTTTTCGAGAATGGCGACGAATACCGGCATGCCCATTTTCATGAGCAGCGGTGACATGACGGCGAATTCATGCATTGACGTGACGACATCGGGGAATACTCCCAGTCCGTCCACGATGGCATAACCGTTGTCATCGGCGGGATTGATACAGTCGAGGATCGTGTTGTCGGGCAGCAGTCCGAACGGTTTAAGCTGTTTTCCGGCATGTACTGTAATCGTGCACTCCTGACGGGTGCAGTTGCCGTAAGCGATATTGCATTCCGCGGCATTGAGTTCCCACTCGATGAAGAGCAGTTCAATTCCGGGGTCGCGATATTTGCGGAAGAAAAGCGTGAGGTTTCTTTCGTATCCGTCGGTCCGGGATTCGTCATGGTACAGGTGCACGCCGCCGCAGTCGGGATCGAAACGGAATGCGAGTCCTTTCATGTCAAGACGATACCCGAGTTCGAGGTCGTCTCCTCCCCAGAACCGCAGCGCCGGATCGAATCCGCCGGCCTCAACAAGTGCCGCACGGGGAACCGAAACATTGTGTGAATGGAGAAACCTCCAGCGGCACGACTGTTTCTCGATGGGGAGATCGACAAGGTAGGGTGTTCGTTCGTCGGCGAAAATGTCCATGGTTTCGAGGCAGAAAACATTGTTTTTTTCGAGCAGGACGCCGACCTGATGTTCATCGAGCGGTTTGTGCATTTTCAGGCGTTCACCGAGAACAACGGTGTCGCTGTCGCCGTATCGGTTGTGCGAGAGTAAAAAGGTGCGTTTCGGACAAATGTCTCCGTCAAGCAATACCACCCGTTTTCCGCCGGTTTTTTCTATGCCGAAATTGCGTACGGCATTACGGTTGCCGCCGTGCGGCAGCCTGAAAATGCGAAGGGGGAGCGTCTCGATATAGCGTTCCGCAACAGCCGTGCTCCTGTCGTCGGACCCGTCGTCAACGATGATCAGTTCCCAGTCGGGGACATCGTTGCGCTGGAGAAAGAGCGAGCGCAGGATCAGAGGAAGCTCACGTTCCTTGTTGCGGGTGATCATGACAATACTCAGGTCGGTCATTGCAGTTCCATTGTGCAGGCTGTTTTCGGACAGTTAGACGGTCTGGTCTGGCAGATAGCCGTTTGTCATCCGTACCTGTAGTGTATTGCAGGCTGCGAGACGGATGAGTTCGGTTCCGACCGGCTCCCCGCCGGTCGGAACAGGAGGATGTGCTCCCCGTTATTGCCGTTCAAAAGACAATATACTCCCGCATGGCGGTCAAATCAACCTGATGTCAAGAATGTCGCGTTAATGTGTACCCTTCCGGAGTACATTCTGCATCGGTCGGAGGCATTACGGATACTTTCGACGATCCGGTCGTCGTTACCGACGAGGTCACCGAGCAGGGTATACTCCCGCGCGATGGTGGTTGTAAACATGTCGGCGTCATCGGTACCGATAATGATGTCGACGCCGCCGGTGATCAGTTTCATGAGGGGATGCGTTGACATCGGTCTGCCGCCGTACATGCAGGCATAACTTGAGAGGCAGACTTCTACGGCAATGCCTTTTTCGGCGAGCATCCGGATGACGGCAGGATCATCTGCCGCACGATAGCCGTGCACTACCCTGCGGATGTCGAGTTGTTCTGCTGCATCGACAACCGACTCCACCGACAGTTCACCGCAATGTGCGGTTGTGAGAAGACCGCCGGATTTTGCCTTTCTGAACGATTGTCTGAACTCACCGGCGGGATGAGCCGACTCATCACCGCCAAGTCCGATACCGATTACTCCGGCATTACGTAAAAGGAGGGCTTCTTCCACCATTCGTCCGGTGTGGTCGGGTCCGTTGTCTCTGACGCAGTCGATGATCAACCGGCAGACGACGTTTGACATTCGAAAACCGTCCTGAATCGCCCCCGCAACGGTTCCTGCGGTAAGGTCGTGACGAAAATACTCGTCGGGACTGAAATGCATTATGACGGCTGCGACATGATTCCGTTCGAGATCGGCGGCGAGCATTCGCGCCGCCCTGCGGATTGCATCGGGGGTAGACAGGTACACCATGCGTCCGCACCAGCAGCGTGCGAAATCCGTCATGTCGTTGTATACGGGAAGCCTGAGCCGGTCGGGATGAGGATACTGAGGATGTGCTGAAAATTCCTTCATGAAGAAATCTGCGGGAATCGCTCCCTCGAAATGGGTATGTACATCGGTAAACGCATCGGCCGGTGTTTTTTGGGTTATGGAGGCGAAGTGACGGGTACGTTTCATGCGGCCGTACCGCAGGCTTCGTATCCGGGAAATATCCGTTTGAAAACAGTACCGCTGCGACAGAGTTCCTGCGGAGATCCCTGCTCGATGATCCGGCCGTTCTCGATCATGCAGACCTGCCCGCAGTACTGCAGCACTGCAGGGCGATGGGATATGAAAATGACGGTCTTACCGCTGAAATGATTCATGAGATGTGCGAGTACCCGTTCTTCGGTATCCGGATCGAGAGCGGAAGTGATCTCGTCGAAAATGACGATGTCCGGATCTGCCGCCATACTGCGGGCGATGGCTATCCGCTGTCGTTCACCGCCGCTGAGGTCGGTACCGTCGCGTCCGAGTACGGTGCCGATGCCGTGCCTGAGTTCCGATACCACACCGTCAAGATGAACGCCGCGGGTAATGTCGCTGATCTCCGCATCGGTGCGTCTGCCTGCGGGATCGATATTGTTCCTGACGGTGTCACTGAACAGTTGTACATCCTGAGTGATGTAGGTGATCCGGGCCCGGACGGAGTCGATGTCGTAGTGACCGAGAGGAATGCCGTCGATCGTTACGGTTCCCCGGTATCCGTCAAAGAGTCCGGGAAGCAGGAGGGCAAGTGTCGTTTTGCCGCAGCCCGTCGCTCCGGCAATGGCGAGTTTTGTACCGCAGGGAACTGCAAGCGTGACGTCGCTGAGAACCGTCGTACCTTCATCGTACGAAAACGTCACCGATCCGAACTCGACGCCGGCGCGTATTCTGTCAAGGTGTACCGTTCCGGACGGTTCCTGCGGTGCATGAAGCAGTGCTTCGATACGTCGTGCGGCGGCGATTCCCGCCTGCAGTGATGCGACCGATCCGTACAGTTTCTGAACCGGATCCTGAAACCATGATACCAGCATGAGAAGTCCGAGCATCAATCCCACCGAAAGGTTCCCTTCTTCGATCCGCTGCAGTCCGGCAACGAGGATGAACCCGTAGGCGACAGTGTTGAAAAATCCGCCGTACTGCCACATGAAGCAGTTGGCAAGTGCATTACCGAGGAGCGACTGCCGCAGTGCGGTGTTTCCTGCGTCAAGCTTGTCCGCCGCCGTACGGTAACGGTTTTCGAGCTTGACCGTCATGATTCCGCCGAACAGCTCGTACAGCAGTGAGTAGAGACCGGAGTAACTGTCGCCGATGCGCCGGTTCTGCCGCTGAATCGGACGTGAAAAGAGCAGCATCCACAGAATCGCCCCGGCAATCAGCGCCGTATAGAGGCCGACAAGCCATGGCGCGATGAAGTGCAGAAGGACAATAATTGCCGCAATGATCAGAAGGTTTGCACCGATGGTGAGCAGCCGCGCTATTCCTTCGGCGATTTCTTCCGAATCCTCGACGATGCGCTTCATGAGAAAACCGCTGTCGGTGGTATTGATGAATGAAAGGGTCGCCCGGTGGAGCCGGTGTTGACAGTCAAGCCGTATCATGGCCGAGATCCGTGCGGTCAGCAGCGTGCGGGTAAGTGAAAAACAGATTTCAAAAACGGCTAGATAGACAATGCAGTAGAGTTCGATTCCCGTGAATTTGGCAAGCAGTACCGGGTCGAGGGTGATGAAAAGCTTGTCGTAGAGCATTTTCCAGAGTCCGGGAAACATCGCGATGCCGAGAGAGATACCGAGGCTGAGCAGGACGAGCAGCGCGACCGGAATGAGGGCATGCCGAAGGTATCTGAAGCAATGAAAAAAGCGTTTCATGATGTTACCGGTTGTTAAAATACCGCGCCATCAGATCAGGTCGCAGGCCGATGGCGTCGAGGGATTGAAGGATGGCGATGCGGTATCGGAGAACATCGTATCTCGTTTGTGCGGCAGTGAGGCGTGCATTGACAATACGGGAGAAAAGATCGCTGAGCCACGGAAGCGAATAGTACGCCCCGAGCTGCAGTTCCGAGATGATGCTCGTGATTTCGTCGCGGCAGCGGGTGATGTAGCCGTCGATGTCGCCGATGGCGGTATCCGCGACCGTAACCGTGCTGCGGTAATCGGGTAACGGCGGATTTCCCTGCAGACAGGTGTCGGCAATGGGGTCACTTTTTTTTGTCAGAAATGAAAAAGTGCACTGGATGCCGATTCCCGCTCTCGGCGAAGCGGTGCCGTCGTCGAGGGTGACGAGAGGGCCTGCCTTGACGGCATAGTCGTTCATGGTAAGCAGCCGTTGCCGCAGTTGCAGGAGCCTGAGCGCGAGCGAATCGATGTCGTCGGCGACCGTTCCGAGATGAGGCGGGGTCCGGGCGGTTGCGGTATCCGGGTGCAGCATGCGGCGAATTTCCCTGCTGCACTCGTCAATAACTGCGGCGGTCTGTTGCGGTCCGGTGAGAAAACGGTCGGCGATCTGCTGTTTGTAAAGCACTGTCCGTTTTTCGAGGAGCGCGATCTGCAGCCGGTTTTCGTCGGTCGCCAGTTCGAGCTGCCGGGCGCTGCGGCTGTTGATCTGACCGGCTCTGGTGAAACGTGCGACGATCACTCCGATGCTGTCGATCTGACGCAGGGCGTCGTTGCGTACCGCGATTTCTTCCTCGGTCTGCAGCAGTGTTGCGACGAGGGAGAAGAGTTCCCTGATGTCGGAAAGAAGAATGCTTTCCGCCTGATAATATCCGCGCATTCCGGCGGCATCGATCATCGAGTCAAGTATGGCGGCGCGCTTTGTTACCGTTGACCTGAGGGGAATCATGAAGCCGCCGCCCGATTCTCCGTATGCGCCGCTGTTGTCGGCATTGAGCCATGCACTGCATTCGCCGACGGTTGCGGAGAAGGATGCCTGCGGATAAAAGGTCATGCCGTTTTCCGAATGGTGTGCGGTGGTCGCCGGCGCTATGTTCATGGAGACCGAATGCAGCAACCGGTTTCTTTCGTCCTCAAGCCCGATGTGGTTTTTTTTCAGGGTGGAGATCGTGAAGCCGTTGCGGTTGAGCAGTACGGTAAAGGTCGTGTCAAGCCTGCCGGATGCAGAAACCTGACCGGCTGCAGCGGCAGCGGCGGTACAGCAAACCACGATGAGGGAACGTATGATGCCGCCCGGCAGCTTCACGGAATACTCCCGTCGGCTTTGCCCGCTGAAACGGGAGGGTTTTCACCGTTGACGAACCGCAGGATGCTTCTGCAGAATGCGAAACGGTTCAGGAAATTTCTGACCGGCGGAAAAACATCGATGCCGAACAGGTCGTGGGCGATGCTGGTGGAGTTGACGACGATCGCCGCATCGACCCGTGTAAAGGGGTGGAACAATGCAAGCGGCCCGGGACCGTCCGCGAGATCGCAGTAGAGTTCGACCGTTCCCTCGCTTTTGTTGATGAACAGTTTGTAAATGAATCCCCTCATTTTCCTTACCTTGAAGCTGACCGGGTCGCTGTATCTGAACAGCACGGCCGCACCGGTCTTGAAACGGTCGGCGAAGGTGTTGGGAATGCGGATGCATATCTGTTTTTCATCGCTTGGAAAGATATACGCAATCACTTCGCCTTTTTCAACATAGGTTCCCTTCATGTAGTCGGGAAGCACCGTATAGTAGACTCTTCCCGCAACCGGCGCGCAGACGATGTTGTGCTGGTAGTCAAGAAGGCGCGTTTCGGTTTCCCGTATTTCGAGCGCCTTGCGTTCGACTTCGGGACGGCTGATGGCACCGGTGCGGAAAAGGGATTTGAGAACCGTGTACTCCTTCTGCAGGTACTGTTTCCGGGCGCTCAGCGCACGCGTTTCAAGTTCGCTGTTCTCGGAACGCAATTGCACGAGCGTATCGCCTTCCCTGACCATCGAATAGTTCTCGGCGAATATTCCGGTAACCGACCCCTCGCGCTGCGAGATGACCCGGTACTGCTCCCGGAATTCCACGAAACCGTTTGCGTGATGATAATTATTGATCGGCAGTATGGCAAGCATGAGCAGTCCGGCGGCCATCAGCAGAATTGCCGCGGCGGTTATCGCTCCGAAGGTACGTTCGACGGCGTCGTCGTTCATCGGTATTCGTTTACTCATGCGGCCTCCACGTAGTCACGGGCGTTGAGCACCTCTCCGTAGGCGCTGTTGCGTTTAAGAAGTTCACGGTGGCTTCCCGAATCGGCGAGCGTTCCGTCGACGAGAAAAAAGACACGGTCCATGTGCGAAAGATACTCCGGGGAGTGGGTGATCATGATCACCGTGAGTGCCGGATCGTTACGTTTCATGGCGGAGATGGAATCGACGATGATCTGCCCGGTTTCCCTGTCGAGGCTGGCGGTTGCTTCGTCAAGGATGAGGACACCGGGTTTTTTCGCGAAAAGCCGTGCAAGGGCCAGCCGCTGGCGTTCCCCGCCCGAAAGAAGACATCCGTTTTCACCCGCTTCGTCATCGAGACGGTGTCGGCAGCCGCCGAGTCCTGCACGGTCGAGCACCGACTGCATTTCCCGCGCCGGGAGCGTTTTGAGCGGGTCAATGTTGCATGCCAGGGTGTCGTTGAAAAGAAAGGTGTTCTGCGTCATGATGCCGATACCGTTTCTGAGCGAATCGACGTCAAACGTGTCGAGCGGGCGACCGTCGATGAGCAGTGTGCCTGACGAAACGGGATACAGACCGGCGCAAAGCTTGACAATTGACGATTTGCCCGACCCCGACCGGCCGACGAATGCGACGGAGCTTCCCGCCGTGATCGTGCATGAAAAATTTTTAAGGACCGGCGTTTCCGCGTCATAGCGGAAATCCACCTTCCTGAAAACGATATCCCTGGTTACACCGGTAAAGTGTTCCTTTCCCGACGGCTCGGGACGTTCGTTCAGCAGTTCACCGATCCGTCGTGCGGATACGGCTCCTTTGCGCAGGTCGCTTCCGAGGGCGATCATGAAATTGACAGGCTGGATGAAACACCAGATGAAACTGCTGAAGACGATAAAACTGCCCACCACCATGCCGCCCGAGGTGATCCGGTGCATCGAGTAGAGCAGTATGACAAGCACCGCGATGTCGAGCAGTTTCGAGGAAACCTGCAGCAGCGATGTCACGGCTGCCATACGGAGGCTTGTACCCGTGATCGAACGGTTGACCGATTGCAGTTCCGCCACCGCCGGATCATAACGGTTGAACAGTTTTATAAGGCGGATGGTGCGGATCTGCTCTCCGGCAACCTCGTAGAGGTTTTGCCGGTGCGCTTCCATTCCGTCTGCGAAATGCGCCGCGGGATTCCTGAGTATTCCGTGCCATGCGATGTAACAGCCGCCGGTAACGAGACAGATAAGGGCGAATCCCGCATCGAACACGAATGCCGCACAGAGGAGCAGCAGTATCTGCAGTACGAACGTGCCCCCCTGGATTGCCGCGGTTATCACCGATGCAACGACATCGGTTTCGGGGATGAGACGCTGAACAAGTGCACCCGTGTCGTTGGCGGTAAAAAAACGGTACGGGTATCGCAGTACACGGGAAAACAGCTCCCCGCGGATTGTTGCCGTCAGGCGTCCCCTGACGTGAGCGACAAGCGAGACCGAAATGATGTTGAACAGCGAGAAGAGAATCTGTACGAAGATGATTCCGAGAGCGACGGACACGAGCAGTCGTTTGTCATAGGTGGGAATTAACCGTTCGTAGATGATGCGGTAGATAAACGGAAGGGAGAGGAATGCCGCAGTTCCAAGCTGGGTTGCCGTAATCAGCAGCACTATCGGAACGGTCAGCCCTCTGAGGTATTTCACATAATCGGTAAGTTTCGTCATGTGCCTTATTTCCGTTGCTGCCGGCGGACCTGGATCGGTATGTCCACATACCTTCGTAGTGGACATCACGGCAGCCTGAGTCTGTATGCGGATTCACCGGCTAAAGGGAAGACGATACGCGAAAACTGTTGACAGGTAATTCCGCAGCGAATGGTGGGTCCGCTCTGGAGAAAATAGGTGTCAGATCACCGAAATGCAAGCACCCGATGAATGTGCGGGAACCGACGGAGACGCCTTTATGTCCGCCGCGGCTTCTTAACCCGTGAGGCGAGAGGTTTCTTTCCGTTTCCCCGCAGGGTGCGGCAGACTTTCTCGGCGGCATCGAACGGCACCGTTACGAATGAGAACGCGTCGAGTATTTCGATGTCGCGAACTGCGTGCGGTGCGATACCGGCTTCTTTCACCATGAGGTCGACGAGCCGCTTCGGGGTGAGTTTGTCCCTTTTTCCGAGTGCGACGATGAGACGGCTCTTTCCCGTCATGTCTGGTGATGACTTCCGTCCGCCCGGCTCGGCGATTTCACTGTAGTTATCAGGAGAAAACTCGTCTTCGAAACAGTATTTTAGCAGCGCGGCAACGGTGTCGGCTGCATCGTGACGTTCAAGCAGTTGAACGGAGAGGTCTGCATAGTCGCTTCCGATTCCCTCGCCGATTATCGCCGAGAGATCTTCACTGATGCGGTTTTTCTTCGCCCTGATGATGTCGCGCACCGCTGGAACGCGCGCCCGCTTTATGGTCGCTTTCGTTTCGCGCTGAATGAACATCAGCCGCTTGTATTCGCTCGGCGTGATGAACGTGATTGCGGTTCCCGCATTGCCGGCCCGCCCGGTGCGGCCTATGCGGTGAATGTATGACTGCGGCCCCTGGGGGAGTGCGAAATTGATGACGTGTGTCAGGTTGCTTATGTCGATGCCGCGGGCGGCCACGTCGGTGGCGACCAGGACGTTGATCCGCCGTTTTCTGAACTTGTCAAGTGTCCGTTCGCGCTGAAACTGGGTGATGTCGCCATGGAGCGCTTCCGCGTCGTACCCGCGGTCGATCAGGTGGTTGACGAGTTCGTCGACGTCGATTTTGGTGCGGCAGAAAACCAGACCGTAAAAGTCAATCTCGATATCGATGATTCTGCAGAGTGCCTCGAATTTGTCGGCAGCTTTCACCTCGAAGTAGATCTGTTCGGTAAGCGAAGTGGTAAGCTGCTGTTTTTTCACCTGCAGCAGCCGGTATTCTCCCATGTAGGTGACGGCGAGTTCCCTGATGCGTTCGGGCATCGTGGCGGAAAAAAGAAGGATCCGTCGGTCGGGCCTGGTTTGCGCCATGATTTTTTCGACATCCTCGATAAAGCCCATATTGAGCATTTCGTCGGCTTCGTCGAGAATGAGGTAGTTTGTTTTGTCAAGCGAGAGGGTCTTTCGCTCAAGGTGATCGATCACCCGTCCGGGCGTACCGACGACAATGTGGGCATTGCGCCGCAGGCGCCGGAACTGCTCTTCGATCGACTGGCCGCCGTAAATGGGGACGACACCGATGTTTTTTTTGCCCCGCAGGCCGTTTATTTCCTCCGCAACCTGATTCGCGAGTTCTCTGGTCGGCACAAGGATGATTGCTTCGGTATGTTTGGAGTTCCCATTGATCATGTCGATGAGCGGCAGACCGAAGGCTGCGGTTTTTCCGGTGCCGGTCTGTGCCTGGGCAATGATGTTTTCGTTACCCTGCAGAAAGGCGGGGATGGTAAGTGTCTGAATTTCGGTCGGTTCTTCAAATCCTTTTCTGTTGATCGCATCGATGACGGTTGAAGAGAGGCCGAGGGCGGCAAAGGCTGATTTTTCGGACATGGCGGTACTTTCGTTTCATTGGTTATTGGGTACATCGGCGGTGCTGATCGGGAAAGGTGACGCTAAAAATACTTTGTTGCCGTTATTATGCAAGTATCTCATTTCTATCGGATCAATACAATCTGAGTTTCACAGTTGAACCCAGAATTCAGAATCCAGAATTCCGGAGTCGACCTGTTGCCGTTAAAGTGTTGATAAATTAACCTAATTTCCGCAGTTAGGCGCGAGCGATATGCGTAACATCATGCTGCAGATTGCGTTGCGAAAAGCGGAGGCGTGCCCGGGGAGGCACGTTGAGCATTTTCGTAATGCAAGATGGGGCATGAGGTTATGCAGAGCGCCGTGAATCAACTGCGGAATTTAGGATTAAAGGTGGCTCGTTCATGCCGCCGCCTGTTTTGCCGGGTGGAAGTTATTCTGACTACTGGATTCTATATTCTGAATTCTGTTTTCAGATTACAAGTCCCGTCTACAGTCCGGTAACGATTCCCCTGATGGAGACGAAAAACCGGTAGGGGGGAACATGCGGTGCGGTTTCGCTTTCGAAGGTGATGCGAAGCGGGGTACAGTTCATATCGATGAAAAGGCGCTGCCCGATCATGACACGGAGACCGGCATTGATATCTGCAACGGTGATGAAGCCGGTCGAACAGAAATCGGTCCCGAACATGTTCGTACAGCTCCCCTGCAGATACCCGTATCGCAGCAGGTGCAGTGTCATTCCGAAGCCGGCGAGAGCCTCTGCCGAACGCACAATGGCATGCCGGTGCGTGATTCCGTATTGATACGAACCGTCGTTGAGTGCCCATCGGTTGACGATGGTTTGGCGTGAGTCACCAGTCTCGTATCGGGCGGAGATTACAAACGTGTCGGGAGTGAAAAACGGCAGTGAGAAAACCGGGCGGTTCATCCGCTCGCGCAACAGCTGATACGGATCATATTCTTCCCACTGATATGAAAGATGAATACTGTTGAATGTTATGCGGTCACCGGTATATTGCATAAGGGTGACACCGCTTTGCTGAGAAGTTGCCCGGGCGGTAAGTGCTTCGTCGGGAAGAGCGACTGATGATGTCTGTGCATTGTTCCAGAGTAAACGCACCGTAGCCGCCCACCGGATTCCGAGAAATTCAAAGGAGTCAAGTATTCCCGCGGTGACTGCTGAACGCGCATTCCATGCGTTCCGTGCGTAATTCGCGATGGCAAGCGAGGAGCGTTCAGTCGATTCCTCGAAACGTACTCCGCTCAGGGCGGATACCGATCCGTCAATACCGGCGAACAGGGTACGGCCTGCGCTTCTGTGGTATGATACGGCTGCTCCGCCGTGCAGCGACCTTTTGCGCACCGAAGTGATGGTCGTGACGAAATCATTCACCGTGTCGATACAGGTATAGGGTTTGATATCGGGGCCGATGCAGCGGACGATCGGTCGTGCAGCATACTGTTCCTCGTGTTCCTCACCGAAACCGATGCCTGCAGTGATGTCGCCCCTGTTCCGGGGAGTAGTAAGGAAGAGTTGCAACGGACCGGTCCGGCGCAGCGTATCGTACAGGTGATAGGAGCCGCAGAGGGTAAAATCGTGCGGCAGGTCGATGCCGATTCCCGCGGAATCCCTGTCCGAATGCCCGACGCTGCGGTTGAGGTAAAGGGTGCTCTGCCGGCCGTACCGCTGCGTCGACAGCATGGTGCCGACGGCGGTTTCACTTCCGTAAACAATGGTTGTCCAGAGGACGGCAAAGGTTATGGCGGCGCTGCGCCCGGCTGTTCCTCTCACGGATGCACCGTTGTAAAGCTGAAAGAGAACGGCTTCGCAAGCGGACTGCCGTAACGGTCGGTAACGCCGGTGCCGATCGTTACGGTGTAGACGGTGTCTGCATCAAAATCATGATGGCTTACCATGAATGCACTGCAGCCGCTGCTGTCGACGACCGTGACGGTGACGCTGTCAAGCGATGGAACGGAGCTGATGTGCTGCGCAAGACCGGTTGTGTCGACCGGGGCGTTGAACTGCAGGTGCAGCGGCGTGTTCAGGGGCGTGTTGATCTGCCCGTCAAGCGGCCTGAATCCGGTTACCGAAAGCGGTTCGGTCGTAAACGAGGTGCGCAGCGTGTCTCCCGCGATACCCTGAGCCGTTGTGTATCCGCTGTCAATCGTTACCGTATACCGGGTGGCGCATCGAAGCTCCTGCAGGGGAGTGAGGATCATTTGCTGCGCCGTATCGGTTTCCCAGCCGGTGGAAAACTGCACCGGGGGAGTGACGGTGATGCGGGAGTCGAGGGAGGACGGATCCATGAGTGTGCTGAATCTGAAAATGATTGCCGTTCGGGAAGAGACGCGGATGAGGGTGTCCGAAGGAATGATGCTGTAGACAAGCGACGGATAGCTGCCGGTGGTGAATTCGATACGTTGAGGTGATCGCAGAGCGGTTCCCCGTGCCGTAGTGCACAATGTATCGATAGTGATCGAACCGGACCGGTTTGCCTCGAGCCAGCCATGGTGTACCGTTATTTTCCTGCCGCTGTCTGTAACGGTGAACACCGGAGTGGAAAGAGGCGGTTCGACACTGAATGCCCTGACGAAACTGGCGGAATCGACAGGAACGTTGAAGGTGAAGACAAATGGTGAATCGACAGAAAACGTGTTCTGCCGGTTGTACGGTACACTGCTCTGCACGCGAAACGATGCCGTGGTGAATGAAAACGATGCGGTGGCGGTGATCGGAAGCGAGTCTGCGGTACGGGCTGTTGAATCGATCGTGATCCGGTAACGGGTATCGGGCGACAGTCCTCCGGGAAATGCGACGCGCAGGAGGGCGCCGCCTGCGGTGGAGCTCATCCACAGGAGATTGAACGGTTCGGCGGGTGCTACGGAAATCGCCCCTTCAATCGACGGCTGAATCACACCGGTTCGAAAGTAAATAAATGCATCGGTAAGCGGGTCGACGTTGGTGGCGCCGTTTTCCGGTGTCGTCTGTCTGACCATGTCGGTGAAAACCGCCCGGTTGAAACAGTCGTTCGCAATAAGGTAATGCAGCCGCAGCGTGAAGTCGAGCGGTCTGGCGTAGACGGTTGCGGCAGAGGTGTCGAGCGAGAGGACCAGTGTCGTGCATCTGAACAGATCCACTGTTCTGACGGTGACGGAGAGTTCATTGACAACTGGTGAATAGGTGTACCTGACGCCTGCGGCGAGTGCAGGTTCGAGCGAGAGCGCATGGCGCAGCGCCGGTTCATCCATCTTTTCCGAGAAGGTAATCGAAAATGTGACGGTCGTGTCGTTGTCTGAGAGCATTTTCGAATGGTACCGTTCCCGGAGGGTATCGGGGGTGCAGGAGTACCAGCCGATGACCGTACTGTCTTCGACGCCTACCTGTTTTATCTGGGCCGGGAGTCGCGACAGGGTAATCTGGTAATTCTGCTGTGATGAAACTGCCACGACCTGTTCATATACTCCCCACCCCTGCGCCTTTACCTGCAGCAGGTAACTTCCGCGGACGACGTTGCTGAACGTAAAGTACCCGGTCGCACTGTCAATCGTGCACGAGTCGACCGGTGTATCCTGTAACAGGTACACCGTACCGACGGCATGTTCGGGTTTTACAAAACCCGAAACGGTAATGCCATTGGCCGGGGTGTCGGGGAAGATAAGCACCGGGTCGCGGCTGCAGGTGAGAAAAAGCATGCTGATGAGCGGAAGCGTGGAGAAGATCGGCGGAAACGGTTTCATGGTGATGCGGTCCTTGCTCTGAGAGTGTCACTGGTGGATACTTCGCTGAAATACCGGTCGGCGAAATCTGCGATAAACCTGTACGGCGAACTGTTGAAAATGGTAACGAACGATGTGTAAAGTGCCGTTCCCGACTCATGCCGGCTCGCTTCGTACAGAGCCTTTACGGCACCGAGACCGGCGACGGAAATACAATAGTCAACAAATGCTCCCGCACGGTAGTAACTGCATGCCGAGTAGTCGAAGGTATTCTCGAAGAGATCGATGTAGATTGACTCGGTAAGACTGTCGCCGGAAGCGGGGCACAGCAGCGCATAGCGTTCGGCCGGGTGGTAATAGTCAAGCTGTATCGCCTCCGCCATGCCTTCGGCCATGAAGTGGTTCGGGGTGGTACCGAGGGTGGCGTAGACGACCACATGCACGATCTCGTGTCCGGGATCGCTGAGAACATAGTCGCGCGGCTCGAAAATCATTCCGTTGTAACTTGCCCAGGCATGTCCGGGCGGGTTTTTGAAGAGGTAACAGTCGATCGATCCGGAAAATGAGGCATCGAGTGACCTGTTGACATGTTCAAGAAGCATCTCCTTGGTGAGGGCGATGTTTTCGATTTCCGCAAGGGTATACTCATCTTCATAAAAATACAGGGTGAAGTGTGCGCTCGCATATGATGCATTGCCCGGACTTTGCACCGGCGGCGCGCATCCGCCGATCAGGAGGGCGGTTGCCGTGAAGCACCGTAGTGAAAAAGAGATGAAATGTCCGCTGTTCATGACGACAATATACATCGATAAGAGAAGCATGTTCAAAAAGCAAACAGGATCCGCAGGCGGGAA